>JACCDL011514617.1_pt1 | contig 368517 bp, 325 predicted proteins | sample 7441931 | NCBI WGS metagenome assembly JACCDL01 (sample SAMN15323437, study PRJNA562643) | freshwater metagenome | isolation source: river surface water | place: USA:Blue River Watershed | collected 2017-08-16
CCGACATCTGGTAAGGGAAAGCCTCAAGAAAAGGGGTAAAAAAAACACCCACACTAGCATCGAGCGAGCAACCCTTTATGGGTGCGAGCAATACTAACTGTGGGTATTTTTAGATCTAGTGGAGTCGCCGGGACTACTTATTAACAATTTTAGTACAAGCAAAAACTCCTTATTTCTGGTAAAAACATCAATAAATACAATACTTAACAAAGTATTTATAATATTTTGTTTTTGCATCAAATTGTATTGAATTGTATTAAATTGTATTTTAAAATACAAAAAAATGTACTTTTGTATTGTAACATTTATACACATGGCAACAGTACATTATCTTTATCGATCCACAAGGGAAAAAGGACTTTTAGAAGTTAGACTTCAGCACTTACAATTAATGTGGACTGCAAAAAGTCCAATAGAAGTAACGCGGGACTTTTGGAATAATCAAAGGAAAAGCAAAAGCAGAAACATAGATATAAGAAACGAACAGGTAAGAGTCGAAAAGGAATGTTCGGAACTTGAAAACAATATCTTAAATAGCTTTAAAAATACTATACCCGAAATGCTACCAAAAGATTGGCTAAAAGGTATTTTAAACCCAACGGACAAATCAGTTAGCAAAGTTATACCTACAACTTTGATTGAATACATAGATTATTATATTGACTACCGTAAGCATGAATTAAATGAAACATCGCGTAAAAAGTATAATGTAATCAAACAGAAACTTAAACGACTACAGGAACACCGCAAACGACCTATTTTAATCAAAGAGGTAAATGATAGTTTTAAAAACGAATTTGTTGATTATTGTAAGTCTAAACAGTACGCACAAAACACCATACACCGAGACTTTGTATTTATTAAGACATTTTGTAAACATGCGCGTTTTTTAGGTGTTGAAACATCTATTCAATTAGATAGTTTGCGTTTGGATCGTGCAAGTGTAGAAAAGATTTACTTAACGATTGAAGATATTACGGCAATTGAAAAAATAGAAGAAAATAAACTTTCAGACAGCCTGAAAAACGTTCGTGATTGGTTAATTATCAGTTGTTTTACAGGGCAAAGAATTAGTGATTTTATGCGCTTTAATTCTGAAATGATTAGGATTGAAAATGATAAAAAATTAATTGAATTTAAACAGGTAAAAACAGGCAAATTAATGACGGTGCCATTACACCCGAAAGTAATTGAAATACTAGACAAAAATAATGGATCCTTTCCTTATCCTATATCGGATCAAAAATACAACGACTATTTAAAAGAGGTTTGCGAAATAGCTGGGCTTACTACAATGGTAAAAGGATCAAAACTAATTGAAACAAACGGACTGTTTCGCAAGGTTTCAAAAGAATATAGAAAGTGCGATTTAGTAAGTAGCCACATTGGGCGCCGTTCGTTTGCTACCAACTTTTATGGTAAAATACCAACTACTTACTTAATTTATGTAACGGGACACAGTAGCGAAGAAATGTTTTTAAACTACATAGGCAAAAGCAATAAAGATTTAGCGCTTGAAATAATAAACTATTTTTAAAATGGAACTAACTGAATTTATAGAAAAATATAGGGTTTCTAATTTTGAAACCTATCTAAAAGATGATGCAAGTATTGAATATTGGCAAAACCTTATTATTGAATTTACAAAGGATAAAAACGAATTAAACAATACGGATATATTTTTTTATCGAGAATTGAAGCGCCCAAATGAAACCGTTTTTGGAATTAGTTTTGGTAACTTTTGTCGCGAACAAATAGAACTAATTGAAATCAAAAATAAATTCAATCTAATCGCTCCAATTGTTACAGAATATAACAACGAACACCTTAATATTTTTTCGCCGTTGGGGTTTGAACTTTTTGATAAAATGTTTAAAGAATTTACCGAGTCAAAAGAATTTAGAATTCAGTTAACCTCCTTAAGAAGTGAAGATTTAAATTTTATGTTTGCTGTATTAAAAAAGAATAATTTTATACATAAAACAACAGGGAATAAAGATTTTTTAGTTTGGTTAAATGAACATTATAAAACTGATTTTCAGAAAATTGGAACCTATTTTTTGAATGGAGATTTCACAAATAATAATAGTAGATTTAGAATTTACAATGAAATTAAATCAAATATGTAGTCCATTTAAGAACACATAAAAAATCATAACTAATTGATAAACAGCCACTTTAATAGGTGGCTTTTTTTGTTTTGTATTGTATTAAGTATTGTAAGACATAAAACGTGCCTAAAAAGGCACAAAACATGGTCTTATAAGGCACAACCTCAAACACAATTTTGCAATGTTAAATTTTAAAACATAAATAAAATGCAAAATTCAATCTTATTACAAAATGTAAGCCCTGAACAATTTACTGAAATGATTAAAACCGTTTTGGCTGAACAAATGAAACAGTTTAAAATAGATTTAAACAACAAAGACGACAAAGACGACCTTTTGACTAGGGATCAAGTTTTAGAACTGTTACAAGTCAATTCTAGCACTTTATGGCATTGGACCAACAAAGGCAAAATTAACGTCTATAAATTCGCCAATAAATGTTACTACAAGCGTTCTGAAATCATGCAGTCTATAACTTTGAAAAAGTAATTCGATGAATAACAATAAAACCAGTAATAAACTAGATGATGTTATCGAAAAAGCAATGAATCCTAAAAAATCTGATATAGACGATATAAATTACAGAAGTCAATTTTTAGTAGATCCGTTTAAAGAAATAGAGCAGCCTCCTATAGCGTGGGCTGTTAAGAACTTAAAACAAAACATAGAAGTTAGTATTTGTAATTTAGGTGACTTTTGTACTATTTCTGGTAGAGCAAAAGTTAAGAAATCATTCTTTATAAATATTGCAATTTCCGCCGCGCTTTCAGACGAATATATTTGTAAGCGTTTTAGGTTTTACTTACCTGAAACCAAAAAAAAAGTTTTATACTTTGATACCGAACAAAACGAGTATCATGTTCAATTGGCTTTAAAGCGTATTTTAAAGCAAATTAAGGGTAAAAATATAGCAAACCTTGAAACTTATCACTTAAGGCGCTTTAGTGTTGCGGAGCGTGTTAAATTTATAGATAAAGTTATTTATAGTCGTGATGACGTTGGTTTTGTTGTAATTGATGGAGCGGTTGATCTTTGTGAAGATTTTATGGGGCAAAAAGAGTCAATGGCTACGACTGAACTGTTTATGCGTTGGACTGCTGATAGAAATTTTGGTTTAGTAACTGTAATACATCAAAATAAACAAAGTACAACTAGTAGAGGACATTTAGGAGCATTTTTAGAGCAAAAAGGACAAACAACGTTGGATATTGTAAAAGATACCAAAAACAGTTGGGTTTCAACTGTTTCTAGTATGCATAGTAGGGAAGAAGAAATGGAACCATTTAGTTTTGAGATTGACGGCGAAAGTATTCCAGTTGCTGCTAAAGGGTACGAACCAAAAACCGAACCATTAAAAATGAAGTTTACAGACTTAACAGAAAACCAACTTATAAGTTTATTAGACGACGTTTTTAAAGAAAATAGTAGTTTTAGGTATGCTAAACTTTGGAATAAGATCGCAGATGTATATCCAAAACAGTTTGGCGAACTTACGCAAGGACCTGCAAAAGATGCTATAAAAGTTTTGACTGCAAAAAACCTGATTATTAAAACAGGGACTTCAAATTTGGATAATGTATACATTAGAAAATGATTTGATTTTGTATCGGTTCACTTTAGCACATTATATATGTGCGTTAAACCGATAAACCGATAGTGGTTTATAGTCGGTTTAAACCGATAAACCGATAGTAAAATAAGGCGCTAACAGTCGGTTTAAAATTAGCAAACCGATAAACGGTTAAATCGACACCAAAAACGGTTAAATACTAAATAATACATGTTTACAATACAAAAAATAAATAAAATATTGATTAACAGTACTTTAATTAAATAAAAGTATTCTAAATAAGATTACAATGAAGAATTTTAAATATATATTAGATAATAGCAGTAAAAAATTTATTTGCCCTAGATGTGAGAAAAATACATTTGTGAGATACATAGAAATTGAAACAGGAAATTATTTAAATGATAATTCGGGTAGATGTGATAGAGAAACTAATTGTCAATACTTTTTGAAGCCTAAGGGACAAATAAAAAATTTTGTAAATAATGATTTACCAAAACTAGAAACTAGTTTCCATAGCCTTGAATTATTAGAAAAAAGCTATTCGTTAAAAGCACAAAACAACTTTATTCATTTTTTGAAAATTTATTTTACTCATGAAGAAGTTGAAAAAGCAATTAATACATATTTATTAAGTACTTCAATACATTGGAAAGGAGCAACGATATTTTGGCAAATAGATCAATTTGAACGTATACACCATGGTAAAATAATGTTGTTTAATCCTGAAACTTGTAAAAGGGTTAAATGTCCGGATGGTAAAGGATTTATCAATAGTGTTCGAAGTGTTTTAAAATTAAAAGATTTTAATCTTGAACAATGCTTGTTTGGTTTACATCTAATTAAAGAAAGAAAAAATAAAACGATCGCAATTGTTGAAGCTGAAAAAACAGCTGTTTTAATGAGTATTTTTAAACCTCAATTTATTTGGATGTCAACTGGAAGCAAAGGGGGGTTTAAATATGAATATTTAAAGCCAATTAAAGATTATAAAATAGTTGCTTTTCCGGACAAAGGTGAATATAATGAATGGAATAATAAAGCAAAAGAATTAATAGGATTTGGTTTTAATATTGTTGTTAATAATTGGCTTGAATCAACAAATTATCCATCTGGGACAGACTTTGCGGATATTTATATCGATATATTAAAAGCTAATTTAACAACAAATTGACTTGTTTTCTTTATATTTGAATAAAATTAAAAAATGAGGAAAATACTTATTATTAGCATATTTATATTAAGCTCAACTGGGTTTGCCCAAAACAAGAATTTTATAATCGAAAATAATTTAATTGTATGGAGGTTAATATATGAAGATTCAACTAATACTAATGAATTGAAGAATAATCCACGCTTAGAATTTAAAACAGATTCCACAGGTTATATAAAAAAAACAAATTTTGAAGACAAAAAACTAAACCAGTTAACAGGGGAATTTAAAATTGAATCCAAAAAAGGAAAGTATAGAGTTTCAGTTTATAATATGAAATTTTATGTGGAACCAATTACTTTAAATTCAAGCAGTATCTCAATGCAAACAATATCAGAATTTTCAATTGAAAAATCATTAATAAAAAGTAATGGATCAATTAGAGAATCTTCTTTTGGTTATAATTTGACAGAAACACTTAATCCACATTTAGTCAGATTGTTTACAATTATTAAAAATGTGAAATCAGATTGGTAATAAACAATTTTAAATAAAACAAAGTGAAAACAAAATTAATAATACTATTATTTTTAACTTCAATATTGACTATAGCGCAAAATACTGAAATTAATAAGCCACCAAAAAAAACTTGGAAAATTCTTATTAAAAATTTTAGTAGTAAGGAAGATAATTTTAGATTGGTTGGGCAAACACTTATTGATAATGATTTTTCTATTGAAAAAAAAGATACTGAGTATCTTACATTAGAGTCATCTCCAAAATCTACTAATGGAAATACAAGTTCTTATTATTTAAAGTTTGTTGCTAAAGATAATTTAATAGTATTAACAGGCATGGCTAAATCTCTATTTTCTATGAGTCTAGGTAGTATTAATATTGATAACGAATATTCTAAAATAAAAAATATAGGAATGAGAGGTTCAATAAGTAAAGACGAATTTGATTCAATGATGAATTTTGCAAAACTATTTCCTAATTCAATGCTAGAATTTGTTACAGAATAATTTTATAAAAAAGGTGAACCAAATTGGAGCACTTTTTTTTTGGTTTTGTATTAATATTACCTCAACCTCTACAAGTAGATTTATCAGCAATTAAAGTAAAAGTTTGACTTATTACTTTATCTAAAATAGACAATAATAGAACAATGGCATTAGGAACAAAAACAGGTGGGCGACAGAAAGGATCACCAAATAAGACTACAGCTGAAATAAGACAGTTTTATCAAAAATTACTTAGTAGTAATATTGAATTGCTTCAAAGTGATTTAGATTCATTAGAACCTTTACAACGAGTAAGGATATTAATTGAATTATCTAAGTTTGTAATTCCTGTACTTAAAGCAACCGATTTAAATATTGAAGGACTTAAAACTTCAAATATAATTAGTTTAGGTAGTGGAATTGCTCCTTAAGCAATTGATCTTATTTTATCTTTTTATATACAACTAAAGTTGTTTTAACAATCTAACAAACTTTTACTTTAATTAGAAAAGATTGTATCTTAAAAATAATTTAAGGAGTTAAACTTGAAAACCTATGGTAATAGTTTAATTCAGTAATGTTTTTAATAATTAGTAGTTGATTCTTGCAAGGCAACTTTGTTAGCTATATTCAAAATGATTTTGATTTTTTTATTATAAAAACGTAAGAAAATATATTGTAATTTGGCTATCTTAAAATTCAGTTAAATAATTATTGATATTAAATTATGGAGAGTAAAAAATTAAAGCAGATAACAAATCAGTTAAAAAAATCTTTTGATAATTGGGATTATAATTTAGCAATTAATTCTAGTAAGGATGAGTATCAAACAAGAGATAATTTGATTCATCCATTTTTAAATATACTCAATTATGTAAAGTTGATTGACTATAACCATGAACATGTTGCAGACATGGGTGACAAAAAGGGACGTAAAGTAGATATAGCTATTACATTAGGAAAGAAAGACCCTTTAATGCTTATTGAATGTAAAAGCGTAACAGCAAAGCTAAATGACAATCATTTTAGACAATTGAATGAATATTGTTTATATTCTCCAACAGCTAAAATTGGAATATTAACAAATGGTATTATTTACAATTTTTATTCGGTTAATGCACGAGAAAAAAAAGGATTGAATATTAAACCATTTTTTACTTTTGATTTAACCAATTACGATATTGCTCAACTGGAAACTTTAGCTTTGTTCTTCAGACAAACAATTGAAATAAAAGAAATAATTGAAGCCGCTGAGGAAGTTTACTTTTTAGAAAATTTCGATAATGCTTTATACAAAACATTAACAGATACAACATCTGATGATTTAGCTAAAATGATTTTTAAAAACATGGGTGGATTAAAGTCTTCTCCTAAGGCACTCGCTCAAATTAAGGAACTAATTAATTCAATTTCAATTAAGACAGCGCTAGATAAAATTGTACAAAAAGAAATTTCGGACTCTAATAGTGGAGTTGTTACTACTGCTGAAGAAATTAAAGCTTATAATGTAATTAAGACAATTCTTGCAATGTCCTCTAAAATTAAGCCAATAGACCTTGAAAGGATTAGTTATAGAGATTTGAAAAATTCATTTATTATTTTAGTAGATGATAAACAAACGAAAAATATCTGTTCTTTAGTTTTTAAAGAAAAGCTGAAGGCTATAGATATTAATGGTGATAGATATGAGTTAGAGGATGTTTCCGTAGCTTCTATTACAAAATTAAAAAAAGTATTAGCAGATTCTGCAATCAAAAATTTATTTTAAAATGAAAAAGATATTAATATTAGCAACGTTTTTATTTATCACTCTGATTTCTTTTGGACAAGAAAAAGAATTCGTTATTACAAATGAAGGATATTCAAAATTTGTTGTTGAAGAAACACAAAATCTTAAAAAAGAAGAAATATATTCCAAAGCTTTAGATTGGGTTTTAATTACATATAAAAATCCTGATAAAGTTATTACAGCAAAAAAAGAAAATGAATTTATAAGAGTTAATGGAATTAACGAGGGTAATGAAATTCTATTCGAAATTGCTGTTAAAGACGGAAAGTATAAATTCACTTTGATTACATATCAAGTAAATTCTGCAGGTATAGTTGTTTCACTTATGGATATTAAAAATATGCTTAATGATGAAGGGAAAGTAAAATGGATTTATGGAGCCCATAAAAGAATGATTAAAGGCATAAATGACTTAAATAAGAGTCTAAAAGATTACATAGAGAACGGGGTTCCTGCTAGCAAACAGGATTGGTAATTTTAAAAATTAATTCAACAAATCTGTTAATGTTATTATTCATAATTATGTGAAATTTATTTATATCATAATTTGTATTGACTATTAATATTTAACAGTCTTCAACTTATTTTTAAACATGGGAACATTTGACCAAGCAATAATTAGAGAAATAGGCAGAAGCTATGGAGCAGCTATTTCTAATCATCTATTAGGAGATAAACATGCTCGTCCTGTAAGAATATCCGGAAACACTTTAGGTTCATTATCAGGTGGTTATAAACATGAAAATGAATTAGAAAGAATAATCAGCACAACCAAAATTAAAGGCGGTACAGGAAATGTTACATCTGCACAAAATGTGTCTAATGCATATTTTGATCTTGTTAATGATGCCAAAACAGATAGTGATATTAGTCCAAATGAACTTCTCTATCTTTTAAAGAAATATGTTGTAACAAGAAACTTCTTGATTAAACTGTGGGAAGCTAATATTGAAATTAAATCAGATAAAACAGATGTGATAGTTTCTAGAATAAAAGGGATTGATGAATTTATCAAAGAAATGTATCCATTTACTGTTGGAAAAGAGCCCATCAAACCTGCATTTAATAAAAACGATGTTTTCTGGATGTTAGGAACAATTATTGGATTGTTTTTATTTTTGGTGCCAGGTTTTTTTGTGATATTTTATTGGAATAAAGCTAAAAAACAAAAGCTTATGGTTTTCAACTACATTGTGCTCTCACAAGCCTATTTAAAAGCTTTATACGAGTTTGTAGACAAAGAAACCTACGAAACCCCACTTAATTTAGTAATAAATAACACTTAACAATATATTGCATGAATAAGGCTGAAAATCATTCACAAGAGAATACAATAAGCACTCTTAATTTAGTAGTAATACTACTGTCTATTTATGTGTTGGTTGTACTTTGTATTGATACCTTTTTTAAGCTATCAAATGAAGTAAGTAGGGTGTTAAGTTACATTGATAACGTAATTTGTATATTTTTCCTTTTTGAATTTTGTGTACGATTTTATCAAGCTGAGAGTAAACTTAAGTTTATGAAATGGGGTTGGATAGATTTGATCTCAAGTATACCTAATTTTAACTTTGCAAGAGCAGGTAGGGCGCTTAGGTTAATACGCTTATTAAGAATTTTAAGAGCATTTCGTTCTACAAAGCATATTATTAGTCATGTTTATAAAAACAAAACTAAGGGAGCTTTTACAACAGTTTTACTAGTGGCTGTATTAGTCTTGATTTTTTCTACAATTGCAATTTTACAGGTTGAAACTGCTCCTGACAGCAATATAAAAACAGCTGAAGACGCACTTTGGTGGTCTTACTCTACCATTGCAACCGTTGGATACGGGGATAAATATCCAGTTACAACTGAAGGAAGAATAATTGCTTGTATATTAATGACGGTAGGAGTTGGGCTATTTGGAATTTTTACTGCTTTTTTAGCCTCTTGGTTTGTAAAAGAAAAAGAATAATGGTAGATATAGTCGCTAATTAATTTTAACTGCTACATAAGATCTGTTTTTTTACTCAAATAACATCGATTTATCAATCAAATGGTTTATATGATGCTCTAAGTTAAGTGCATGAATTGTTAAATAACTTTTATTTCCTGAGAAAGGTTCTATAATGTCAAAATGATACTTTCTGTCAAAATACTCATCATTATCAATTACATAGATCATTTCAATATTATTGTCTAAGCATTTTTTCAATTTTAGGTCATCTCTCTTTTTGTTTTTTTCAAATGCTTGAGTTGCCCACTCTTCACCTTTTCCTGCGAAATCAATAGGTTTAAAGTGTTGTTCACCCTGACATTCAATCGCTATATTTAAATCGGGGAGATAAAAGTCTATAGTTTGTTGTCCTTTGCCTTTTTTTAAAAATAATGGATTATACTGAATTTCATATTTTACATTTAATTTATCTAAAATTGATAAAACTCTTTTTTCTAATTTACTTTGTTTGCATTTTGGGCAACCATTTCCGCTCAAATGATATTGAGCTACTTGCCAAAAATCTCCATGTTCAAAGCAGCTAATACATACTTTGCCATCACTTTTTTTATAATCAACTTTTAAATAACTGTATTTATTTTCATGTTTTTTTGAAGCTTCAACAATCCAATCCTCAGTACTTTTATTTTTCCCAACACACTTTGGACAACCTTTTCCTTTTAAATGATTATTAGGTGTACATAAAAACTCGCCGTGTTTACTGCAGGAAATTATAATGTTAGATTTAGCATTAATATATTTTACTTTATCATAGCAATACTTGTTTTCATGTTTAATTTTAGATTCTTCGATGAAATCTTCATTTGTTTTAACATTATTCAAATTTCTGATTTCATCGGCACACTTTGGACATGTGTTACCATACAAATGTTTAGATGGGAGTTGATAAAAATCACCATGTCTTAGACAAGTTATGCATACTTTGATTTTTGCATTTACATAAATTGACTTAGAGTAATCATATTTATTCCCATGTTTAATTTTAGCTTTTATAATAAAATTTTCAATGGAACTTTTTAGATTTTGACCTCTTTTTTCGTAAGAACATTTCAAACATTCTTTCCCAGCTAGATGATTATTTGGTAGTTGATAATACTCTCCGTGATCTGGGCATATTATACAGACTTTCTTATTGCTTCCTTGATATTCTACTTTGGAGTAATTATATCTATCCCCGTGTTTTACAATAGCTTTTTCAATAAATACAGCAGTTTTATTCTTGAGGTAATTACTTTTCAATTCAATATGGTTTGATAATAATGATTTTCTAAATAGTAGTTAATGTTGGAAAAATAAAATTAATAAAAAGAATTATACTTTATTATTTAGAGATTTAATTTATTAACAATACGAAAATAATACAAATTCAAACAAAAAAATCCCTTAAACTACTGTTTTACAGATTGTTAAGAGATTATTTTTTTTAAATTTGTGGAGTCGCCGGGAATCGAACCCGGGTCCAAACAAGCAACTAAAGAGCTTTCTACAGGCTTATTTTCTGATTGATTTTTCGATGTTTTGCTAGGCCAGAAACAGCCACAAAACACTTAGTCTCTTAATTTTCAAGTACCGCCCGAAACCAACGATGCCCTAGGTTTATATTTACGATTCCCCTAGATCAAATGCTATAAACCAAAGCCTTTGAGGAGAATCCTGCTTTCCTACCTGGTAGGACGAGGCTAATCTTACTATGATTCAGATTATGCAGCAAGAGCGTAGTTTCCTTCGCCGTATAAAAAGTGTGAAGCCTTTTATTAACGAGAATTACTTCAGTTCTCGACCTGCTTACTTTTCAATTCGACTCGCTGTCAAAACCAGTCGACCCCATTTCGATTATAGGAAAGTCAATAGCTAACCCAAAAACCGAGTGGCAAAGGTAATTCATTTTAAAGGATAAAACGAATTGATTTGGGTATTTGAAATTCTAATTTTTAAATGTGATTATTCGTCAGTATCCGTTTCAAAAGGGTAGTCTCCAAAAAGGGGCGCTACTTTTTTTACATTATAAGTGCTTTTATTCATTTTGTTTGATAAAGCAATTATGGTAACCTGTTCTTTAGGAAGTGTGATATAGGATGAGGTATTACCATGCCACCAGCCGTTATGGAAATAAAAATTCTGACCTGTTTTCCAATTGATCATTCGAATTCCTAAACCGTAATTTTTCTCACCTTCTCTTTCATTGCTATAACCCACATGAACTTGTTTTGCCAATGCCGGCTCCAAGAAATCTTTTCTGCTTCTCGCACGGTCAAACTTTAAAAGATCTCTAACGGTGGAATAAATATTCTTATCCCCATACACTTCGTCTAAATAGTCTTTGCCAATTTCTACGCGGTTGGCTTTGTAGGATGGGACAATACGATCTTTGTCTTTTTCGTAATCAAAAACAAAAGTATCTTTCATTCCTAAAGGTTTGAAGATCATTTCAGTCATTGCGACTTTGTAGCTCTTTTTAGTAATTTTCTCTATGATAAGTGCCAACATCGCATAGTTAGTATTGCAATAAGCAAAACGAGTATTAGTTCTCGATTCTAATCCAATGTCTTTCGTAGCCAAGAGGGTCAAGATATCTTGATTAGTTAAACGGTTATGTCGATCCCAAACTCCATCATCACGGTCAGTGAAATAGGCATAATTACGCAATCCACTTCGATGATTCAATAACATTCGAACCGTCACTTCTGGAAATGGAAATTCTTTTAAAATAGTATTTACTTTTTGATCTAATTTCAGTCGATTGGCATTCACTAGTTTAAGCACAGCTGCAGCAGTGAGTACTTTACTCACGGAAGCAATATGCAATGGAGTCGTAGGTGTAATACTATCTTTTTTGCTAAGATTAGCCAAACCATCGTATTTTTCAAAAACAATTTGGCCATTTTTTGCTACTAAAAACGCACCATTTGCGCTCTTTCCAGGCCAGTTTTTATTGTAAAAATGCGCTATTTTTTGTCGAGTTGAAGTCACATAGGATTCGCTCAATTTTGGTTCTTCATTTGTCAAGGGTCTCATTTTAGGTAAGACGTTCTCAGGAAGTTCCGAATCTTTAATGTCTGAATCAGTTTCGCTTTTGCCGCATGAGTTCAAGACAAGAGATAAAACCAGTATTTGTAGTATATTTGCTTTCTTAAAATAATTCATTTGTGTAGTGGTACTTGAATCACAAATATATTGATTCCATCGCTTTTAGGAAGGCTTTTTTCGATTATGAGGAACTTTTTATCCACAATGGAATGTTATTAAAATGGTATTTAATTGGGTTTCAGTGAGTCTTATTTTATTTGGAATCAAAAATTGGGTTTAAATAATATGATTTTCTAATTTATTAGAAAATTGAATACATATAATTATAATAAATAATGAATTTAAAATTCGGGATTGTTAAAGAATTGAATCAGGAAATAGATCGTCGAGTTGCCTTTTCTCCAAAACAAATTGAGGAATTGCAGTCGCTTTATCCAAAGGCGGAGTTTAGAGTGGAATCTTCCGCTAGTCGAATCTTCTCAGACGAGGAATATAGTTCAAAAGGGATACAGCTAACAAATGATGTTGCCGATTGCGATGTTTTAATTGGAATCAACCCTATTGCGTCATCGAATCGAATTCCTGATAAAGAGTATGTATTTGTTGCTGATTTAATTAAGACAGTTAATCCATTATTTACTTTGGATGCATTGACAGGTCTTGTAGGTACCTATAATGCTTTTCGAGCTTTTGGACTTAAATTTGAATTATTTAAATTGCCTGCTATTGCTACTTTTTCAGATCAAGCGTCATTGACAACCTATTTAAAGCGTCCTGTTTTACCTCCATTAAAAATTACATTTATTGGTTCAGAAACTACTTTAGAAGGTGCCGAGGTCATTATGAAAGCATTAAAAATAAAGAAAGTAAGTTCGGCTGATTTTCTCTCTAAGAATTTTGCACAAGCAGTATATACATTCATTGACACACCAGATGAAGTTAATTTAGAATCCTTTACAACAGTTTCAGATATCTGTATTGCTAATTCGTCTATTAATGGGAAATCAGTGCTTGTGTCTCAAGAATTGTTAAATACCAAAGACGGCAAGTTACGAGTTGTAACCGATTTGAATCCTACGAGTTCGAATTCCATTGCTTGTACACTTCGACAATCCACTCAAGACGATCCATTTTATGGTTATTTACCTAATGAAAATAAGGAAGTTGATTTGCATCATCCCGGAGCAATAGTCGTCGTTGCTGTGCCAGACGTTACTATTGAATATCCAAAAGAAACAAGTGAGTTTATTGGAAATCAATTGATTCAACATTTGATTCCTAGTTATTTCAACCAATAGAACTTTCAATAAATTGGAAGACTATAAGTCTGTATTTTAGGTGTTTTTATACAAGAAAAAAAAAGTTGAATTAGTTTTTAATTTTTTTGTTGTCAGGCCAAAATATTAAACTTACATTTGTGCTTGTATACAAACAAATTCCGGAAAATATGTTTACTTTTTCACAGTACTTAGGCTTTTTACTTTTCTTAACCATTTTGACAATGGGATTTTGGCTAATGTTTTTCTTAGTTGGATTCGTGTCGTACTGGGTTGGTGGAGCTTCTTGGGAAGCTTACAAAGAAAAGAAAGCAAAAAAGAAAGAAGAACAATCAGCTTAATCTGATTGTTTGATAGTAAAAAAGCTCCGAAATTCGGAGCTTTTTTTATGCAAAAAAAAGACTGCCTTTTCAGACAGTCTCCTATTTATTTATCCTTGATATTCCATTTCACCACCACCACCTTCGTTCATTTTCTTAGGTTGTTTTTCTCTTTCGTTTTTAGCTTTGTTAAATCGATACGTGAACGATAGAGTAACTTGTCTTACTCTCCATTGCATTTCAGCTCTTGAGCTTAATACACCAGGTAAGTAGGTTTCCATAATTCTTTTTCTACCATTAAAAACATCGTTTATATTTAGCGCAAAAGTGCCTTTGTCTTTGAAAACATCTTTACTGAAGGCTAAATTGGCACTAAAGTTTCCTAATACTTTTCCTTGTGCAGTAGTTTGACCTCCCATATACATTAAATTGGTTTGCCAATCAATTTTAGAGGGCAATGTAATTTTAGATGTTAGACGGCTGAACCAAGAAGTAGCGTTGTTGTTGAATTTTTGAGTTACCACTACATTGTTAAAATTAGTATATACAAAATCTCCTTTGGTATCACTTTGGAAGAAATTGAAATTAGAATTCAATTTCCACCATTTGTACGGTGAATAATTTAAGGTAAATTCGAATCCAGTTCTAAATTCGGTTGCAATGTTAATTGGCGAAGTGATGATAATTGGAGTGCCATTTACAAAATTCCCAGATTCTCTTCGAGCCATCTGAAACACATCGGTTGTTTTGTTGTAATACAATGAAGTGCTTAATGTTAATTTTGACCAACGTTTGATGTATCCAAAGTCAATTGCGTCAGTCATTGATGGATCTAAATCAGGGTTACCAACAAAAATATTGATATTACTGGACAAGTTGCTGAATGGATTCAACATTCTTCCTCTAGGTCTTTGTATTCTTCGGCTATAACTTATAGAAGTACTTGCTTTATCCGATAACTCATAAGTAAAAAATGCACTTGGAAATAAATTACCGTATTTTTTGGTATTAAAATCGGAAGTCGCTAATTGATTAATTTCAATATTTGAATCTTCATAACGCAATCCTAAAAGTACAGATGCTTTATTTTTTTTGAATCCGTACTGAGTATAAACCGCATTTACTTTTTCTTTGTATTCTAATACATTAGTAAAGTTAGGATTAATAATACCGTCGTTTTTTACTTGATAATCAGTGACTAATTTTGAAAAATCACCACGGTAACCCGCTTCAAACTGACTGCCTTTGCCTAATGGCAAAACATAATCACTTTGAATCAAAACTCGGTCTTGTTTCTGATTATTAATCGTGTTGTCTAATTTTATAGTACTTGTGTTTGTTCCAGTTTCGGTAACAATCGCGGTGTTAGCATCATCATTTGACGAAATCGATCCATCAATAGTGAATTTATGCCCTTCTTTTTTGAAGTTCTTAATAAAATTGGTCGTGTATTCTATATTTTCACTATCACTGTCTTCTTTGTTGATACGGTTTCTTGTATAATCAAATTGCTTTGTTGAAGTGAAATAATTTTGAAAAACCCTATCCGTATTGTCACTATTATTGTTACGATAGTTGAAACTATTTGTCCAAGACGTTTTTTCGTCCAGCGCTATATCAACACCAAAATTCCCATTATAACCTTTACCATATCGGTCATTCTCTCTAGGTTCTACAATATAATTACGAATTGAATTATTAGAATTGAAATAGGTTGTTTCATTGATCATGTTTCCAGGATTACTTCTAAAACTGTACCCTTGAGTTGTAAATAAACTTACCTTTTTCGATTTGTAATTGACATTTCCACTTAATCCATTATTATCAGGAATTCCGCCAGTGGCAATAAAGGTTCCGTTGAAACCTAAATTTTTTCCTTTTTTCAAAACGATGTTCAAAATTCCTCCGCCACCTTCAGCATCATAGCGCGCTGATGGATTCGTAATTACTTCTACTTTGTCAATGGCATCTGCTGGAATAATACGAAGCGCTTCTATTATATTAATCGCGTTAGATGGTCTGCCATCGATTAATATTTTTACATTTTCGTTTCCTCTTAAACTCACATTTCCTTCTACATCTACAGATACCGAAGGAATGTTGCCCAAAACATCACTCACTGTTCCTCCCTTAACCATTAAATCGCTTCCCACATTGAATACTTTTTTATCCAATTTGATTTCAACTGTAGTTTTTTCAGCACGAACTACCACTTCGTTCAATTGAGCGGCATCTTCTGCTAAACCGATTGTTCCTAAATTAGTATTGGAGTCAATAGTCTTTCCTTTGATTTCGGTAGATTTAAAGGAGATAAATTCAATTGTAATGTCATAAGTACCGGCAGCAGCTTCGACAGAGAATTCCCCTTTGTTATTGGTAATACCTCCTGTGATTGCTTTTGGATTATTGGGTAACCGAAGAGTAATAGTAGCATATTCTAAAGGTTGCTTACTTGTCTTTTCAATAACTTTTCCAGTTATTTTTAATTTGGCTTTTACCATTGGTGGTTGTTGGCCAAAACTTAGTATACTGCTTAAAAACAGTACAATTAATGCGATCGCATTTAATTTTTTCATCAATAATGATTTTAGTTACGGGGGATTAGACTGACAAATACCTAAAAGGTTACATCAAGTTTGTAAATTAAAAATTAATACATCTGTTGCAAAAGAAATTGAGCTACTTCTTGAGGAATTCTTCCAATGATAGCTTGGTCTCCATTGACTAGAATAGGTCTTTCAATTAGTATTGGATGTGCCACCATGGCTTGGATGATAGCTGCATCGGAAAGCGATTTGTTTTTATAGTTGTCAACCCAAATACTTTCTTTTACACGAATCAATTGAATAGGTTGGAAATTCAATTTTTGTAAAATAGTTTTGATTTCTTCTGCTGTCGGTGGGGTTTCAAGATATTTTATAATGCTAACCTCTGATTCTTTTTCGGTTACCTGAGCCAAACAATTTCTTGACTTTCCACAGCGTGGGTTATGGTATAGTTGTATCATAAATTATTTTTTTTGCGAAGTAATAAAAATATTGAATTTAAAACCGTATTTTAGAATCATTATTATTTATAGTCCAATCAGTATGTTTTTAAATCAAGTAAATGCAAAGCAAAGTGAATTCTGGAAATACCTATTGGGTTCATTGCTTCTTTTCTGTGCTTCCTTAATTGGACAATTGCCTTTTATTATTGGAGTTTTTTTGAAAACGTCTCAGGACAACATTCCTTATCCAACTACCTATCAATCGTCTATTGGATTATTCGAACCCAATCTAACGTTATTTTTAATGTTGTTGTCGTTTGTATTTATTTTCTTTCAATTGGTTGCGTTAGTCCGATTTTTTCATAAACAAACCTTCTTAACCATTATTACATCTAGAAATAAAATCGATTGGAATCGAGTAGTGTTTTCTTTTTCCATTTGGGCAGCAATTACCATTAGTACTACAATTCTATTTTATAGTATCTATCCCAAGGAATTTATTGTTCAGTTTAAATTGATTCCTTTTCTAGGTTTGTTTGGAGTAGGCTTACTGCTTTTTCCTTTTCAAATCGGTTGCGAAGAGTTAATTTTTAGAGGCTATCTGATGCAAGGTTTTGGCAATTTGGCTAAAAACAGATGGTTTCCTTTGTTGATGACCTCACTTATTTTTGGCCTGCTTCATATTGCCAATCCAGAAGTTGAAAAAATGGGTTATAGTATATTGATTTATTACATTGGAACAGGATTGTTTTTGGGTGTAATCACTTTAATGGATGACGGAATTGAATTGGCTTTAGGTTTTCACTTTGCGAACAATTTTATTGGAGCGCTGTTAGTTACCTCAGATTGGACAGCAATTCAAACACATTCTATTTTAAAGAGCGTCTCGGATCCAAGTGTTTTATTCGATATTATTTTGCCTGTCAGTCTATTTTTTCCACTACTGGTATGGCTATTTGCTAGAAAATACCATTGGGGGAATTGGCGTCAAAAACTTATAGAAAACATTTAATTCAACATTTTAAAATAACAGTAAAATGAGTACAGTAACGTATCAGAACGTACACAACAAATTTAAATTAAACGGATTCAGTTTTACAAAAGACGACTTACTTCGTGTTGCGTATTCGTTTATTAAAGAAGGTGAGAATTATGAAAAACCTTTAGGGATTTTTATTTTGGATTGGTTTGATCCAAAACCCTATTTAGAAATGAATACTTCGGGTTCCACAGGTGCTCCAAAAATAATTCGTATTGACAAACAAGCGATGGTCAATTCGGCTCTGGCTACGGGTGATTTTTTTGATTTACAACCGGGGCAAAAAGTGCTACATTGTTTGCCAACTGATTATGTAGCAGGTAAAATGATGTTTGTTAGGGCTTTTATTCTAGGCTTAGACATGGAATTTGTAGCACCAAGTTCGCATCCATTAGAAGGAGTGAGGGGAGACTTTGATTTTTGTGGAATGGTTCCTTTACAAGCTATAAATTCATTAAAAGATTTACATCGAATTAAAAAGTTAATCATTGGCGGTGCCAAAATCAATAAGCCATTAGAACGAGAGCTTGCTACAATACCGTCAAAAATTTATGAGACTTACGGCATGACTGAAACGATTACCCATATTGCGGCTAAACGAGTAGGAGAGTCGGCTTTTAAGGTATTGCCCAATGTGAAAATTACAACAGACGACCGACATTGTTTGGTTATTGACGCTCACAAAATTAGTGGTGAAAAAATTGTAACCAATGATTTGGTCGATTTAGTTTCAGATAGCCAATTCGTTTGGAAAGGTCGTTTTGATAACGTAATCAATAGCGGAGGTATTAAATTAATTCCAGAACAAATTGAAGAAAAATTAGCCGCATCATTTACGAATTGTTTTTTTGTATACGGTCATGCTGATGATCTATTGGGAGAAAAATTAGTCTTGTATGTAGAGGGCGAGCCTATGACAATAGAAGAATCTGTTTTTGATGTGTTAGACAAATACGAAAAACCGAAAGAAATATTCTATATCCCTCAATTTAAGAGAACTGCAACCGGTAAAGTAATTCGAGATCAAAGTATTGCCAATAGATAAAAAAAAGAGAGGTAAATACCTCTCTTTTTTTATACTTGAATCACGCCTAAATTAAATGGTTTCTCTATAGGAGCGTGGTTGGCCGCTTCAATTCCCATCGATATCCAAGTTCGCGTGTCTATAGGATCAATAATGGCATCGGTCCACAAACGAGAAGCCGCATAGTAAGGCGACACTTGCTCGTCATAACGCTCTTTTATTTTGGCAAACAATTCGGCTTCTTTAGCTTCATCGACTTCTTCTCCTTTTGCTTTTAGCGAATTGGCTTCAATTTGTGCCAATACTTTGGCGGCTTGTGTGCCACCCATTACAGCTAATTCAGCACTTGGCCAAGTCACAATCAAACGTGGGTCATACGCTTTGCCACACATGGCATAATTTCCCGCGCCATACGAATTCCCAACAATGACAGTGAATTTTGGTACTACTGAATTTGAAACCGCATTCACCATTTTGGCGCCGTCTTTTATAATACCACCATGTTCGGATTTACTGCCTACCATAAACCCCGTTACGTCTTGTAAAAACACTAATGGAATTTTCTTTTGGTTGCAATTGGCTATAAAACGAGTGGCTTTATCTGCTGAATCGGAGTAAATAACGCCTCCAAATTGCATTTCGCCATTTTTAGTTTTGACTACTTTTCGTTGATTGGCTACAATTCCCACAGCCCAACCGTCTATTCGAGCATAGCCCGTAATAATAGTTTGACCATAACCTTCTTTGTAGGCTTCAAATTCGGAATTGTCCACCATTCGCTTGATGATTTCCATCATATCGTATTGATCGGTACGCGCTTTTGGAAGCACGCCGTACAATTCGTTTTCGTCTTGAGCAGGTTTTTCTGATTTGATTCGGTTAAAACCGGCTTTATCATAATCCCCAATTTTATCCACAATATTTTTTATTTTTTCCAAAGCGTCTTTGTCGTCTTTGGCTTTATAATCGGTCACTCCTGAGATTTCGCAATGTGTTGTAGCACCACCTAAAGTTTCGTTATCAATGCTTTCGCCAATGGCGGCTTTCACTAAATAACTACCGGCTAAAAAGATACTTCCGGTTTTGTCTACAATCAAAGCTTCGTCACTCATGATGGGTAAATAAGCACCACCTGCAACACAACTTCCCATCACCGCCGAAATCTGAGTAATTCCCATGCTGCTCATTAAAGCATTGTTTCTGAATATGCGACCAAAGTGTTCTTTGTCTGGAAAAATTTCATCTTGCAAAGGCAAATACACCCCAGCACTATCCACTAAATAAATAATTGGAATTCGATTTTCCATGGCAATTTCTTGCGCACGAAGGTTTTTCTTAGCAGTTATTGGAAACCAAGCTCCCGCTTTAACGGTGGCATCATTGGCAACGACAATGCATTGTTTTCCTTTGATATATCCGATTTTTACCACTACACCGCCCGAAGGGCAACCGCCGTGTTCTTTGTACATTCCTTCGCCTACAAAGGCGCCAATTTCAATACTTTTTTCATTGGCATCCAACAAATAATCGATGCGCTCACGAGCTGTCATTTTTCCTTCGGCATGCAATTTTTGGATGCGTTTTTCTCCGCCGCCTAGTTTTACTTCGCCTAACTTTTTGCGTAATTCAGAAAGTAACAGTTTGTTGTGATCTTCGTTTTTATTGAAATTCAAATCCATATAAAGTGTGGGTATTGCTATTTAAAAAGCTAAAATACAAAATCATCATTTGAAAAGGGGTTCCAAATGATGATTTTTAATTTCTTTTTGATTGTTTTTTATTTTTTGGATTCTTCTACTAGGCGTTTTAAAATTGCCCATTGTTTTAGCGCATCTCGAGCGTCAACGGCTGGATAACCCAAAACGGTTTTACCTGCCTCAACATCACTAACTACTCCAGAACCTGCTCCTACAATAGCACCGTCGCCAAGTGTGGTATGGTCTTTTATCGAAGCGCTTCCGCCAATGATCACGCCATTACCTAAGGTTACCGAACCTGCTAATCCAGAATTTCCAGCCATAATACAAAAACGTCCTAGTTTACTATTGTGGCCAATTTGTACTAAATTGTCAATTTTACATCCGTCTCCCAATACAGTCGAACTGAATTTTCCGCGATCAACACAAGCATTAGCACCTATTTCAACTCCGTTGCCAATTACTACATTACCAATTTGTGGAATTTTTACCAATCCTTTTTGAGGATCAGGTCTAAAACCAAAACCGTCAGCGCCAATGGTCGCATTAGGATGAATAATACAATGATGACCAATATGACAACGCTCTCTAACTACGGTTCCTGACCAAATTACGGTATTGTCTCCGATGGAACATTCGTCTAGCACCGTTACGTTAGGGTAGAGAATGGTGTTTTCTCCAATGGTGGTTTTAGGTCCAACATATACATTGGCACCAATTTTACTCCCTTTTCCAATTGTGGCTGTAGCATCAATAACTGCTGTTGGATGAATTTCGACATGAAAAACAGGACTTGGTGGAGCAAAAAGTTCCAACACTTGCGACATAGCCAAATCGGCATTTTTCACTTTTATAAAAACCTTGTTCTCTCCAGGTTCAATTCGAATATCTTCATTAACTACGGCAGCACACGCATTAGAAGTAGCCCAATTTTTTTCATATTTTCGGTGACCAATAAAGGAGATTTCAGTGGCTGAAGCGGCATCTAGTTGTTCAGGAGCTGTAATTATGGTATCGGTAGATCCAACAATTGTTCCTTGAAGTACTTCGTTTATTTCTTGAATGGAGTAGGATTTCATAGTAATTGGTTTGGTTTTTTTGGTAGTTTAATTTTCAAATAAAATCAATTCGTTTTGAATTTGCAACTATTTAAAATAAAAACTCCTCAAACGATTCTTGTTTAGAATGTTGAGGAGTTTTATTTTTAGTATTTCTATAATTTATTCTTCTTCTTTTTGGCCCATCATCATCAGGTAGGCTTTCAAAAAATTGTCGATTTCTCCATTCATCACACCATCGACATCAGTAGATTCAAAACCGCTACGGACGTCTTTGACTAATTTGTAAGGATGCATGACGTAGTTTCTAATTTGCGAACCCCATTCAATTTTCATCTTTCCGGCTTCAATATCGGCACGTTGCGCCAACTGTTTTTTCAACTCAATTTCATACAACTGCGATCGAAGCATTTGCATGGCACGGTTTCTATTATCGTGTTGCGAACGGGTTTCTGAACATTGAATTTGAATTCCAGTTGGTTTGTGAACCAATTGTACTTTGGTTTCTACTTTATTTACATTTTGACCTCCTGCACCACTAGATCGAGCCGTTGTAATTTCGATATCAGCGGGATTGATGTCAATTTCAATAGTATCATCTACCAATGGATACACATAAACCGAAACAAAAGAAGTATGGCGTTTGGCATTACTATCAAAAGGCGAAATACGCACCAATCGATGTACTCCATTTTCACCTTTAAGATAACCAAAAGCATAATCGCCTTCAATTTCCAAAGTCACCGTTTTAATTCCTGCTACATCACCTTCCTGAAAGTTTAATTCTTTGACTTTATAGCCTTGTTTTTCAGCCCACATCAAATACATTCTCATCAGCATGGAAGCCCAATCACAACTTTCTGTTCCACCGGCACCGGCAGTTATTTGAAGGACAGCACTTAATGTGTCTCCTTCTTCAGAAAGCATGTTCTTGAATTCAATTCCTTCGATATGTAACTCGGTAGCTTGGTATTGCTCGTCTAACTCTTCTGCTGAAAGTTCCCCTTCTTTGTAGAATTCGTAAGCCAATTGTAATTCGTCACTTAATCCGATTGCTTTTTCATAATCTTCGATCCACTTTTTTTTGTTTCGAAGGTTTTTAACTACGATTTCAGCTTCTTTGGCATTGTTCCAAAAGTCGGGAGCAAACGTCTTTTCTTCTTCGTTTGCAATTTCAATTAATTTGGCATCAACGTCAAAGATACCTCCTCAACGCACCAAGGCGTTCTACAATACCTTTTATTTGTTCGGTAGTTGTCATAAATTATGTAATTTTGTGTGGCAAAAATAAGACTTTTTTAAGGAAAGACAATTCGCGAATTGTTGGTCTGTCACTATAAAAATATAAAAATGGAAATAAATTTAGTTAGCGATACTATTACCAAGCCCACACCGGAAATGTTACAGTACATGTTTAATGCAGTTGTAGGAGATGATGTGTACAAACAAGATCCTACGGTAATTGAGTTAGAAGCTAAGGTGGCTGCGCTATTTGGAATGGAAGCTGGATTGTTTTTTCCTTCGGGAACTATGGCCAATCAAACGGCTATTAAATTGCATACGCAACCAGGCGAACAATTGATTGCAGATAAATACGCCCACGTTTATAACTACGAAGGTGGGGGAGTTTCTTTTAATAGTGGCGTTTCCTGTTGTTTGTTAAACGGAAACCGCGGAATGATTACTGCTTCACAAGTGAAAGCAGCAATTAACGATCCTGAGTTTTATCACAGTCCGTTGACGAGTTTAGTCTGTGTTGAAAACACCACCAATAAAGGCGGCGGAGCTTGTTATGAGTTGGATGATTTACGCCAAATCAAACAAGTTTGTGAAGAACACAATTTAAAATTTCATTTGGATGGCGCCCGTATTTGGAATGCTTTGGTAGCAAAGAACCAGGATCCAAAAGAATTCGGAAAACTATTCGATACCATTTCAGTTTGTTTATCCAAAGGATTAGGTGCGCCAATAGGTTCGGTTTTATTGGCGGACAAAAAAACGATTCATAGAGCGTTGCGTATCCGCAAAATTTTTGGCGGCGGAATGCGTCAGGTGGGTTATTTGGCTGCAGCCGGAATCTATGCTTTGGATCATAACATAGAGCGTTTGGCTGAAGATCATCGTCGTGCCAAAGAACTGGCTGCTGTTTTACAATCAAAGGATTGGGTAGCATCAGTGGAACCTGTAGAAACTAATATTTTAATTTTTACGTTGACTCCACAGGTAAACGAATCGCAATTGATTGAAAAATTAAAACAAAAGAACATTTTAATTAGTTCAATGGGGCAAGGTAAATTGCGTATGGTCACGCATTTGGATTACCGTGAAGTGATGCATACCTACGTTATAGAAACATTAGAGAAGTTAGCAATTTAGATATGGCAAATCATATCAATCAACTTACTTTAGTCGTTAAAGACTATGATGAAGCCATTGCTTTTTATACTCAAAAATTACATTTTGAATTAATTGAAGATACGGTACTTACTAACACCAAAAGATGGGTTGTTGTAGCTCCAAAAAATTCGCAATGCCGATTATTATTAGCAAAATCGGCAAATGACGAACAATTAAATTCGGTTGGAAATCAAACCGGAGGTCGTGTTTTTCTATTTATGAATACAGATAATTTTGATGGTGAGTATCAAAATTTAGTTGATAATCAGATCAAAATTGTTCGCGAACCTAGTAATGAAACTTACGGAAGAGTATTGGTTTTTGAGGATTTGTATGGCAATTTATGGGATTTGATTGAGCCAGTTTCGAATCAAGATACTAGTTTTTATTCGACGGCTATTTTAGCTATTAAAGTTGAGGTTCATTTTGACACAGCGATTAAGGCGTTGAAAAAATTACAAGCAGCAACTAAGTTGGAGAAAGGTAATTTTTTATTTGAACTTCATTTGGATATAGAAAATAAAAATCAAATAATTGTTTGGGAAGGTTTTTATTCAGAATCCGATTTTCAAGTGCATTTGAATTCGGTTCATTTACAAGATTTCCTGAAACAAAATGTAGTCGATTTTATCTCAGGATATCCTGCAACTCGAATAGTGTAAATTATTTAAATAAATTATCCATTCCTGGAATCATCGGCATGTCCATTTTGGCTACCCCATCCAATTCATCTTCGTTTACTTTGGTGGCTTTTTCGATGGCTTTATTTAGTACCAAAATCAAATAATCTTCCAGTTGTTCTTTGTCTTCTAACAAGCTGTCATCAATGGAAATTGATTTGATGGTTCTATTGGCAGTCAAAGTAACTTTGAGTGTTCCGTCAGAACTTTGTTCGTCAATAAGTACGGTATTTAAACGTTGTTTGGTGTCTTCTATTTTTTGTTGGGTTTCTCTTAACTTACCCATCATTCCCATTAAATCCATTGGTTGTTTTTTATTTAATTAATTTTCGATGTAAAATTAGTACATTAGTTCTTTATTTTAAATTAAATAATCATGAAAAACACACTGCTGATACACTTTGTTTGTGTTATTTTTGCCGCTTCATTTACAACAATTAATGCACAGTCTATGTCACATACTCTTTCAGCTCCTGTAGCTAAAAAACTTCCAAAACAATTAAAGAAACACAATGAGATTCGAATTGACGATTATTATTGGTTGAATGACAGAGAAAACCCTGAAGTCATTGATTATTTGAATCAAGAAAATTCGTATTACGATGCTATGACTGCGCATACTAAGGATTTTCAGAAGCAATTGTTTGAAGAAATGAAAGGTCGAATCAAAGAGGACGATCAATCGGTTCCATATTTATACAATGGTTATTATTACATCACTCGTTATGAGAAAGGACAAGATTATCCCATTTACTCTAGAAAAAAGGGAAGTTTGGACGCTCCAGAAGAAATTTTATTTAATTGTAATGAATTAGCGAAAGGGCATACTTTTTTTCAATTGGGTGGCTTGAGTGTGAGTCCTGATAATCGATTTGCTTCCTTTGGAGTAGATACAGTTGGAAGACGTATTTACACCATTAAAATCAAGAATTTAGAAACCAACGAAATCCTACCAGATGTGATTGAAAACGCAACAGGAGGTTCGGTTTGGGCCAATGATAACCACACCCTTTTTTATACCCGCCAAGACAAAGTAACCTTGCGTGCCAATCAGATTTTTAAACACAAACTACAAACTTCAGCCCATCAAGATGTTTTGGTTTTTGAAGAAAAAGATGAAACGTTTAATGTGTCTGTTGGCAAAGAAAAATCAAGAAAATATATTGTGATTGGTTCAGAAAGTACCATGACAACAGAATACCGAATTTTGAATTCGGAAACACCAGATGCCGAATTCAAGGTTTTTCAGCCAAGAGTTCGCGGTTTAGAATATAGTATTTCGCATTTTGGAGATTCGTTTTATATTTTGACCAATAAGGATAAAGCGACCAATTTTAAATTAATGAAAACTCCTGAAAATGCTACCGAAAAGAAGCATTGGAAAGAAGTGATTGCCCACAGAGAAGATGTTTTAATAGAAGACATTGAAATCTTTAGTAACTATTTGGTTATCGAAGAACGTTCTAATGGTTTGAATCATATTCGTATTATGCCTTGGAGTGGAGAAGGAGAGTACTATTTGCCTTTTGGAAGCGAAACTTACAACGCTTATACGACTACCAATGTAGATTTTGATACGGATATTTTACGTTATAGCTATCAATCATTAGCAACTCCTTCATCGGTAATTGATTTCAATATGAAGACCAAAGAAAAAGAAATCAAGAAAGAGCAAGCTGTGTTGGGAGGCCAATTTGATAAAAATAATTATGTAGAAGAACGAGTTTGGGCAACTGCCAAAGACGGAATAAAAGTACCCATTTCATTAGTGTATCGTAAAGATTTGAAGAAAGACGGAACGAATCCGTTGTTGCAATATGCTTACGGTTCATATGGTGTGACAATGGAACCTTATTTTTCTACCACACGTTTGTCGTTGTTAGATCGCGGATTTATTTATGCTATTGCTCACATTCGTGGAGGAGAAGACTTAGGAAGACAATGGTATGAAGATGGAAAATTATTGAAGAAAAAAAATACGTTCACTGATTTTATAGATTGTTCTCAATTTTTAATTCAGGAAAAATATACATCACCAGCCCATTTATATGCCGAAGGAGGTTCAGCAGGAGGTTTGTTAATGGGAGCGGTAGTCAATATGGCGCCTGAATTGTATCATGGTGTCATTGCTCAAGTCCCTTTTGTTGATGTTGTTACAACCATGTTAGACGATAGTATTCCCTTAACAACAGGAGAGTATGATGAATGGGGTAATCCCAATAAAAAAGAATATTACGATTATATGCTGTCTTATTCCCCTTATGATAATGTAAAAGCACAGACTTATCCCAATATGTTTGTGTCCACAGGTTTACATGATTCTCAGGTACAATATTGGGAACCAGCTAAATGGGTAGCCAAATTGCGCACACACAAACAAGGAAATACGGTTTTGTATCTTCATACCAATATGGATGCGGGTCATGGTGGTGCTTCTGGGCGATTTGAAGCGATTAAAGAATTAGCTAAAGAATTTGCATTTTTATTGGATTTAGAAGAAATTAAAAAATAATTAGAATTTTATTGTTAAATTTGCTTCACAATAAGGTGAATTAAAAAGAACCTTATTCAACTGTTTTTTTTTATGAAAGAAGAAATAAATGCTCTTAATTCGGTTTTAGATTTGATAGGTAATACACCTCTTATCAAGCTAAAAAAAGTAACTGAAGGAATAGAAGGTAACTTTTATGCTAAGGTTGAGGCATTTAACCCAGGTCACTCCTCCAAAGACAGAATTGCACTTTATATTATTGAACAAGCTGAGAAGCAAGGAATTCTTACTCCAGGCGATACTATTGTAGAAACTACTTCCGGAAATACGGGTTTCAGTTTGGCCATGGTGAGTATCATTAAAGGGTACAATTGTATTCTTGCGGTGAGTTCAAAATCATCCAAAGATAAAATCGATATGCTTCGTGCGATGGGAGCCAAGGTATATGTTTGTCCTGCACACGTTTCAGCAGATGATGAGCGTTCCTATTATAGTGTTGCTAAACGTTTGCACGAAGAAACCAAAGGTTCGGTTTATATCAATCAATATTTTAATCAATTGAATTTTGATGCTCATTATTTGAGTACAGGACCTGAAATTTGGAATCAAACCAACGGTAAAATCACCCACCTTGTAGCTTGTAGTGGAACAGGAGGAACTATTTCTGGTACAGCTAAATATTTGAAAGAACAAAACCCCAATATTAAAATTTTGGGAGTAGATGCTTTTGGTTCCGTATTGAAAAAATACCACGAAACAAGAGAATTTGATAAAGACGAAATCTATCCGTACCGTATTGAAGGATTGGGTAAAAACTTAATACCATCGGTTACTGATTTTGATGTAATTGACAAATTCATGAAAGTAACTGACGAAGAAAGCGCACATGCTACTCGTGAGTTAGCTAGAACAGAAGGTTTGTTTGTGGGTTATACCTCAGGCGCTGTACTTCAAGCGATTAAGCAATATGCCGACGAAGGTGAGTTTACACCAGAGAGTAATGTAATTGCTATTTTCCCAGATCATGGATCTCGATATATGAGTAAAGTATTTAGTGACGACTGGATGAATGAACAAGGATTCTTTGACAGTGTTAACGAAGAAGAAGCGCAAAAAATAGAATTTATTAAGTAATAGTTTTCAAAGATTACAACATAAAAAAAACTCTCGAGGAATCGAGAGTTTTTTATTTTATATAGGATAGAATTTTTATTCTTCCATCGTATGATATACGTTCATCACGTCATCATCTTCTTCTAATTTTTCGATTAATTTTTCCACATCAGCTACTTGATCTTCAGTTAGCTTTTTAGTGATTTGTGGAATTCTTTCAAATCCAGAAGATAAAATTTCTAAACCTCTGTTTTCTAATTCTTTTTGGATCGTTCCAAAACTTCCAAAAGGTGCATAGATTAAGATTCCGTCTTCGTCTTCAAATACTTCTTCGGCACCAAAATCAATGAATTCTAATTCCAATTCTTCTGGATCCAATCCTTCTTTTGGCACGCGGAAATTACAGGTATGGTCAAACATAAATTCAACTGAACCTTGTGTTCCCATGGTTCCATTGCATTTGTTGAAATAACTTCTAACATTGGCAACAGTTCTATTATTATTATCAGTAGCGGTTTCAATCAAAAGCGCAATTCCGTGAGGCGCATAGCCTTCAAACAAAACCTCTTTGTAGTTTGCTGTATCTTTATCGGTTGCTTTTTTTATCGCGCGTTCTACATTGTCTTTAGGCATATTGGCGGCCTTCGCATTTTGTATTACCGCTCTTAATCGTGAGTTGGCATCTGGATTTGGTCCTCCTTCTTTTACTGCCATTACGATGTCTTTACCAATTCTGGTAAAGGCCTTGGCCATTGCTGACCAACGTTTCATTTTTCTTCCTTTTCTAAATTCGAAAGCTCTTCCCATTACTAATATTTTTTAACGGTGCAAAAATAGTATTATTTTGCATTTTTACAATCCTTGTTATTTTTTATAAAATGGTAGTTTAACCACTTTGGCAGGTACATCATTTTTACGAATTCGAATATAGATATCGCTATCCATACCACTGAATTCCGCACTTACATAACCCAAACCAATTCCTTTGTTCATCGATGGCGACATAGTACCGGAAGTAACAATTCCTATCAAATTTCCAGCAGCATCTACAATTTCGTAATCGTGTCTTGGCACTGCACGCTCTTGCATTTCAAATCCCACTAATTTTTTAGAAACTCCCGCTTCTTTTTGCGCTTTTAAATTAGCTGAATTGGTAAATTCTTTATTGAATTTAGTAATCCAACCCAATCCCGCTTCTAAAGGCGAAGTAGTATCGTTGATGTCGTTTCCGTACAAACAAAATCCCATTTCTAAACGTAAGGTATCGCGGGCAGCCAAACCAATCGGTTGGATGTTGAATGTTTTTCCAGCTTCAAAAACGGCATTCCAAATGTGTTCTACATTGGCATTTTTACAATAAATTTCAAATCCTCCCGCTCCAGTATAACCCGTTGCAGAAATAATCACCTCATTGATTCCTGCAAAATCACCAATTTGAAAATGGTAATATTCTATTTGTGCCAAATCCAATGAAGACAAACTTTGCATGGCTTCTACCGCTTTTGGCCCCTGAATAGCTAATAACGAATAATCATCAGAGAGGTTTTTCATCTCCACACCCAAATCATTATGACTGCTAATCCAGTTCCAATCTTTCTCAATATTAGAAGCATTGACTACTAAAAGATACTCGTCTTCTTTCATTTTGTACACCAATAAATCATCTACAATTCCGCCATCGTCATTAGGTAAACACGAATATTGTGCTCTTCCAATAGTTAGGGTAGCGGCATCGTTAGAAGTTACTTTTTGGATCAATGCCAATGCATTAGGTCCCGAAAGTAAAAATTCGCCCATATGTGATACATCAAATACGCCTACGCCAGTGCGAACAATTTCGTGTTCTGCATTTACCCCTTCGTAAAGAATGGGCATATTGTATCCGGCAAACGGAAGCATTTTGGCTCCCAAACTTTCGTGAATGTGCGTTAAAGCAGTATTTTTCATGATGATTGAAGTGATTTTTTGATGCCGCTAATTTATTGCTTTTTTATGGAGTGGCAAAAAATAAGCGAAACGGATTTTGAACGTTTTAAAATATTAAAAAGTTGAAAAAATTTTAATTGTGGGGATATTGTGGGGATTATTTTAAATATAAAAACCCGAAACTTTCGTTTCGGGTTTCCTGTTGCGGAGAAAGAGGGATTTTTAACCCTTCCTTATGTAGCTGTTTATCAGTGTTATACTGTATTTATTTTTTCAAGTGCCCCTAATTGTGCCCCTCCAAAATGGACTTAATTTCCTATTTGTGATGATACCTCAAATTTAATCAAATAAAATTAAGAATGCAACTATATTAGTTCAATAAACGGTACTGTTTAGTCTACTATTAGTGGTAGTACTTGTTCGTACTTTAAACTGGTGTAGTGGCAAAACTCTTCTATACTCACAAGTTCATTTTGTTGCTTATTAAGATGGATTCTTAACTTCTGTAATATTCTGGTGCTTTGACGGTAACTCTTGCCTGTAATGCGCTGTATATCCTTTGGATAGATGCACACTCTTTTAATGACTGTTTTCATACTTTATCTATGCTTTTGATTGGGGGTTGACTGGCTTGTTCCTAGGCTAATTTTGGATCTAAATTTAAGCACTATTTTACTAATTATTTCTTATACCAGAGGAATTTTTTTGAAGTCATTTGTTGTTTTATTTGTCAATTATGTCATTATAAGTCAAATGGTAGTATCGCTTATTTTAAATAAAGAGTTTAAGTATCATATTTGCTCAAAATCAATCAAAATACTGCAGTAAAAAAAGATTGATATGAGTATCAACATGTATTATTAATTAAAGATTTGGGGTTATTATGGCAAGACAAAAAGGGATAATTAAATTAAAAGGGACTATTGGGGATATTACCTTTTATAAAACTAAGGATGGACATTTGGCACGCGAAAAAGGCGGTATTGAAGCCAATCGAATTGCGAGTGATCCTGCGTTTCAACGCACCCGAGAGAACGGTTCGGAATTTGGGAGAGCAGGCAAAGCAGGGAAAACACTACGTACTGCTTTACGAACTTTACTCTTGAATTCTGCCGATGGTAGAATGGTGAGCCGATTGACGCAGTCAATGATCAAAGTGATTCAGGCGGATCAAACCAACGAAAGAGGGCTGCGCAATGTTATTGACGGTGAGGCAGAACTTTTGACTGGGTTTGAATTCAATATCGGTGGGAAACTAGGCACTACTTTGTTTGCTCCTTTTACGGGAACAATCGACAGAGTAGCTGGCGAAATTATGCTTGATATGGCTTCTTTCATTCCGTTGAATATGATTGCTGCACCAGGAGGGACTACGCATTTTAAAATTGTATCTGCGGGGGCGGAGGTCGATTTTGAGGCAGAAACTTTTGTCAGCAGCAGTTCGGAGACGGCAATTTTGGCTTGGGATGCTACTGCTACTGAGGTGATCAATCATGTCAATCCGGTGACTCCTAACAGCACTGAACCATTGTTTTTAGCTTTAGGAGTGGAATTTTACCAAGAGGTAAATGGGGCAAAGTACCCACTTAAAAATGGGGCTTTCAACCCGATATCGTTAGTTCAAGTGAGTGGACTATAGATGGTTTTAGTGTTAACAAGAACCTATTTCCCTTCGGGAACTAACGGTACACTCGCTATGGAGGGGCGTTTCATTTGTAATACCATTGAACTCCCATGGAAAAATAACAAGAAAAGGGTGTCGTGTATTCCAGAAGGGAAATACTTGTTACGCAAGCGGTATGCTCCCAAATTCCGTTGGCATTTGGAATTAGTGGGAGTGAGGAACAGAACATATATTTTGTTTCACCCCGCCAATAATGCTTTACGGGAATTGAATGGCTGTATCGCTCCCGTAACGAATCATTCAGGTCCAGGAAGAGGACTTTTGTCGCAACAGGCTTTTGGCACCTTAAAAAAGTTGGTTTATGCCTACTTGGATGTCAAAAAAACTGTTGTATTGATTGTACAATCTTAAAAATTAAATCAGATGAATCTCATTCAACGAGTGAAAGCTCCGACACCAAAATTTTTCAAAATACTTCGATCCATTGGATTGGGATTAGCGGCTGTAGGCGGCACTATTTTGGCCACACCTATTGCGCTACCGGTCGTAATCACCTCGATAGGAGGTTATCTGGCTGTTGTAGGCAGCGTGGTCTCGGCGGTCAGTCAGGTCACGACCTTAAATGAAGCCGAGCATGAATCACACTAATTTGACATTAAGAGGGACTGCTGGTGGCACTTTTTTGAGTGTTTTGCCCAACCTCAGCTCGGAAGACGTCTTCAAGACGGTGATTTTAGCTGCTATTGGTGCTATTGTGAGTTTTTTACTTTCGCTAGTGCTTAAACTATTTATTAAAAAGTCGGATCCATAGTTTGACCCTTGTTGTGGTGACCTTTGGGTCAAACGAATTAAAGCCAAGTCGGGAGATTTGGCTTTTTTATTATCTGCTTTTGAAAAGAAAAAAGAGAAAAAAAGAAAGCAGTCGTTATAGCGGAAAGGACGAACGGGAACGGAGGGAGGCACGACCGACTGGAAGTGAGGACTGCACGCTAGTTTAGCTGCCTTTTTTTCTTTTTCTTTTCAAAGAACAGGATATTTTCTACTATAAGACTGGGGTAATAAACACCCCCAAGCACCGCAGAAAAGGAACTGTAGCGTAAGCGGAAGTTGCTTTTTCGAGGAGCGCAGTGGCGGGGTTGCGGCAATCGAACAGCCACCGCAGGATGAGAGCGCAGCGGAGTTTACGCAGTGGAGCGTAATGATGCGAGCGTAGCACGGCGGGGAAATAATAAAGGACCGCCTTTGGCGTACCTTGATTTAGGGCGAAGTGTTAACGGCGCCGACCCCGATGGCTGAGCGAAGGAGCAACCGCCCAAACTATAAGGGGCTGCAGACAGCCTACGGCTGAGATGAAGCGAAAGGTAGCTTGTGGACTGTAGCTGAATGAAGTGGTAGGGTGGATGTGGTAGCCCCGACGAACGAAAGGTAGGGAGCGTGTGAAGATGAGGAAGTGTGGCACAAAAAAAAACAGTGGCTTATTGAAGCGACTGTTTTTTTTATGATGTTGCACTGACTGCGGAATGGAAGGTGTTAACCGACTGTAGCAGCCGAACGGAACAAAGCCACCGACTGGAGAGAGACCGCTTGATTGCCCTTTACTAAATATTATGACTTTAATAGTTTTTTTTGATTGTTCTTTTTTAGTTATTTACCACGCGATACGATTCGCAAGACTTAACTTTGTTTCGTGCATTAGCGATGGTTAATTTAGAACCTGAAACAAGTTCAGGTTGACAAACTATAGAGGTTTTGATTTTTCAAAAGAAACAACTTTTTTTCTCATCATACCTTTATCTGTAAAATGTCTTGAAATTTCATAAGTTTTGTTGACATAATCATTTTCGTGAGTATCTGTACCCCATTTATGGTAATAGATTAAAATTGATTTGCAATTTTTATGTTCAAAAATTTCTTTTAGCATAGTTCTATCTGATAAACCACATGAATGACCCATAATACATACTTGAAATTCATTACCGTCGATAAAACGAATTAAATCTTGATAATTAGATGTCCTTAAATATTTAAAAGATTTAATATGTTCAAATAATTGATTCTCTTTCTTGTTTTCAAATTTTTTATATTCGTCATTATGTTCATCACCATAACCAAATATAATTGGATTATTGGGATTATTTAATTCTCCATGAATGAAATTTATAGTTGTATTCTTTTTATTGTTGAGATGATTTGCATAGATATTAAATGTTGGTGTATAATTAAAGTTTAGTACATGAATATTTTCTATGTAAGTAGGGTAAACAGGATTAGAATCAATAAGTTGATCATCTGGGATATCTTCTAATAAAAAATCAAATTTTGCAGGATTTTGTATCGGGTTATCTGAAATAACAACTTCCCTTAAATAGTTCTCTAATTCTATTTTCAAATGTTCAAACTCTTGATTTAATTTAGAAAGATCATCTATCAAATTAGACGAAGCATTTGACATTTTTAATAAATATGAAAAATAATGATTTTCTAAATCTACCCATTTTTTATGTTGATATGATTCGATAATTTCTTGAAAAAATTGACTCTTATATTTAATATATAAATTGCTGTCGCGTTTATGCTTTAATATATTTAAAACATTTATTAAATCCTCAAGAGTTTCCATTTTTGGAAATCCATTAGTACTTGATTTTGAGTGTAATTCTATTAATTTGCCTTCATAAGACAGATTACTAAAAAAATCATTTAAAATTTTTTTTAAATAATAAAATAAGAAATCATTGTAGCTTGTTTTTAATTTATGCGATAAATCAAAACCATTACCTATTAACACTAATCTATTCATAAAATTACTTTTACCTTTTTCTCCTTTACAAACAACTCCGCAATATACTTTTCATATAACTTATATAAAAACTCCATGCGTTTGGCTTCGCTTGTGAAAGTTTTTTGGTTTTAAGTTGGACCAAGTTTAACTTATTTTATAGATCGAACTTAATGCCATTTCTTATTTATTTAGTTATAGCGCTTTATACCAATAGTAAAAAGCTTCAGGGTTGTTCTTTTTTAACTTATTTAATTTGTTGTATTGTGTGTCTTCTATACTCCAGTCTTTTATTTCGAGTGGATTTGTAAATCGTACTATTTTAACTTCTCCCTCATTTTGTAGTAATTGGGTTAGATAGGCCACTTTTGCTGCTGCTATTATTGCCTTGTCTATATTGAATTGTTCAATAGGGAAGTTAGTGAAATTGGTAATGCCCTTTTGTAATTGTTTAAAGTCTGCTGATTTTTCATTTCTTTCAGCTAGGGTATAACAGGCTTGCCAGGTATCTTCTAGAACTTCTTTAGCTGTTATGTATAATTTTCGGAAACCAATTTCTTCTTGAACCACTTTCTTGTAACTGTTTTTTACTACAGTTAAATCAGTCATGTTATCGAATAGAAAAGCGATGTCATATAGTTGTTTTATTATTTCTGCTGGTCTGTTTTTACTGTATAGTATTCCGGTTGTTTTAGGGGCAAATGCTGTAAGCTTGTCGCCAAGAATAGCATCAAATGTTGGCATAGTTATAGTAACCTCATCACCAGATGTAATTAGCCATGGGTGTTTTATTGGAACTTCTTGTGTTTCGGGATAGGGATTGGGAGTGTAGAGTAGGTCTAACAAAATAGGTTCTATATTGTCATCTACGACACTTTTATAAAAGGCTTTGAAATGTCCTATTGGTGCATCGGGTGTGTGCTTACGGTTGTTGTTGTCTTCCCAACTCAAGAATATTTTTTCATCCACTATTTTTTGTAAAACTGCGGTTATTTCTTTTTCGGAATGTTCTGTTATTATATCAATGTCGATTGAAAAACGTTTCGGTTTCTCGGTTGCTAATACTAAAGCAGTACCGCCTTTGAATGTAAAGTTTAAGCCGTTTATTTGTAATTGTTCTAATAGGGTTAGTGCCCAAATTACCTTTTCAATTAATTTGGCATCGCTATGTTTTCCTAATCTTTTTTTTAAGTTAAGAATCCAATTACTGGTATGTGTTTCGTTACTAATCATTTTATAGTATTGGCAAAACCGGTTTATTTTGCCGTAATTGTATGGGTTTGATTTTTAATTTCAGCCTCGCGATTTCTTCTCGATGCGTAGCGTTTCATTTTGGATTTGTTGATGTTGTATTTGTCAAATGCACTTTTAAAAATAAATTCGAGTTCGCCTTGCTGTGCTGAAAATAGTGCATCGTCTGCGATGATGTCTACCAAAATTTTTTCTAATGTAGGTACATTTATATTGTTCCCTTTATGGATGGGCGCCTCTGAATTTAGGTTCTTGATTATTATAGCATTATCTACAGCACCTATGTATCGTTCTATTGTTTTTTGGTCTGGATTGATGAAAACATTCGGTAAGCTGGTATTGAGCAGGTTGAATACTTGCTCGCTGGCTATTTTTTCTACTTCTATAATCGTAAAATTTTTAAATGTTTGATGTCGCATTAAATCATTTAACCAAGCACTTTCCCACACGCAATACTTTACAAAAGGGAATGTTTTATTTATGACCGATGCTATTTTTATTAGTTTATTGTTTAAATGCGGTTGAAATGTTTCTTCATTTCCCAAGGCATACATGCCTCTTGAAATTGAATGAATAATACCTTTCTTTTGTAAAATAGATACATATATGTTAATGGTATTGTCTGTCCAATTGGCAAAATCTTTTTTGATTAGCTCCAATAGTTCTTCTCTAGAGATTTTGTCTCTAGTTTCGAAATATTTAATTATTTGGGTATCTATCGTAACACTCATTATTTGCTTGTTTGTAGCAAAGGTATATCTTTTTTTTGAATAATATAAAATTGGCAAAAATATTTGTTTTTTGCCGTTTTTATATTATTTATATAGTTAGTCAATATGCGGTTTTAGATTAAGGTGTTTTGGCAATGATTTGATTGCTTTAATTGTCATAGGTCTTTAATTTTTATATTGAATGAGTTCGGATTATAAAACTGCGCAATGAGCTTTACATTTTAAAATATTTTTATTTAGTATCAATTTTTAATAAAATCTGATCAATTAAAATTGAATATTCAGATTTCAAATCTGTTTTTTTCATTACAGCAATAAGTTTCTTTTTAAAAAATTGTTTTTCCTGCTTGTCTGTAAAAATAGACTCAATGTTTTTTATTGCTGAAATACCAGTATTATATTTAAAATCTTCTTTTTCATCAATTAGTTTAGATTCAATAAAATTATTTTTCAAAAAATCTTCCATCGTTTCAACTTGTGGAAGCACATCTGCATAGCCAATCCATCGGTCAATATATTCTTCATATTTTTCTGCGAAATCATTTTTTTTATTTTTAGAAGCTAGATCTGAATCTGCCACGATTACAAATTTTTTATTTGCTAGTATCAATACTTGAACTAGAGTTTCTACACTACTAATACCTGAAAGAAAAACGCGACCTATATTCTCGAATTTTCTTATTTTGTTTGGATTTGATTTCAAATAGAACTCAAATAATTGTTTATCTAGCCAACCTTCAAAAATGATATTATTTAACTTCAAACTTTCAAAGATGCTAGATCCAATAGCATTTCGAAGCAATTCATCATCAGAAAAACGGGAAATTAAATTATAATTTTTTAATGTAGTTATATCATTTTTCTTTTCTACAACTATATGTCTTTCAACGCAATTTGAATCAATCATATACTGTGAATGCGTAGTGTAAATGATTTTTGTTTTATCAGACAATTTTAACAACTCATCCTTTAAATATCTCGCACTAGTTGGATATAAGCTTTGATCAGGTTCGTCAAATAAAACAATATCTAATTCATCAATTGATTCTTTTCTAACACGTGTTGATATCATTAGTAAAATTGAAATAAACTTTTTGAAACCATCACTTCTGTCTTCAAAGTTGTATTTAACCTTTTCTTTGATTTTTATACTTATTTCATCTCCATTTGGTCTTAATTCTATTTGAGTGTCTTTAAAATCACCCCAGATATTTTGAAACACACTCGTTACTTCTTGTGAAATTTGGTCCAACAAATTTTCATAATCTCCATCTTCCGAAAGTGCATTTGAGAATTGGCTCAAAATATCAGACCGATCGCACAACTCAAAGACATTTTTCAAAGGTTCACAACATTCTGGATTATTTTTAAATTCAGTTATGTTAACGGAGTTAGGAAGTAAATATGAGCTGTTATAACTCCAATAATAACATTTAGAAATATATTCTTCCCAGTGTTCTTCTATACATTCAAACACTACACTAGATATTGTTTGATTTATATTAGGTGTTCCTTCAATAACATTGCCATTTTCAAAAATTATATTTTCGAATGTTTTTAATTCAGATTTCAGTATTGTATAATAAGATCTTGTTGACACTGCATTTTCAACAATTGAAATTTTCCTCAGTACTTTTTTATAATTTTTTCTTATAAAATTTGAGACATTTAATCCAAGACCCTCTTTGTATTGATTTATGTTTGGATATTTATTCTGAAAAAGTTTAAAAACTTTATCAAAATCTCTATCACTTAATTCGAAAATTGCACGAATAAAATAATCTTCAGATTTTATTATTTCATTGCCAATTCTTTTTCTTTTATCCTTGGGAGAAACTTTGTATTCATCAAAAACAGCAGCAATTGCTTTCAACACGTTACTTTTTCCTGCATCATTTTTTCCTACAAGGATTTTACAATTTTGTTCAAAATCAATTGAGGCCTCTTTGATAGATCTGAAATTTTTAATTTCAACTTTATTCAGTTTCATATTATTTATTTCAATTTAGATTTTTCACATTCACAAAAAAATACAGTTATATTTTCTTATAATTTAAATAGTAACTTAATTTAGGTAAAATAGACGAAATCATAAATGTTTATTAAGATTGTTTTTTGTATTAATTATTGATTAGATCTATAATATAAGTTCAAAGTATAGATACTATGGATAGTTATGAAAAGAATAATAATTCCTAATTTATACTCCAGTTGTTAGCAATCCAGGTAATTAGATGTTGTCTATTGTCTTCATTTTTTAAATTGGGATGACGTAATAGTCTCTCCACTTTTTGAAAGCTCTCTTTTGTTTGAGGTACATTATATTTTTCCAAAAAACTATTACAGAAATATACCACTTCATATTCTTCACTTTTGTCAACTTTAATTCTATCAAGAACTCCAATGTATTTTGGATTATCTCCCCCATCAACTGTTGGTGAATAATCATTATTTTTTAAATCGTCAGCTGTAAAATTTGCCATTTTTTTTATTTGTTTATTTTATACCTACTCTCAACAGTTTTCGGATTCCCTGTTTGAATTTCACATGCTACTCATACCAATACACTATCAAAAGTGATAGCACATTAGAATAATAACAAACGTCTTATTTTGTTTTTGGAAAAATAGAAAGTTTGTCTGGAATGATTTTACGGTTTTCCGGACAATTCGTTACGGTTACTAGTAATTGAAGTTTGCCAAGCGGATGGCTTGGTACGTTTGGGGGCGAAATTGTGTAGTTCATTTTCAATTTGGGTATCTAAGATTGGGTTTTTAAAAATAGTAAAAATAGTTTTATGTAGTTTACTATTTGGTCTACTTTTTTTAGCTTCGTTCTTTGCAATCACCTTCGTTCCTCGCACTGACTACCGCTTGTCGGGGGTGGCTTTGTCGAAGGAGATGAGGTTGAGCATGGCGCGCATTCGGGAGCGGACACGGTTGCCATAAGCGTTTTCGATTTCGGAGGCGGAGAGGTTGGTGGTGATGTGGGTTTGCACTTTCTTGGCCACAAAGAGATCGTAGCGCGATAAGATGATTTCGGCCATGACATTGCATTCGTTGCCGAAGTATTTCAAGTTTTTTTCGATACCCAAATCATCAAAACAGTAGTTGCGACCTTCTTGATTGCTGCCTCGACTGTAGCGGTGGATGACTTCGTAGCCGTCTTTGATGAATTCGAAACTGATATCGCGGCAGGTTTTGAGATGAAAACGGTTGTCTCGGTGGCTAACGTATTTCATTAAGCTCATCAGTGAGGTTTTGCCACAACCGATTGGTCCAGTGAGGAGGATTCCTTTAGTGAGGTCGATTTCGAATAGGGTCGCTACGACTTCGTCTTTGAGGTAGTAGGCAATGAGTTTGGAGAGGTTGTTTTGGTCGGCTTCACGGAAATGGAATTGGATGCCGTAGTCGGCTTTTCCTTTTTGTTCGAGCCATTTGATTATTTCGGGGTAGTCGTATTGGGTTTTCATTTTTTTATTGATTGGGTGGTGTAAAGAGTTCGAGATACTGAAACAAGTTCAGTATGACAAATAATACTACAAGGGTTCGTCGTAGTCTTTGTCTAGGGAGGTGTGGAGGTTTTGAGCCTGGGGTTTGTCGGCGTTTGTGTTTTTTGGAGGGAGATTACTGCTGAATTTGGCGGTGTTGAGGATCCAATTGCGCGCGGCGGCTTGCCAGTCTTTCATTTTTGTTTTTCCGCCTATGAGCCATCCATTACTCGTGTAGTAATTGAAAAAGCGTTCGGCTTCGAATTCGGAGGCTTCTTGGCTACTGAAGTATTCTTTCACGATTTCGAGCGCCGGATGTGTTTTTTGGATTGACTCTTTCCCTTCAATTAAAGTATTTTCTTCTTCCTTAATTTTTATTTTTTCGAGGGTGGTCTCTTTATAGTGTTTTCTTTTTGTTTTAAGTATAGGTTTACTATATATAGAGGGTTCAGCCACTTGTTCAGCGACCTGACTAGTAGGCTGCCTATTTTTGACACTAGTACCGTTCGACAAATCATGAATAATAACGGTGGTTCCCGCATACGGATTGTAGGAGGGAAGGTAGTCGATGAATCCTAACCGCTGTAGTTCTTTGATGCATTTGTGGTAAGTAGCCTTGGAAGCGATCTTACTGGCTTTCATCATTTCGTCTCTGGAAATAGTAATGGGGTTTTTGAAGCGGTTCATGTTCCATCGCTGAAAGAGGGCGAGGTACAAACTGATGTGGGTTGGGTTGAGGGTTTCTTCATGTGCGATTTGTATGAAGAAGCCTGTGAGGTGTTTGATGTAGTTCATTTTCTGTTGTCGGTTTTCGGTTTTCGGTTGTCAGTTTTCTGTTCTCGGTTGACTGTTTACGATTTGTTTTGGTTGAGGAGTTTGTCAATGTGGGCGGATTCATAAAAGATAATGCCACCTACTCTGGAGTAGATCAGCGTGCCGTTGATGCGGAGGTTTTGGAGGGTGCCGGGTGAGATGTTCAACAGTTCACGGACTTCATTGGATTTGAGCCACTTTTTTTGTTGCTGTTGGGGTTTGATTGCTAATAAGGTACTGAGGTCGGCGATTAATAATCGGCGGAACTCGTTTAGGTCTTCTTTTGTGATAATTTCTACAGACATAACTGGGGGTTTTAATTGTTATGGTGCAAAATTGTGGTGTTTGATTTGGTTTGTTTCACAACGGAGAAGGTGTTGGGGACGATTTTTTGTTGTCGGTTTTCTGTTGTCAGTTTTCTGTTATCTGTTATTGGTTTTCGGTTGACGATTTACGGTGTACGAATCACGCTTTTCTATATTAGTTCGTCGAGGTGGTCCATTCGTTTGAGGATTTACATATATATATGAGGTTGTAATTCTTTTTTTCTTTTGGCTTGACCCAAAAGAAACAAAAGGTCAAGACTTGGAGCCCTCGTCGGTCAAATTTATTCTCGAGGGCTAAATGAAAAAAACTCGGCTAAAGCCTCAAACAGCTTTTCATTTTTCGCCCTCTTCGACTATTTGACGCTCGACTGCGGACTCTAAGGTCGGATGAGTTTTGTAGTATGCATCATATTTAGGTTACAGATGGCGGTTGTCGATATTCGATATACGATGTATGATTTACGGTTGTTAGATGAGTTCGTCGAGGTGGTCCATTCGTTTGAGGAGTTGGTGGTTGAGGGAGGTGAGGAATTTGGTTTTCTCACTTTTGCGGGCTCTGATTTCGAGGAAGGCTCTGCGGTATTGCCCGAGGTCGATTTCAAAGATGTGTTCGAAGTATTCGGCTATGTCTTTTAGGTCGGCAGCCCCGTTATTGAAGACTCCTTCGGTGTGGAGGGCATACAGAAGTTCGGTTAGAGCGACTTTTGAGCTGGTCCAGGTTATTTTCCCTTTCGGTTGGTGTTGTGAGTTTTCTAGGATTTCTTTTTTCTCTAAAATCACTAACTGGTTTTCAATATACAATTGGATCAAATCATTGGCAAGAATAGTAGCTACTTTGAAATCGTGGGAAGTGGCAAAAGACGGGTCGGTTTCGAAATAATAGGAGTCTAAGGCGAGTTTGATGTCAAACTTTCCGCGAATGAAGTATTGGTAGTCCAAATAGGAATTTCCCGCACGGAAGTACTGGTAGAAATCCAATTCTTTGTCAAAGAAAGCTTTCAGTTTAGAGAGTTCGTTGTTGTAGTATTTCTTTAGAATACGATCGCCTCCGCTGGGCTTTTTTCGCTCTATTTGATAGATTTGGTTGTAATAGATTAGCTTGGAAGTGAACTGCGGTTTGACTTCCTTGAAGAATTGAATTTCTTCTCCTTCTGATTTAAAATTAGCTTTGGCGACTATTTTCCGAACAGCATGAATGGATTTGAGAATGACGTTAATGGCTTGTTCGCACTGCTGAATGGGATTGTCGATTTCTAAATCGATGAAGTTCAACTGCTCGTTGAGGTTGTGTAATAGGGGGGCGTATTTGGGATTCAAGGGAAAAGGGATTTGCGATAGGCAATTTACGAGGGGCGATCCCGAAGCTTCTGGACGATTTACGAAATGCACTATCTGGTTTACAATTTTTTTAAGGTGGGGACATGATTGTAATTTTTGATATACGATCCCGAAGCTTCGGGACGATTTACGATGTTTAATATCTGTTTATACTTTATTATTTTTTCTCTGTGTTACCTCTTAATTGCGCATGCAATTGACTATCTGTTGTAAAATAGCTTCAATTTTACTACAAATAAATACTATTTCATTACGGTTTTTTGACGATATTATTACGGTTTTGTATCGATAAGACTACGTAGTAATCCCATTTTTTTGACACATTCAATGAGATCAGCATCGGAGCCACCTTCAAAGATGAGTTGCCTTTTTAAGTTGGCTTTTCTTTTTTCAATTGTACTTAGGGAAAGGGGAATGTAATTTACTAAATCTTTAGTTTTGATTCCATCGGCTATCAATTGCACCATTTTACTATCGTGTTCATCCCAATGGATGTTTTTTACGACAAACTCCTTTTGCGCTTCAATAATGGATTTGGTGTAAAAGGTTTCTTTCTTCAGGATGGCTTCCATAATAGACGGGAAGCTTCTGTAATTGATATCGTTTTTTGAAATAAAACCTATTGGATTGAGGGTTTTTACAATTCGGTTGACCCATACTGGTTCGCTGTGCATCGAAATGATAATGATGCTACAATTGGGAAATTGTTTTTGTACCAGGCTTCCAATTTCATCACCCGATCGTAGGTTCATTTCTTCGTATGGAGGAAGACTTACATCGATAAATGCAATGTCTAAAGAGGTGGCACTTGCCTTTAGTACGTTTAATTTATCATAGGCTTCTTTACAATTGTAAGCCAAATGAAAGTTGGAATTCTTGTTGCTATCGATTGCGGATAAAAGTGCCACATAACTGTCTACTATGAGCGGATGGTCGTCAACAATAAGAATGTTCATTATATAATGGTTTAGTTCGTGAATGATTTAGATTTGGGAACTAAAACGTTCCAAACCTAATCAAAAAATATTGAAAAGATTACGGTTAAACCGTAAAATTGGGTTAGTGCCTCTATCTACATTGCAAACAAAAATGCAATTTTCGTATGTACTTATTGATGGATCCCAAGTCATTGAGCCTACATTAGAATTGATTAAAGCGCACGATGCTTTTTTGTGTGTGGGCGTTTGTGCTAATCGAACCGAGGGCATCAATAAAATATTAGAATTGAAGCCCGATGTAGTTTTTATGCACCTGGACAGATTGTCTACTCCAAATGAAGACGCGATACAACTTTCTTTGTTGAGTGAATTGCATGAGTTTTTGGATGTAATGCCCACCATAATCGTTTTGAGTAGTTCAAAAGAACAAGCATTTGATGCCTATCAGCGGGGCGTGTATGGCTATTTGTTGCATCCCATAGACCCGAATGAGTTGCGCAAATGTTTGTTTCGTTTTCAAAAAACCCACCAGGCTTTGTATGCCGATAAAATTGCTATCAAATCCAATGGCGATTATCATTTTATTAGTACACAAGATATTGTCTATTTGAAAGCCGATAATAATACTACTGATTTCTACTTGCAATCCGGTAAGGTTATTACGGCTTTTAAGACTTTGAAATATTTTGAACAGTTGTTGCCATTTTATTTCTTTCGAATTCACCACAGCTATGTGATTAATGTGGGTCATGTGAGTCGGATTAACTTGGGCAAAAATCAATGCTATCTGTTGCATAATGAGATTGCCTTACCTTTTTCCAGAACCTATAAAGAAGCAATAGACACCATTATCATTCGGATTTCCTAACCCCACTTTGTCAGTTACTCGCAAAAGAGGTTGAGTTACTACAGTTAGTTTAGCGGTTGCTAATCAGGGGGTTATTTCGTTTGTTTTACTGTATGCTCTTGCTACATTTGGCTTATCCAATCAATGGAATTAAAGCTTTAGTGGTTGTTTTTAGCGTAGGGTAAGGATGCTAAAAACGGCTCTGAGAATGACCGCCCTTCTTTTCAGAATAATCAATTGAATCGCTGCGCCCAGAAGGCTTGGCTAGGATGTTATTTCTAATCCTTAAAAATGATTTATTATGAAAACCCCAATTGTATCCAAATTTATTTTATTGTTTGTTTTTAGTATTTTTTTACAATCATGCACTGCCGATGCCTTACCTGAAGACCCAGCAGCGAGACCTGAAAAGACCGTGGTCAAGCCAACGAATGTGAGTGCGGAGGTTGCTGGAGAGCCGATTATAACTAAACCTCGTTAATGAAATAAAAAAAAGACTATGAAATTCGTAGTCTTTTTTTATTTAAATTTGAAATAAAAATTGTCAAAATTTTATTGTTTTATCATTCTTATTTTATGCATATCTTGTAAACAAAATAAAGATATGGAGTCAAAAAAAACTCTTTTTGATACTGATGTATATTATTCTAAAGAATCAGTTGAAAAAAATATATATCTGGATTCTCTTCAAAATTTATCAGTAATATTTAACAATGATTCAGTAAATCGAAAATTTTTATTTGATCTTTCCACACAGTATTATTATTTAAATAATATTCATAAATCATTAGAAGTAAATAGACAAGTACTAAATCTTTCAGTAAATGCAAGGGATTCATCTGCCATTGCTAAGTCTTACCATTATATCGGAGATTGTTATGAAATGAATAATAAAGATAGTGCCTATTACTATTATCAAAAAGCTGAAAAATTTTATCGACTATTAAAAAATGATGAATTGATAGGCAAAATGCTTTTTAATAAAGCCTATTTGTTGTTTTTTGAAGGGAATTATTTAGAAAGCGAAATTATGGTTTCAAATTCTTTACAACTATTAAAGAATAGTAAAGAAAAACAACTTATTTTCTCTTGCTACAACTTAATAGGTACAAATTTTGAAAAGTTAGAAGAATATGAAGAGTCATTAAAATATTATTTATTAGCTAAAGAATTACTTAATGTTTTAATAGAGAACAAAAATTATCTAGATCAAAAGAATAATTATAAAATTGCTTTAGCGGTAAATATTGCAAATATTTACGAAAAACAATTTCAATATTCAAAAGCAGAAAAAGAATTAGAATCAGTTTTAACTGAGGAATTTAAAGTAAAATGGCCCAAAGACTATACAACTGTAATAGGTAATTTAGGGTATGTTAAAACCAAATTAGGGCAATTAAAAGAAGGAGAAGCTTTGATGAAAGAGGCTTTAGTTCTGTCTAGGAAAATCGGAGTTGAATCTAGCATAGTTTATAAGCTACATAATTTAGGTAAGTATTATGTTGATACCAAAGATACCCTTCAAGCTATTCGTTATTTAAAAGAATCTCTTCAGTTAGCTGAAAAATTGAAATCTACTGATGATGTCAAAATTAATTTACAGCTGCTTTCTACAATAGATAAAGCCAATACTTCCTATTATGATAAACGGTATATTACTGTAAGTGATAGTCTTACTAAAGTACAACGCAAGAACAGAAACAAATACGCTCGCATTGAATACGAAACCGCTGTGGTGGAGGATGCGAATAAAGAATTGAGCAGTAAGAATTTGTATTTGATTTTTGGGGTGGTAGTTTTGGTGGCTGCTTTAGGTGTTCGTTATGTCGTGGGTCAGCGTAAAGAGATTGCCTACAGGAAGCGATTGCAAGCAGCCGAGTTGGAGTTGTTTGATTTGATGCGTTCATCGCAAGTTGCGCTCAATAACGCTAGGGAAGAGGAGCAGAATCGCATTTCGAGGGAGTTGCACGATAATGTGATGAATAAATTGTACGGCACCCGATTGCAATTGGGGATGCTTAATGCTCCCTCTATTCCAGATGTTGAGGTCAAACGATTGGAACAAATAGACGTTTTACAAACTATTGAGCAGGATATTAGAGCGATTTCTCACGATTTGCATACGGATGTTGTGGCTTCTCATTTTGATTATCCTGTATTGTTAAAGCAATGTGTACAACAGCTTAGTGCAACTACCCAAACGAACTTGCATTTGGATTGTGCTGCTGGGATTGATTGGGAGGCAGTTTCCGGTTTAGTTAAAATTACGCTCTATAGAATGGTACAAGAAGCATTGTCTAATGTGGTTAAATATGCCGCAGCAACCGACTGTCATATTACTATTAGTCAACCTGATGCCAGTACATTATTACTGACTGTGAGAGATACTGGAAAAGGCTTTGATGTGGCTACCGCTTCTTCTGGAATTGGACTCAAGAATATGCGGGATAGGGCTCGATTGGTTAAGGCTGATTTTTGTATTGAAAGTGTAATAGGGCAGGGGACTCGTATTGAATGTAAGTTTGTGGTTTAAGCTATATTTTAATTAAAAATTGTTAAACAAAATAGAAAATCTTAGTTTTTATTTTGCGAACCATTTTATTTAATGATATTGAATTTGTACTTAAGACCTAAAATTCATTTTAAGGCTATATTTAAATTGAACCGATTACGTTAAAATAAACAATGAATTGGTTTGATTTTAATCTAAAGCACTCCAATTGAATTTAATTTTTTTTTTGACTCTTTATTATGAAAGACATAAGTAATATTCATTTTACCAGTTGTCAAAATAGGTTTACATATCTGCTATTAATTTTTAATAGCAGATTGTTATATTTAATTAAAGTTAAATTTAATACTTGCAAAAATTTGTGATGGCCTAATTACTATAATATTTGAAGTATAACCTAAATCATTTATTATAACTTCTTCGTATGTTTTTGTATTCAAAATATTTGTCCATTTTAATTCAAAGTCAATTTTACGCTTTTCTATAGTATATTGATAACTTAAATCTAAAAATTGGTTTTTAAAATTTTGATTGTTAAATTGATAACTGTAAACATCTCTATATATGCCAAATGTTTGATTTGAAACAGGATATAATAATATTTTTAAGTTGCTTTTTAATGTATTTGTTTTATTAATATTTCCCCTTTTATTAATTGAGTAAAGTAGATTATAGTCAAAAGTTAACCAATTGTAATAATTGTTATTAACTTTAAAATTAAAAGTATTTCCAATAGAATTAATTAAAAGTTTGTTATTATTTAAAATTATGTTATTGGAATTAGAACTTATACTGTATTCTAATGATACTTTTGATTTAATTAAAGGAATGTATTTGCTGATTTCTAAGTTTGTGTTTTTATTAATTGATTTGTTATTCGAAGAAATTTGTTGAAAATTAGTTTGACCATTATCCATAACATTTTGTGAGCTTATATTGTTAGATGTATCTAGTGTCAAAAGATAATTTAAGTTAAAAAATAAATTATGTAATATCAACTTATATTCAAAATTACCACCAATCTTTTGTGAATTTAATTGCTGAATATCAGAAATTTGGTTAGTAAAGTTTAAAGCTGAGAAAATATATGATGGAAAGATTGAATTTAAGGTACCGAAATTATTACTTATTGAACCATAAAATGTGTTTGACAATTCCGTAGTAAATTTATATTTTGCACTAAAATTTGGTTCGAAAGTTAATTTGTTTAGTTTTCTTTCAAAGTTTATGTAATTATCTTTTGTATTAATGGAATAATATTTTGACGGTAAATTTATATTAAGAGTCAATGATTCTCCAGCATAATTTATTGAAAAACTTGTTGAAGGTTCATATTTCTTCCAAACTAGATTATTAGAAAAATTATTACCGAAGCTAATCGTTCCATTAGTTGAATTTTCACCAGTAAAATTCGTTATTAAATTTTTAGTTTCCACATCAAAACTAAATGAGGGAATTATAGAAAGTTTTTTTATTGAAAAAATATAAGAAGCTTGATTATTTATAGTAATTGTTTTTTCTGAAACATTTTGATTGACATTTTTTATATATATATCTGAAAATTGAGGAATACTAATGTTATTTGATGGCTCAACAAAATAGTTTTGGTTATCATTTATGTAATTAAATGTAGATTTAAAATTAACTAATTTTTTTCCAACCAAGAATATAGCACTTAATGAATTTTGAATTGAATAACCAGGTGAAAAAACATATTGATTAGTATTTGACGAATTAATTAAAGTACTCCCTTGTATTGTTTTCCAATTTCCTTTGTAAGTTGTAGTGTTTTTTAAAAAGGTGTTATCTGTATTTTTAGTTAATATGATCTCAGATTTAAACTGATTTTTTTCTGTTGAAGAATTATTAAATCTACTATATTCAATTGTTTTTACTGGGTATCCAAGTGAATCAAATATATTTACTTTTGAAAACTGATTTCCATTGTTATTTATTTCATTATTATAAAAGTTTGAATTAGCTTTAAACTCCCAGTTTTTAGACACTTCAGTTAATAAATTAGCAGAAAAAAGTAGTGTTTTATTAAATAAATATCTATTTTCATCAATTTTTGGTATTTCGGATTGTGATACATTCAACCAATTACCTGTTTGATTTTCATATGTCAATCCCTCAAAACCTTCATCAAAAGATAATGTTTGTAATTCATAGGTAACATCTTCCCCTTTATTATTTGATTTATAGTTTAAAAGGTATTGATGTTTTTTTGTAAACACCATTGGTGTTAATTTTAAACTCTTTAAAAAAGGAGATAAACCCAAACCAGTATCTACTAGTCCAGTCAGAGTTACATCTTTTTTTAGTTTAATATTTATTGCTGCACGTTCAATTGGTACAGAATTTTTTAGAGCTTTTATTGGTTGATGATTTTCTAAAATTTGTAGTTTAGTTACCGCATCTTTTGGCATAGAATTGGTTAAAGAACTATAACCACCAGCCATTAAATCTTTCCCTTCAACATAAAATTTATTAATAGACATACCTTGATATTTTATTAATCCATTTGTGTCTACTTCAATACCAGGTATTTTTTTTAATACATCTGACAAAGTTCTATCTTCTTTACCTTCAAAGGATTTTAAATCATAAGTTAGGGTATCTCCTCTTTTTTGTATTTCTTTTATATCAATTTTTACCTCCTCTAATTCCGTTATTTTATTTTTTAATGTAAAATTTAATATTTGAGACTTTGAATTTACTGATTGTATAATTTTTCCATAGTTAATTGCTGTTATAACTATGTTTAATTTTAAGTTAGTACTTTCAATATCTAATATATAATCTCCATATTTATCACTAATTGCAAACGCTAACACACTATTATCTGAGGGATCTTCAATAGTTATACTAGCATTTTCAATTATTTGTTTATCTTGATTAATTACTTTACCTTTTATTGTATTTTGCGAATATGAAATTGATACTAATAATAAAAAAAAAGTATTAAAATTTTTTTTCATTTAATATATTTTATTGATTTTTAATCTGTTAGCTCAACCGGATTATAATTTTTTTCCTTATCAATACTATATTTATCAATTTTTTTATTTATTGTTGGATATCCCTCAATTATTATTGTTGATGGTTTTACGGCTGCAACTTTTCTTGCTTTTTCATATTGTTTTTTTGTTACTTTTTTGGCCTTTGGGTAATTATGCATTAAAAGATTTTTAGCTACTCTATTTTTAAATTTGTAAAGTGTAAAAGTATAATCTTGAGCATCATCATATACTTCAAAAATTAAACCGGGTAATCCATAAAATTTATATGGTCCATATGGCATTGGGTGTTTTGGTGAATAAAAAGCAATCCAATTTCTACTCCATTTTGTTGTTGTAGCTTTTATGCATTTTATTCCATTTATAGTTTTTGATTCTTTTGTTATTTTCCATTTAAAATCGATGGTTTCGGTATATTGATATTCACCTGAAAATGGAATTTCATTAGAAAAAGTAATTGTGTTCTCTTTTTTGTAAATAATATAAGGTAGATCAGGAACATATTTTGAAAAAACAGGAAAATCCTTTTGAGAGTCTCCAGTTTTTTTTATTTTACCGTTATCAACTAGGGAATCTCTAACATAAAGGCTCATATTTTTTAGAAAACTTTCTTTCTCATTAAATAATAGGATAAAAGTATTTTTTAAAAACTCAGGTTTTTGATTTTTATATTCTTTGAATGTTAACTCGTAACGTGCTTCATTTGTAATGTTTATTTTTTGTTGTCCAAAAGTGAATAAACAATTAAATAAGAGAAAGTAATTATAATATTTAGACATAATTTAAATTTTAAATTTTATTTAAATAGCAAAAAGGAAATTACTTCCTTTTTGCTATAATGTTTCTTTAATAGAAAATTATTGAAACATTTTCTGTACCACAATAAATTCCGTTAATTTTTTGCAGCGATTTAACAATACTACTCTCTCCATCAGTACCCAAAACATGCACTGTAATACCACAGCTAGTATGAAAAGTTCCTGTCCATGCAAATGAATTAGCTGAAAATAAAAAAACAGCTAACAATAAAAATACTTTTTTCATAATTTAAATTTTAATAAAATATTATTGACACATTACCATTTCCGCATATTTCATGATTAACTTGCTGTAATGCAGCTACATAATCCGCTTGAGTATTACCATATAAAATTACATGATAAGAACCTCCACATGATGGAAGAAATGTTCCTTCCCATCTTGCAAATGCATTAACTGAAAACATAAATACTGCTAGAAATAAAAATACTTTTTTCATGATATTATATACCTTCCCTTTCTATTAAGTGTATACCACAGGACGATAACTTTAGGTACTATTTAAATTGGTTAATGTACCGCCCTTTTTATTTAATATTAATTTGTTGTACTATTCTTTCGTATTTCCTTGAATGAATTCTAATGTATCTTCAAGTGAGTCGTATGTTTAGCACGATTACAAAATTCTCTTCTAATTCCCCAATAATTACATTACGACAATCCTAAATTAAAAACAAGCTTATATTAATTTAAGAATGAGTTTAAAACTTAGTTACTTTATTTTCAGTGAGCTTTAATTTTCATCCATATTAATATTATTAATTTAAGAAGTTATTTTTTCGAGATATACAAAAATCGTTTTATCTTATATAAACGTTTTACGGTTTTTCAAGTTAAGTTTTACGGTCTAATTTTTTTATGACTACTGTATTGGTAGTGTATTAAAGATTGTGATGCTACTGAAAAAGCTAGTTAATAAACTTTAAATCATTTGTATTATTAATTTAAAAAGAAAAAAGAGAAGCCGTAGCTTCTCTTTTTGTAAATTTAGTATCGTCTTCTTCCACTACCAGGACTACTTCTTGTATGGGGTCTAACATATGTTCCATTTTTTCTGTAATATCCTTTTACATTGACAGTTTTACCTGGACTTGTATAGTTTGATGAACTTCTTGTACTCGAATAAGAACTTGAGGTAGAACTTGACGAGTAATTGCTTGATGCGGTATAATTTGGATAATACGCCCAACCGGAATAATTTCCATACTTTATTTTTCGATATTTTTTGGATTTTTTTCCTTTTATATAAACTGAAGATCCGGAAGGAACACTATAAACGACTGAACTTCCATCATTACCTGAAGAATAGAGAACTGTTTCGGCATTTACAGTTACACTATAATAGTTAACACATGATGTTGCGAAATATACAAACATCAATAATAAAGATACTTTTCTCATTTTGTCTTAAATTACGTTTAACATAAGCTAATAGTTGATATTTAACTTAGGTTGGGGCATTATTGGTAACGTTTGGTCGCTTCACGCAGTTGTGTTAGCGGAACTGATTATTTTCTCTTAAAGATTAAATTTTCGTAAAGAAAACACGTCAAGATAACAGAGTAAACCTACTATTGCATCAAACCACTGTTATGCTCAGTTACTCAAATCGAGCTTTCTTAAGTACTGCTTCACCTTCAGTAGTTATTTTATAATTTTTTGAACTGTTTATAGCATTCCTTTCAAATTTTACGAGTCCTAATTCTATAAAACTGTCTATTTGCCCAAAACTATTTGGGATTGAATTACCTTTATTAATTTGTGTGCAAACATATATGAAGTCTTTCAATAACTTTTTGTCTTTGAGTTTGTTTATCAATTTGTCAAAATCATCTAATATAATTTCTGATTTTTCCACATTGTCAGTTGAAATTACTTCAATACTTTTTTCTCCTTCATCTTCAGTTTTTATTCTTGTCACTTCAATTATTTCTGCTTCTAAATTTTTAATTCTTGTTTCAAGCCTTGATTTTGATTCACGTTCTTTGTCAAGTCTAAATTGTAAATCGTCATTTTCTGTTCTAATTCTGTCGTATTCTGTTTTTAAAACTATAGATTTTGAATCGGTAACTTGATATACCCAAGGAGTTAACTGTTTTTCAGATAGGTTAACAATAACCCTTGATAAATTTAATAGAGCATAGGTCAAAATAAGCAGACCAAAAGTCCAAAGAGTATTTGTAAATAAATTATTTATGAAATCGTTTTTATCGTAATAATTTGTAATAAAAGCTTTCTTGTCTTCTAAATTACAATCTTCATCAAAATTGAAAAGTGTATATATTAAATCCCAATTTCTAATAATCCATACTAACAAATATGTTCCTAAAAATGGATTTTTCGTTTTTTCTTTAAAATTGTCCGTGAATGAAATTAAAAAGTCTTTTATCATAATTTGTGTCTGTAATTGTGCCTAACATCTAAATATACTCATTACGTTAATTTATTATTTAAAAACATACTTACATCAATCTATCATTAGATTGAGTTTAAAACGTAATTGATTTATTATTAATAAATTATAGTATTGAGTTTTGTAACTATTTTTAATTTGACTCAATGTTCTTTAATATTTACAAAAATCGTTTTATCTTATAAATAGGCTTTACGGTTTTTCAAGCTAAGTTTTACGGTTTAATTATTTAAGACAGTAATGTGCCCGATAGCATGGCTTTGCAAACCGTGACTATTATAAATCATCAAATATTTATAAAGAATTTAAAAGAGCATATTCGGTGGCTTTTTTTTAGTGAGTGGTTTTATGATTGTACTCTTGTTTTATTACTGGCGTATTCACAGTAAACTTATCTTTGAGTATTTTCATTTCCTCACTTACTTTTCTGACTAGGAATTTGTCTAGTTTGACTACTATTTGAAATTAGTTGGATGTTTCATCGTAATCTCTATTATTTAAATTTTATAAAGATTAGAACCTCGATCGTTGTATCGGGGTTTTTTTGTGCTTGACTGTGAATTATAAAAACCGTAATAAAAAGTCTAAAAAACCGTAATACAGATTTTAAAATTTTTTCAAAATTGCCTTACTTAATTTATTCTTCGTCAAGGACTTGTCCTTATCGTAAAATATTTGGATTCAATTGTTACCCCTTAATTGAATCGTCTGGAATCTGTTCTAGTTAAGTGTGATCTCCTTTCTTACAATAATAGTATAACTAAAATTTGTATTACGTATGAAGAATCACTACTTCTATTTTTTGCTTCTTGCACCTCTTTTTATTCATTCTCAAGACATTCTTTGGGAAAAGTCCTATGGGGGAAAAAATGCCGATTATTTATTTGATGCCCAACCCACAGCCGATAATGGATTTATTTTGGCCGGGAGTTCGCTTTCTGGAAAGACAGGCACTAAAACCGCTAGTAATAATGGTGACTTGGATTATTGGGTTTGGAAAATGGATGCTAACGGAAAATTAGATTGGCAAAAGAGTCTTGGAGGCAGTGGCTTTGATTTGTTGCAAAGTATTAAAGGTACTCGGGATGGCGGTTTCATTTTAGCAGGAACTTCAAGTTCTAATCAAGGGATGGATAAGCAATTAGACAGTAAGGGTTTATCGGATTTTTGGGTAGTGAAATTGGATGCTAAAGGACAGGAACAATGGCAACAAACTGTCGGAGGGAGTGGTCAAGAGGATTTATTGACTGTGATTCCCACTAGAGATGGCGGCTATTTGTTGGGTGGTTCATCGAGTTCGGCTAAGACAGTTATAAGTGCGACAACTACATTGAAAACACAAAGTACTGCCAAAGAAGATTTGACTTTAAAGACCGAAAGTACCCGAGGGAGCATGGATTACTGGATTGTTAAACTGGATTCCAAGGGAAATGTAATGTGGCAAAAAACCTATGGGGGACGCTATAGTGACCTTTTGCGTAGTTTGGAACAAACCAAGGACGGCGGCTTTATATTGGGTGGTTATTCTAACTCCCCTAAATCAGGAGACAAGACAGCTGCTTCTATTGGAATAGGGGACTATTGGGTCATTAAAACAGACGAATTGGGTGCTATTGAATGGCAAAATACCTATGGAGGAACAGGAGACAATCAGTTGTATGTGGTTCATCAAACGGCAGATGAGGGTTTCATAGTAGGAGGAAATACTAATAGTCCAGGTTCTTTGACAGTTAAAGGTGGCAGTGTTCAATCGGGTTCTGATTTTTGGTTGTTGCGATTGGATTCTAAAGGTGAGGTGGTTTGGAGTGAAACCTATAATTACGGTAAAAGCGACATATTGACTTCGTTGGTGGAGAATTCGGATCATAGTTTTTTAGTGGGCGGTTATGCCCAAAGTGAGCGTGCTACTATGGCTAAAGGTTTGATACAAAAAGAAGCTACGGGTATTAATGATTATATCGCTTTGAAAGTGAATGAGAAAGGAGAAGCAGTATGGGAGAAAATAGTAGGTAGTGGAGGCGAGGATATTTTGCGTAAGCTAATTAGTACCCGAGATGGTGGTTATTTGTTAGCAGGAACCTCTAATGCGAGTTCGTCAGGCGATAAGAGTACCACTTTAGGGAGTAATGATTTTTGGGTAGTGAAGCTCAAAGACCAATTGGTGCCATTGGAAGTTCAGTCTTCAATTGAGGCGATACCTAATCCTGTAAGTACGTTTACCAATATCATTATAGGGTACGAGTATGAAATGGGTACTGCTACGGTGGTGGATTTGGCAGGAAGGATATTACAGCAATTCACTATTAGTAGTCGTACTGTTCCAATTGATATGAGTATGTATCCCGAAGGTATTTATATAGTCAATATTAAGACCAATGTGAAAAGTGAGGGAATTAAAGTGATTAAAAAAACGAGAAAAGACTAAGTGTATATGAAAAATCAATGTAACCTACTTATATTTTTGAATATTCTATTTGCCACTACATTATGTAGTTCACAGGTGAATACCGATTTACGACCACAAGTTAAATCACCCGAGGTGAATAAGTTTGAGCAGTATATGAATATGCCTGTCAACTTAGTATCAGGAACACCACAGGTATCCATCCCCATCTATACTTTGGAATATGGAGGTATGACATTACCTATTTCATTGGAATACGATGCCTCTGGAGTTAAGGTGGAATCTATAGCTTCTTCGGTGGGACAAAACTGGAGTTTGAATGTGGGTGGAGTCGTGAGTCGTAATACCAAAGGCGCACCAGACGAAGGTGCGGTAGGATATCCAAAGAGTTCCATTATGGTGAATGGCTACTACAAAGATTATGGTTTAACCAAATTGGAAGAAGCGCTGAGTACCTATTCAAATGTTGAGAATAGCCGGTATTTGCAATTCAATTGGTGGTTAGAAGATGTCAATGCAGGTAAGAAAGATTCCCAACCCGATTTGTTTTACTTCAGTACCCCAGAGGGAGGGAGCAAATTTGTTTTCAATGATCAAAGAAAAGTAGTCTATCTTGAAAATACGGATTTTATGATTCAAGAAGAATATCTACCGAGCTACTTTAAAACTTGGATGGTGACTTCTCCTAAGGGCACTAAATATAAATTTGGATTGGATACAGGAACTGATTTTGGAGTAAATAACGCTGTTGAGAAAAATTATAGTAACCAATCCATAGATGAAATTGCGTTTGCGAACAATTTCATTATCAACGCTTGGTTTTTGACCGAAATATCCAATTATACCAGTGCCAACAAAATTCAATTAGAGTATGTGGATAATAATTATACCCATACGACTATAAGCAAACCAATAGTTCAAAGCTCTTTTTTGTGTTTACCAAATATGTTACCCAGTACCAATTGCGATATAACAGCGGAAAGCCAATATGCTACTCTTGCTGAGAATCCTGTAAATACAACTTCTCAAAGTCATGTTATTTCCAAATTAATCAGCAAAATAAAAGCGGGCACTACTCAAATTAATTTCATTTACAGTAATAGAGATGATTTAACCCCTGAGTTTGAAGTGACGCCTAAGCGATTGAATGAAATTCAAATCACTGTGGTGAATCCCGTAACACAAGCGTCAGAAATCATTAAAAAAATTAAATTCAATTATACTACCCTGCAAAGTGCTATCACCACTGGTAGTAAAGGAGCAACTGATATCAAACGATTACAACTCACTGGGATTACTGAAATGAATGCCAACGAACAGTTGACTAAACCCTATACCTTTTTCTATAATTCCACCTCTTTACCGAGTAAATTATCGTTTGCGCAAGACAAATGGGGGTATTACAATGGTAAGACTCAAAACCCATCTCTTTTCCCACCGGCAGGGATTACTTTGAAAACCAATCTATATGCCGATAGAAAAGTAGATTTGAGTTTTGCTAAAGCAGGAATATTAGAGCAAATAATTTACCCTACCAAAGGGTCTGTGAATTTTCAGTACGAGTCCCATAAATCTGATGTGGCTGTAGATGTGTACTATGATGTGAATAATCCTTCTCCACTAGTACCAAGTATTTCATCTACACAATCTACCGATGGAATTAAATCTTCCCTGTTTACCTATGTCGCCAGTGATACAGAAACACTATTACTCACTGCAAACCTAAATTATAATCCTATGAGTTCTGCTGGCTGTTCTCCATCAAGTACCTTGAAAGCCGCATCACTTGTTGATATGGTTACCAACACTGAAATAGCTGCTATTTTGTATCAGGGGGCTACTACTTCAAAAACTATTTCTTTACCTATTGATAAAGCACTTCTTGTTAACGGAAGACAATACAAATTAATCGCACAAGGTTATGGAGGTACAAATGGAATGAATTTTATGTGTAATATATGTAGTGCCAAGATAGATAGAGTTCCTATTATACCTATTTATGATGTAGGTGGTTTGCGAATTAAAAAAATAGTACATAAAGAGGAGGATGGTACGGTAATTAAAGAAACTAATTACACCTATTCTCAACCAAAAATTGTAAGCAACCCTAAGCTGTTTTATCCAACCCAATGGGATGTAAATAGCAATGCCTATTTTCCTAACTTCTATAGTATTGTTCCACAAAATGCAGTTATTTTCAATCAGACATTAGTTAATAATGCCAAGGCTATTGGATTTGATAAGGGATCGTATTTTACATTTTCTACTGGGTTTGATCCCTTAGAAATCAATTTTATGGGACCTACTATTTCCTATGCAGAAGTAAATCAAACTGATGGGAATGGAACTACTAAACATTTTTTCAACCGCTACAAAGGGTATTTTGAACTTAATAGCTTTAACTCCGATTATGGTATACCACCCCTTCCTAAATCACAGTCATTATTAGCAGGTGAGAAACAAAGCATATTAACACTTAATACAACTGGACAAACAGTTCAGCGAAGTGAATATGAATATAACTACAGTGGTTCCAATACTACGGTAAAAGGAGCGGTTCCTTCGGTCTATTTTGGGCAAGGTGGTTATGTTATACTCTTTAATGTATACACCCTCCAAGGTCAAACTAAAACATTAAAAACAGAGACAGAGACTACTTCTTTAAAGGGTCAGGATGTTACAGTAACCAAAGACTATGAATATACTGGACTAAATCATTTTCAACCTACTAAAATAACTACTACCAATAGTAAAGGGGAACAGCTTATCTCTAAAATGTACTATTCTAACGATTTGAGTACTGAACCATTAATGTCAGAATTAATTAGTCAAAATCGTAAAGCAAATCCAGTACGCACAGAGAATTATAATGGAACGGTTAAATTATCCGAACAAAAAATGAGTTATGCCAAAGATGCTACTACTGCTAATTTAGTATTGCCTAAAAGCACTTATGCAGCTAAGTTTCCTAATTCATTAGCAAATATTCCCGGTATTGGAAATTTAGAGCGGAAAGTAACTTCCGATTTTTATGACGCCACTGGTAATCTAACACAGTATACTCCAGAAGGAGGTTCTCCGGTGACTATTCTTTGGGGCTATAACAAAACGCAACCTATTGCCAAGATTGAAAACACCACAACCGTTCAGTTGAAAAACGCTTTGGGGGTTAGTGACCTAAATGCTGTTAACGAGTCTAATCTGAGCGCAATTAATGCTTTAAGACAAGGGCTGCCTAATGCTATGGTCACCACCTATACTCATATTCCATTGATAGGAGTATCGAGTATTACTGATCCAAAAGGACAAACAGTATTTTACAATTATGATGGATTGGGTAGGTTAAAAAATGTGAAGGATGCTCAAGGAAATATATTGAGTGAGAACGAATACCATTATAAAGATTAATTCATTCAATAATCTTTGAACTAAAGTAAAAAGAATCATTATGAGCAATAAAAAATCTCCAATCCAACTGTATTTAAGTTTGACACTACTTTTTTTAGTCTCCAATACCAGTTTTAGTCAAGTACTTACTTATTGTAGTAATAACAACTTCTCTTTTGCCCATATCCACAACTATTTGTTTATCGATGCAGATAGAGATGGTTATGGTAGTACCCAACGCTCATGGAGCTTGCAATGTACCTACCGAGTTCCATCTGGTTTTTCTATCAATAATACGGACTGTGATGATTCGAATGCAGCAGTTACACCATTTACATTATGGTACCGAGATGCTGATGGAGATGGATATGGAAGAAGTGATGTTACTACCACTGGTTGTACTCAACCCTCAGGTTATGTAAGTAACTATAATGATTGTAATGACTGGGATAGTTCAGTAGTTTTTAATTCGGTTTGGTACCGAGATGCTGATGGCGATGGTTATGGTACTAGTTCCAATAGTACGTCTGCTTGTAATCAGCCCTCAGGGTATGTTCGTAATGCCAGCGATTATAATGATGGAACTACTACTATTACTAATGTACCACCACAAACCTTTTATAGGGATGCCGATGGAGATGGATACGGCAGTCCAAGTGTGTCAGTTTACTATAGCTATCAACCTTCAGGTTATGTTACTAATAATTCAGATTGTAATGATGGTGATGGTAGTGTAAATCCAAATACAGCATGGTTTAGGGATTATGATGGTGATGGCTATGGTTCAGGTGGAGCTCCAGTATTTAGTTGTAGCCCTCCTTCAGGTTATTCAAGAAATAGCGGAGACTGTAATGATTATGATAGTTCATTAAACCCAGCTACTGTTTGGTACCGAGATGCCGACGGAGATGGCTATGGCTCGAGTAGTGTAACTACAGCATCTTGTTCGCAACCTTCAGGTTATGTGCGTAATGCAAGTGATTACAATGATGGAACTACCAACATTACCAACATAGCACCTCAAACTTTTTATCGTGATGCCGATGGTGATGGATTTGGTAGTGCAACTGTTACCATATATTACAGTGTTAGACCCACGGGTTATGTCACTAATAGTTCAGATTGTAATGATGGTGATGGGAGTTTGAATCCAACAACCGTTTGGTACCGAGATGCAGATGGTGACGGTTACGGAACTTCAGCAACAACTACCGCTTCATGTACCCAGCCTTCAGGGTATGTTCGCAACTCAAGCGATTATAATGATGGGACAACCAACATTACTAATATTGCGCCTGCTACTTTTTACCGTGATGCAGATAATGATGGTTATGGAAGTCCAACAGTTACAGTATATTATAGCGTATTGCCGACAGGTTATGTAACTAATAGTTCTGATTGTAATGATGGTGATGCTACACTAAACCCAAACACCCCTTGGTTTAGAGATAATGATGGCGATGGTTATGGTTCTGGAGGAGCTCCGGTATTGAGTTGTACACAGCCTACAGGGTATGTTCGTAACTCCAGTGATTACAATGACACTACCGTAAACATTACCAATATAGCTCCCTCTACTTTTTACAGGGATGCCGATGGAGATAGTTTTGGAAACCCAACAGTAACCGTTTATTATAGTGTACGACCAACAGGTTATGTAACCAATAATACCGATTGTAATGATAGTGACGTAAGTTTGAATCCCAATACGCTTTGGTATCGAGATGCCGATGGAGACGGTTATGGAACTTCAGCTACAAGCTCAGCATCTTGTACTCAACCTACAGGTTATGTTCGTAACTCGAGTGACTACAATGATACTACGGTTAATATCACCAATATTGCGCCACAAACGTTTTACAGGGATGCCGATGGCGATACTTTTGGAAGCTCAACAGTAACGGTGTTTTATAGTGTAAAACCAGCAGGTTATGTAACCAATAGTACTGATTGTAACGATTCAGACGCTTCATTAAATCCTAACACACTTTGGTATCGTGATGCTGATAGTGACGGTTACGGAAGTTCAGCAATTAGCACTGCATCTTGTACCCAGCCAACAGGTTATGTACGCAACTCCAATGATTATGACGATACTACGCTAAACATTACCAATATAGCACCTGCTACGTTTTACATAGATGCCGATAATGATACGTATGGAAGTGCTACAGTAAGCGTATATTATAGCGTAAAACCTTCGGGTTATGTAACCAACAATACTGATTGTAATGATTCAGATGCTTCATTGAATCCTACCACCGTTTGGTATCGTGATACTGATGGTGACGGCTACGGAACTCCAGCAATTAGCACTGCATCTTGTACCCAGCCAGGAGGATATGTGCGCAACTCCAATGATTATGACGATACAACGGTAAACATTACCAATATAGCTCCTTCTACTTTTTATCGTGATGCTGACGCCGATACCTTCGGAAGTCCAACGGTAACGGTGTATTACAGTGCAAAACCAAGTGGTTATGTAACCAATAATAGCGATTATGATGATAGTACGGTGAACATTACCAATATTGCACCACAAAATTTCTATGCTGATAGTGATGGGGATGGTTTTGGGAATGCGTCTGCATCGATTTATTACAGTGTTATGCCTGCTGGTTATCTTACTAATAGCACGGATTGTGACGACACTAAAAACTACATTAATCCCAATACCCAATGGTATGCTGATGTGGATGGCGATGGACTGGGTGATGCCGCTAGTTTTGTGACACAGTGTTCGGCTCCATCGGGTTATGTGTTAAATAGTACCGATAATTGTCCATTGGTTCCAGGAACAAGTAGTGATTGTGGAGGGCTAGCTAATCCTGCCCAAGATAAAAATTACATTATTACCAGAGCCTATAAAGTGGCTAGTGCCAATTCTATTGCATCACCAACACCCGCACAAGCTAAAGTGGGTATTACCTACTTTGATGGATTGGGTAGACCCATCCAACAAATTGCCAACCAACAATCTAATACAGGAAAGGATATTGTGTCCCATACTGAATACGACAGTTTTGGAAGACAAACTAAGGATTATTTGCCTTTTGTGGGTAGTAACCGAAATATGACCTTTGATAGTAATTCTCAAAGTAATACATTGTCATTTTACAATACGTCAAGCTATGAGAATACGGCAAACCCGTTTTCTGAGAAAGTCTTGGAATCTTCGCCACTTAGTAGAGTATTGAAACAAGCTGCACCTGGTAATGATTGGGCTGTAGGTCAAGGACACGAGATTAAATTGGACTACCAAACCAATACTGCGGATGAGGTGAAACGCTTTGATGTGAGTTTGACCGCGGACTTTGTGCCTAGCATTACTGCAAATGGCTCGTATGATGCTAATGTATTGTACAAAACGGTGACTACCGACGAGAACAACAATCCAATTGAAGAATTTAAAGATAAAGAAGGTCGTGTGGTGCTAAAACGTAATTATGACAGCAGCGTGGCTCATGATACCTACTATGTGTATGATGTGTATGGAAATTTGACTTATGTGTTGCCACCGAAAGCCGAGGGGGATACCGGTTCAAATGTATTGGACGAGTTGTGTTACCAGTATCAATATGACTACCGCAACCGCTTAGTGGCTAAAAAACTACCGGGCAAGCAGTGGGAATATATGGTGTATGATAAACTCGATAGAGTAGTGGCAACAGGTCCTGCGTTCTCGCCTTTTAGTGATGTGACAGGCGCAGGCTGGCTGATTACCAAATATGATGTATTTAATAGAGTGGTTTATACGGGTTGGATGAATAGTCCTGCGAATAGCAGTTCAAGGGGCAGCATGCAGCAAGCTCAAAATAACGCTACCACTATCAATGAGAATAAGCAAGCTTCAGGCACTATAGATGCTATTGCGGTGAATTATAGTAACAACGTGTCACCCACAAGTTTTAAACTGCTTAGCGTGAATTATTATGATGATTATGTAATTCCGAATGTAAGCGGACTGCCTACCAGTGTAGATAACCAAACTGTAACCACTTCTACTAAAGGACTTGCGACAGGTACTTGGATGCGTGTACCAACTACTAGTGCTGAGGTTAAAGCAGAAACGAGTTATACTTTGTACGATTACAAATACCGACCAATACGTAGTTATACCACCAATTATTTAGGGGGGTATACCTATACCGATAGTAAACTGGATGTTTTCTCCGGACAGTTACAGTACACGATACAAAAACATAAAAGAACAACTGGCGATAGTGAGTTGGTCGTTAAAGACACTTTTACCTATACAGTCCAAGATAGATTGATACAACATACTCACCAAATTAATGGAGGAGCAGAACAACTGTTAGCGGAGAATACCTATGATGAGCTAGGACAATTGATAAGTAAAAAAGTAGGGAATACCAGTGTTACACCACTGCAAAAAGTGGATTATAGCTATAACATTAGAGGCTGGATGACAGCAATTAATTCTATCGCTAACTTGAATGTAGGTACTGACCCAGCGGATTTGTTCTCGTTTAAGCTAAATTACAATACGGTAGATGGAAGCGCTACTGCCGCAAACAAATTGTATAATGGCAATATTGCCGAGACATTTTGGAGCACCGCTACTGATGGGGGATTTGTGAGGAACTACGGCTATAAATATGACCAATTGAACCGTTTGAAAGACGCTACCTACCAAAAGTCAGGGCAGGTAACTGGTATGTATAACGAGAACTTGAGTTATGATAAGAATGGCAATATTATGAATTTAAGCCGTTATGGCGACCGAGACGAACAGTATTTACCCATACAAATTGACAATTTAGGTTATAATTATGCTACCAACTCGAACAAGCTTATGAGTGTGGTGGATAACTCTAATAATACAAGTGGTTTTAAAGACGGTAACACTACTGGTGATGATTATGTGTATGATGGCAATGGTAATATGATAGTGGATAAAAACAAGAATATTACTGCTATTACCTATAACCATTTGAATTTACCAACCCAAATTACATTTGGCAACAATGGAAACATTGTTTACATTTACACTGCTAGTGGACAAAAGGTTAAAAAAGTGGTTACTAGTACAACACCAGCTAGTGTCGTAACTACTGACTACTTGGGCGGATACCAGTATAGTAATAGCAGTTTGCAGTTTTTTCCAACAGCAGAAGGGTATGTAAAAAATACCCCTGTTAGTGGTACCAACTCGTACAGCTATGTGTTTAATTACACCGATCATTTGGATAATACTCGATTGAGTTATACTAAAGACAATGCAACCGGTTCATTGAAAATTTTAGAGGAAAATAATTACTATCCTTTTGGATTGAAGCATAATAGTTATAATGTAGATAATTTCCAACCAGAGTATAAGTACCAATACAATGGTAAGGAACTCCAAGATGAGTTGGGATTGAATGAATACGATTATGGAGCTAGGATGTACGATCCTGCAAAAGGTCGTTGGGATGTTACTGATAAGAAAGCAGAATTATACTTTAGTAGTTCTCCTTATGTTTACGCTTCCAACACTCCTGTTAATGCAATTGACCCAGACGGTAACATTGTTATTTTTATTAATGGTCAACACGGAGGAAATGGAGGCACTTCTGATTATTGGAGAAATTATACAGGGAAAGAAAGCAATTTTATGTCGATGCCAAATAGACAAGCTTTTGATATTTCTGTAATGAACCAATTAGGCGACCATAAAGCCCTTTATAGAGATGGAGCAATGGGAGGATGGAGTAATACAATGTGGGAAACTAATTTTTCTAAAAGTAATGTGTTTTCTTCTAGTAGAGTAAATAGCGGTTATGAACAAGGAAAAGAAGATGCTAAATCAATAATAGCAAATCTAGCTAGAGATAAAACTACGGGAGAAATAGTTGAGACTATTAAAATTGTAACCCATAGTATGGGAGCTGCTTATGGTAAGGGGTATGTTAAAGCGCTAAAAGAGTACATTAAGACTTTGCCTAAAGAAATGCAATACCAAGTAAAAATAACACTTGTGGCTGATTTTGACCCTTTTCAAGCAGGTTCTTTGAAGGCTGATAAAAACATAAAAACACAACAGTTTATGCACGAAGATAATAGTAATATCTTTGGGATGGGTTGGTTGGCAAATGAAAAGGAAAGTGGAGCTGAGCAGGTAAAACCTGCTAACAATGAGTCATCTGATCATAATGTAATGTCATTCATTAGTAATGTTAGTAAATTATCTGAAGGTACTTATAAATGGGATGGTAAAAATTGGGTAAAACAATAGTATATGAAAAAGAAAATAATCATCACATTTAGTATTATTATATTGGTAGTTTTATTTCTTTACTTCCGAAATATTTATGGCTGGTATGAGTTTCTTTTTTTTGAAAAAACACCAAAAGAATTCGTTAATTATACAAAAATAGATAAGGAAAATTACTCAAGGGATAGTGTTAATATAGTATTGCAAATGAAAGATTATGTAAAAGATCATAAAGAATCTTTATATTCCAAAGAGTATTGTGATTCTACACAATTTAGTGTGGACACCATTTTATATAGTCCTAATTTTAAAAAGCTAGCTGTTTTTGTAATTGCAAAAAACCCTACTCATAAACAACTAATTCCAGATAAGGAATATAAATGGTATTATGATGGTAGTTGTTATATCGGTAATAAAGAAAACAAAAAAATAAATATTAATTGGATAGGTCCATTATATACGAATTATTACAATATAAATTCTCTTTCAAATATTATAAGAGAATATTTTTTTTTAAAATATAATTCGGATACAGATATTAACGGAAATAAAAATATGTATAATTTAGATGATATTCGATATTGGGATAAAAGTATTGATTGGAAGAATTTGGAGCAACGCAGGAAATCAGAAAAAGAATTTGAAGAAGAGAAGAAGAAGAATCCAAAAAATGTATATGAGCCAAAATAGATAATCCCGAAGCCTTAAAATTATGGGTATAGAAAGGTATATTGATGTACAAGGTAATGTGTCAAAATTGGTAATGTTTCAAAGTTAGTGATGGTAGTGTAAAAGCTAGTTAATGAACTGAAAATCAATTTAATTATTACTTTAAAAAGGGAAAAGAGAAGCTATGGCTTCTCTTTTTTTTTTAGTAAGGTAATTTTTTCTCCAAAAGTAGCTTGTAATCAGTGCAGTGCTCAGGATTTATTTTTGGTTGTGATGGTAATTATTTGAACTAAAGTTTAGTCAATAAACCTACGTGCATCACCATTTCTTGAAACCGCTTATTGTTGCTTTTATTTATTATCTTTTTTGGGGATTATTATGTTTTTTGGTAATTCTGTTGAGTTTAAGTTTTGCAACCAAGACATGTCTGGTAATTCAATAGGTTTATATTTATCTATCCAAGACATATCAGATAATTCAATAGGTTTATAATTATCCATCCAGGACATGTCAGATAGTTTTAATTTTTCTAATCCATCTGTTAGAAATTGTAAGTCTGGTGCTTTGAGCTTTAATTGTTTAATCTTTGACTCAAGTTCCTTTATTAGTTTATCTTTTTCAGATATTATTTGTAAATGTTTATCTTCTTTTTGTTGTAAGTCAATTTTTAAATACTTGATGAAAGTTCCCATTTCATCAGCGCTACCCGCTAATCGATTTAAGATTAGTAAGAATCGTCCAAATAGTGGATTGTCTTGGTCGTATGGATAACGGATTGTATGGTCTATTTCACTCCATGCTTCCTCAAATATAGTCCTTACTTGTATTTCAGCAAAGTAAGTTCTCTTTGCAGGTTTACTTTCAACAATATAATGAATCGAACGATAACCAAATTCATGTTCTTTGATATCACAATCTAATTCTTCAAACTTTTTAAGATATTCAACGGAATCCCCATCTCGGTAGTTTACAACTGGTTTTTCTTTAAGATCCCAGCTCGTAGTTATCAAATCATGAATTGATAGCCAATCTTCTTTAAATAAGTGTATAGCCCTCAGTCCGATTAAATCTGTTAATTCAGTTTTATAATTTTCTAATGTGATAATTTTGGCTGGATTATTGATTCTTTTTCTTATAATTTTTTCAATCACATGTTCCTCATGTTTAATTCTATACCTTACAGAATGCACATTGTTTGTTTTCATTAAATTATTAAAAATATAAATAGCTGAAGCCTCAAGTTTTGGAATTTCTGTACAATAATTTTGAAAAATAACCTGAAGGTCAGCCCATTTCAAAGTAGTTTTTTCAAAGTCTTTAACTTCAATGTTATATTTTATTAAAAAATCCTTTTGATTGATAAGCTGTTTCATGAGATATGGTTTTTAATTGCTAACAACGTGTCGTGGCATGGCGTCAGTTAGGGATTTGGTTAGTCGAATGTATAAATTAAAGACCGAACTTGCAAGTACAAAACCAAGTTTCAGTTCATGATCGAAACCGATTTTAGCAGTAGTTTTATGAAAGATTCATTGTGAGTATATCTTTAAATGATTGTGATAGCTCAAGCTTCTGATTGTATTGACCTCTTGCCGAGTTATATAACGTATTTTTAAATTTTATAAGATTACTGTTTTTTAAATGACCTATTAGGGCACTCATATCATCACTATAAGTTGCTTTGTTATATATAATATGGGTTTCTAAGTCAGGCTCTTCCTTTAAAAAACCTATCAATTCTTTTAAACTAAATCTTAGCTTTTCACTATTATTTTGCAAAACAATAAGGGATATTAAATCATTATAGTCTTTTTCAGAAATTTTTGAAATATCGATGTCTAAATCACGAGATGATAAACTTTCATTAATGTTTTTCAAATTCTCAATCTGTTTTTTAAGATTTTTAATTTCAGTAACTGACTGAGATAATTGACTCGAAAGCACATTAATTTTTTCATAATTTTCGACTTCAGTTGTGATTTCTTTGTCTTTTTTGTAAAACCATTTAAGGCAAAAATTTAAAAGCGTATTTATAACAGTAAATAATATTATTAAAGTGATAGAAATTATGATACAATGGAAAATTCTAGTATAGTATAACTCGCTGTAAGTAGACTTTATACAATCAATTTTATTTGCAGGGTCATCATTTTCTAGTAAAAGATAATATAAGATATCCCAATTGAAAATTAATAAAACACATAGATATGTTATTATTATCGGAACTTTAAGTCTAGAACTGATATTATTAGTAATACTTTCTAATATTTTTTCTTCTTCCATGAATCTAAATTTTGTCGTTATTCTTTACATCGGATAATTTCTTATAAAGTTCCCACGCTTTACGTTCGTGAGGGATTTCCGCACACAAAACTGAACTTGAATTTAGCACTGACCCCGCCATTTTGCCAAACTGCTTTTGCCTGCTGTGCTTCTCTGTCCAAGAAGGTCTGCTGTTTCAAGTTTCCACTATTTTTAATTAGAGGTACAAATATTTATCAGTCTTTTTTGATGTTAGCACCTGCGAAAAATCCAGCTAATGCTCCAAGTAGCCCAAAAAGTCCTGTTATAATATTGTCAGGTAAAGTTGGTTTAACGCAATACAAAATGACAAAGCAAATAAGAGTCACTAAAAATAGTATTGCTACAATAATGCTCATTGTATGTTTACCTGAAAGCAAATCCAATTTGCTGTGAGGAATGTCGCCTTTGCGGTTTAAATCTGGTTTTGTAGTTGTTGTCGCCATAATTTATTCCTCCCCCCAAATTGTTAAATGAAATGAACGAAATGAATTTTTCTTGTCAGCAAAAGTTTTGAATTTTATCCAAATACGCTTTCCTGCTGAAGTTGAAAGTTCAATAGGTTTAGTTACTTCTGTCCCAAGCGAATTGTTCCATTTGTGTAATGTCATCGTTACGATTTTTCCATCATCGCTTAACGTTCCACTCGTCATTAGTTCTTCTCCCTCATCAGAGAAAATAAAATTGAAAGTCAATTCAAAATTTAGTATTTCGTCTTTGAAAGAAAATGAAAGTTTGTCTTCTAAGTCAACTAGTAAAATTGTATCGTTGAAGATAACCCTCCTCTTTATTCCGTCCTTACTGATTGCTGTAATCATTTCTTTTGATTTAAATTTTTTGTGAAGTTGCTATTTGTTGTTTTGTTAAATATAATTTATTACTAAATATTATTCGCTGGATAATTCTTTTCGTTTTATCCAAGTAGGAACTTCATTTGGCTTAATAACTAAAATATCAATAGGTCCACCAACAGTTTTCTCTTTTTGTTGAAATCTCATCGTCTCTATTGTAGTCCGAACTGCGTATACTGCAAAGTCAATTGCATCTTGCAAAGTCATAAAATTCCATGCAAGGGGTGTGTCAGGTAAGTCAATCCATTGGTCGCCTTGTTTTAATTTAACAGTATTCAGAATTCTTGTAAGAACCTCAGTTTCACCACCCCAATTTGCACCATTAAAAGTTAGTCCATTTGAAAAGTTTACACGGTTAAAGTTTTTACCCACTACATTTACATAGTAAGCATGAGGGATTGAAATTCCGTTTTCAATTTTGTAACCTATAACATAAAAGTTTGTTGCAGGATTACCAAATTGTTCTCCAAAAAAATCAAGTAACAATTGAGGTAGTTCTTCTATTGTTGTATCGTCTGTTACTTTTTCTTCTGTAAATTGATTAATGAAACCAGAGATTGGGATTCCTTTTATGTCTGCTGCACCAAAAGTTCCAAGCCCAAATTTATTTTTGATTGCAAATACTTTTGTATTGGAGTCAGATGCTGAAATGGAATGTCGTTGTTCTGCCTCGTTAGTTTTTGTTGTCCAATTTAAAGTTAGTCGGCTATCGCCTGCTATGACAAGTCCCTCAGGAACATAAAGTGTTACTATTAATGACATTAATTAATTATTAATTTACTTGGTTAAAAATGTTTATTCAAAGTCAGTCAGTTTGATGTTAGCAGTGTCCTGATAGTATTGCAGGTAACACTTCAATATAAGCATTGCGTCAAATTATAATTTAAAAACCTGCACACATCAATTTATTATAAGATAGAGTTTAAAGTGTAATTAGTTTATTATTAATAGATTATATAATTAAGTCCTATTAATAGTGTTAATTTGATGCAAGTTTTTATTCTGTATTTACAAAAATCGTTTTATCTATAATATAAATTTTACGGTTTTTCGAGCTAAGTTTTACGGTTTAGTTCTTTAAGACAGTAATGTGTCAAAATAAGTGGTGACTCAAAATCTATAAATTACTACATAGCTAATCATTGTTTAAGTTGAATTATTTCAAATAAGGGGAGACTATATATTTGTAAATGTTATGATTGTACACTAGTTTTAGTCATAGCTAAGTTCATAGTAAACTTGTCTTTGAGTATCTTCATGTCCTCACCCACTTTTCTGTCCAGGACTTTAGCATAGTGCTGGGTGGTGCGTAAGTTTTTGTGGCCAAGCATTTTGCTCACGCTTTCTATGGGTACGCCGTTAGTGAGGGTTACCGTGGTAGCAAAGGTGTGTCTAGCAATGTGAAAGGTGAGTTCTTTATTGATATTACAAACTGCTGCTATTTCTTTTAAGTAGGTGTTCATCTTTTGGTTGGATAGAATAGGGAGGAGTTTGTCCTCGTTGTTGCTCTGAGGGTAGTTGTCGTATTTGTCAATAATCATTTGGGTTACGGGTAGAATAGGAATTTTAGAAGCGCTTTCTGTTTTTTGACGGTGGGTAAATATCCACTGTTCTCCATCAATACCGTGGCTTATGTGGGACTTTGTTAGGTTTTTGACATCAATGTAGGCCAAACCGGTAAAGCAGCTAAAAAGGAAGATATCGCGTACTAGCGAAAGTCTTTCAGTTTTGAAGTCTTTTTCAATTATGGATTGAATCTCTGCTTCAGTAAGATACACTCTTTCTACTTCTTTGACTTTGGCTTTGTAATTGGCAAATGGGTTTTTGTACAGCCAGTCATTGGCCAAACATAGCTTGATTATTTTATTGAAGTTTTTGATGTACTTAACAGCAGTATTGTTGCTGCAGTTTCTCACGCTACGGAGCCAGAACTCGTAGTCGGTTACAAAAGCGTGGTCTATTTTTGTAATATCAATATCGGACATATTGTATTTCCACTGCATGAACTCAATGGTGTGTTTCAAAGAAGTCGTGTAGCGTTCTAACGTGCCTGGTGCGTATTCTTTACCAATGAGCTCTTTTATCTTCCTGTTGTGGTCTTGGAAGATGGGTATGAGCATGCGTTTGCGATTCAGTTTGTGACTGAGTGCATTTTTTAGATTTTCAATTGTGATCTCCAGCTCACTGGCAATTAATTTCTTTTCGGCAGTAAATATTTTTACTTTCAAATTATCAAGATGTGCATTTAGTAAACGCGCTTCTTCTGAATTACCTCTCATTCTGGAGGTATCTGAGTTCCATTTGTCGGGATCGATGTACTTTCCAGTACTGTTGTCTAATCGCTTACCGTTAATGGTGATTCTCTGAAAAATGGGGGCAAGTCCTTGATTGTTGGTTTTTACTCTTTTGAGGTAAAAAAGAATTGAGATGTTTGCATTCATAATTGGTGACCTTTAGGTTAATAGAAATTTAGATTTTCCATCAACACAAATCAAGATGTTCAATTGCTGAACCCCTATATAATTCAAGGTTTGGCAGGGGTAGGGGCACCTACTTTTGCGAAGTATACATGTGCCCCTAATAGTACCCCTTTCAATTGAGTAATTCTGTTTATTTTGGATAGGAGTACAAATAAAAAACCCTCTAAATCATAGGATTTAGAGGGTTTTAGTTGGGTTTTTGAAAAAACCAGCGGAGAAAGAGGGATTCGAACCCCCGGACCTGTTACAGTCAACAGTTTTCAAGACTGCCGCATTCGACCGCTCTGCCATTTCTCCAATAAGAAGCTACCATTTTCTGGTTTCGAGTGCAAATATAACTGCTTTTTTTGGTTATGCAAATCTATTTGAATAAAAAACGCATCAATTTTGAAGTCGTTTTTTTAATTGTTTCATTTTCTTTGATTTAGAAAATAATTATTTTCGGCATTGCTTTTAATAATTGACGTGTTCAATAATTTCTAGACCGTAACCAATCATACCCACACGTTTGCTTTGGCTTGTATTAGTCACCAATCTGATTTTTGAAATGTCCAAATCGTGCAAAATTTGTGCGCCAATACCAAAATCTTTGGTGTCAATAATTATACGTGGCGCTTTCATTTCGCCTTCGGTTTGCAATTGTTTTAATTCGGATATACGACTCAATAAATTCACCGACTGCATGTCTTGATTGATAAAGATCACAGCGCCTTTGCCATGCTCATTAATGGTTTGGAACATTTTATCCAAATGCTGTTCGGCATTGTGGGTTAAAGTGCCCAATAAGTCATTATTTACTTGTGATGAGTTGATTCGTGTTAAAACAGGTTCGCCCAAATTCCAAGTGCCTTTTGTCAAAGCAATATGAACTTGTTTGTTTGTCGTTTGTTCGTAAGCACGCAATCTGAAAGTACCAAAACGGGTTTCGATATCAAAGTCTTCTTTCTTTACAATCAAACTATCGTGTTGCACGCGGTAGGCTACTAAATCTTCTATCGAAACTAATTTTAAATTGAATTTTTTAGCGACTTTAACGAGTTGGGGTAGTCGCGCCATAGAGCCGTCTTCGTTCATGATTTCTACAATCACTCCCGCCGACTTGAACCCAGCCAATCTTGCAAAGTCAATTGCGGCCTCTGTATGACCTGTTCTTCGCAACACACCACCTTGTTTGGCAATTAACGGAAAAATATGTCCTGGACGCGCTAAATCGTGTGGTTTGGTATCAGGATTAACTAATGACAAAATAGTTTTGGCTCTATCCGCTGCTGAAATACCAGTGGTTACACCGTTTCCTCTTAAATCTACCGAAACGGTAAAAGCGGTCTCCATTGGATCGGTATTGTTATTTACCATAACATGCAGGCCTAATTCTTTACATCGGCTTTCAGTTAATGGTGCACAAATCAATCCACGACCGTGAGTCGCCATGAAATTGATCATCTCAGGGGTTACTTTTTCGGCTGCAGCCAAAAAATCGCCTTCGTTTTCACGGTTTTCATCATCTACTACGATAATTACTTTGCCTTGGCGAATGTCTTCGATGGCTTCTTCTATGGTATTGAGTTGTATTTTTGTCGTAGTCATGGTAGTTATTTTTGGGGAACTATTTTTTTAATAAATTGTTGAATGGGCGCTAAAATTATGTCCAAATTAATTAAACCTATATCGTTAGTCGCGCGATAGGTTAATAAAATGGCTAAAGGCGTCAGTACTAATGAGGACATCCAAGAGCCTAAAAATGGAGTTAAGCCACCTTCTTCGGCTAGTTTTTTTCCAAAGGTGTTGGCAAAATGGAAGGAGATGAAAATTAACATAGCAAAAACCACAGGTAATCCTAGACCTCCTTTTCTAATAATGGCTCCTAAAGGGGCTCCTATAAAAAACATCAAGAAACAAGCAAACGCAATAACAAATTTATCATACAAGGCGATCAAATGTCCGTTGATGTTAATTTGCTTGGATTTAAATTCTGTATTGGAGGTTTCAAGGGAGTATTTAACACTTTCGAGGTTGCTAGTGGCTAAATTTAAAATATCCAATTGTTGGTTGGAATTAAAATACGCCAGCAAGTTAGGGTTGAATTTTTTCTTAAGTTTTTTAATTTTTACTTCGGGTTGAGTCGATTTTTGAAATCCAACTCTTTGAGTGATATTATCGGTGTAGGAAGTGATATCCGTCTTGTAATTTTTTTGTAATGAATCAATAGTATAACGTAATTCATTAGTAGTTAACATGGTATTGGTGTTGGTAATGTTTTCATTATCCACATCAATCTTATTGAACTCCGAAATGTCGATATTAATAATGTTCTTTTTAAAGGAGGTTTTTACGAAAGGCATTTTGGGACGGTCTTCATAGTTTTTAGGAAGAATGTCTTCATAATAATTCCCGTTATTTAAAATAAGTTGAAGAGTATTTGAATCTTTGCTACTTACCAATTTTCCTTTTTTAGCTTTAATTACAATTCGGCTTCCGTCGCCTAATTCTGATTTTTTATGAATGGTAATTCCGGTTAGGTTCTCCCCATTTTCACCTGACTTTTTATTGACCTTAATGTTGTACACGCCAACATCACTAAATTGTCCTTCTGCAATAGCCAAAGCGGGTTTGGCTTGTGCAATATTTTTTCTGAAATTGATGAATTTATATTCGGCATAGGGGATGACACTATTGGCAAACAAAAAAGCAGCAATACTTAAAAAAACAACAAACAAAAATAAGGGTTGTAATGCACGACGTAAGGAGATGCCTGCCGATTTCATAGCGGCTAATTCGTAGTTCTCAGACAAATCCCCAAAAGACATGATGGAAGCCAAGAGTATAGAAAGTGGTAAAACCAGCGGAACCAATCGCGGCATAGAAAAAAGTAAAAATTTCAACACCATAGAAGTATCCAAATCTTTACCAGCCAATTCAGCAATAAGCAGCCAAACGGTTTGCAAAATGAATATAAAAAAAAGGATTACAAATACCACAGTAAATGTAATCAGGAAAGTTTTTAAAATGTATTTGTCAATTATTTTCACCTAGGAATTAATCTAATGAATTGATGTAGTAATTCGGATATTTACTCTTGACAAAGGTAAATTGATTTTTCGACAAAGGTAGATTGGTTTTAAAAGAATTAACAGTCAAGGTGGTTTTGGTTCCTTTTTTACCAATTTCGATTAAATTGTAAATCTGTTTAGTTTGGCTGTCTATTCCCAATAAAATTTCTTTTCGTTGGTCCTTTGAGCTCATTGGCACTAATTTTACGTACTGAATCTTTTTACCTTTTATAGTAGTGGCCTGGTCTAAAGTATATTTGTAACCTGAATTGAAAAAGGTCAACATTTTAGAAGGTGTTACTGCGGTATTGTCGTTTTCGTCAACTTTAGAAATGGTGATTTCTTCGTCTTCAGGAACGATAGTGTATGTTTTTTTCCCATCAAATAGTTTAGTCACTCCCATAAAGTTCAACACATATTGGTCTCCCTTTAATATCACATTTCCTTTGCTGTCTTGATTGATGTTCTCTTTGGCGTTAGAAAGCGAATACTTAAAATCAATAGTAATGGAACTGTAGCTTTTTACTTTAGCCGAAACTTGATCTAAAAGCGCTTTGGCTTTTTTATCTTGCGCTTGGATTGAAATACTGAAAATAAATGTAGCACTTAACAACAAAGTTCTAATAATAGTTTTGTTTTGCATTGGAGTATTAATTTTGTTCGTTGTTGAAAAATTCATCCAGCGCCACCATATCAGAAATGTTGACATTACGCGCTTTACTTCCTTCAAAAGGCCCAACAATTCCAGCGGCTTCTAATTGATCAATCAAACGGCCTGCTCTGTTGTAACCTAATTTTAATTTGCGTTGCAATAAAGAAGCAGATCCTTGTTGTGCATTGACTATTATTTCAGCAGCTTCTCTAAATAAAGAATCGCGCTCAGATATATCAAAATCTAAATTGATGCCTGATTCTTCTCCCACAAATTCTGGAAGAAGGTAAGCAGTAGCATACGCTTTTTGCGAACCAATGAATTCAGTAATTCTTTCTACCTCAGGAGTATCAATAAATGCACATTGTACACGTACTACATCATTTCCATTAGAATACAATAAATCACCACGACCAATCAATTGATCAGCACCTTGCGTATCTAAAATGGTTCTTGAATCAATTTTTGAGGTTACTCTAAATGCAATTCGAGCAGGGAAGTTGGCTTTGATTAAACCTGTAATTACGTTTACCGATGGACGTTGCGTTGCAATGATTAAGTGAATTCCAATCGCACGCGCTAATTGCGCTAAACGTGCAATAGGTACTTCGACTTCTTTACCTGCAGTCATAATCAAGTCGGCAAACTCATCAACTACCAAAACAATGTATGGTAAAAATCGGTGACCGTTTTCTGGATTTAATTTTCTTGCTTTGAATTTGTCGTTATATTCTTTGATGTTACGCACCATCGCATCTTTCAACAAAGAATAACGGTTGTCCATCTCCACACAAAGCGAATTCAATGTATTGACTACTTTAGCATTATCAGTGATAATAGCATCATCACAATCTGGTAACTTAGCTAAATAATGTCTTTCAATTTTATTAAAAAGCGTTAATTCTACTTTCTTTGGGTCAACCAAAACGAATTTTACTTCGGCAGGATGTTTTTTGTACAATAGCGAAGTCAAAACGGCATTCAATCCAACCGATTTTCCTTGACCAGTAGCACCCGCCATCAAAAGGTGAGGCATTTTGGCTAAATCTACCACAAAGGTTTCATTAGAAATGGTTTTACCCAAAGCGATAGGCAATTCCATTTCGGCTTCTTGGAATTTGGCAGAACCAATGGCACTTTTCATAGAAACCATAGTTGGATTCTTGTTAGGTACCTCAATACCGATGGTTCCTTTTCCTGGGATAGGAGCGATAATACGAATACCAAGTGCAGAAAGAGATAAAGCAATATCGTCTTCTAAGCTTTTGATTTTAGAAATACGAATTCCGGCTTCAGGAACGATTTCATATAGCGTTACCGAGGGACCAACGGTAGCTTTAATCTGTGCAATTTCAATTTTGTAGTTGCGAAGTGTATCTACAATCTTGTTTTTATTTTCTTCTAATTCTTCTTGGTTGATTGTAATTCCGCCACTTGAGTATTCTTTTAATAAATCAATGGTTGGGAATTTGTAGTTGGATAATTCCAAGGTAGGGTCAAACAAACCAAAATCAGCCACCAAACGGGATGCCAAATTTTCCTCAACAATATCTTCCTCTTCTGCTTTTTCAATTACAAAAGCTTCGTCGCTTGTTGTGATAATGATAGGTTCTTTTGAAACTGGTGGGGGAGTAGCAAACGATTGTGTTACAATAGGCTCTACAATCGGTTTTGGCAAGGTATCCAAATTGATTTCAGAAGACGAACTTATGGTTGGTTTTAATGCTTCTTTGTTAATTTCAAATTGGGAAGTAGTTGATTTTAAATGAATATTTTCTAATTCATCGTCATTATCTTCTTCTAATGGTGTAAGAGGTAATGGAGTAATATTCTCAGGCGTCTCCTCTAATTTTTCAGCAGTAGCTGTTATTTTAGATTCGATTTCTTTTTTTGAATTTTCAATAAAATTATGAATGGATTCAGGTGAAACTTTTATTTTAAATATCAAATAAATTACTAATCCGAAGATTAACACCAGTAACGTTCCTGTTTTTCCAATATAATCTTGCAAAAGCAAATTCATTTCATATCCAATGATTCCGCCTAATTCAGGTGCTGAAGTAGCAAAGAATCCAAAGATGATTGACACGACAATCATGGCAAATAAATCCCAAAACCAAGTAGATCTTAATTTACTTAGTGGTAATCCTAAAAATAAGTACAAACCAGTTAAGAAAAATAAACGTACAAATAAGAAGGAAGCTACTCCAAAACCTTGGTATACTATCAGATCAGCCACATAGGCGCCAATTTTTCCTAACCAATTGGACACCTCTGAATTTCTATTGTCTAATTGATCTACTGCACTTTGATCGGCTTGACCGTGAAGGTAAAACGAAATAAATGCAACTAACAAAGCAATTGAAAATAAAACCAAAAGGCTTCCAATTACAATTTTATATTCTTTTGATAATTTCCAAGATCTTTTTTCGCTAAGATCGGATTCGCTTTTTATTTTCTTTGCCATTCTTCTTTTTGAAAACTAGTAAATTTAGAATTTTGGTACATAAATGATTGCACCAATCACTATTGCAGTTAAGGCTGCAAAAAATACGGCACCTGCTGCAATGTCTTTGATAAATCCAATGCGCTCGTGGTACTCTGGATGAATAAAATCAGCTACTTTTTCAACAGCGGTATTCAATCCTTCAACACTCATCACTAATCCGATAGCAAAGACTTGGAAAAGCCATTCAGTGGTAGTAATGTTAAAATAAAAACCAGCAATAGTCATCAATATTCCGATAGAAAATTGAGTCATTACGCTGTGTTCTGTGGTTATTAATTTGAAAGCACCTTTATAAGCAAAGGTGACACTTTTTAATCTTCCTGAAACAAATCGGTTGTCTTTTTGAAACTCCATTAATCAAATATTAAAGTACCGCTAATGCAGCTTCGTAATTAGGTTCGTCTGCAATTTCGTTCACTTGTTCTGTATGTAGAATTGTTCCTTTCTCGTCGATAACAATGACTACTCTAGAGTGTAAACCAGCTAATACACCATCAATAATTTCTAAACCGTTTGTTTTTCCAAAACTTCCGTCTTTAAAATCCGATAGATTTTCAACGTTTTCTATTCCTTCAGCACCACAAAAACGTTTTTGAGCAAAAGGTAAATCTCTTGAGATACAAAGCACTACGGTATTGTTTAGATTGGCAGCTGTAGCATTGAATTTTCTAACAGAAGCAGCACAAGTTCCAGTATCGATACTTGGAAAAATATTGAAGACTACTTTTTTACCAGCATAATCAGCTAAAGTTGCTATAGATAGATCTGTTTTTACTAATTTAAAATCAGCTAGTTGTGAACCTGTTTTTGGTAATTCACCTGAAGTGTTTATTGGATTTCCGCCTAAAGTTATTGTTGACATAATGAGGTTTTTTTTGTGAGTTCCAAAAGTATGAAAATTTATTCAAATTTTGGTTTGAAGCCTCATTTTTTAGATTGAAATTGGGATTTAAAATTTTGTTTATAAATATTAAAAAAATCAACTGATTACTATTTTTATATAATTTTAAAATAAAGTTGTTTTTTTTATTAAGCAAGTATCAATCAAATACTCGGCTTAGTATAAAAAAATAATACCATCAGTAAATGATGGTATTATTAGAAAATTTATAAAAAGTAAACTGTTATTTTGAATCATATCGATCTAAATTCATCACTTTTACCCATGTATTTACAAAATCAGTAATAAACTTTTCTTTGTTATCGTCTTGAGCATATACTTCTGCAATAGATCTTAACACCGAATTAGATCCAAAAACCAAATCTACTCTTGTTGCAGTCCATTTTGTTGCTCCTGATTTTTTATCGACAATATTGTATAAATTATCGCCAACAGGTTTCCAACTATAGTTCATGTCAGTTAAATTTACAAAGAAATCATTGCTCAAAACACCTTCGTTATTGGTAAATACACCATGTTTAGTTCCGTTGAAGTTAGTACCTAAAACACGCATTCCTCCAATTAAAACTGTCATTTCTGATGCAGTTAATCCTAATAATTGTGCTTTATCTAGCATTAATTCTTCAGGTTGCACCACATATTTAGCTTTCATAAAGTTTCTAAACGCATCATTTGTAGGTTCTAAAACTGCAAACGATTCGGCATCAGTCATTTCTTGCGTTGCATCACCTCTTCCTGCGTGGAATGGAACTGTTACATTAAATCCACCTTCTTGAGCTGCTTTTTCAACAGCGGCACTTCCACCTAAAACAATTAAATCAGCAAGACTAACTTTTTTATCTAAACCAGCTTGAATTTCCATCAGTTTATTCAAAACTTTTTGAAGTCTTTCTGGTTCGTTTGCAACCCAATTTTTTTGTGGGGATAAGCTAATTCTTGCTCCATTTGCACCACCTCTATAATCGGAGCCTCTAAATGTTCTTGCACTATCCCAAGCCGTGTTGATGAGTTCGGCTCTGGTTAATCCGCAATTTAATAATTTAGATTTTAATTCTTCTGTTTCATTAGCAGACAATGAATAAGTTACTTTTGGAATTGGATCTTGCCAAATTAAATCTTCAGTAGGAGCATCTGCACCTAAATATCTTTCTTTTGGACCTAAATCTCTGTGGGTTAATTTGAACCAAGCTCTAGCGAAAACATCAGAAAAATAAGCAGGATCTTTATGAAAACGTTCCGAAATTTCTCTGTATGCAGGATCCATTTTCATTGCCATATCGGCATCGGTCATAATTGGATTTCTTTTAACTGAAGGATTGTGAGCGTCAAGGGGCATATCTTCTTCTTTGATGTTGATAGGTTCCCATTGCCAAGCTCCAGCCGGACTTTTCTTTAACTCCCAATCGTATTTTAATAACAAATCGAAATATTCATTATCCCATCTTGTTGGGTTTGTAGTCCAAGAACCTTCTAAACCACTGGTTACAGTGTCACCAGCATTTCCATTTCCTTTTGGATTTTTCCATCCAAGGCCTTGTTCTTCAATTTCTCCGGCTTCTGGCTCTCTTCCTAAAACTGATGCATCGCCATTTCCATGCGCTTTTCCTACGGTGTGACCTCCTGCAGTTAAAGCAACAGTTTCTTCGTCGTTCATTGCCATTCTTTCAAAGGTTACACGAACGTCATGTGCTGTTTTTAAAGGGTCTGGTTTTCCATCAACCCCTTCTGGGTTTACATAAATTAATCCCATCATCACAGCTGCAAGTGGATTTTCTAAGTTTCTTTCACCAGAGTATCTTGTACCTTCTCCACCAGATACAGCTAACCATTCTTTTTCTGCACCCCAATAAATATCTTTTTCTGGATGCCAAATATCTTCACGACCCCCTGCAAATCCAAAAGTTTTTAATCCCATAGATTCATAAGCCATGTTTCCAGCTAAAATCATTAAATCTGCCCAAGAAATTTTGTTACCATATTTCTTTTTCAAAGGCCATAATAATCTTCTAGCCTTGTCTAAATTTCCGTTATCTGGCCAGCTGTTCAATGGTGCAAAACGAAGATTTCCTGTTCCAGAACCACCACGACCATCAGAAATTCTGTACGTTCCAGCAGAATGCCACGCCATACGAATAAACAATCCGCCATAGTGACCCCAATCTGCTGGCCACCAATCTTGACTATCAGTCATTAATTTTTTCAAATCAGATTTAAGTGCTTCTAAATCTAATTTTTTAAATTCTTCGGCATAATTAAAAGCTGATCCTAGTGGATTAGTTTTTGTGTCGTGTTGATGAAGAATGTCTAAGTTTAATGATTTTGGCCACCAATCTTGGTTTTTTACACCATCACTCAAACCTTTTTGGTTTTGATGAAATGGGCATTTGCTAATGTCATTTGAATTTTCCATGATAGTAAAAATTATTGTTAAATGTTATTTCTATAGTTTTGTTTAATTACTTTAAATTAATGCATTCAAAATTACGCATAAATAGTCCCTTTTACGTGTTAAATAATGATTATATTTTATTATATAATAGTTTTTACTTATAGTCTGAATGCTATTATATACTTTAAATCAATTATAGAGTTTGAATTATTAGTCTAGAATTATTTTTTTAAAGAAAGTAGTACTGATTTACAAATTCTTAATACTAACAGGAAGCTTTCCGTTACAAGCCAAATTTTGAATAAATTGTTGTGCAGCAACCTCTTGAAATACTTCAAAATCTTGATAGGCTAGTACTATTTCTTTGGCTAAAGCCAAGTTGGGTATGACTTGGAGTGCATATGGATTTCCAAAAACATAAAGCACACAATTTTTAGTTTGGAATAATTCGCCCAAATACTCAAGTACTTCAGTTTGTATTTCGAATTGATTCAGCGGTTTGGCTTTGGGCACAAACAAAGAAATCAAAAGGGTATCGTATTGAGAAATACTTTCCTTGCAATCTATCAAACTCTCTGCGACTATAGAAAATAAAGGCGCATTAATTGATCGCATGGTTTTGGTTGCAAAGCCATCATTGTAAATGCTCAATTGTGCTAATGTTTTATTTTGTTTGGCTTCTTGAATTCTAAATGGAATGCTGTCAGATTTGACTTTCGTCAAGCAACTCTCGGCAATTTTACGATTCAAGTTAGTACTATTGGCAAAGTCTATTGTGTTGTGTCTTATTGGTGAAACTGAATTTGTGTGATTGAATAGTCCCACTTTTTCTTTGCACTGTATTATTCGGGAATAGCTAGCTTCAATTCTTTCGGCTGTGGCATTTTTCAAAATGTATTGAATTCCTTCGGCTATATTTTCGGCAAAGCATAAAATATCATTGCCAGCATTAAAGGCTTCCCATTCCAATTGCCCTTTGGTTGAAAATAAATCGGAAACACTTTTCATATTCAGGGCATCCGATATGATCAATCCCTCAAAACCCAATTGGTTGCGAAGTAAATTTTGAATGATGTTCTTTGACAAAGTTGCCGAGGTGTTCATTCCATTATTCAAAGCGGGCACGGCCAAATGACCAATCATTATGGAATCGACCTTATTTTCTATTCCTTTGATGAATGGATACAATTCGTTAGCCAGCAATTGATCTAAACTTTCAATCAAAATGGGTAGTCCCAAATGCGAATCGACATTGGTGTTACCGTGACCTGGAAAATGTTTCAAACAACCTAAAATTCCAGCGTCTGACATTCCTTTTAAATAAGCATTCGCAAATAGCGCTACCTTTTCTTTGCTTTCGCCAAAAGAGCGGTAACCAATCACTGGATTATTTGGATTGTTATTGATATCTGCTAAAGGAGCCAAGTTGTACAATATTCCAGCGGCTTTTAAATCGGTTCCAATTTGTTTTCCTACTTCGTAAACCAAATCAACTTCAGATTCAGGTAAAGCACCTAAAGTGATAGCATACGGATATTGCGGTGTATTTTCAATGCGCATGGCCAAACCCCATTCGGCATCAATACTCATTAAAAGGGGAGTAGGAGCGCATTTTTGATAGCGTTCAACAAGTTCCTTTAGCTTGGAATAACTATCCTCATAGGAAACTACTTTTTGTTTGCTTTCGTAATTGGTTGCCGCACTTGCACGGCTATGAAAAAAGGTAAGTCCACCAATAGTATGGTTGCGAATTAAAGCTTCAGTAGCTTGAATATTTTCTTCGGTATCATTAATGAATACAGCAGGAAAGAAAAATTGCCCAATTTTTTGCTCTAAAGTCATCGTCTTAATTATTCGTTATTAGCAGTTTTCTTTCCAAAATCAGCTGGAAAAATTAAAAATCGAGATAAGATAACGCCTGGCATGGTGGCGCAAAAAACCCAGATAAAGAAGTTACCATACCCAAGAAATTCTTGAATATATCCGCTAACCATTCCGGGCAACATCATGCCTAAAGCCATAAATCCTGTGGCTAAAGCATAATGCGATGTTTTTGATTCGCCTTCGGCAACGTATATTAAATACATTAAGAATGCAGCAAATCCAAAACCATAACCAAATTGCTCTATAATTACAGCCAAATAAATAAACAAAACGTTTTCAGGATGAAAATGGGAAAGTAGTATAAATCCAATAATGGGTAAATGCATAATTAAAATCATGGGTAACATCCATTTTCCTAAACCTTGTTTGGAAATTGCAATACCTCCCAAAGTACCTCCAATCAGCAAAGAAATTACACCAAAAGTTCCGTATATAATTCCAACATCTTCAGTAGTTAAACCCATTCCACCTAATTCTTTAGTATCAATTAAAAACGGAGTAAGCATTTTCATTAATTGGGATTCGCCTAAACGAAATAAAAGAATGAAAGCAAGGACTAAACCAATTTGTTTCTTTTTGAAAAAGCTCGCAAAAACGGTGGCAAAATCCTTTTGTTGTTCAGCTGTTGAATCAGTAGTTTCGTTTTCTGAATTGGGAGTAGTGAAATAATTATACAACGTAATTAGGGTCATTAGCAATCCAACAATGATCATGGTATACGACCAAGCTTTTGTTTTGTCGCCAAATTCAGTTTCAAGATAGCCACCAATAATTACAATTAATCCGTTTCCGGTTAGCATAGAAAGGCGGTAAAAAGTGCTTCGAATACCTAAAAAGAATGATTGTTGGTCTTTGGAAAGCGATAATAAATAAAACCCATCAGTTGCGACGTCATTAGATGCTGAGGCAAAAGCGGCCACCCAAAATATAGCCAAACTTAGAAAGAAAAAGTGGTTCATTGGAATGGTGAAACCCACAATTAAAAAAGCAATTGAAATTAGTAATTGCATGCTTAAAAACCATTTTCTCTTGGTACTATGTAAATCAATAAACGGACTCCATAAGGGTTTGATTACCCACGGCAAATACAGTAAACTGGTATAAATTCCAATATCTTCATTACTGATACCAAGGTTTTTGTACATAATGACCGAAACCGAAATAATGATAGCATACGGAAAACCAGATGCGAAGTTTAATATAGGAATCCAATACCAAGGGTTTTTATCAGCTTTCATCGTGTTTTAATTAATTAGTTTTTAGTACTGATTTTGGAAGTTGCGTGATGATTTCTTTACTTTCGTTTCCATAATAATCGATATACGACAAAGCAAAATTTGATTTGTTTTCGATAGCAGTTAATGGAATACGAATAGATAAACGATTATTGTTTTTTTGAACATAAAATTTATCGATAATATGACTCGGGTCTTCGCTGTCGATTAGTAGATTATTTTCCGTGCCATACAGTATCACATAGCGAACAGGGTGGCGTGTCGATTGTAATGAAAGTACTAATTCTGTTTTATTTTTTACAATGCTTGTTACTCTTGGAACATCAAAAACTAATTTCTTGAAATTAGGAACTGCAGCAGGAATCGCATGAAATTTATATTGATTTTCAGCTAATAATTGGGTAACATCTTGGTTTTTATTGAGAAACCATTTGGCACTAAAAAAAGCATTCCCCTGAACATTATTGAAAGAACGGGTGTAATCAATTTGATTCGGAATTTCAGTTGGAGCATCCCATTTTTTATCGGTATCCGATTTGATTTTATAGGTGCTGTTGCCAATGTAAACGGCGCTGTTTTTAGCATTTTCAGACCACCATTTTAACAACTTTGTGTAGGAAGCTTTTGGATGATCTAAACTCCAATACAATTGAGGTAAAATATAATCAATCCAATTGTTTTCCATCCAAACCAATGGGTCAGCAAATAAATCATCATAATTTGTTTGTCCAGCTTGCGTGTCAGAACCTCTTGGATCAACTGATTTATTGCGCCAAACTCCAAAAGGACTAATGCCAAATTGTACCCAAGGTTTGATTTTTTTGATACTGGTCGAAATTTGTTGAATGAAAGTGTTCACGTTATTACGTCTCCAGTCGGCTAATTCAAGACCATTTCCATATTTGTTGAACGAATCAGTGTCGTTAAATTTTTCACCTTCTACTGTATATGGATAAAAGTAATCGTCGAAATGAATGGCATCGATATCGTATTTTTGTACCACTTCTTCTACCACTTTTGTTAAGTGATTTTGTACTTCGGGAAGCGCGGGATTGTAATAGTATTTTCCAGCATATTTAATCATCCAATCCGGATGCTTAATTAGATCGTGTTTACGGCTTATGATTTCAGTATTTGTTCCTGAAGTAGCACGGAAAGGATTCAACCAGGCATGAAATTCAAATCCTCTAGAATGTGCTTCAGTGATCATCCATTCCAAGGTGTCAAAATAGGGTGAAGGTGCTTTGCCTTCTTTTCCGGTCAGGTTGCGGGACCAAGGCGCCAATTCAGTAGGATAAAAAGCATCTCCATTACTACGAATTTGAACTATCACCGCATTGTAATGTAGTTTTTTATACGATTCTAAAATTTCAATAAAATCGGCTTTTTCTTTTTCAACGCTATCCGTATTGTTTTTCGGCCAATCAATATTGGCTACAGTGGCAATCCAAACAGCTCTAAATTCGTTTTTTGGGTAGGTCAATTTACTTTGAGCTAAGCTGTTGCTAATAGAAAGTAGCAAACATAAATAAGTAAAAGTAAAGGTCTTGTAATGTGTCATTATGGGGTTATTCTTTTCAAATACAAAATTAGTCTATTTCGAGCAGTTGTAGGTCTTTCAATTACACAAATTAATTTAATCAGGGAAAGAAATTTTACCCATTCGAACCGATGGAATTCCTTGTTTGGTTCCAAAATCAGTAGGGCTTCCGGTGATTGTTTCGTTGGCCAATACGGCAAAAAGTATCGCTTCCTTTGCATCGGCTGAAATTCCAAGATCATTTGTGTTTTTGAATTGACTAGCGACAAGTTCATTTAAATGCTCCATCAATAAAGGATTATGTACACCACCACCTGAAACATAAACAGTACAATCATTGGCGTCAGTCTTACTTTGATTGATTGCGAATAGAATAGCTTCAGCTGCGGTTTCGGCACTAAAACGTGTAAGTGTTGCCAAAACATCTTCAACAACTAGCTGTTGGGTTTGGCTTTGAATCATTGCTTTTTGAACATAGTCTAGATTGAAAAGTTCAGGTCCAGTTGTTTTTGGAAAGGATGCTTTGAAAAAGGAATTGTTTTTTAGCGCTTTTAGTAAGTCAGAATTTATAGTTCCTTTTCGAGCAATTTGAGCGTCTTTGTCATAACTCATTTCGGGGAAATGCAATTGTACGAAGGCATCTATCAATGTGTTACCGGTTCCGGTATCAGTTACAAAAACCTGTTCTGGATTTTGATTTTTGGGTAAATATGTAAAGTTGCCAATCCCTCCTAAATTCAGCATAATGCGATTTTCGGTTTCGCTGCTAAAAAGATAATAGTCTCCGTATACTGCTAAAGGAGCACCTTCGCCACCAGCAGCGACATGTTTTTGTCTGAAGTCAGAAATGGTAATAATTCCAGCACGAACGGCTATATGATCACCGTCTCCAATTTGCAAAGTAGCATTTGGAAATTGGGCTTGTTGGTGTATTGTTTTTGGAGCATGCATCACCGTTTGCCCGTGCGAAGCAATTAGATCGACTTCGGCAGGGGCTACGTTCCATTTTTGTAAACAATCTAAAACGATATCAGCATGCAGGTTGCCAATCCATTCGTTTAACAAAGCAAGATGTTGGAAATCGATTGTTTTTTTTGCAAATACTTTTTTGATCTCTACTTTTATAGAATCAGAATAGGGAACGGTTTGAAACTCTTTTAATCTAATCTGTGTATTCTTTCCTGATTCCGATATTTCACACAATGCCACATCTAAACCGTCCAAAGAAGTGCCTGACATCAACCCAATAACGGTTCGTGTCTTTTTTTGTGCGATTTGGTATAGTGATTCAATGTTGGAATTCATGAAGAATAGATTTAAAATTGGTATTTGTTGGCTACGGTTTTACTAGTCAGTAATAAACCTATAAAAGTGATTAGTGTGTTCACAATAATCAATTCGTTATCGAAAATATAACCGCCTAAAAGGTTTGACGAATTTTCATTGATTATAAAAGTAATTGCAGGTGATAGTATACAAATTATGGGAACCAATCGGTCGTTTACTTTTTTTGATTTTAGGAACAATCCAAAAGCATATAATCCTAAAAGCGGGCCATACGTATAGGAAGCCACTCTAAATATCATCCCAACAACAGAACTGTCATTAATGGCATTGAATACTAATATGACTACAAACATACCCACTGAAAATCCCAAATGCACAAGATGTCGAGTACGCACTAAATTTGTTTTCTGATTGTTTTCTACCTTATCCATTCCAAGGAAATCGACGCAAAAAGAAGTGGTTAATGCAGTTAAAGCCGAATCAGTGGTGGCAAAAGTAGCTGCAATAAGTCCTAATAGAAAAACAATAGCAGGAATAGTAGCCAAATGATGTAAAGCGATTTCAGGAAAAAGTAAATCGGTTCGCGGTTTATTGGTTACTAAATCCAATGGAACTTGGATATTGTTTTTGGCAGCAAAAATGTAAAGCAATGCGCCTACACTCAAGAAAAATAGATTGATAATTACAAATATAGTGGTGAAACTGAACATGTTTTTTTGGGCTTCGCCAATGTTTTTGCAACTTAAATTCTTTTGCATTAAATCTTGGTCTAATCCCACCATGGCAATGGTAACGAACATTCCTCCCAAAATTTGTTTTACAAAATGGAATTTACTTCCGATAAAATCATCAAAGAAAAATATTCTGGAATAGTTGCTGTTTTTAACTTCTTCGAAAGCACTGATCATACCTAAATCTAGGCTGCTGCAAATGAAATAAATGGTTAAAAACACCGAAGCAACTAAGAAAAAAGTTTGCAAGGTATCCGTAATGATGATGGTTTTTAAACCTCCTTTATACGTATAGGAAAAAATCAAGAGTAGTGAAATTAAAACTGTGGCTGCAAACGGGATGTTGTAAAAATCAAAAACATAACGTTGTAAAACAATAACCACTAAATACAAACGGAAGGCAGACGAAATGGTTCGGCTTACTAAAAAGATAGAAGCAGCAGTTCGGTAACTATAGAAACCCATTCGCTGTTCGATATATCCGTAAATCGAAGTAAGGTTCATTCGATAATAAAGCGGCAGAAGCAATTTGGCTACAACAATAAATCCGATCGCATTTCCTATGATAAACTGGAAGTATTTGAATTGTTCCCCATTTGGCGAACCCACTTCGCCAGGAACCGAGATAAAAGTTACTCCTGAAAGTGCCGTTCCAATCATTCCAAAAGCAACTAAATACCATTTAGAGTTTTTATTGGCAGTGAAAAAAACATCATTGCCGCTATCTTTTTTACTTACTCTGTACGAGATGTAAAATAGTAGACTAAAGTAAATAAAGATAATTAGTAAAATGATACTCGGACTCATAGTTTCTGGATTCGGATATGGAATTGTAATGATAGACAAATATGCTAAATTATTTCTGTATTCTGAATAGTACGCGATTACTTTTATTTGCTTTCTTTCATTCTTTCAATTCTCTTCTATTTCAATTATATTTGTCATCCAATTGCTGAATAGTCAGTAATTAAATTTGGATAACCATGTCACAAATAGTACCACTACACCAATTAGCAGACCTATTAGAAGGTGATCTTTTCTATGACGAATTGCATAAAATCATCTATTCGACAGATGCCTCCACCTACCAAATTAAACCTATTGCGGTAGCCAGACCTAAATCGGTTGCCGATATTCAAGCCATAGTTCGTTTTGCCAATGAACATCAAATTCCATTGACGCCTAGAACTGCTGGAACTTCGTTAGCGGGTCAGACAGTAGGTAGCGGAATTATTGTGGATGTGTCCAAATATTTTACTCAAATTGTCTCTTTTGACAAAGAAAATAAAACAGTAACCGTCCAACCAGGTGTTATTCGCGATGAGTTGAATCTGTTTTTAAAACCTCACGGTTTATTTTTTGGACCTAATACTTCTACCTCCAATCGTTGTATGATTGGCGGAATGGTCGGAAACAACTCTTCGGGAACCACTTCAATTCGGTACGGAGTAACACGAGATAAGATAGTTGAACTAAAAGCCATTTTGAGTGATGGTTCAGCTGCAGTTTTCAAATCACTTAGCTCGGCAGAGTTTATCGAAAAAACGAAAGGAGAATCTTTAGAAAGTAAAATATACAATACCCTTTATGAGGAGCTTTCGAATGCTGAAACGCAAAAAGAAATTGTTAAAGAGTTTCCAAAACCTGAAATCCATAGAAGAAACACGGGTTATGCAGTTGATTTATTATTAAAATCAGATTTGTTTTCTGGTACCGAACCAACGATCAATTTGGGCACCTTACTTTGCGGAAGTGAAGGGACTTTAGCGTTTACTACTGAAGTAACTTTAAAAGTGGACGATTTGCCTCCTACTCATAATATAATGGTGGCAGCTCATTTTCATACCATTCAAGAAAGTTTAGAAGCGGTGATGATTGCCATGAAGCATCATTTGTATACTTGCGAAATGATGGACGATACCATTTTAAATTGTACCAAAACCAATAGGGAACAAGCCAAAAATCGATTCTTTATTCAAGGTGATCCTAAAGCGGTTATCATGCTGGAGGTGGCAGCTGAATCTATTGAGGAAGCCGAAAGACAAGCAGATGCCTTAATTGCGGATTTAGAGCAACATAATTTTGGATATGCTTTGCCAAAATTGTACGGAGCAGAGATTGATAAAATTAATGAATTGCGAAAAGCTGGTTTAGGACTTTTAGGTAGTATTGTGGGTGATGATAAAGCGGCTGACTCGATTGAAGATACTGCAGTAGAATTAAGCGACTTACCGAATTATATTGCTGAATTTGCAGCGATGATGAAAAAATACGGGCAAGACGCTATTTATTACGCCCATGCAGGTGCTGGTGAATTGCATTTGCGTCCGGTATTGAATTTAAAGAAAAAAGAAGATTTACAGTTATTCAGAACGATTGCTACTGAAGTAGCTGTTTTGGTAAAAAAATACAGAGGTTCGCTAAGTGGAGAACACGGTGACGGAATTGTCCGTGGTGAATTTTTGCCTTATATGATTGGCGATTCTAATTATGAATTGCTAAAACGTATTAAGAAAGCATTTGATCCTAATGCTATTTTCAACAAAGGACGTATTACTGATACACCTAAGATGGATGAAAATTTGAGAGTGGAATCTGGAAGAGTAGAACCAGAAATTGCAACAATACAAGATTTTTCAGATAGCATGGGGATTTTGCGTGCCGCTGAAAAATGCAACGGATCTGGTGATTGTAGAAAATTACCTTCGGCCGGTGGAACTTTATGTCCAAGTTATCGAGCTACTCGAAACGAAAAAGACACGACTCGAGCCCGTGCCAATGCATTGAGACAATATTTAACAGATTCTGACAAAGAGAATAAATTTGATCAAGAAGAATTGTATCAAGTGTTTGATTTGTGTGTGAGTTGTAAAGCGTGTGCTAGTGAATGTCCAAGTAATGTGGATATTGCTTCTATGAAAGCGGAGTTTTTGTACCAATATCAAAAAGCAAATGGATTTTCGAATCGCAACAAAACTTTTGCTTACAATGCTAAATTGAATAATTTAGGAAGTTTAACTCCTAGATTGACCAATTGGTTTGCCAATGTATCTTTTGTGAAAAAGAAAATGGGAATTGCACCGCAGCGCGTAGTCCCACATTTGGCTCCAAAGACTTTTAGAAAATGGTTGGATACCCATCATAAAGAGGTTGAAGAAGGAACGTATCCAAATGGACAAGTCATCTTGTTCTGTGATGAGTTTACAAATTTTTATGATGTTGGAGTAGGTGTAGACACCTATGAATTGTTGACGAAACTTGGCTATCAAGTTATTGTAGTAGATCATCAGGAAAGCGGTCGTGCCTTTATTTCCAAAGGATTTTTGGAACAAGCTAAAGCAATCGCAACGATTAATGTTGATATTTTTAAAGAATTGGTGACTGATGCAATTCCATTAGTAGGAATTGAACCTTCTGCTATTTTGACTTTTAGAGATGAATACCTTCGTTTAGCAGAAGATAAACAAGGAGCCCAACAATTAGCCAAACAGGTGTTTACTATTGAAGAGTTTTTCAAAAACGAAATCGACAAAGGAGCTATTCGTCCAGAACAATTTTCCGATGAGGTAAAAGAGATTAAAATTCACGGGCACTGTCATCAAAAGGCATTAAGTACGGTTGAAGCTACTTTTGCCATGCTGAATTTACCTGTAAATAATACAGTTACCATTTATAACTCCGGTTGTTGTGGAATGGCAGGATCTTTTGGATACGAAGAAGAACATTACGAAATAAGTATGCAAATGGGTGAGGATACCTTGTTTCCAAAAATTAGAGCGACGGATCAAAAAGTAGCAATTGCTGCAGCAGGAACCAGTTGTCGTCATCAAATATTTGACGGAACGAGTAGAACAGCGCAACACCCGGTTACGATATTAAAATCTTGTTTGAAATAATTGATTTTATTTGAAATGAAATTCTAAGTTTGCAATACAATACAAAATACTTTATTCACTTTATTGAATACGATTTATACTATGGCATTAAAAGGTTTGTTTAGAAAGAAGACTGTTCAGGATATCATGAAACAGGTAGAGCAAAATGAAAGTGACGGACATGCTGCTTTGGGTAAACATTTAACAGCAAGAGATTTAACAGCGTTTGGTATTGCAGCCATCGTTGGAGCGGGTATTTTTAGTACCATTGGAAAAGCAAGTGCTGATGGTGGTCCAGCGGTAATTTTTCTTTTCTTGTTTACGGCTTTGGCTTGTAGTTTTGCGGCTTTTGCTTATGCTGAATTTGCTTCAATGGTTCCAGTTTCAGGATCCGCTTATACCTATTCTTATGTGGCTTTTGGCGAAATTATAGCTTGGATAATTGGTTGGGCTTTGATTATGGAATATGCAGTAGGTAATATCACTGTTGCGATTTCGTGGAGTGATTATTTTACAGGACTACTTCGAACGGGCGGTTTAGAACTTCCGCAATGGATTCAAATGGATTATTTATCGGCTTCTAATGGATTTAAAGACGCTACAGCCTTAATGCAAGGAGGAAAATCATTTGATAATTTGAGTGCTAATTTGCAAGATGCTTATACGGCTTGGACAACAAGTCCGGTTATTGGTAGCTTTCATTTTGTAGCCGATATTCCTGCCATGTTGATTATTATTGTGATTACGGCACTTGTTTATAGAGGGATGAAAGAATCTCGAAATGCGGGTAATTTAATGGTATTGGTTAAATTATTTATCATCTTGTTAGTTATCGCCGTGGGTGCTTTTTATGTTGATACCACCAATTGGAGTCCCTTTGCACCAAACGGAGTAAGCGGTGTTTTAAAAGGAGTTTCAGCAGTGTTTTTTGCTTATATTGGTTTTGATGCTATTTCTACCACTGCCGAAGAATGTAAAGACCCACAACGTGATTTACCTCGCGGTATGATGTGGGCTATTATCATTTGTACTGTTTTATATGTAGTTATCGCTTTGGTCTTAACAGGAATGGTATCGTATAACGAATTGAACGTAGGCGATCCTTTGGCTTTTGTATTTGAGAAGTTGGATTTAAAATGGATGTCGGGTATCATTGCAGTAAGCGCTGTAATTGCAATGGCTAGCGTTTTGTTAGTATTCCAAATGGGTCAACCACGTATTTGGATGAGTATGAGTAGAGATGGTTTGTTGCCAAAGAAATTCTCTCGAGTACACCCTAAGTTCAAAACACCGTCTTACGCCACTATTGTTACTGGTTTTGTGGTAGGTATTCCTGCCTTGTTTATGAATTTAACAATGGTAACCGATTTATGTAGTATCGGAACTTTGTTTGCTTTTGTATTAGTATGTGCTGGAGTTTTGGTATTGCAAAATAAACCAGACATTCCGAGAGGAAAATTCAAGACGCCTTATGTGAATTCGAAATACATTTTCCCAGTAGCCTTGATTATTGGTTTAGTGTATGCTTTTGTATATAATAACGAAGCTACTATGGGTTTTCTGAATAATGAAACGCAAGTAAACAATCCGGAAACTATCATTACCGCTTTAGATAAATCAGAAACGGATAAAGTTTATGCTTATTTAGTTGCTTTAGAATCAAAACCTACTACTAATGATGTGGAGGCGTTGTTAAGTCAATACCAAGTAGATGAGTTGAAGTATGCTGCAATTGTGGCGCAATTACCAATTGCTGATGCCATCAAATACGAAAGCGGATTCGATTTGTTCAAGCACAAAATTCCGATGTGGATATTTCTAATATCTTTAATTGGTTTAGCATTTTGGGCATTCAAAGATGATTTATCCTTAATTCCGCTACTGGGATTGGTTTCTTGCTTGTACATGATGGCCGAATTGAGTGTTTGGAATTGGATTTATTTTACCATTTGGTTGCTTTTAGGTTTGGTGATTTACTTTGGCTTTAGCCGAAAAAACAGCAAATTAAATATATAGGAAAACTTATTTTTTTGTTTAAAAAATTATAAACGTTCTGAATACTAATCAGAACGTTTTTGTTTTTAGGAATAATTCAGCTTAAAAATACAAATGAGCTACAATTCGTAACAAAAAATCGTAAACTTTGAACTTTAAACAAAACTTAATTTCTTAAATTTGCATCACTAAAAAAACAAATACTAGTATTATGAGTTCATTTGACGTAGTCATTATAGGTTCTGGTCCTGGCGGATATGTATCAGCTATTCGTTGTGCACAATTGGGTTTTAAAACAGCCATCATTGAAAAATATTCTACTTTAGGAGGGACTTGCTTGAATGTAGGTTGTATTCCATCTAAAGCATTATTATCATCTTCACATCATTATGCAGAGATTGCTCATTTCGCTGAACACGGAATTGAACTTTCTGGTGAAGTTAAAGTGAATTTAGAAAAAATGATTGCGCGTAAACAAGCAGTTGTAGATCAAACTTCAGGCGGAATCAATTACTTAATGGACAAAAATAAAGTAACTGTTTTTAATGGTTTGGGTTCGTTTGTAGATGCTACACACGTAGCAATCGCTAAAGCGGATGGTACTTCAGAAACTATTGAAGGGAAAAACATCATTATTGCTACAGGTTCAAAACCATCTTCTTTGCCTTTCATCAAAATTGACAAAGAAAGAATTATCACCTCTACTGAAGCTTTAGCTTTGAAAGAAGTACCAAAACACTTAGTGATTATTGGTGGTGGTGTAATCGGAATTGAACTTGGACAAGTATACCTTCGTTTGGGAGCGCAAGTTTCTGTAGTAGAATTCATGGACCGCATTATTCCAGGAATGGACAGTTCATTGTCTAAAGAATTGACAAAAGTCTTGAAGAAACAAGGAATGAAATTCTATACGTCTCATAAAGTGCAATCAGTTGAAAGAACCGGAGATGTAGTTACGGTAAAAGCAGAAAATGCAAAAGGAGAAATTATTACTTTGGAAGGAGATTATTCATTAGTTTCTGTAGGTCGTCGTCCTTACACTGACGGATTGAATGCGGATAAAGCAGGAGTGAAAATTTCAGATAGAGGACAAGTAGAAGTAAACGATCATTTACAAACTTCAGCGTCTAATATTTATGCAATTGGTGATGTGGTTCGTGGAGCGATGTTAGCACACAAAGCGGAAGAAGAAGGAACTATGGTAGCTGAAATCATTGCAGGTCAAAAACCACATATCGATTATAATTTGATTCCAGGAGTGGTATATACTTGGCCAGAAGTGGCTGCTGTAGGTCAAACAGAAGAACAATTGAAAGCGTCTGGAGTAGAATTCAAATCGGGTAGTTTCCCATTCAAAGCCTTAGGTCGTGCTAGAGCTAGTGGTGATTTAGATGGATTTGTAAAAATCTTAGCAGATGCTAAAACGGATGAGGTTCTTGGAGTTCACATGATTGGAGCCAGAACAGCTGATTTAATTGCCGAAGCAGTTACTGCTATGGAATTTAGAGCTTCTGCTGAAGATGTTTCAAGAATGTCACACGCACATCCAACATTTGCAGAAGCAATTAAAGAAGCTGCTTTAGCGGCGACAGATAATAGAGCATTACACGTTTAATTTGTTTTTAACGTTGATATAAAAAAGCCCGTTCAATTGAACGGGCTTTTTTTATACTTAATTATTAGTCTCTAAATAGAGGTTTGTACGAATCCCAATGTGCATAAATTAAAAATAAATTGGCACCCAATACAAAAATAGCAACAGGTACTTCTGATACTTGGGTTACAGTGTGAATTAAAAAGATATTAATTGAAATTGGTAATAAGACTAATAAAGCTACCTTCATAAATTTACCACTCAACAAACTTATCCCAACAATTAATTCAACAGCTTTGGCTAATGGCAATAGGTATTTTGAAGCCATGATTCCGTTCATAAAAGTTAACAGATTCCCTGTTGGAGCTTCCGCTTCAAATAATTCAAAGAAATAGGCTACAGAAGCAAATACCATAAATGCTCCTAGTAAAATTCGGATAATTAATGTTGTAATTTTCATAATTATTTTGGTTTAAAGGTTAGAATTTCAAAAATACTTATTTTATAAATATAAAATCCAACCCTAAATAATTTATTTAAATATGCGATTTCAAGACTTATTTTTCTGTTCCAACCAATGAATTTTGTTGTATTTTTGGCATCCTAAAACCAAGTAAATTGAGAACTGAAATTCATAAGACTATTGAAAATCCTATTGTATTCAAAAAGCAAGTATTGGATTGGTCACAACAATTTCGCGAGGTTGTTTTTATGGACAGTAATGATTATCCACAAGAGTTTTCAAGCTTTGATGCCATTCTTGCAGTGGACGCATTTACTTTGATTCAGACTGATTATCATAATGCATTTGAGGATTTACAACAATACCAACAAAACACTAAAGATTGGTTGTTTGGGTATTTATCTTATGATTTGAAAAACGATAGTGAAGATTTACAATCCAATAATTTTGACGGTTTGGATTTTCCGGATTTATTTTTCTTTCAACCAAAGAAATTGTTTTTACTTAAAGGGAATCAGGTGGTTATCCACTATTTGAATTTATGTGATGACGAAGTCGAGGAGGATTGGAATACAATTCTTTCGTCGACAGCATATCCAACTATTGAATCTTCGGTGGTGACGGTTCAGCCACGAATTTCAAAAGAAAGTTATATTGAAAAAGTAACGGCGCTTTTAGCACATTTATATCGTGGCGATTTATACGAAGCTAATTTTTGTATGGAGTTTTATGCAGAAAATGCGACAATCAACCCGCTGGAAAAATTTGAGAAATTAAATGCTATTTCACAAACTCCTTTTGCTGTTTATTTTAAAAACAACAAGCAGTTTTTGCTTTCGGCTACTCCAGAACGGTATTTGAGAAAAGAAGGAGAGCATTTAATTTCGCAACCTATTAAAGGAACAGCAAAACGATTTTCAGACCTAAATGAAGATCAAGAATCAAAAGAAAAATTGGCTTCCGACCCAAAAGAACGTGCAGAAAATATTATGATTACCGATTTAGTTCGTAATGATTTATCCCGTACAGCTCAAAAAGGAACGGTTCAAGTTCAGGAATTATGTGGAATATATTCATTTCAACAAGTACATCAAATGATTTCCACAATCACTTCAAAATTAGATGATAAGTACTCTTTGATTGATGTATTAAAATTAACTTTCCCTATGGGAAGTATGACAGGTGCGCCTAAGATTTCGGCAATGAAAATCATTGAAGAATTGGAAGCCACCAAAAGAGGATTGTACAGTGGTGCTATTGGTTATTTTAGTCCGAATGGCGATTTTGATTTCAATGTAGTCATTCGAAGTATTTTGTACAACCAAGAAAAAAAATACGTTTCTTTTTCGGTGGGAAGTGCCATCACCTCCTTATCGAATCCCGAAGATGAATACGAAGAATGTATGCTTAAAGCCAGAGCGATGCACGAAGTATTGTGCTAAATTGCTATGAATTAATTACTTTTGAGCATGTTAGAACAATTCCGAAATCATTTATTTACTCATTTTCCTTTTTTAACGGGAAAAAAACTGCTTCTAGCTGTTAGCGGTGGATTGGACAGTATGGTTTTGTTGCATCTTTTTCAGCAAATGGAAAATGAGATCGCAGTTTTGCATTGTAATTTTCAGTTGCGAGGTATAGAAAGTTTTGACGATCAAGTGTTTATTCAAGAATACACAAGCCAAAATGGAATTCCGTTCTCATTTACGCAATTTGACACTGAGGCTTTCGCCAAAGATTACAAATTATCTACTCAGGTTGCCGCTCGCGAATTGCGTTACAGTTGGTTTTATGAACAACTCGACATTCAAAAAGCCGATTATATTTTGACTGCACATCACGCCGATGATAATCTAGAAACCTTTTTGATTAATCTTTCTAGAGGTACAGGTTTGGATGGTTTGTCTGGTATTCCTGCACAAAACGAACAGATAATTAGACCTTTATTGCCTTTTACTAGACAACAGATTGAAGAATATGCTCAACAACATCATTTGACTTGGCGTGAAGATAGTAGCAATGCTTCTGATAAATACTTACGAAATAAAATTCGTCATCATTTGATTCCAATTTTAAAAGAGTTGAATCCCAATTTCATGAGTTCTTTTGAAAAAACACAATCGTATTTGCAAGCCGCCCAGGAATTAGTCGATGATGCGGCTATTATGATCTATCAACAAGTGGCACGTGAAGAAGGAGAGGAGATTTATTTCGATTTAGCTCGTTTGTTACAGTTGCCCAATTACAGTTCGTATTTGTACCAATGGCTGACAGAGTTTGGCTTTACTGCTTGGGAGGATATTTATGAGTTAGTTAATAGTCAGTCAGGAAAACAAGTGTTGGCGACTGAATTCCGATTAATTAAAGACAGAGATTTGTTGATATTAAGTCCGCTGAAGTTGTATTCGGATAACCAAGAATATCGGATTGAATCCATTCAATCGAAAGTTAATTTTCCCTTAAATATTGATTTTTCAGTTGTTGATGCAATGGAATCCACTTCCAATTCGACTATATTTGTTGACTATGAAAAATTAGAATTCCCACTGGTTTTGCGTCATTATAAAGAAGGTGATGTTTTTCAGCCTTTTGGTATGGGAGGAAAGTCAAAAAAAGTAAGCAAATTATTCAAAGACGAAAAACTGTCGGTAGTTGAAAAAGAGTCAACTTGGCTTTTATGTTCTAATAATCAGGTAGTTTGGGTGGTTGGAATCCGTCAAGACGACCGATATAAAATTAATTCAGAGACAAAAAAAATACTAAAAATAGCAATCGAATTATGAAGAAATTAGTTGTTTTATTATTCCTATTTTTGGCTTTTGCCAAAGGAAATGCTCAGATGTTAAATCCAGTAAAATGGACTACTCAAATCGAGAAAAAGTCAGATGGTAATTATGTACTTACTTTTAATGGAGTTATAGAATCGGGTTGGCATTTGTATTCGCAATTTACTCCCGAAGGCGGTTCTTTACCATTAGAAATTCTTTTCAAAAATCAAAAAGGTAATTTTGAGTTGATTGGTAAAACCAAGGAAAGTAAAACCAAAACCGCTTACAATGATATTTTTGAAGTCAACGAAACTTTTTTTGAAAAGAATGCGCAGTTGACACAAGAAATTAAATTGACAAACCCAAAACTTACAAAAGTAGAAGTGAGTTTTGATTATCAGGTTTGTAAAGAGGCTTGTATCAATTTAGAAAAGAATTTTACTTTCGTTATTCCAGCTCAAACAACTACGAGTTTAGTTGCTCCTGAAGTAACTTCCGATACCGATGATACTGCGATTGATACGAATTTAGCTGTCGTAAAAGAAGTATCTAAAAGTGCTATTCCAATAGCGTCTACCCCAACGAAAGATAAAAAAGAAATGGGGCTATGGTCTATTTTCATAATTGCATTCTTTTCTGGTTTTGCGGCCTTATTAACACCTTGTGTGTTTCCAATGATTCCAATGACCGTGAGTTTCTTTACCAAACAGAGTAAATCCAAAAGTGCAGGAGTTCGTAATGCCATTTTTTATGGAGTTTCCATAATTGTGATCTATGTTCTTTTGGGAGTTTTTGTCACTTGGTTGTTTGGAGCTGATGCTTTAAATGCTTTGTCAACAAACGTTTGGTTTAATTTAGGTTTCTTTATTTTATTAGTGGTTTTTGCTGCTTCGTTTTTAGGTGCTTTCGAAATTATGTTGCCCAATTCTTGGGCCAATAAAGTAGATAGCCAAGCGGATAGAGGAGGAGTAATCGGAATTTTGTTCATGGCTTTGGCATTGGCAATAGTTTCCTTTTCATGTACAGGTCCTATTGTTGGAACCTTGTTGGTACAAGCGGCTTCAAAAGGCGGAATTGCTCCTATAATAGGTATGTTAGGATTTTCATCAGCACTAGCCTTACCTTTTATGTTGTTTGCTCTATTTCCAGGTTGGTTAAATTCGTTACCAAAATCAGGGGGTTGGTTAAATACTGTGAAAGTAGTTTTAGGATTTTTGGAATTGGCTTTAGCTTTTAAATTCTTATCCAATGCCGACTTGGTTTTACAATTGCATCTTTTGGAAAGAGAAGTATTTTTGGCAATATGGATTGCAATTTTTGGCACACTAGCTTTGTATTTGTTTGGAAAAATTACGTTGCCTCATGATAGTCCTTTAACGCATATATCAGTGGGTAGATTATCAATAGGATTGGTAGTGCTTTCATTCACAGTCTATATGATTCCTGGATTGTGGGGAGCACCTTTACGATTGATCAATGCTTTTCCTCCTCCAATGGAGTATAGCGAAAGTCCTTTAGGTTTTGGTGCCAATTCAATATCTAATGCTACTCCAGTTTCATCTTTGCCAGAAGGCGCTAAGCTAGGTCCGCATCAGATCGTAGTTTTTGATGACTATGACAAAGGATTGGCGTATGCCAAAACGGTAAATAAACCCATAATGTTGGATTTTACAGGACATGCTTGTGTGAATTGCCGTAAAATGGAAAATAACGTTTGGTCAGACGAACGTATTTTGACTATTTTAAAAAATCAAGTAGTTCTAATCTCTTTGTATGTTGATGATAAAAGAGAATTACCAACAACTGAACAGTTTGTTTCTAAAACTACAGGATCACGCATAGAAACTATAGGTGATAAATGGACAGATCTAATGATTTCGAAATACAAAACTAATACACAGCCTTTGTACGTCTTGACAGATTTGGAAGGAAAAAACTTGAACACTCAACAACCTACTATTAGTTTTGTTGGAATAGAAGAATATGAATCGTGGTTGAAACAAGGTATTTCAAAGTTTATTAAGTAAATTTCAATTGTATAAAAAAACCGCAACTAAATAGTTGCGGTTTTTTATTTATATACAAAAGATTATTACAAGAACTCTCCGTGTTGTGTAATATCTAATCCTAATTCTTCTTTGTCTTCACTAACTCGTAGAGGAGTAATTTTGTTAACAATAAAGAATAATGCGTAGGATGCAGAGAAAGCAAAGATGGATACTAGTACTAACGCTTTTAATTGGATTAAAAACAAAGTGGTATCTCCAAAGATTAAACCTTGGTTGTCACCTACAATTGGATTAACTGCGTTCGATGCAAAAACACCAGTTAATAACATCCCTGTCATACCTCCAACACCGTGACAAGCAAATACATCTAAAGCATCATCAATTTTTCCTTTAGGGAATTTCATTACCATTAAGTTACTAATGATACTCGCAATAATACCGATTGTGATTGCATGTGGAATGCTTACAAATCCAGCAGCAGGAGTAATAGCAACTAATCCAACAACAGCTCCAATACAAGCTCCCATTGCAGATAATTTATGTCCCATAATTTTATCTAAGAACACCCAAGCCATTGCAGCAGCAGCAGCAGCTACAGTAGTTGTTCCTAATGCTTGTGCAGCAAGTCCGCTAGCCCCAACTGCAGAACCTGCGTTGAAACCGAACCAGCCGAACCATAATAATCCAGTTCCTAATAACACATAAGTAATACGCGCAGGATTTACTTTTTGAACTTTTCTTTTTCCTAAGAAAATAGCACCCGCTAAAGCAGCCCAACCAGCACTCATGTGTACTACAGTTCCACCAGCAAAATCAAGTACTCCCATTTTGAAAAACAATCCATCAGGATGCCAAGTCATATGACAAAGTGGTGAGTATATAATTAATATAAATAATACCATGAATAATAAATAAGCCCAGAAACGAACACGCTCTGCAAAAGCACCTGTAATTAATGCAGGAGTAATAATGGCAAATTTAGCTTGAAAAAATGCAAATAAAAGTAGCGGAATTGTTGGTGCTAATTCCCATGCAGTGTTAGCACTTACACCGTTAAAAAGTAAGTTTGAAGAGGGATCTCCAATGATTCCTCCTATAGAAGGGCCAAAACACAATCCAAACCCAACCAATACCCATAATACAGTCACGATTACCATAGCCATAAAACTTTGCAACATCGTACTAATTACATTCTTCTTTCCTACCATACCTCCGTAGAAAAAACCTAAACCTGGAGTCATAATTAATACTAGAGCAGAAGCAACAATCATCCATGCTGTATCTCCAGTATCTAATTTTAATTCAACAATATGAGCTCCTAGTTTTGCTGATTCAACAACAAAATAATTTGAGAAAAAAGTAAGTCCCAAAACAGTGATTAGAATCACACTTAAAACAATTTTACGCATAACTATTATTTTTAAATTTTTGATAAAAGTATAAAAATATCATATTGACCCATAAAAAAGTAGGGGGTAATTATTCATTTTTATCAAATAATTAAATTACCCCTATATTTTTTTAGGGTTTAATGTAATTTAATACTGAAATTTCGAATTTGATAATCGTAAATTGACTTATTATGTGAATTCAATTGTATTTTAGGTAGTAATGGAATAAAAAAAAGACCAATTTGCTAATGCAATTGGTCTTTTTTAGAATAATGGTGTTAGGAAATTTAGTTTTGGTTAAATTTTCCCTTATAGCGTTCATTTAATTTAGTTTGATGTGTTTCCAAACTAATGGTTCTTCCCTGAATGAAAGCTTTACTTAATTTATTAGTTCTCATATCTAAAGCATCACCTTCAGAAATAAACAAAGTGGCATCTTTTCCTACTTCAAGAGTACCACAAAAAGTATCGATACCTAATATGGTAGCAGTATTTGATGTGATTAATTGTAGTGCTTTTTCTTTGTCTAAACCATAAGCAACACAAGTTCCTGCTAAAAAAGGTAGGTTTCTTGTCTCCATTCTTTCATGTGCGCCACTATTTTCTAACCCTACTAAAACGCCTTGATCAGTTAAGAGTTTGGCAAGTTTAAAAGGCAAATCAATATCGTCATCATCATTTTCTGGCATTCCATGTACACGTTTTAATAGTACTCCAATATGCTTCTCTTTTAAATAACTTCCGATTTTATAGGCTTCATATCCACCAACAATTGCAATTTTAGTAATTCCGTTGCTTAAAGCCAGTTCAATAGCATCAATCATTTGCTTCTCTTCATTAGCATGAATAAACAAAGTTTGTTCTCCTGAAAGAAGGCCTTTTGTAGCTTCAAATATTAAATTACGTTCTTTTGCTACACTTGTATTGTATGCTTTTGCATTTTGGAAAAATGCATTTATTTCAGCAATTTCTTTGGTGTACTCTTTGTTTGCTTCGATTGTACCTGGTTCAAACCAAGAACCGCTTCTTTTGAAACTAGAAGGGAATTCCATGTGTATACCATCATTTTCTTTAACTACAGCATCACTCCAATGCCATGCGTCTAATTGTACAATAGAGGAGGTACCAGAAATTAATCCGCCTCTTGGTGTAATTTGAGCCATCAAGACACCATTAGGTCTAACTGTTTCCACCACTTTTGAATCGGCAGTATAAGCAATCAAACTTCGAACATGTGGGTTGAAGGTTCCAATTTCTGATTCGTCATCCGAAGATTTTACCGCGTCGATTTCAACTAATCCTAATGTAGAATTAGGCGCAATAAAACCAGGGTAAACTTCTTTTCCAGCGGCATCAATAATGGTTTCGTAGTTGGCTTTAACCACATCGCTAGCTGAAGTTACTACATCAATTTTACCATTTTTAAATCCAATAGCACTATTCTCCAAAACGGTTCCATTTCCTAAATGCGCTTTGGCATTAAGAATCAAAATTGATTTTTGTTGTTTTGGTGCTGGAGTCTGTTGTGCTTTACTAACTAATGATATTCCGAATACCAATGTTAAAAGAACTATTTTTTTATGTATCATAATTATTCTAATTTATTTTTTGAAAAGTAAACCTTAGTACTCAAGAGAATCACAGTGGTATTCAGTTCGCTCCGCTTTTTTAGGTTCTTGCGTAATCATACCTCTATTTTTCTCTTCCAGTAATTGTCCGATTAAAACATTTCGTTCTTTAGCAATTGCTTTTCTTTGTTCTTCATCTCTTTGGATGTCAAAGTAAACTACTCCTTCAATTATCGTTTTTTCTGCTTTAGCATAAATAGATAATGGATTGGTGTTCCAAAGAACAACATCAGCATCTTTTCCTACTTTGATACTTCCCACTTTATCATCAAGATGTAACAATTTAGCAGGATTCAATGTTACAAATTTCCAAGCTTCCTCTTCTGAAATATTTCCGTATTTCACTGCTTTTGCAGCTTCTTGGTTCAAACGTCTAGACATTTCGGCATCATCAGAATTATAGGCTACTACAATTCCTTTATTGTGCATAATTGGTCCATTGAATGGAATTGCATCGTTTACTTCAAATTTGTAAGCCCACCAGTCTGAGAATGTAGAAGCTCCCACACCGTGTTCTTTCATTTTATCAGCTACTTTGTATCCTTCCAAGATATGTGTAAACGTATTTACTCTGAAATTGAATTTTTCAGCTACATTCATCAACATTAAAATCTCAGATTGTACATAAGAGTGGCATGATATGAAACGTTCTTTATTAATGATTTCAGCTAAAGTTTGTAACTCTAAATCTACTCTTGGTGCTTTTCCTTTTTTAGAATTGTTGTAGTTTTTCCAAGCTAAGTCGTATTCTTTCGCTCTTTGGAAATAATCGATAAATACTTGTTCAACACCCATTCTTGTTTGTGGAAAACGAGTAGGGTTAACATTGCCCCAGTTGGATTGTTTTACATTTTCACCTAAAGCAAATTTGATAAACTTAGGTTGATTTTTGTATAACATTTCTTCTGGTGAACGTCCCCATTTCCATTTTACAATGGCAGAACGTCCTCCGATAGGATTCGCTGAACCGTGTAACAACTGCGAAATAGTAACACCACCCGCTAGATCTCTATAAATATTTGGATCTTCAGAATTAACTACATCCTGAATGGTAACTTCGGCACTTGAATTATGACCACCTTCGTTTACTCCTTTAGAAATAGCGATATGTGAATGCTCATCAATAATTCCACTAGTAAGGTGTTTTCCTTTGGCATCAATAACTGTTGCTGACGGATCGGAAAGATTTTTTCCAACTGCAGCAATTTTTCCATCTTTAATTAATACGTCTGTATTTTCTAAAATTCCTTCTTTTTCATTCGTCCAAATTGTAGCATTTTTGAATAATAAAGTTTGAGCAGTTAGTTTTTCTTGGTTACCAAAAGCTACATTAGGATAAGTAACAGGTTGAAGAGGATTGATTTTATCTTCTTTTTTTGCATCTGCTTCTGCTTTAAAATCTGAAGTTTTAGTAGCAGACCAGTTGACTTCTTTTCCGTCTTTAATAATAGCTTTTCCAGCTAAATTAGTAGTATTACCCAGGTAAGTACTCAATCTAGTAAAATTCGTTTTCAACGAATCAGACGGTTTGATCACTGTAGTCAACCATTGGTTGGCAATAGTAATCTTAGAATTCAATTTTTTATTGTCAACTGAAGTGATATCCGATTTCGGATTTGCAACATCACCACTAATTTTCCATTTATAGGTTTCATTATTAATGACTAAGTCATAATTCCCACGAATGTCTTTTGTAGTCATATCATTTACAACATAACGACTTCCTTGAACCCAGTTTTCATGTAAAACTGTTTTTTTGTCAAAATAATCGCCTGAAGTAATAATGAAATTAGCTTGACTTCCAGCAGTTAATGATCCAATTTCTTTACTTTTCCCTAAAATAGAGGCTGGAATTGTAGTCAAAGCTTCTAATGCTTTTGTACTATCAAAACCGTACTGAATTGCTTTCAATAAATTAGTTTTGAAACTATCCATTTTTTTCAAATTGTCAGTAGTCAAAGCAAATACAACTCCGTTGTCTGCTAACACTTTTAAATTTGATGGCGCTTGATTCCAAAAACGGAAATCTTTTAACTCCATTTGGTTGGCCTGATTTGGATCAGATACATCATAGGCTTCTGGGAAATTGATAGGGATGATGAATTTAGAATTGGTATTTTTAATTTCATCAATTCGTTCAAATTCATTTCCGCTTCCTTTCATAAGATAGTTAAGTCCAAATTCTTTAGCAATTTTCGAAGCTCTTAAACTATTAAGTTTGTCATCAGTTGTAAATAGTTGTACTAAATTCTGATTGGCAATTAATGCTTCTAAAGATTGATCTTTAGTTTCTGAATTTCCTTTTTTGTACCAATCCATATCATAATACATTTGGCGAACTAGCGCCATCATTCCCATTAATGAACTTGGATACGATTGTGCAGTTATTGCACTTCTTGTAAAAGCAAAGTGATTGGTAACTTTGTTGGACACTAAACGTTTGCTAGCATCATAATTATTTAAAGCTACTAAAGTTCCAGTACCTCTAGCAATTCCATCTTGGACATGAGTTCCTACTACTCCAAAACCTGCTTTTAAAAATTCTTCAGCTTTAGCAGCGTCATATTTAAAATTTTCATAGGCATTAATTTCAGAACGAATATTTTCATTCCAATAATATCCTGAACGTTTGGTGTCGTACAATTGACCTCTTGCCATAGGTCCGCTGCTTTTTGGTTTTTCAACACCAAAACTGGTGTAAAGATCTATAAAAGAGGGATAAATTGTTTTTCCTTCCAAATTGATAACAATTGTATTTTTTGGAATTGCGATTGTTGTCCCCACACTAACCACTTTGCCATTTTGAATAAGCAAAGTTCCTTTTTTAATAATTTGATTAGGAGTTACATAAATGGTAGCATTAGTGAATGCGGTAAAATTTTGATTCCTGTTTTGTACAGTTTCATTATTTGGGAAATAATCTTGTGCGTGTACTTTTGGAATTAAAACTAACAAAAAGAGTAGTAATAGATTTTTTTTCATAATTCAGATTTTAATAATTGTTAAATATAAATAAATTTTTAGTTAGCCGTTTATTAATTCTGAATTTAACATTTGTTTGAATTCCAAGACAATACTTTTTATTTTAAATTATCAGTAAATTTTAATACATAAGTTAATTTTTATAGTTAGTGTATTTAAATTTTATTTATTTTTAAAAAAAAGATGCCCCCATATGTTGACAAAAGTTTTTGGAAGTGCTGTTTTTGGTGTTGAAGCAACAACAATTACGGTAGAAGTAAATATAGATAAAGGAATTGGCTACCATTTAGTTGGATTACCTGATAATGCCATTAAAGAAAGTAGCTATAGAATCGCAGCAGCCTTGAAGAATAATGGCTATTCACTTCCCGGAAAGAAAATTACTATTAATATGGCGCCAGCCGATTTACGAAAAGAAGGTTCTGCTTACGATCTGACTTTGGCAATAGGTATATTAATTGCCTCTTCTCAAATTAAAGGAGACGAAATTGAGCGTTATATCATAATGGGTGAATTGTCTCTTGATGGAAGTTTGCAGCCCATTCGTGGTGCTTTGCCCATAGCTATTAAAGCCAAAGAAGAGGGTTATAAAGGTTTCTTTTTGCCCCAACAAAACGTGAAGGAAGCGGCAATTGTTTCTGATTTGGCCGTCTACGGTGTGGCAAATATTCAAGAAGTTATTGATTTTTTTGAAGGAACTGGATCTCTTGAGCCTATGACTATTGACACTAGAGCCGAATTTTATCAAACCTTAGATTTTCCCGAATTTGATTTTTCAGATGTCAAAGGTCAAGAAGGAATTAAACGCTGTATGGAAATTGCTGCTGCTGGCGGTCATAATATTATTTTGATTGGTCCGCCAGGTGCAGGAAAAACGATGCTAGCCAAACGATTGCCAAGTATTTTGCCACCGATGACCTTGCGAGAAGCTTTGGAAACCACTAAAATTCATAGTGTTGCTGGTAAACTGAAAGAAGTTGGTTTAATGAACCAAAGACCTTTTCGTAGTCCTCATCACACTATTTCTCATGTAGCTCTTGTTGGTGGAGGCAGTTATCCGCAACCGGGTGAAATTTCCATGGCGCATAATGGGGTGCTTTTTTTGGATGAATTACCAGAATTTAAACGGGATGTTTTAGAGGTAATGCGTCAACCATTAGAGGACAGGGAAGTAACCATTTCTAGGGCCAAATTTACGGTGACCTATCCGTCTTCATTCATGTTGGTGGCGAGTATGAATCCAAGTCCAAGCGGATTTTTTAATGATCCAGATGCACCTCAAACTACTTCTCCTCATGAAATGCAACGCTATATGAATAAAATATCAGGACCTTTGTTGGATCGTATCGATATTCATATTGAAGTTACACCAGTACCCTTTGATAAATTATCCGATGAAAGAAAAGCAGAAACTAGTGCCGTAATTCGAAAACGAGTAACCCATGCTCGCGAAATCCAATCCAACCGTTTTGAAGCGATACCTAACCTTCATTATAATGCACAAATGAGCACGAAACATATTCGTGAATATTGTGTTTTGGATGAAACTTCTAAAGAATTACTTAAAAATGCAATGGAACGTTTGAATCTTTCGGCTCGAGCCTATGATCGAATATTGAAAGTAGCTAGAACTATTGCTGACTTAGATTCAGCTGAAAGTGTAGCAGCGCACCATATTGCCGAAGCCATACAATACCGAAGTTTGGATAGAGAAGGTTGGTTGGGTTAGTTTTCTTCGGAATCGACTACGATCGCATCATTATTTTCAAACCCTATAATTGAATCGTAAATGGCGTATTGCATCGACATATTGAAAGGAATGGTAAAGAGAACACCAATACAGAAACCAATCAGCCCGACTAATGAACCTAAAAACGCTACAAATAACAGTAGAAATAGTGTTAGAAATTTTGAACTAGTTAATCGGATACTTGACTGTATTGCACCAATAGCTTTTTGTTTGCCAAATATAATTAGCGGAGTACTCAAAACGGTCAATATTCCAATGCCAAATGAGATAATTCCACCGACTACAGGAACTTTAAAATAGGTTAAAGCGCTATCAATTCCTGAGCTTATCAATGTAATTATAAAAGTAGCGACGAATAATTCTTTAAAATAGGACCATTGGTAAAAGGAAAAAAAATGACGCATTTTAAATTCAACATCTTTTTGAGCAGCATTTGCCATCGTTAAAAAACCCGCACTAATTGGGCTAAACAAACTATTAATAGCTAATACAAAAATAAATTGATAACCAAGATATTCTTGCTTTAGCATTTTTGATTCTAATTGTTTGATTGTATTTTCATTTAAATGTTCCACCCCAACAAAACTAATTAGTCCAACAGCAGCAAATATCATGGCTATAAATCCAAAAACAAGTATGGCAAGTCCTGCGTACAAAGCTATTTTTTTATAGTTTTCAAAGGCTTTATTGAATACGTTTTCAAATTGTAGTTCGTATCCATTTGCTAGTAAGTGTGCTATTTTTGTATTAATTGATTCCATAGAAGGTATAATAATTTGGTAGTTACAATTGATTTATTCGGTTATAGCCAATTTAAAATTTTTTTAACGATAGTGAGTTTTCCTTTGTAAGGTGCATAACGCAATGGCAAATCGATCCAGGTTGCTTTTTTGACTACTGCTTTATGATGTGAAAAAACATCAAAACTTAGTTGGCCGTGATACGCTCCAATTCCGCTATGGCCAACACCTCCAAAAGGCAATTTATTATTCGAAAAATGCACCATAGTATCGTTAATACAACCACCTCCAAATGAATGTTTTGAGATGATTTCATCACAGAAATAATTTCTTTCACTGAAAACATACAAAGCCAAAGGTTTTTCATATTTTGAAATGATGGTATCAATTTCCGATTCGTTATGGTAAGTGACAATTGGTAATAAAGGACCAAAAATCTCATCCTGCATAATTAAGCTATCCAAGTTGTTTTCTTCGATTAGCGTTGGTGCAAGGTAATTGGTTTCGCTATTGAATTTTCCTCCAAAAATCACTTTGTCCGATTCGATCATCTCTACTAATCGAGTCCAATTTTTAGCATTGATTATTCGAGCATAATCGGGAGAAATTTCAGGATTATCTCCATAAGCTTGAGTAATTTCTTCTTTTAAATATTGAATAAATTGTGCTTTACTTTTTTGGTGTACCAATATGTAATCGGGAGCAATGCAAGTTTGACCAGCATTTATGAATTTCCCCCAAACAATTCGTTTGGCCGCAATTTGTAAATTTGCGGTTTCATCAACAATACACGGATTTTTCCCACCTAATTCCAAAGTGACAGGAGTTAAATGTTGTGCAGCTGCTTTGGCAACAATTTTGCCTACTGCCACACTTCCAGTAAAGAATATATAATCCCAACGTTGACTTAGTAATTGAGTAGCCACTGACGCATCACCTTGAATTACTTCAACCTGATTGATTGCAAATACTTTAGCAATGATTTTTTGAATAATTTCTGCTGTATTAGGAGTTAATTCGGAAGGTTTTAAAACGACCTGATTTCCAGCAGCAACAGCAGCAATAACTGGGCAAAGTGCTAATTGAAAAGGATAATTCCAAGGAGAAATTACTAATACTTTCCCGTAGGGTTCCTTATAAATGTAATCGGATGAAGGAATGTTAACTACAAAAGGGAATACTCTTTTTGGCTGTGCCCAACGACTTAGATTTTTGATGGTGTGTTTTAAATCGGAAATAACATAACTGGTTTCAGTAACTACAGTTTCAAATTCAGGTTTATGAAAATCGGCTTTTAAAGCGCTAATAATTTCATCCTCATGTACGATTATTGCATTCAATAAACGTTTTAAAATTTCCTTTCGATAACCAATATCCGATTTGTAATTCATAACCTAGACGAGTTAAATTTGGTATGCAATTTAATTTTTAAAATTGAATTACACACAAAATTAAAAATTATAATTTAGACGGCTTTCCAAATAACATCATCAGGAGTAGGGGCAATAATAGTTATTGCTTCTTTGGAAACGGGATGGGTAAAACTTAATTTTCGAGCATGTAAATGAATGCCTCCATCTGGATTACTTCGGTCGAATCCGTATTTTAAATCGCCTTTAATTGGCGAGCCAATGGCTGCTAATTGTGCTCTAATTTGGTGGTGTCTTCCAGTATGAAGTTCAATTTCTAGTGCGGTATAATTGGTCAGCTCTTTAATGATTTTATATTCCAAACTAGCCAATTTACTGTCAGGAACTTCGTTTAGATGTGCTTTTGAAGTATTGTTTTTCTCATTCCTTTTAATGTAATGCACCAATTTATCTTGAGACTTTACAGGTTTGTTTTTTACGACTGCCCAATATGTTTTTTGAGTTGCTCTATTGCTAAATAATTCATTCATTCTAGATAATGCTTTACTAGTACGAGCAAAAACCACGATTCCAGTAGTGGGTCTGTCTAATCGATGAACTACTCCCAAAAACACCTCTCCAGGCTTGTTGTATTTATCTTTAATGTATTCTTTGACAACGTCGCTCAGCGGTTTGTCGCCAGTTTTATCACCCTGGACAATATCGCCTACGCGCTTATTCACCACGATAAGGTGATTGTCTTCGTGAATGACTTGAAGGTTATTCTTGTTAGAAACTATTTTTTCCAAATTAAAATATAAAATTCGAACATTATTAATGGACCATTAATCACTAATTACTTGTCACTAATATTGCTCATTAGCATTTGGAAAATCAGATGATTTCACATCCTCAACATATTGACTAATTGCTGAAGTCATTCCTTCATAAAGATTCATATAACGTCGTAAGAAACGAGGACTAAATTCGTTATTCATTCCCAACATATCATGAATTACCAATACTTGTCCATCTACACCACCACCGGCACCAATTCCGATAACAGGAATCGAAATACTTTTGGCAACTTGTTCTGCTAGATGCGCTGGAATTTTTTCTAGCACAATGGCAAAACAGCCTAAGCTTTCTAGTAGTTTGGCATCTTCAATTAATTGTTCCGCCTCAGCATCTTCTTTAGCACGAACGGTGTAGGTTCCGAATTTGTAAATGGATTGTGGGGTTAATCCCAAATGGCCCATCACAGGAATTCCGGCATTTAATATTTTTTTGATAGAATCTTTGATTTCGCTTCCGCCTTCTAATTTCACTGCATGACCGCCACTTTCTTTCATAATTCGGATCGCAGAACGCAAGGCTTCTTTGGAATCGGATTGGTAGCTACCAAAAGGCAAATCGACCACTACTAAAGCGCGTTCAATAGCACGAACTACAGAAGAAGCATGGTATATCATTTGGTCCAAAGTTATCGGTAAGGTAGTTTCGTGTCCTGCCATAACATTCGAAGCTGAATCTCCAACTAAAATTACATCTACATCTGCAGAATCTACAATTTTAGCCATTGTATAATCATAGGCAGTAAGCATTGAAATTTTTTCGCCGTTGGCTTTCATTTCAATTAATGACTTCGTAGTTATTCTTTTGTAATCTTTTTTTGCGACCGACATAGTATTGTATTTAATTGCGGTAAAGGTAATAAAATCAATTTTTCTTAGCTCAACATTGTAGAATTATTGTTTATTTTGAGGATTGATTATTATTTTAATACTATGAAAACAATTTTATTAAGTCTTATGCTTGTTTTTACAAGCGCTCTTTATTCTCAAAATGAGGATGTCAAACAAGTGGTCGTTACTTTTTTCAAAGGCTTTCATGCTAAAGACAGCATCACGATGAAATCAGTTTGTGCTGACAAAATGATTTTACAGTCGATTTCAGAAACATCAAAAGGGAACCAATTAAAAAACGAAAATCCGCACACCTTTTATTTATCTATTGCAACGATTCCGCCTACGATCCTTTTCGAAGAAAGAATATTAAACTATTCAATTCAGGTAGATGGTGCCATGGCACATGTTTGGACGCCTTACGAATTTTATGTCAACAATAAGTTTAGCCATAAAGGGGTAAATGCATTTACCTTATTTAAGGATAATGGTCAATGGAAAATCGTCTACTTAATAGATACTAGGCGTAAATAAATTAACAATCCGATAAATTTACGGCTACTGCTAACCCTCCTTGAGAAGTTTCTTTGTATTTAGAGTTCATATCCTTGGCTGTTTGCCACATGGTATCTACCACTTTATCCAAAGGAACTTTTACATTCTTTGGATCAGTAGCCAATGCTAATTCAGCAGCATTAATGGCTTTTATTGCACCCATCGTATTTCTCTCAATACAAGGAATTTGTACCAAACCTTCTATTGGATCACAGGTCAAGCCTAAATGATGCTCCATTGCAATTTCAGCAGCTATTAAAACTTGACTCGGAGTTCCGCCCATGAGTTCGCACAAAGCCGCCGCTGCCATAGCTGATGATACTCCAATTTCTGCTTGACAACCACCCATTGCCGCAGATATAGTAGCTCCTTGCTTAAAGATGCTACCGATTTCTCCAGCAACTAATAAAAATTGCTTGATTTCTTTATCTCCAGCTTGATGGTTTTCTATCACCATATAATACATCAGAACAGCTGGAATAACACCTGCACTTCCATTGGTTGGTGCAGTTACCACTCTGCCTAATGATGCATTTACTTCGTTTACAGCCAATGCAAAACAGCTTACCCATTTTAATATTTGGCGGAATTTAACCTCAGTTTTTCGTATTTGTTCTAACCAAGTTTGTGGTGAATTATAGTTGGAAAGTCCAATCAAATCTTGGTGCATATCAAAAGCTCTTCTACGAACATTTAGTCCGCCAGGTAAAATGCCTTCAGAATGACAACCCAAATACATACATTCCAACATAGTATTCCATATTCGAAGTAGTTCTTCATGAATTTCATTTTCAGAGCGCATTGATTTTTCATTTTCCAAAACGATTTCTGAAATTGATTTTTCTTCCGATATGGCAAATTGCAGTAAGTCGGCTGCATTATTGATTATATATGGAAAAGCACATTTTAAAACATGTTTCTTTTTGGCATTAACTCGTTCTTCTACTACTACAAAACCTCCACCGATTGAATAATAGGTAGCTTCATATTGGTCATTTTGGTTGAAAAAAGCGGTGAATTTTATACCGTTAGAATGAAAAGGAAGAAAATTTTTGTTGAAAACAATCGCTACTTTGGGATCAAATAGAATGGTATTTTCGCCACCTAAATTTATTGTTTTGTTATTTATAATTTGATCAGTAATCCCTTTTATATTTTGTACTGGAATTGTTTCTGGATTTTGATTACTTAACCCTAACATTACAGCTAAATCTGTTGCGTGTCCTTTACCAGTAAGCGACAGTGATCCGTATAAGTCTACTCGAATTGAAATAGTAGCACTCAGCTTGTTTTCATTTCTAAGTTCTGACAAGAAACGTTCTGCAGCTCTCCAAGGACCTAAAGTGTGTGAACTTGATGGTCCAACACCGATTTTCAACATATCGAAAACAGAAATACATTCTTCCATGATTTAACTTTTCTCAAAAATATATATTTTGCGTTAGATATATTGGTAATTTACTTGAATTTTATACCGTATTTTTAATATTTCGCAAATATTCGATTTCATTTCCCTGTTTTATCATCTATTTAATTTAAATATATTTACATTTGATATACTATAAATTCTTTTACAAATCTTATGAGAAAGTCAATTATTTTAATTCTGTTTTTGTATTCATTACAAACAGTAGCTCAAATTAAATCCCCTTCAGAATTTTTGCCTAATTATGGTAAACAAATTACCTTTTACCATCAAACGGAAGCCTATTTTGGGTATTTAGTGAAGGAATCTTCTTTTATTAAACATCAAGTATATGGACAAACTAATGAGGAACGAAATTTAAATGTTTATTTTGTTTCAACTCCTGAGAATTTGGCCAATTTAGATCAAATTAGAAATAATAATTTGAGTGCTATTGGTCTCTCCAATCAAAAAAATCAAAAAATTGGAGACAAGCTTATTGTTTGGATCAGCTTTAGTGTGCATGGAAACGAATATGCGGGTATGGAAAGTGCTATGACTGTAGCTTATGAATTATTGAATCCTGCTAACAAAGAAACCAAAGAGTGGTTGAAAAATACGATTGTAATTTTGGACCCTTGTGAAAATCCAGATGGACTTTCTCGATATGCCAATTGGCTTCGTGAAATATCAGGAAAGAAAACGCATCCAGGATTGTCTGATAGAGAACATATGGAAGTTTGGCCAGGTGGCAGATACAATCATTATATTTTTGATTTGAATCGTGATTGGGCATGGCAAACACAAATTGAATCTCAAAAACGTATTGCTTTATACAATCAATGGATGCCACAGGTTCATGCTGATATTCATGAAATGGGATATGAATCCCCTTATTTTTTCCCACCATCTGCAGAACCGTTGCATGAATTTATCGACCAATATCAAAAAGATTTTCATTTTTCGTTAGGAAAAAATATTGCAGCCAAATTTGATAAGGAAAATTGGTTGTACAATACTCGTGAACGATTTGATTTGTTTTATCCAAGTTATGGCGATACCTATCCCACATACAACGGTGCTGTTGGGATGACATTGGAACAAGGTGGAATAGGAGCTGGACGCGAAATTAAATTAGCCAATGGGTCTCATTTAACCACTAAAGATAGATTGACTCATCATGCAAAAGCAGTACTAACGATTATTGAAACTGCATCCAATCAGTCGGATCAATTGCTAAAAGGTTTTAGAGGATTTATGACCAATTCCAGAAAAAAAGCCAAAGGAGTGTATGCTACTTATGTTATGAAAAACAATCCAAAGTCAGAACAATTGGTTGAGTTGCTTAAAAAAAATGGGATTGAATATTCGTATGCGAATGCAAGTCAAAAATCGATTGGATTCAATTATAAAACAAAAAAAGACAATGCATTTTCAATTGAACCGTATGATTTAATTATAAAAGCAGATCAACCACGAGGAGTAATGACTCAAGTTTTATTTGAACCGAATCAAAAGCTGAATGATAGTTTATCTTATGATATTACAGCTTGGGATTTGCCTTTGGCGTATGGAATTGACGGATATGCTTTGAAGAATAGTTTGGTAATAAACACAAAACCTTCAATTGATCGAAAAGAATTGATGCTTCCAGAGAAAGTATATGCTTTCCATATTCCTTGGAATAATAGAACTTCTGCTAAAGTGGTTTCTCTACTTCTTCAAAATGGCATCAACGTGAGAACGGCTGCACAAAAAGCAGTATTTGGTGATGTTACCGTTGAAGCCGGTGGATTAATAGTTAGTAAAGGCGATAATCCTACTATTCTTAATTTTGAGAAAACGGTGAGTGATATCATTAAAACCAAGACGGATTACAATTATTTGACTTCTGGATTTTCAGTTAATGCACATGATTTAGGGGGAGAAAACTTCTCATTAATTAAGAAACCAAAAATTCTACTTTTATCAGGTAAAGGTGTAAATCCAACTGAGTTTGGAGCAGTTTGGCATTATTTGGATGAAGTGATCCAGTATCCAACTAGTATAGTGGATGTTTCTAATATTGGAAGAATAGATTGGTCAGAATTCAATACATTGATTCTAGCTGATGGTAATTATAATTTTTCGGATGATTTGAAATCACAAGTAACAGATTGGATCAAAAAAGGAGGAAAAGTAATTGCTATGAATGAGGCATTAGGTCTGTTTGAAAACAATGATAATTATGCCTTGCGTGTTTTTGCATCCGAGGAGGATAAAACTAAAGCAGAAACTGAGGCAAAAGAAAAAGAGCTTAAAAGTAGATTGTTTGATTTCCACAATAATGAAAGAAGATTAATCTCGTCTTCCATTCCGGGTGCAATTATTGAAAATACTTTAGATACCTCTCATCCGTTGTCATTTGGTTTAGGTAATAGTTATTTTAGTTTGAAAACAGATTCTAGAAAATATTCTTTATTAACAAAAGCTTCTAATGTGATTTACGTTCCTAAAAACTATTCAAGTTATGGTTTTGTGGGGCATAATTTGAAGAAAAAATTAGAAGAAACGGTTACGTTTGCAGTAGAGAAAAAAGAGAAAGGAACAGTAATTTATATGATTGATAATCCTTTATTTAGAGGGTTTTGGGAAAATGGAATTTTATTGTTTAGCAATGCTTTATTTCAAGTACAGTATTAATTTAATGAAATGTTGATCAATAAAAAAAGCACCTGTAAGGTGCTTTTTTTTTGTTTCTAATTATCTCTAAGTCGTAAGCCAAAGGGAACCATGAGAATTCCTTTTTCGTAAATGTTTAAATACAATATCACTGGCTTTTTTTGTCCTTCCCATTTTAGTTCATAAACATCCAAGAATCCAGCGCCCATTTCACTTCTTTTAGTAGGGAAGGGGCAGCAACTTTCTAATTTCGCATAAGTTATTTTCTCTCCTTTTGGGCCAGCTAAAGCATTTAAAAAGCGTTCTTGATTAATTTCAGATTTGCTAGTCTGAAAAAATATATTGATAGGATAATCTTTGTCGTATCCGTATTTTTTATCGGTACTAAATAATTTTATATCAAAAGTATTGTTTGGTGTAAGTATCAGATCAGGTGCTGAATCATCGACATTTTTTAAAGTGGATCGTGTGCTTACGCAAGAGATTATCAATGCTGATAAACTAAAAAGCAAGATGATTTTTTTCATAATTAGTAATATTAAAAAGCAAAATTAGTAAACAAAATATGTACACAAATATAGTGAGAACTTTAGAGCTTGAATCCTTTTGCAACAACAATGCCTAAAATAATTACTCAATTGAATTTTACCTCTTATTTAATTCATCAAATATTTACTAATAGGTTTTATTTTCGGTATTGTTTTACGAAATCAGAAGCGGTTTCTTGATACCGGGTGGCATCTTTTTTGGTTTGGGTTGGGGACTAGTTGGTTCTTGTCCAGGTCCTATATTTATTCTATTGGATCCAGGAATTTTTCTTGTTGTTTTGGTTCTAATTGGAGCTTTAATAGGAACTATTTTAATAGGGATCATAAAAAAAATTACCGCATTAAAAATTACTATAATTTATTTGAATAGCATTTTCTTACTTAAGAGAATGCATTTTTTTTTGATTCAATTTCAAAATTCCCCATACTATGCAGAATTGAGCTGCTAAGTAGGTAATCATAATTAAAAATGAAGCATACGGAATGGCTTGATCAAATTTATTGAAAGCTAAAATACTATCAGAGCTAATAAAGAATATAGCGCCAATTAAAACAGATTGGTATGGAATTGTATTCCATTGAAAACTTCCTTTTAGAGCATAAAATAACATTGTGCTTATTACTACGGCATAGATTACTACTGGAATAGTAAGCGAACCTAATTTGGGTGCCAATGTGCTAATCATCATTAAAAAATAAATTACAATTAATCCAATTCCGGCACCGAAACTTATTTTATTTTTTATCGTTTTGCTAACGGCTTGTTTGCTAAATAGTAGGATGTAAAACACATGCGATACTAAAAAAGCAACTAATCCTAAAATGAAATAGATTTCGCCCTTATTGGCAAAAAGTAAAATTACATCTCCAATCCAAGAGAAAGTCAGGGCTGTAATTAGGATTTTTTTGGTTCCAAAATGAGCTGAGGATGCCACAGCAAAAACTAAAATTGGAAGTAAAAAAGGTTTTAGAATTCGAGCAATGTCTTCTTGGTCAAAAGCGGTAATGAGTAAGTAAAAAATACTAAAACCAATATAAACAGATAAATAGAGTTTGTTTTTCATTTCGATATCAATTTAGGCGATAGCCAATTTTTCGGATTTAAATCCAGAGCTTACAAAATAGATATTGACTCCTAAAGAAATCGCTAAATAGCTTATTACGATTTGGGTTCCAAATGGAATATTGGCATCAATGTTAAACCAATTTCCAAAGTAACTAATAATTCCAATTCCAAAAACAAAACGAACACTTTCCCAAAGTAAAGAATAGTTATTGGTGTCCATTAGTTCAGTATAACTATATACACTAATGAAAATAAAAGTACCGTAGATAAATATATTTTGAAGTTCCATTTGTGCAATTGATAGATACAAATAGCTCACTAATCCTAGGGTCACAAACATTTGGATTGCTGACCAGTACATCAATATGTTAGAATGTTGTGTACCGTATTTGTTGAAACTATAGACGTTTGATATTTTAGTGATAGGATATTTTTCTTCAAAATTTTCTGGTCGCCATCCGGTTGGTTTGAACCAGATCGTAAATCTGTCTTTCCAATTTTCGGAGCGCCAAGCATCACTAATTAATAACCAAAGATGTTGAAAATTAATTCGGAATGGATTCCATGTTTGTGCAGGTCGTGTAATACCAAAAACTGCAGGAACTGAATCTAGTTCTTCTTGATAAGTTCCAAAAAGTTTGTCCCAAAAAATAAAAATTTGACCATGATTTTTATCCATATACTCTGGATTGATTGCATGATGTACACGATGGTGGGAAGGAGTTACAATTATTTGCTCTAAAAATCCCAACTTTTTAATGTGTTTGGTATGGTACCAAAATTGTAAAAATAAGTGGATAGGCAAGGTGATAGCAATCACTTTTGCTGGTACACCTAATAGTGCTGCCGGAATTAATAGAAAAGTAAATAGATTGACAAAACTAGAAATACTTTGGCGTAAAGCGCATGACAAATTAAATTCCTCACTACTGTGATGAATGGCATGTTTGTTCCATAAAAAATTAATTTGGTGGGCTAAACGATGCGACCAATAGCCATAAAAATCAATTGCGATAAATGCAATTATTATTGACGTTATGGTAATTTCTTGTTGGAATAAAGCTAAATGTTGGGACATCCATTCGTAAGAAAGTAGGGTAACACTTAGACCGAGAACATCTTTAAGAGAATTGATTATTCCGGAACTGATACTTGAAACAGAATCCATAATTGGTGCTGTATCTTCTCCTTTATAATACCCGTATAGTTTTTCAATTAGAATCAAGGCCAAAAATAGTGGCATTGCAATGACTAAAACTGCTGCATATTCTTTCATAACTACCTATTAATTTAATCAAATATAGAATAAAACTATAAATAGTTTAAAAAAATGAAATAATTTATGAAGTGTTAAACTATCTCAGCGCTTAATCCTGCTGCTAGTAATTGAATACATTGTGGTTTGAGTTTTTCGTATACATCGGTTTTTACCGTACATTTTCCATTGTAATGAATAATTAGCGAACATTGTTCAGCTTGTTCCGGTGTATGGTCGCATACACGAACCAAAGTATCAATAACGTGATCAAAAGTATTCACATCATCATTATACACAACAATTTCATTGTTAGTTGTCGTTGCTTCTTTAAAACTGACTCTTTCTCTAACTTTTTCTTTGGTACTCATGGGAGGGACGGATTTGTACTTTACTATTATGTAGTCTAATTTACATATTTTAACGAAACCCAATTATTTCTTTGGAACTTTTTGATGTAGGTTAATCCTTTTTCGGTACAAGAATTATCTATAAACGGAATATCCTCTTCATAGAAACCACTAAATAAAATAGTTCCGCCTGGATTCAAACAATCTACATAAGATTGCATATCATTCAAAAGAATATTACGATTAATGTTGGCAATAATTAAGTCGTATTTTTTGCCTTGTAATAAAGCAGCATCGCCTTCATAAACACTAATGTGTTTACAATTATTTCGCTCAGCATTTTCAATAGAATTCAAATAACACCAATTATCGATATCAATCGCATCGATAGGTTGAGCGCCTTTCATTTCAGCCAAGATGGCCAATATAGCAGTACCACAACCCATGTCCAAAGTCTTCAAATCGTTAACATCCATTTCTAACAAATGCTGAATCATCATATAAGTTGTTTCGTGATGTCCAGTTCCAAAACTCATTTTAGGTTCGATTACAATATCAAATTCTGCTTCAGTTTTTGGGTGGAATGGAGCGCGAACATGACATTTTCCATCCACTTCAATTGGTTCGAAGTTTTTTTCCCACTCTTCATTCCAATTGATTTGTTCAATTTCTTCAAAAGTGTAGTTAATATTAAATTCCTCCGATTGCAAAATAAAAATACCATCAAGAATAGTTTCGTCCCATAATTCTTTTTGTACAAAAGCATCAATTCCAGTTTCAGTTTCCGTGAAACTTTCAAAGGCTTTTTCGCCTAATTCAGCGACTAGAATTTCTGAACCCAATTCTTTGGGTTCTATTGTAAAATGGTATCCGATATAACTATTTGACATCTTTATTTTTTTTGCAAATGTACTGTTTCTCTTTATTTATTGTGACCATTCAAAACAAAAAAAAGAGGTTTGAATGAACAAACCTCTTTTTGTGTATGTGAAGTAAAAATTTATATCGCGTTGATAATTGCGACGAAATCATCTGCTTTTAAAGCAGCTCCACCAATTAGACCTCCGTCTACATCTGGTTTAGAGAAAATTTCTTTTGCATTTTCAGGTTTAACACTTCCGCCGTACAAAATGGCAACGTCTTCAGCTACATCACTTCCAAACGATTTACGTACTGTTTCTCTAATGAATTCGTGCATTTCTTGTGCTTGTTCTGGAGAAGCAGTTTCACCTGTTCCAATAGCCCAAACGGGTTCGTAAGCCAAAACTACATTTTCCCAACTTACTGCTTTAATATGAAATAAACCCTCTTTCAATTGGTTTTCTACCACATTAAAATGAGTGTTGGATTGACGGTCTTTTAATTCTTCACCAAAACAGAAGATTACGGTCATTTCGTGCGCCAAAGCTGCATCTACTTTGCTAGCAATTAATGCATCCGATTCATGAAAAATAGCTCTACGCTCAGAGTGTCCCAAGATTACTGTATTTACACCAACACTTTTCAACATATCAGCAGAGATTTCTCCAGTGAATGCACCACTTTCAGCTTGGTGAACGTTTTGAGCAGCCACATCAATATTCGTGAATTCTAAATGATCAACAGCAGAAGCCAAGTTGACAAAAGTAGGTGCTACAATAACTTGAGCAGTTGTATCTGTAGGTACTTTTGCAATTAATTCATTCAATAAATCTTCAGTTTGCTCAGCGTTTTTATGCATTTTCCAGTTTCCTGCAACAATCTTTTTTCTCATTTCGGTTGTATTTTATATAATAGTTTTAGTTTATTTCAATTTGTTTAATGTGGCATCGATAAGCTCAAAATCAGTTTCAATAGCGCGATACAGCACAATTTTACCCGTTTTATCAAGGATGATATATCTTGGAATCCAATTCAAATCTATGGCTTGTCCAAAAACGCCTTTCATTTGGTCATTAGCCATGTAATGATCTCCTTTTAATTCATGTTTTTCTATTCCGGCTAACCATTTGTCGGATGTTTTATCCATCGAAATAAAAGTATAAGCTACTTCAGGATGATTGGCTTGTAATTCTTTTACTTTTGGCATCGCTTTAACACAGTCACCACACCAAGAAGCCCAAACTTCAATTACAGTTGTTTTTCCTTTTTGCTTTTTGATTATATCTTTAAAAGCGACCCGACTTCCATCTGTTGCTAATAAAGTTTCGGATAAAGCAGTTTCTGAAAATGATGTTTTTTGAGCATTGCTTGTACATGAAAATGTAGCGAATGCAATTACTAAAGCAAATAATTTTTTCATAAGGTGTAAATATTTTTCAAATTTAAAGTAAAGTGAGTACAAATACTATTGCACTAGAATGCAGTTCTAATTTACCATCGTTATAGTTAATAACTAAAGTACTTATTAACTGTAATCTAGTTATAATTTTAAATCTTCGATATCATTATAATGTACTTTCTGTTTAACAGTACCTTTTTGTAAAATAACAATACTTGGATTGGCACGTTCAATCGTTTTTAAAGCAGTAGCATCACAGAAATAAAAATCAAACGAAAACTTATATTCTTGTTTTGTTTTTTCTGTTTGTTCTGGTGTAGATCCAGTTAAGGCAATAACAGTGTACCCTTTTGTAACTGCTTTTTGTTTTAATTTTTCCAATTGGCTAAGCCCGTCTTGACTTGCTATAGCTAAATCATAAGTTACATACACTAGCAATTTTGGATACCGTAGCATCTTGTTTTTATAATCTGTACCCTCTTTTTCCATTGCAAAATCATGAATAGGAGGAATATAACCTTCTTCAATCACTTTGTCTTTTCGATCCACAAAAGTTGCCCCTGCAGGAATATTCATTAAATCCTTTTCCGTAAATTCAGTATCCACTCCGTTTACTTTGTAAATAAACGTCATTTCTACCACTGACTGCGGTGCACCTTCAGGAATTTCCATTCCCTTTTGAATTGAGTTACCGACTTTAAAAGGTCTAAAGTCAATTATTGGTAGATGATGCAATACCCAATATCCCATAAAACTGCAAAGCCCAACACTTAGTGCTACTAAAATAGTTTGAATTTTGGATTTAAATAGCGGTTGAATCAGTTGAACATTGAAAAATAAAACTAATATGAAAAACAACAACACTACGTCTTTAGTAAACGATTCCCAAGGTGTTAAATGCAAAGCATCTCCAAAACAACCACAATCTTTGACTACATTAAAGTAAGCGGAGTAAAATGTTAAGAATGTAAACTTTACAATTAATAATAGCAAAAGCCATACTGTCAGTTTTGATTTGAAACCTAACAATAACATAATTCCTAAAACCACTTCAAGAATTACTATAAATAGTGCTAGTGCCAATGAAAACGGAACTAAAAAAGGTAAGTTGAAAACAGGCTCGCCAAAGTATTCTGCTAATTTGTAGGAGAAACCCACAGGATCATTCAATTTGATTAATCCAGAAATAATAAATAGAATTCCAACGAAAATTCGAGAAAATTGGGTAAGAATATTTTTAAGATTTATCATATTGAAAATTGGAGAAAGATTGTTTTATTTCATTAAAATTAAAGCAAAAACAGCATAATTAATCATGTCTTGGTAATTGGCATCAATACCTTCTGACACTATTGTTTTTCCTTTATTGTCTTCAATTTGCTTCACGCGAAGTAACTTTTGTAAAATTAAATCGGTCAATGAACTTACTCGCATATCACGCCAAGCTTCACCATAATCATGGTTTTTGTTTTCCATCAATTCTTTGGTTTCATTGATTTTTGCATCGTATAGTTCAGTTGCTCTCGCAACATCCAAATCAGGTTGATCGGCAATTCCTAATTCCAATTGAATTAACGCCATAATCGAATAATTAATAATACCTATGAATTCGCCTGACTCATCTTCATTGACTTTACGAACTTCGTTTTCTTGTAAACTTCTAATGCGTTGTGCTTTGATGAATATTTGGTCCGTGAGCGATGGCAAACGCAAAATGCGCCATGCACATCCGTAATCTTTCATTTTATTGTTGAATAAAGTGCGGCATACCGTGATAACGGCATCATATTCTTGTGAAGTATTCTTCATTATTGATGTATATTTGTATTCAAAATTTTTCAAAAATAAGAATAATTTTTCTGAATGAAGAAAAACCAGGTCTTTAAAACCAGAATGAAATGACGATTAATTGCAAAGGACAGCTTATCGATTTATCTAAGCCAAAAGTAATGGGAATTTTAAATCTTACTCCCAATTCTTTTTTTGATGGTGGAAAGTATTTAGATGAAGCTGCAATTGTAACGCAAGTTCAAAAAATGCTTTCCGAAGGAGCAACCTTTATTGATATTGGTGCTTATTCAAGTAAACCCAATGCTGAGTTTGTATCGGTAGCAGAAGAATTGTCTCGCATTGTTCCAGTTGTGGAATTATTGGTCCAACAATTTCCAGAAATCTTAATTTCAATTGATACTTTTCGTTCGGAAGTAGCAGAAGCTTGTATTGAAAAGGGAGCGGCTCTGATTAATGATATTTCAGCTGGGAAATTAGACGATAAAATGTTGGGAATTATTGCAAAATACAAAGTGCCTTATGTTATGATGCACATGCGAGGAACACCTCAAACGATGTCAACGCTTACAGCCTATGACGATGTAATAAAAGAGGTTTTTTTATACTTTTCTGAACGAGTAGCTACAGCTCGAAATCTGGGAATCAATGATGTAATTGTTGATCCAGGATTTGGCTTTGCCAAAACGTTAGAACAGAATTATGAACTCCTTCAAAAATTAGAATTTTTTCAGCAGTTGAATTTACCTTTTTTAGCTGGTATTTCCAGAAAATCAATGATATATAAAGTTTTGAAAAATAGTGCCAATGAATCGCTTAATGGAACAACAGCTTTAAATGCTATTGCGTTGTGTAAAGGAGCTTCCATACTTCGTGTTCACGATGTCAAAGAAGCGATGGAATGTGTTGCTTTATTTAATGTAATGAACTCATGAAATATACTAGTTTAATTCTGCTTTTTGTGTTGTTTTCTTGTGGTGAAAAGGAAACGATTTTGTTGCCAAAATCGGATAGTACGATTATCAAAGAGGTACAAGATTATTCGCCTATTTACTTGTTTTTTAAAACAAAGGGAAAAGACACTTTGGTAGAGGTTAATAGAAAAAACTCCATTAGTTCAACGAATTGGATTTTTCATATTGACAAGCGTTTGCCCTTACGATTAGTGGTTCCAGAAATTATAAAGTTACAAGCGAAAAAGGAGGGAAGTCCTCATAAAAGCGAAACTTCAGAAAATTATTTTTCCTACTCCGATAGTCTGCATCAAAACTTGGCTTTTATTTCTTTTACGAAAGTAAAATTGCATCAGAGCAAGCCACATAAGGAGTTTGTATTGATTTCAAAAAACGAATTTCAGCTAACACGATTGAAGAAGGATTTAGGCACAACCACTTTAGGATTTGATCAGAATCTTAGTTTCGGAACCTATATTCAATTTAAAATCGCGATTCATAATTTGCATTTATCCAACATTTCAAAAGAAGAATTTATCTATTAATGAAATGCTTCAAATCGAATATCCCAATTCGTAAATTGTAAATTACTGATGATGATAAGGTTCGTTTCTTAAAATGGTAAAACCGCGGTAGAGTTGCTCAATAAAGAACAATCGCACCATTTGATGTGAGAATGTCATTTGCGAAAGCGCTATTTTCCCTTTTGATTTAGCGTAAACAGTGTCTGAAAAACCATATGGACCGCCAATTACAAAAACTAAGGTTTTAATTCCAGAATTCATTTTCTTTTGTAATTCATCCGAAAAACCTACACTTGAGAAATTTTTTCCGTTTTCATCCAACAAAATCAATTGGTCTGTTGGTGTGATTTTAGCTAAAATTAATTCGCCTTCTTTTTCTTTTTGTTGACTTTCAGATAAGTTTTTCACATTTTTAATATCGGGAATGATCTCCAAGTCAAACTTGATATAAAAAGACAATCGCTTAGTATAATCGTCGATTAACGATTGCAGCTCTTTGTTGTCAGTTTTGCCAATGGCGATGAGTTTGATATTCATTTTGGTTGGATTTCAAATGCAAATATAGGGAATTCGCAAAAAGACTTATACTAAGTTTTTAATCCCCAAAATATGTCTTATTTTAGCAACTCTTAAAAAAGCAAAAATGATTAGTGATTCCCAATTTAAAAACGAGTTAGAACTTTTGATTGCCAACGCCATACGTGAAGATGTTGGACCTGGTGATTACAGTTCTTTAGCGTGTATTCCGGCTTCTGCCAAAGGAAAAGCGAAATTGTTAGTTAAAGAAGACGGAATTATTGCTGGTGTGGCTTTCGCCAAAATGATATTCCATTATGTTGATCCTAGTTTAGAGGTGGAAACCTTTATTGAAGATGGACAAATGGTAAAATATGGTGACGTTGTTTTTCACGTTTCGGGTAGTTCGCAATCTATTTTAAAAGCAGAGCGCGTAGTGCTCAACTCCATGCAACGTATGTCTGCGATCGCTACAAAAACTAACGAGTATGTGCAATTACTATTAGGGACAAAAACTAAAATTTTAGACACGCGTAAGACCACTCCTGGATTTCGCGCACCTGAAAAATGGGCAGTGAAAATTGGAGGTGGCGAAAATCACCGTTTTGCTTTGTATGATATGATTATGTTGAAAGACAATCATATTGACTTTGCGGGCGGTATTACCTTGGCTATAGCCAAAACTAAAGCCTTTCTGAAGGAAAATAATTTAGATCTAAAAATTATTGTTGAAGCTAGAGATTTAGGCGAAATCAAAGAAATTCTACAAAGTGACGGAGTGCATCGTATCCTGATCGATAATTTTAATTATGAAGACACACGAAAAGCGTTAGCATTAATTGGAAATCAATGTCAAACGGAGTCGTCTGGAAACATAGATGAAACAACTATTCGTCAGTATGCTGAATGTGGTGTTAATTATATTTCTTCAGGAGCATTGACGCATTCGGTCGCCAATATGGATTTGAGTTTAAAAGCATTTTAATATGGCATCAGTAATAGAGAAAAAGCTTTTAAAAATTCCTGTTCTTCGCACTTTGGTGCAGGTTTTTCAGCGTATTAAATTACCTTGGCTGGAAGGCTTGTCCTTGTATGATTTAATGGAATTGTATATCCGTGGGATAGTTGAAGGGGGATTAACCTACCACGCGAGTGCGGTTGCGTTCAGTTTCTTTATGGCTTTATTTCCTTTTGCTTTGTTTATTCTTAACTTGATTCCGTACATTCCAATTAATGGGTTTCAAGCTGATTTTTTAGAATTTGTAAAAGACGGAGTTCCACCCAATACCTATGATGCTATCTATAAAATTATCAGTGATATTTTAAATAATAGTCAATCTAGTTTGTTGTCCTATGGATTTTTACTTTCGATTTTTTTGATGGCCAATGGGATATTAGGAATTTTAGGTGGTTTTGAATCTTCAAAACATGTTATAATTAAACGTGGATTTTTAAACCAATATCTTGTAGCGCTGGGAATTTCAATGTTATTATCTGTTTTACTTCTAGTAACGGTTGCCGCAGTTGTAATTTTTGAGGTTTTAATCCAGCAGTCTATTATTCAAGATGTGGTAACGGACCGGATTCCGCTAATCGAATTGGGGCGTTATGCTTTTGTAATAGCCATGATTTTAATCACCAGTTCTATTTTATTAAAATACGGAACAAAGCAGTTTCATAAACCCAGATTTATTAGTATAGGATCTGTTTTCACTACTATATTAATTATAATTTCTTCTTATTTTTTCGGAATATGGGTAGTGAAATTTTCTAAATACAATGAATTATATGGTTCTATTGGAACCTTATTAATATTGATGTTTTACATTTGGATCAATTGTATGATATTATTATTAGGCTTTGAATTGAATGCTACTATTGAGAAATTAAAAAAACAAAACTCTTTAAACGATTTAAGATGAAACAGCTTTTTACCTTACTTTTTTTCATTGCCATGATGACTTCAATGCAATCTCAATCGATTATTGGAAAATGGAAAACTATTGATGACGCGACTGGTGAAGCGAAGTCAATTGTAGAAGTGTTCTCTAAATCAGGAAAAATTTATGCTAAAGTGGTTGATATCTTGGATCCTGCTACAAAAAACAACCTTTGTAAACAATGTCCTGGAGATGATAAAAACAAACCTATTTTAGGTTTGACCATTATCAAAGGATTGTCCAAAGACGGTTCTGAATACAACTCTGGTGAAATTCTAGATCCCAAAAATGGGAAGTTGTATAAATGTGCGCTTGCTTTAGAATCCAAAGACAAACTTAAGGTTCGCGGTTATATTGGTTTTTCTTTATTAGGAAGAACACAATATTGGCATCGAGTTAATTAATTCAATATCCCAACATGTATTTTGTCGAAGTAATTTTACCGCTTTCATTAGCTAAAACCTTTACGTATAGGGTTTCGGAAGCTGAATTTCATTTTGTAAAAAATGGGATGAGGGTGGTGGTTCCTTTTGGCAAAAGCAAAATGTATACGGCTTTAATTATTGGTAAGCATCAAAACGAACCTGCCTTATACGAAGCAAAGGAGATCGATCAAATTCTTGATGAAAACCCGATTGTAACCCAAATTCAGATCACACATTGGGAATGGATTGCAAGTTACTATATGTGTGCTATTGGCGATGTGTATCGTGGTGCCATGCCCAGTGCTTTGCTGTTGGAAAGTGAGACGATAGTTTCTCAAAAGCAATCTGTAATTATTGAAGAAAATATACTTTCTGACGAAGAGTATTTGGTTTATCAAGCACTAAAACAACAAAGTTCACTTAGAATCCAGGATATTACTTCCATTTTAAATAAGAAAAATGTTTTTCCAGTCATCCAAAAATTGATTGATAAAAATGTCCTGGTTTTACAAGAAGAAGTCCAGGAATTGTACAAACCAAAATTAGTACGTTATGTGCGATTGCATTCCAAATACCATTCGGATTCAGGTTTAAGTGATTTGTTAGATGTGCTGAAAGGGGCTGCCAAACAAAGAGAAATTGTCTTGACCTACTTCCAATTGAATGCTAAAGAAAACCAGCCTATATCAGTTAAACAATTGATCGAAGTTGCTAATTCAACTTCATCCATTGTAAAGGTTTTGATTGAAAAAGAAATTTTCGAAGAGTATTTTATTCAAGAAGATCGTATCAATTTTCAAGGGAATGCACAAGAAGCAGCTTTAGAATTGAGTAAGGCACAACAACAAGCGTGTGATCAAATTACATCTCATTTTGAAACTAAAGAAGTCTGTTTGTTACACGGACTTACCTCAAGCGGAAAGACGGAAATTTATATTAAGTTAATCGAAGAACAATTAGCCTCTGGCAAGCAAGTATTGTATTTGTTGCCCGAAATTGCTTTAACTACTCAGTTAGTAGGTCGTTTGCGTACTTATTTTGGAGACAAAGTAGGAGTGTATCATTCCAAATACAGTAATAATGAAAGAGTTGAACTGTGGAAACAGGTCTTGGAACAATCGCCTAAAGCGCAAATTGTAATAGGAGCAAGGTCGGCTTTGTTTTTACCTTTTTCCAATTTAAGTTTGATTGTGGTGGACGAAGAGCATGAACAAACCTTCAAACAAGTAGATCCTGCACCACGATACCATGCAAGGGATGCTGCAATTGTTTTGGCAAATGCTCATCAAGCGAAAGTGCTTTTGGGTTCGGCTACGCCAAGTATTGAATCGTATTTCAATGCGCAATCGGATAAATATGGCTTGGTCGAAATCACAGAACGCTACGGAAATGTCCAGTTGCCGGAGATTGAATTAGTCGATTTAAAAGACAGTTACTTTCGTAAAAAAATGACGGGACATTTTAGCGAAGCTTTGACTGAAGCCATTACTACCGCCTTGTCATTGGGCGAACAAGTAATTTTATTTCAAAATAGAAGAGGCTATTCACCCATAATGGAATGTCTTACTTGTGGAAACGTTCCGCACTGTCAGCAATGCGATGTGAGTTTAACCTATCACCAACATAAAAACCAATTGCGTTGTCATTATTGTGGTTATGCTATGGCAAAGCCAACGCAATGTCACAGTTGTTCAAGTATTGATTTGGCAACAAAAGGCTTTGGAACAGAGCAAATCGAACAAGAATTATCAACTATTTTTCCGGATGCCAAAATTGGCCGAATGGATCAAGATACTACTCGTGGCAAATTTGGTTTTGAAAAAATCATTGATAGTTTTAAAAATCAAGAAATTCAGATTTTGGTGGGAACACAAATGCTTGCCAAAGGATTGGATTTCAACAATGTGAGTTTAGTGGGAATTATGAATGCCGACACCATGCTGTATCATCCTGATTTTAGAGCTTTTGAACGAAGTTTCCAAATGATAACTCAGGTTGCTGGACGTTCAGGACGTTCAGAGAAACGCGGAAAAGTGGTCATTCAAACCTATAACCCGAATCACAATACAATTCAGCAAGTCACCAATAACGATTATAGTGGCATGTACAAAGAACAATTGTACGACCGTCTAATCTATAAATACCCACCATATTTCAGATTGATTAAACTAACGCTTAAGCACCGTGATTTTGACAAGTTGAAAGAAGGAGCTATGTGGTTGTATCAAGTGATGAGCCAAAATTTGGCCTTACCTGTTTTGGGTCCCGAAGAACCACCAATTAGTCGTATACGAAACGAATACATTCGAACTATATTAATTAAAATCCCGCAAACAACTCCAATTGGATCTACCAAAAAGACAATCCAAAAAATGTTGACCAGTTTTGAAGCGGTTCCGCAATACAGAGCGATTAAAGTAGCTATTAATGTTGATTATTATTAAATGCTAACTTGACTACAATCATGCGTTGGACAGCACTATCTTCGATGACTAAACAATTTAACTTCATTAGATTGGGAGTGTTGGTTTCTAATAAATATAGTGATAAAAAACTACAAAAACAGATAAAAGTAGGAAACAAGCTGCTTAAAAATAACGAGTCTTGTTAATAAGTGTTTGGATATTTAAAAATAATGACTATTTTTGCAGCCAATTTAACAAATAAATACATTATTTATGAATCATTATGAAACTGTTTTCATTTTAAATCCCGTTTTATCTGATGTTCAGGTAAAGGAAACAGTAAGCAAATTTGAAGAATTTCTTACTAGTCGTGGAGCTGAAATGGTATCGAAAGAAGACTGGGGTCTTAAAAAAATGGCTTACGAAATTCAAAACAAGAAAAGTGGTTTTTACCATTTATTCGAATTCAAAGTTGCTGGTGAAGTATTAATTGCTTTTGAAACTGAATTTAGACGTGACGAGAGAGTAATGCGTTTCTTAACTGTAAGTTTAGACAAACACGCAATTTCTTGGGCAGAAAGAAGAAGAACAAAACTTAAATCTCAAAAAGCGTAATTATCATGGCAACATTACAACAATCTGCTTCAGGAAAAAAAGACGGGGATATCAGATATCTTACTCCTTTAAACATAGAAACTAACAAAACTAAAAAGTACTGTCGTTTCAAAAAATCAGGTATCAAATATATTGATTATAAAGATGCTGATTTCTTATTGAAATTTGTAAATGAGCAAGGAAAAATTCTTCCTCGTCGTTTAACAGGAACTTCATTGAAATACCAAAGAAAAGTATCAGTTGCTGTGAAAAGAGCACGTCACTTAGCTTTAATGCCATACGTGGCCGATTTATTAAAATAATTTAAACTCAGTTGTTGGTTTCTCCTCCAAGAGAACCTAACTTCTATAACAAGGACAACAACATGGAATTGATTCTTAAACAAGACGTTCAAAATTTAGGTTTTAAAGATGACGTAGTTACTGTGAAAAACGGTTACGGTCGTAATTATTTAATTCCACAAGGTTTCGCGCAATTAGCTACACCTTCTGCAAAGAAAGTATTAGCTGAAAACTTGAAACAAAGAGCGCACAAAGAAGCTAAAGTCGTTGCAGATGCAAAAGCATTGGCTGAAGCTTTAAAAGCTATCGAAATTAAAATTACTTCAAAAGCAGGTGGCGAAAAATTATTCGGATCTATTACTAACATTGACATCGTTGAAGCTTTAGCTAAAAGTGGTCAAGTAATTGATAGAAAATTCGTTACTAGCGGAATTGTTAAACGTACAGGAAAATATACTGCTTCTGTTCGTTTACACAGAGACGTTATCGTAGAATTAGATTACGAAATTGTTGCTGAAAAAGCATAATTTCTAAATCAATATTTTAGAATCCCGATGTAAGTCGGGATTTTTTTTGTTTTAATGGTATTGCGAAGAGCAAAGCAATCTCATTTTTATTTATACTAATTTGAAACTAGTTGATACTACTCCCTCAAAGACATGAAATACGCAAGATTAACGAAAGAACAATTTGAAGAATTACATCCTGAGTTTATCAATTTCTTGGCAAGCCAATCGATTGATAAAGCCGAATGGGATTTGATTAAAGTAAATAAACCCGAAGTAGCCGAACAAGAATTAGATGTGTTTTCGGATTTAATTTGGGAAGGGGTTTTGTCCAAAGCCGACTATTTAGAACATTTTTCTAAAAATCATATTTTCCTTTTTCAATGTTTTGATACTTATGTGAATTCGATTGTGTTGAAATCATTGGTTCCAGAAGTGGACTTCTTGACTAAAGATGGTTTACAATGGCTAAGTGATAATATGTTTACTGAAACTATTGAAATGAAAATTGGTAAAAAAGTATTTACCGAAGAGCGAAATTCGTCAATTTTTGCCTTAATTCAGCAAGGAGCCATTTTGAGCGACGGACAATTATACCAACAAATAAATTCGATTATTGAGTCGTAATTGTATTGGTAATTCTATTAATTTGGCTATTTTAGTACACTATTTCAAATACTAAAATAGCCAATTTTATTTTCTATGGACATTCAAAATACCATTCAAAACTTACGAGAGGAACTCAATCAACACAATCATAATTATTATGTGTTAGATCAGCCTACTATTTCGGATTATGAGTTTGATTTGAAATTGGCACAATTACAGAATTTAGAAAATCAACACCCTGAGTTTTTTGATGAAAGTTCGCCTACGCAACGAGTTGGCGGAGCAATTACCAAGAATTTTGAAACAGTTCCACACGAACATCGTATGTATTCTTTAGATAATTCCTATTCAAAAGAAGATTTACTTGAATGGGAAAAACGAATTCAAAAAGTATTGGGAGAGGTTTCTTTGGAATATACTTGCGAACTAAAGTATGATGGTGCATCTATCAGTATTACTTATGAAAATGGAAAATTAAAACGAGCAGTTACTCGTGGTGATGGATTTCAAGGAGATGATGTCACTAATAATATCAAAACCATTAAATCAGTTCCATTGCAATTGAAAGGGAATTACCCTCCTAAATTTGATGTGCGTGGAGAGATTATTTTGCCTTTCGCTGGTTTTGAAAAAATGAACCAAGAGTTGATTGAAATTGGAGAAACACCTTATTCAAATCCAAGAAATACCGCATCGGGAAGTTTAAAATTGCAAGACAGTACCGAAGTGGCTAAAAGGCCGTTAGACTGTTTGTTGTATTTTTTAATTGGAAATCAATTACCTTTCAAATCTCAAATTGAAAGTTTAGAGTCGGCAAGATCGTGGGGATTCAAAGCTCCTAAAGAAGCAAAGTTGGCTAATAACTTAGAAGAAGTGTTTCAATTTATAGACTATTGGGATACGCACCGTCATAATTTGCCGTACGAAACAGATGGAGTAGTAGTGAAGGTAAATTCCTTTCAATACCAAGAAGAATTAGGGTATACGGCCAAATCCCCTCGTTGGGCAATTGCTTATAAATTTAAGTCGGAGCAAGTAGCCACACGTTTGAATTCTATTTCCTATCAAGTGGGAAGAACAGGTGCGATTACACCTGTGGCCAATTTGGAACCAGTACAATTGGCTGGAACTATTGTGAAACGCGCTTCGTTGCACAATGCGGACCAAATAGAAAAATTAGACATCCGTGTTGGAGATACCGTTTTTGTTGAAAAAGGGGGAGAAATAATTCCTAAAATTATAGCAGTAGATGTGGCACAACGTGATTTATTCGCTGAGTCAACTAGCTATATTACACATTGTCCAGAATGCCAAACCGAATTAGTTCGTATCGAAGGAGAAGCTAATCATTATTGCCCTAATTTTTATGGCTGTCCACCACAGATTATTGGTCGAATCCAACATTATATTTCAAGAAAAGCAATGGATATTGAAGGACTAGGAGGCGAAACAGTTGCTTTGTTATTCAATAATGGACTGGTTCGTAATTATGCGGATTTATATGAATTGAAAGTAGAACAGATTTTGCCTTTGGAACGAATGGCTCAGAAATCGGCAGAGAATTTAGTCAATGGGGTTGCTCTTTCTAAAAACATTCCTTTTGAGCGTGTATTGTTTGCATTAGGAATTCGCTATGTAGGGGAAACTGTCGCCAAAAAATTAGCCAAACATTATAAAAATATTGATGCGCTTCAACAATCTAGTTTGATGGATTTAATTTTGGTTGACGAAATAGGTGATCGTATCGCACAAAGTGTTATTGACTTTTTTGACAACCAAGAGAATCAGATTATCGTCGAAAGATTAAAAAATTATGGTATACAATTGGAAATTGTAGAAAAGTTTAATCCCAACGCAACTAATAAATTGGAAGGTAAGACCTTTGTGGTTTCGGGAGTATTTACCTTGTATTCAAGAGACGAATTAAAACAAACCATTGAAGACAACGGTGGAAAAGTGGGAAGTTCCATTTCTGCCAAAACCGATTATGTAATAGCAGGAGACAATATGGGGCCAGCCAAATTAGATAAGGCAAATAAGCTTAATATCCCAATTATCTCAGAACAAGACTTCCAAAAATTGATAGTATAATTACTAAACTACAATTGATTTTCCTTTTGCAATGTTTTGTTTGTTGTTATCAAAGTAAAAATCTATACGTCCTAAGTTGATTCCATAGCATCCTACTTGATTGACTAAAACATCTTTTCCTGCTTTGTTTTTAACTACAGTTGGTTTGTCTAAAAAAGTATGGGTGTGACCACCAATAATTAAATCAATATCTTCGGTAAGTGATGCCAATTTTAAATCACTGATTTTATCAGCATCTTCTTTGCTATATTTGTAGCCAAGGTGTGACAAACATATAACCAAATCGCATTGTTGTTCTTTTTTCAAGATACGCACCATGTCTTGGCTAATTTCAACTGGGTCATTGTAAACGGTTTCTTTGTAACCTTTTTTATCTACTAATCCTTCCAATTCTATACCAAGTCCAAAAACACCAATTTTAATTCCATCCTTGATGAATATTTTGTATGGTTTTACAAATTCGTCCATGACAGTATTCTTAAAATCATAATTGGCTGATATGAATTCAAAAGTAGCATGAGGCATTTGAGCTCGTAAACCATCAATTCCATTATCAAAATCGTGATTCCCAATTGTAGATGCATCATATCGCATCATACTCATTAATTTGAATTCCAATTCCCCACCATAATAATTAAAATAAGGAGTGCCTTGGAAAATATCACCTGCATCTAATAATAAGACATTTGGAGTTTCCTTTCGGATAGATGCAATTAAAGCAGCTCTTTTACTTACTCCGCCCATATTAGCATTACGAGGATCATCTGCTGGAAATGGGTCAATATGACTGTGTACATCGTTAGTATGTAAAATAGTAATTTTCTTTATGGCATCCGATTTAAAACTGCTTAAAGACAATCCCAAACCTACAAAAGCAGAACTGGCTGCTGTTTTTTCTATAAAATCTCTTCTTTTCATCTTTCTGTTATTTGGAAATTATTCTTCAGTTATACGAATGTCATTAATTAACGGAATAGTATCGACTTCTTTAAAATAGTCAATCAGTATATTACGTAGTTTGTAATCCAAATCATATTTTTGAATTCCTTTTTTGAAAAAGTTCATATTATCCCCACCATTAGCTAAATAGTCATTGGTAGCTACATAATAAATGGTATTAATGTCTAGTGCTTGTCCTTGAACTCGAATGTTTTTTGCTGAGGCATCCTTTGCAATTGTGAATGTCAATCCTGCCAAAGGGTGGGATTTTTTGGTAGCAATAAAATAATTAACTAATTCTTGTATTTGTTCACCTTTTAACGCAATAACTACCAAGCTATTTTCAAAAGGCATGATTTCAAATGCGGTGCGAGCGCTTACGTTTCCTTTTGGTAGAATAGAACGAATTCCGCCACTATTTAAAATACAAATCGAAATGGATTTTTTCTCTCTCAATTGAAATACTTTTTGACCCGCTTTTAATGAAACGTCTGCCATAAGATTTCCAAGTGGAGATTGCCATTTCCCATTGTTTTTGTCTAAAGTTTCAGGATTGTATGCTAAAATTTCACTTAAATCATCATTTATATGGTTGCGATACGGGTTAATATATGCATCTATTTCAGGAGTCTCTTGTACTGATTTTGTAATAGGAATGCGCTTTCCTTCAATTTTTGTCAATTGATACTGTGGTTTAGCGCAGGAAACAATTGTTAATGCTGTTATAATTATAACAAAAAGTTTGAAAAATTGATTATACTTTTTTAGTTTTACCATTTCTAATGTCAATTATTAATTAGTTTTGTAACTAGGTAAATGTACTATGTTTTTAAATTATTTCAAGAATTTATTTTTAAAATATACATTAAGAAATAAATGGCAAGAGGTCAGTACCCTAGCTAATACTTCTGCAATACGTTCAGTTGGATTAGTGATAGACGAAACTAGTTTTTTTGAAAAAGAAAACTTAATAAAAGAATTGATTTCAAATGGTTTTTCTGCAAATTCGATGAGTATTCTTGTTTACAAGGATACAATAGATAAAAAAGAAACCTATTTGCATTATACTTTTAATTCAAGCATTTTGGATTGGAACGCTAACATTAGCGATGCAGTTGTTACTAATTTCATTCAAACGGATTTTGATTTATTGGTGAGTTATTATGATATAGAAAAAGCAATTTTACTATTAATTACAAATAATTCTAAAGCAAAATTTAAAGTTGGTTTTTCATCTATTGATAAACGATTACATCATTTGACGATTACAACTCAAATTGGAAATTATTCGACTTTCGTACATGAATTATTTAAATATTTAAAAATATTAAACAAAATAGAATCTTAGTATGCAATCATTAATAGGAACAGGTGTCGCTCTTGTAACGCCTTTTAAAGCGGATTTTTCAATTGATACAGAAGCATTAACTCGTATTGTTAATTTTTCTATAGACGGTGGTGTTGAATACTTAGTAATATTAGGTACAACTGCTGAAAATGCTACTTTATCAGCATCGGAAAAAGAAATTGTTATTACTACTGTTGTTGAAGCCAATAAAGGAAGATTGCCGTTAGTTTTAGGTGTTGGAGGAAACAATACTATGGAAGTAGTTGCAGAACTCCAAACTAGAGATTTGTCCTCCTTTGAAGCCATTCTTTCTGTTTCTCCTTATTATGTTAAACCTACGCAAGAGGGGATCTATCAGCATTTTAAAGCTATAGCTGAAGCTACTACTAAACCAATTATTTTGTATAATGTTCCTGGCAGAACTTCAAGTAATATGTTGCCTGAAACAGTGGTACGTTTAGCGACTGATTTTAAGAATATTGTTGCAATTAAAGAAGCGTCTGGAGATTTAGTTCAAGGCATACAATTACTTAAACACAAACCCAAAGATTTCTTGGTTATCTCAGGAGATGATATGACAGCTTTGTCATTAATATTGGCAGGTGGTTCAGGTGTCATCTCTGTTATCGGGCAAGGTTTTCCAACAGCTTTTTCTGAAATGATCCGTTTGGGATTGAATCGAAAAGTGGATCAAGCCTTTCAAACTTTGTTTCAAATGACTACTATAATAGATATGATTTTTGAACAAGGTAATCCTGCTGGGATCAAACAAGTGTTCCAGTCGTTAGGAATAGCAAATAATACGGTTCGTTTGCCTTTAGTAAAAGTGGATGAATCATTGGCCAATAGAATTGATCAATTTGTTCAAAAAAGCAATAAATAAAGCTAATTTCTTTTACTTTTTTTTAACTTAAAAATATTTTGTAGTCGCTAAATTAATACCTAAATTTGCGAGCTTAACTTCGGTATGCTTATATCAGGTTGATTACAATCTGAACTAAACGTATTTTAAAGTATATTAATGAAAAAAATTGTATCACTCTTAATTATCATTGTTCTTTTGGCTTCGTGTAACGAATACCAAAAAGCATTGAAATCCGAAGATCCTGTCGTTAAATTAGCAATTGCAACTAAAATGTACGAAGCTAAAAATTACAATAAAGCAATTCGTATTTTTGAACAAATTGCTTCAGTTTACCGAGGCAAACCAGAATCTGAGAATTTATATTATTTGTTTTCTCAATCGTATTATAATACAAAACAGTATTATTTAGCAGGGTACCAATTTGAAAGTTTTGTATCAAGTTTTCCAAAAAGTGAGAAAGCACAAGAAGCTTCATTTTTAGGCGCTAAAAGTTATTCTATGTTGTCTCCAGTATATTCTTTGGATCAAACAGACACTACAAAAGCGATAGAGAAATTACAAGCATTTATTGATACCTATCCTAACTCTGAGTATTTAGGTGAAGCTAATTCAATTGTAAAAAAACTTAATGAGAAATTAGAACGAAAGGTTTTTGAGAATGCAAAAGGATACAATACTATTTCAGATTATAAGTCGGCATTAGTGGCTTTAGATAATTTTATTGCAGATTACCCTGGTACTCCTTTTAAAGAAGAAGCCTTATTTTACAAATACGATTCGGCTTACCAATTAGGAATTAATAGTGTGCCTTCAAAAATGGAAGAACGTTTGAATGTTGCCAAAGTGGCTTATGCCAATTTGATTAAATTCAAAGCCGATACAAAATATAAAAAACAGGCAGACGAAATGTTGGCTCGTGTTGAAAAAGATTTACAAAAATTTATTAAATAAATAAAGTCATGGATTTAAAAAAGACGAATGCTCCAGTAAATACAATAACGTACAACAAAACGGTTATTGAAGAACCTACTGGTAACGTGTATGAAGCAATTACCATTATGGCTAAAAGAGCAAACCAAATCAATTCTGAAATCAAAAAAGAATTGACTGAGAAATTAGAGGAGTTTGCTACTTATAACGACAGTTTGGAAGAAGTTTTTGAAAACAAAGAACAAATTGAAGTGTCAAAATTCTACGAAAAATTGCCTAAGCCACACGCTTTAGCAGTTCAAGAATGGTTAGACGATAAAATCTACCACAGAGACTCAACTAAATAATACAGTTACCATGTCAGTTTTAAACGGTAAGAAAATTTTGCTAGGTGTTTCTGGCGGAATTGCAGCCTATAAAACTGCTTCATTGGTACGACTCTTTATAAAAGCAGGTGCACATGTCCAAGTGATCATGACACCTGCTTCTAAGGTTTTTGTTACCCCACTTACATTAGCTACCTTATCAAAAAATCCTGTTTATTCCACTTTTTATGATACTCCAGAGGATGTATCAGCTGAAGATTCTCATATAAATGGTGAAGGAGTTTGGAATAATCACGTAGAATTAGCCCTTTGGGCAGATTTAATGTTAATTGCTCCAGCTACAGCCAATACCTTGTCAAAAATGGCTTCGGGTACTTGTGACAACTTACTTTTAGCTACTTATTTATCTGCTAAATGTCCAGTTTATTTTGCACCTGCAATGGATTTGGACATGTATAAACATCCAACCACATTGGCTAATATTAAAGCATTACACGAATTTGGAAATACTATTATTCCTGCCGAAAGTGGTGAATTAGCAAGTGGTTTATCTGGCGAAGGCAGAATGGCTGAACCAGAAAATATCCTCGCTTTCATTGAATCGGATATTGCTAATAAACTACCTCTTAAAGGAAAAAAAATATTAGTTACCGCTGGCCCAACCTATGAAGCGATTGATCCTGTACGTTTTATTGGAAATCATTCATCTGGCAAAATGGGATATGATATCGCTTTGTGTGCAGCACAGTTAGGCGCATCCGTACTATTAGTTTCTGGTCCATCTCATTGTAAAGCCAATCATACAGGAATTCAAATACTACCTGTAGTATCAGCGCAAGAAATGTATGATGTTTGTCATACCTATTTTTCGCAAGTCGACGTGGCTATTGCAGCAGCAGCAGTTGCTGATTATAAACCCAAAAATGTAGCTTCGCAAAAAATTAAAAAATCAGATGCTGAATTTTCTATCGAATTAGAAAAAACAAAAGATATTTTGGCCTATTTAGGAGCGGTGAAGAAAAACCAAATGGTTATTGGTTTTGCTCTGGAAACTGAAAATGAAATTGAAAATGCTAAGTTGAAGATTCAGAAAAAAAACTTAGATTTGATTGTTTTAAATTCGCTTCAAGATGAAGGGGCTGGTTTTCAAAAAGAAACGAACAAAGTCACTTTCATTGATAAAAATTTCAATATTCAACCCATGGAATTGAAATCAAAAGAAGCAGTAGCAGCAGATATTATAAACAAGGTAATAGCCTATTTCAATGCGTAATCTAGTTGTTGTATTCTTTTTTTTAATTGGAATAACTGTAAATTCCCAACAGTTAAATTGCACCATTACAGTTAATTCACAACAAATTACCAATGTGAATCAGCAAATTTTCAAAACCTTACAGTCTTCGTTAACAGACTTTGTAAATAAAACGGATTGGACGGGACAGGTGATGAAGCAAAACGAAAAAATCAACTGTTCGATTTATATCACACTTACCTCTGGTTCAACAGATCAATTCTCAGGAACGGTTCAAGTTCAATCGTCACGACCTATTTTTAATTCTTCTTATTCCAGTCCTGTTTTTAATTTTAATGACAAAGATTTTAATTTTCGTTACGTTGAATTTGAAAATTTAATTTACAATCCTAATGCGTTTGATTCCAATTTAGTAGCAGTAATTGCATATTACTGTCATGTTATTTTGGGATTGGATGCTGATTCTTTTGTAGAAAATTCAGGAACTCCTTTTTTAGAGGCTGCTCAAAATATAGCTTCTATGGCACAACAAAGCGGTTACAAAGGGTGGTCACAATCGGAAGGCAACCAAAACAAGTACTTTTTAATTTCAGATTTATTATCGCCAACATTTAAAGAAATTCGTTCAGCTTCCTTTCAATACCATTCGGCTTTAGACGGGATGACTACAGATTTGAAAGTGGCTAAAGAAAAAGTTAAATCAGCTGTAATTGGGTTAAAGAATGTACATTCGGTTAGACCTAATGCTTTTTTAACGAGAGTGTTTTTTGATGCCAAATCGGATGAAATTGTTTCTATTTTTTCCGGAGGACCTAGTATTTCTATTACAGATTTAGTTGATAATTTAAATAGAGTTTCTCCCATGAATTCAAGTAAATGGAGCACTATTAAATATTAAAATAACCCAAGCAACCTTGCTACAATGATTACATCGCTTTCGATAAAAAACTATGCATTGATTGAAAAATTGGCTATCGATTTTTCAAAAGGTTTTTCCATTATTACTGGAGAAACAGGCGCTGGTAAATCGATTATTTTGGGTGCGATGGGATTGGTTTTGGGAAAACGTGCCGACTTGACTTCGCTTAAAAATAAAGAAGAAAAATGTGTTATTGAAGCCTATTTTGATATTTCAAAATACAATTTAAAACCCTTTTTTGAAGCGAATGATTTGGACTATGAAAACGAGACTATCATTCGAAGAGAAATTTTACCTACTGGAAAATCAAGAGCGTTTATCAACGACAGTCCAGTAAATTTGCAAGAATTGCAAGAGTTGAGTTTGTTTTTGATCGATATTCATTCGCAACAGCAAACCCAAGAATTGTCAGACGAAACGGTACAATTCGCTATTATTGATGCTATTGCCAATAATCAAAACGAAATTGGAAACTATCAATCATTGCTAAAAACCTACAAAGAAGATAAAGCTCGTTTACAATCACTCATTGTCAAACAAGCAGAGTCGATTAAGGAACAAGAATACAATACTTTTTTACTCAACGAATTAGTTGCTGCCCAATTAAAATCTGGCGAACAAGAGCAACTGGAAGCTGATTTTGAAAAGCTCAATAATGTAGAAACAATTAAAGAAGCGGTAGATAAGTCTTTGGCTTTGGCCAATGAAGAGCAAATAGGTGCTTTGTCAACTTTAAAAGATATTAAATTGGCCTTGCAAAAAATAGCTTCTTTTGCACCTGAATATGCTGCCTTGTTAGAGCGCATAACTAGTTTAGCAATTGAATTAGACGATATTTCAGATGAATTGATCAATTGTTCCGAGAAATTAATTCATGATCCAATTAGGCTTGATTTGATTAGCGAAAAATTGCAATTGATCTTCAATTTGCAAAAGAAACACCAAGTTACTTCAGTCGATGAGTTATTATTTATCCAAACGACTTTAGAAAACAACTTGTTTGAATTAGGTAATTTAGAAAGTGATATTGCTAAACTAACTCAAACAATTCAGGATAAAGCGAATTCTTTAGATGCTTTAGCACAAACAATTCATCATAAAAGAAGTGAATCGGTTCCTGTACTATCCGATAAATTGATTGCTATTTTAGCCACTTTGGGAATGCCCAATGTACGTTTCAATATTGAGATTAAATCCACCGATAATTACTATCAAAATGGGAAAGACGAAATACAGTTTTTGTTTTCGGCTAATAAAGGAACTGATTTTGGTTTGTTGAAAAAAGTAGCGTCTGGAGGGGAGATGTCACGAATTATGCTTGCAGTTAAAGCGATTTTGGCACAATACTCTAAATTACCTACTTTAATTTTTGACGAAATTGACACAGGTGTTTCGGGAGAAATTGCCATTCGAATGGGAGAGATTATGAAGGAAATGAGTCAGACAATGCAAATTTTTGCCATTACCCATTTACCGCAAATTGCCGCTAAAGGGAATGCTCATTTTAAAGTTTTTAAATCTACAGTTGGAGAGGATACTCAATCGGAATTACAATTGTTAAATGAAGAAGAAAGAGTCATTGAAATTGCCCAAATGTTATCTGGCGCGGTGGTTTCTGATTCGGCTCTAAATCACGCCAAATCCTTGTTGAACTAAAGATTTGGTTTATATTTGCACACTACTAAACATGAATATTAATTAGAATTAAAGATATGATTATAGAACCTAGAATGAGAGGATTTATTTGCTTGACAGCACACCCAGCTGGATGTGAGCAAAATGTAAAAAATCAAATAGCTTATGTACAATCAAAAGGATCAATCGATGGACCAAAACGCGTTTTGGTTATTGGAGCATCTACAGGATTTGGATTGGCTTCAAGAATTACAAGTGCCTTTGGTTCTAATGCAGCAACTCTAGGGGTTTTCTTTGAGAAAGCACCTGCTGAAGGAAAAACGGCTTCGCCAGGATGGTATAATTCTGCAGCTTTTGAAAAAGAAGCAACTAAATCAGGTTTGTATGCTAAAAGTATCAATGGAGATGCTTTCTCTAACGAAGTTAAACAACAAGCAATTGACTTAATCAAAGCCGATATGGGTCAGATTGATTTAGTGATCTATAGTTTGGCTTCTCCAGTGCGTATGCATCCTGGAACCGGAGTATTGCACCGTTCAACTTTGAAACCAATTGGAGGTACATTTACGAATAAGACGGTAGATTTCCATACTGGAAATGTAACTCAAGTTTCTATTGAGCCAGCTAACCAAGAGGATATTAATAATACGGTTGTAGTTATGGGTGGTGAAGATTGGTCGATGTGGATGAATGCTTTGAAAGACGCTAATGTTTTAGCAGAAGGTGCTACAACAGTTGCTTATTCTTACATTGGGCCAGAAGTGACTGAAGCTGTCTATAGAAAAGGTACGATTGGTCAAGCCAAAGATCATTTGGAAGCCACTGCTTTTGAAATTTCAAAAGACTTAGCTTCGTTGAATGGTAAGGCGTATGTGTCTGTAAACAAAGCATTAGTAACGCAAGCAAGTTCTGCCATTCCAGTAATTCCTTTGTACATTTCATTGTTATACAAAATCATGAAAGCAGAAGGAATCCACGAAGGTTGTATCGAACAAATTCAACGTTTGTATCAACAACGTTTGTATACAGGACAAGCTGTTCCAACAGATGATAAAGGAAGAATTCGTATTGACGACTGGGAAATGCGTGAAGATGTTCAGGCTAAAGTTGCCGCTTTGTGGAAAGAATCTACTACGGAATCATTACCAGAAATAGGAGATTTAGCGGGTTACAAACAAGATTTCTTGAACCTATTTGGTTTTGGATTTGAAGGAGTAGACTATTTGGCTGATGCCAATGAAATGGTGCAAGTACCTAGTATTGGGTAATACTTTAGCTCATTGAAATATAAATGCACTCATTTTTGGGTGCATTTTTTTTATAGTTGTTTAGGAATCATTTTAGTAATACGCTATAAAGACTATATTTGTAGTACAATCCAAAACGGAATCAAAATTTTAACTTTGAATATGCATTTTTCTCTTATTATACCGGTATACAATCGTCCTGACGAAGTAGATGAGTTATTAGAAAGTTTAACTAAAACAACGTATCAAAACGATTTTGAAATCGTTATTGTAGAAGACGGCTCCACAATTCCTTGTGGCGAAGTAATCCAAAAATATTTGTCACTGTTAAATATTGCTTATTTTTATAAAGATAATTCTGGACCTGGCGATTCGCGTAATTATGGAATGGCAAAGGCTAGTGGTGATTATTTTATCATTTTCGATTCAGATTGTATTATCCCTTCTCAATATCTGGAAGAAGTTGATAAAGCTTTGAAACAAGACTATGTAGATTGTTTTGGAGGTCCTGACAAAGCTTTGGAAAGCTTTTCTGATATTCAAAAAGCCATCAACTTTGCTATGACTTCTTTTTTAACTACTGGTGGTATTCGCGGTGGTTCTGAAAAAATAGGAAAATTCCAACCCAGAAGTTTCAATATGGGATTGTCTCGAAAAGCTTTTGAAGCCTCTAAAGGTTTTGGAAATATCCACCCAGGTGAAGATCCGGATTTGTCTATTCGTTTGTGGAATTTAGGTTTTGAAACTCGATTGTTTTCAAAAGCATTCGTATACCATAAACGCCGTATTGATTGGGATAAATTTTCGGTTCAGGTAAGTAAATTTGGCAAAGCTCGTCCTATTTTGAACAGTTGGTATCCAGAGCATAATAAATTGACCTTTTTCTTTCCAACAGTTTTTATTTTAGGGTTTTTCCTTTCGATTGCCTTGTTGCTGCTAACATTCGATTATTTTTTACAACTGTACATGTTGTACTTCTTTATTTTGTTTGTAACTTCAAGTATTCAAAACAGAAGTGTGCGCATTGGCTACTTGTCAATTGTTGCAGTTTGGAAACAGTTTTACGGTTATGGGTTGGGTTTTTTGGAATCTTATATCAAAGTAATTGTTTTCAAAAGACAACCCGAACACGCTTTTCCTTATTTGTTTTTCAAAAAATAATCAATGGCATATATTATAGGTTTAACTGGTGGAATCGGAAGTGGCAAGACAACACTTGTCAACTATATGGAATCACTTGGAATCCCTGTTTTTATAGCTGATGAAGAGGCAAAAAAAGCGATACAATCTCCTCAAGTTTTAGATAATGTTAAAACTAGCTTTGGTAATGCAATTTTTGAAAACGGTCATTTGAACCGACAACAATTGGCTTCAATTGTTTTTTCGAATCCTGATAAATTAAAAGAACTTAATAGTATAATTCACCCGGAAGTTAAAAGGCTATTTGCAATTTGGCTTGACCAACATAAGACAGTTCCTTTTGTTGTATATGAAGCGGCTATTTTATTTGAAAGTGGGAGCTACCAAAATTGCGACTATATAATTACTGTTACAGCTCCTTTAGAAGATCGAATTACTCGTGTGATGCAACGTGATAACTGTTCGCGAGAACAAGTACTCCAACGTATCAATGCCCAATGGACTGATGAGGAACGCGAAGCCAAAAGTAATTTTGTTATTGATAATACAACTGCACAATCGGCAAAAAATGAAATTAATAAAATTCTTAAAATTTTAAAGAATTAGCAATATTGTGGCTAGATGTTAATATTTGGTTAATGTATTATTTACTATATTGTTAAAATACTAAATTTGTTTCGATGAGTAAGCTATTCTTTAGATTGTTGGTTTTGTTAATGAGTTTGTCCCTAATTGGGATTATACTCGTTCAAGTCTATTGGTTCAATACTTCATTGGAAAATAACGAAGAACAATTTAAATTTCATGTTAAGCAAGTATTAGGCAATGTAGCTGAAAAATTGCAAAAACAAGAAGCCTACAGTTTTTATGATCGTTATAATAAATTAAAAGACAGTACCGGTAAAATTCCTAAAAAAGACGATTTACTTCAATTTACTTACGTTCAAAAGAATTTAAAAACAAATAAAACTATTGTATATTCCAATAGTATTATTGAAGAAGATTTTAATATCAAGTCGTCGTTGTTCGATAAAAAATTAGATAATTCCAAATTGTTTAAAAGTTTTAGTTCAAAAAGAGTTACTGAGATCTACAATTCGAAACCACTTGAAAATACAATGCTTTCTCAAAGTTTGATTCCAGATGAGCGCATTGAAAAATCAGGAAGTTTAGACGTTTTAGATAACGCCCAATTTGAAATTTTTTACAAAGATATAGCCTCTGCGATGCCCTTGCAAGAGCGCGTTACTGCTGAAAACATTCAAAGTTTAATAAAAAAAGAATTAGAGGAGTATGGTGTAAAAACTACTTTTGAATTCGGAATTTACAACGATGGTGCCTCAACGACTGTGGCTTCTAAAAATTTTAAATACAATCCTAAAAATAGTTATTCCATTCCAATTTTGACAGATAATGAGGAGCACGAACACTATAAATTAATGGTAAGTTTTCCTCAAAAGAAACGTTTCCTATTATCGGAGTTAGTGAGTATTACTATTTTGTCTATAATTTTTACACTCATTATCATTATTGCTTATTCGAGCGCTTTGAGTCAGTTGATTCGTCAACGTCAGATTTCTGAAATAAAAACGGATTTCATTAATAATATGACGCATGAATTTAAAACACCTATTGCTACGATCAACTTAGCTTTGGACGCTATTCGTAATCCAAAAATTATTGACGATAAAGAGAAAGTATTGCGTTATTTAGCCATGATTCGTGATGAAAATAAACGCATGCATGCGCAAGTAGAAAATGTATTGCGAATTTCTAAATTAGAGAAAAAAGAGTTAGAAATTGAAAAGGAATCCATTTCAATTGAAGATGTAATCAACGATGCGATGGAACATGTTAGTTTGATTTTGGAAGATAGATCAGGATCAATAGTTACACATTTCAATGCGACTAGAACGACAGTTTTAGTGAATGATAATCACTTTACGAACGTACTAGTGAATATCTTAGAAAATGCAATTAAATACTCACCTGATGCACCACAAATCGATATTTACACAGAGAATATTAAAGATATGGTGTTAATAAAAGTTCAAGACAGAGGTTTAGGGATGAGTAAAGTGGCTCAAAAACGAATCTTTGAAAAGTTTTACAGAGAACACACCGGTGACATTCATAATGTGAAAGGACATGGATTAGGTTTGGCTTATGTAAAACGAATTGTTGAAGACCATAATGGTCAAGTATATGTAGAAAGTGAAAAAGGCAAAGGAAGTACCTTTACTATAAAATTACCCTTAATAAATTAGATTATGGAAAATAACAGAAAAATTCTTTTGGTAGAGGACGATCTTAATTTTGGTGCAGTATTGAAAGACTATTTGGTACTTAACGATTTTGATGTCACATTGGCAAAGAACGGAATGGAAGGTTTTGAAAAGTTCAAAAAAGATCATTATGATCTGTGTATTTTGGATGTGATGATGCCCTACAAAGACGGTTATACCTTAGCTAAAGAAATTAGAGAAAAAAATGCGGAAGTGCCTATCATTTTTCTAACAGCAAAATCTATGAAAGAGGATGTGTTGAAAGGGTACAAAGCTGGTGCAGATGATTATTTGAACAAGCCATTTGACTCTGAAGTTTTATTGATGAAAATCAAGGCTATTATTCAGAGAAAATCATCGGATGTTAAAGCAGAGCAAGTTCAGTTTGAATTTAAAATTGGAAAATTCCATTTGAATTCGAAATTGCGTTTCTTGACTTTCCAAAATGATGAACCAATTAAATTGTCTCCAAAAGAGAACGAATTATTAAAAATGTTGATTCTTCATGAGAATGATTTAATGCCAAGAGAATTGGCTCTAACAAAAATTTGGAGAGATGATAATTATTTTACTTCTAGAAGTATGGATGTTTACATAGCTAAATTGAGAAAGTATTTGAAATCAGATGAAAATGTAGAGATTTTAAACATTCACGGCGAAGGTTTCCGATTAGTGGTTAAAAAATAATATTCATTATTGAAATAAAAAAAGCTCCAATTTCTTGGAGCTTTTTTTATATGAATATTTTAATTAAAATGAACGTTTCATCTTGGCTTTAATAGCATCCAAACACAAATTATTAATACTTCCTTCATGGGTGTGTTTCGTAGCTTTAGGAGATTGAAAGGTGCCGTTTTTCAACTGCTCAGCCACTGCTTTGTAAGCATCTCTAAACGGGACTCCAGCAACTACCATTTCGTTTAATGAATCAACTGTAAAGAGATAGTCGTATTTTTTATCGTCTAATATATGTTCTTTTACTGTAATGTCTTTTATGGCGAAAATAGCAATATCCAAACAAGCTTTTAAATTTTGAATAGCTGGAAACAATCCTTCTTTTAGTAATTGTAAATCTCTATGATAACCACTTGGCAGGTTGTTTGTTATCAAAGTGATTTCATATGGTAGTGCTTGAATTTTATTGCATTTTCCACGAATCAATTCAAATACATCTGGGTTTTTCTTATGAGGCATGATGCTTGAACCTGTCGTTAGATGGGATGGCAAACTGATGAAATCAAAATTTTGACTCATATACAAACAAACGTCCATTGAAAATTTAGCCAATGTGGCTGCCACGCTACTCATAGCAAATGCTACCGTTTTTTCTGCTTTACCGCGACTCATTTGAGCAGCAACAGCATTGAATTTCAAAGTTTCAAATTGCAATTCTTGAGTGGTAAACGTTCGGTTAATTGGAAAGGAACTTCCGTAACCGGCTGCTGAACCTAATGGATTTTGATCCACTACTTTTAAAGCAGCATTCAGCATTGTAATGTCGTCAATCAAACTTTCAGCATAAGCCGAAAACCACATACCAAAAGAAGAAGGCATTGCGATTTGTAAATGTGTATATCCTGGCAGTAAAACATTTTGGTGCTTATCTGCCGATTCCATTAACAAATCAAAAAGTACTTTTACCTGTTCTTTTAATTCTTTGACTACGTCTTTTAAATACAAATGAACGTCAACTAATACTTGGTCGTTACGAGAACGAGCGGTATGTATTTTTTTTCCAGCATCGCCCAATGTAACGGTTAATAGATACTCGATTTTGGAATGCACGTCCTCAAAACTATCTTCAATTTCAAATTTATCAGATTCTACGTCTTTAATGATTTCCTCCAAAGCAGAAACCAATGAAGTAGTTTCAGTTTCAGTCAATAAACCAATTTGACCTAACATTTTAGCGTGAGCAATAGAACCCAATGCATCGTATTTGGCTAAAACCAAATCCAATTCGCGGTCATTTCCAACAGTGAAATGTTCGATTTGTTTGTCGGTGGCAATTCCTTTTTCCCAAAGTTTCATAGTTCGTATTTTATTGTTTGAAGAAATCAGTTAGAATTTTGATGTACAACTGAATGCCTTCTTCTATTTCGTTAATAAATATAAATTCGTCAGCCGAGTGGGAGCGAAGCGTTTCCCCTGGTCCTAATTTTAAGGATTGACAACTCAACACCGACTGATCTGAAAGGGTTGGCGAACCATAGGTTGTTCTTCCTAATGCAATTCCAGCTTGTACTAAACCGTGTTGTAACGGAATAGATGAAGCATTCAAGTGCATCGACCTTGGATTCACTTCGGCAGTAACATGACTTTTTACCGTAGCTAAAATTTCGGTATTGCTATAACAATCATTCACTCGAATATCGACAACCAAATGACATTCGGCAGGGACTACATTGTGTTGCTTTCCAGCAGTCACTTGAGTTACAGTCATTTTTACAGGACCTAAAACATCTGATATTTTTTCAAATTGATAGGTTTTGAACCAATCAATTACATTCATCGCATTGTAAATTGGATTATCCTCATTTTGATGTGCTGCATGACTAGCAGTTCCTTTGACAACAACATCTAAAACTAATAACCCTTTTTCGGCAATAGCCAATTGCATTAGAGTAGGTTCGCCAACAATCGCGCAATCCAATTCTGGTAAGTGTTGTAAAACACTATTCAAACCCTTTTTACCACTGCTTTCTTCTTCTGCAGAAGCCACCATAACCATATTGTATGGTAAGTTTTCTTGGTGGTAAAAGTGAACAAAAGTTGCTAATAGTGAAACCAAGCAGCCCCCGGCATCATTACTTCCTAATCCAAATAATTTGCCCTCTTTTACAATGGCTTTAAATGGGTCATTCGTATAACCTTGATTGGGTTTTACGGTATCATGATGCGAATTCAATAATAGCGTTGGTTTGCTTTTGTCAAAATGGTGATTGAATGCCCAAACATTATTGTTCTCTCTTTGAAACGGAATCCCATTTTGGGTAAACCAAGACTCAATTAAAAGTGCCGTTTGATCTTCTTCACTAGAAAAGGAAGGGGTTTCAATAAGCGCTTTTAATAAGGCAATAGCTTCTTGTGTAAGGATTTCTATGGTTTTCATAACGTAATTGTCGTATAAGTAGCCGTTTTGTTTTGTAACATACGGTGGTGTCCAATTTTAATTTGTTTCACTCCTTTGGATAAACTATTGAAACAGTTGTCTAATTTAGGAATCATTCCGGAATGAATAGCTTCCTCCGTTTTTAATTTGGCATACAAATCAGGATTGATTGCTTCAATCACCGAAGTGTCATCTTCAGCATCAAACAAAACTCCTGGTTTTTCAAAGCAATAGGTAAGTGTAACATCGTAATCTGAAGATAAAGCTATCGCTAATTCACTTGCAATAGTATCGGCATTCGTATTTAATAACTGACCTTTTCCGTCATGTGTAATGGCACAAAATAGTGGAGTAATTCCAGATTCCAATAAATTAGATAACAAACTCGTATTCACTTTTTTTACATCGCCTACAAAACCGTAGTCAATCGTAGGATGATTTCGTTTTTCGGAAAGAATTAAATTCCCATCCGCTCCCGAAAACCCCATGGCATTGCAGCCGTTAGCTTGTAATTGCGCCACGACTTCTTTATTAATTTGACCTGCATAAACCCCAACAACCACTTCAAGCATTTTGGTATCGGTGATTCTACGACCATTAATCATTTGAGGTACTAATCCCATGCTTTGGGCTAATTTAGTAGCTGATTTTCCGCCACCATGTACTAAAATGGTATTGCCTTCCAAAGCAGAAAAATCAGCTAAAAACGATGTTAATTCTGCAGGATTATCAATAATATTTCCACCAATTTTGATAATGGTTACCGATTGTTTATTTCCCATCTTTCAATATTTTTTGCAAAACCAATTGCGCTGCATACGTACGATTGTTGGCTTGTTCAATTACAACTGAATTAACGCTATCAATTACTTCGTCTGCTACAATAACGTTACGTCTTACTGGCAAACAGTGCATGAATTTCGCATTATTAGTCAGCTTCATTTTAGCTGCTGTAACGGTCCAATTTGGATCTAGATTAGTCACTTTGCCATATTCCTTGTAATTACTCCAGTTTTTAGTGTAAATAAAATCGGCATTTTCAAAGGCTTTGTTTTGATCGTATTCTATTTTCGAATCTTTGGTAATATCCGGATTCAATTCGTAGCCTTCTGGATGGGTAATCACAAAATCAGCATCCTGTAATTGCATCATTTGGACAAACGAATTCGCAACGGCTTGAGGTAATGCTTTTGGATGTGGTGCCCAAGACAAAACTACCTTTGGACGGTGCGCTGTTTTGTGCTCTTCCATAGTGATGGCATCAGCCAACGATTGTAAAGGGTGTCCCGTTGCACTTTCCATGTTAACAATGGGCACTGTTGCATATTTCAAAAATCCCGACAATACGGTTTCGGCATTGTCTTTTTCTTTATCAGTCAATCCTGCGAAAGCTCTAATAGCAATGATATCACAATATTGTGAAACGACTTGCGCTGCTTCTTTGATGTGTTCCGAAGCACCTTGATTCATCACTGCTCCATCTTCAAATTCAAGTGTCCAACCTTCATTGGTAAAGTTCATCACCATTACATTCATCCCTAAGTTTAGTGCGGCTTTTTGTGTACTCAAACGCGTTCGTAAACTCGGGTTAAAGAACAACATCCCTAAGGTTTTATTTTCGCCTAAAGATTTATTTTGCAAAGGATTTTTTTTGATAGCAATCGCTTCTTTTACCCATTCTTGAATCGAATCTATTTCTTGTATGTTGATGTAATTCATAACTTTAAGTGTATTTGTTTATTTGAATCACCAAAAAAGGTGGCTGATTGTTTCTTCCTATTTAATCTTCGTAAATGGAATCTTGTTGTCTAAAGCATTTAAAATAAAATTATCTTCTAATCCATTGACAATCCAAGTTTCAATATTGGCTGCTTTGGCTATAGCCGCCGAATCAATTTTAGATTGCATTCCGCCTGTTCCATGAGAGGATTTTGCCTCTCCAATTTCGTTTTCCAAAGTTTGTAAATCGGTTACTAGACGAATCGTTTCCGGATTCGGATCTTTAAACGAAGCTTTAGTGTAAATTCCGTTGGTATTAGTTGCTATAATCAATAGATCTACATCCAATAATACCGCTGTCAAAGCCGCTAATTTGTCGTTATCTCCAAATTTGATCTCATCTGTTGAAACCGTATCATTCTCATTGATAATGGGGATGTAACTGTTTTTAACCAACACATCAATCGTGTTGACAATATTAATTTTGGTTTCGGATTTTTCAAAATCAGAATACGAAAGCAAACATTGTGAGGTATGCAATCCAAGATCGCTGAAATTCTCATGAAAAATACGCATTAAGTGTGGTTGTCCAATAGAAGCCAAAGCTTGTTTGACAAAAATTTCGTTGTCAGGCGCTTCTAATTTCACAAACTGTTTCGCTGCAGCAATTGCCCCCGAACTCACAATAACAAATTCGTAATCGTCTTTCAATGCGGCAATTTGCATTCCAATGTCCTCAATTTTTCCTCTCGAAATATGATTGGTTTCTTTGGTTAGCGTATTGCTTCCAATTTTTAATAGTATTCTTTTTTTACCTGATTTGTCCATCACCGTATATGTACCATTTATTTGTCACCAAATGCTGCAAGCCAATTGGGCCGCGTTGGTGTAATTTATCCGTGCTAATCGCTAATTCGCCTCCTAATCCAAATTGTCCACCATCCGTAAATCGGGTAGAGGCATTGTGATATACTGCTGCCGTGTCTACATTATCCATGAATTCTTGTGCAGTAGCTTCGTTTTCTGTAATAATGGACGCTGAATGCCCTCCGCAATACTGATTGATCTTAGCGATTGCTTCTTGGTCAGAATTGACTGTGCCAATTACAATTTTGTAATCCAAAAACTCTTCATACCAAATTAAATCCGATTCAATTTGAGGAATACCAGTTGTGTCAGCCACTTTTTGGTCGCCCAAAACCGTTACCTTGTGTTCTTGTAATTGGTTTACTATTTGTTGAGCGAAAGTCTCCCAATGATCCAAATTGGTATCAATTAGCACTTTATCCAAAGCATTGCAGACTGAAATATTGGATGTTTTTCCGTTAATGATAATATCCATTGCTTTTTGCAAATCCGCTTCTTGATTGACATATACAAAATTATTCCCACGACCACTGACAATTACAGGGCAGGTGGCGTGTTGCTTTACAAAAGCGATCAATTGTTCGCCTCCACGAGGAACTATTAAGTCCACACGCTGTGTTGGTTTTTCAAGGAAAGCTTGGGTTTCGCTACGACTGTAATTCAAATATTCCACCCAGTTGGCATCAACTTCGTTTTCTTTTAAGGCTTGGTGCCAAAGGGCAACTATTTTCAAATTAGAAAGCAAAGATTCTTTTCCGCCTTTCAATAGAATTTTATTTCCCGATTTAAAAGCAATTCCGCCTGCTTCCACCGTAACATCAGGACGCGATTCGTATATAATCATAACTGTACCAAAAGCTGCGGTTTTGTTAGTGATTTTCATTCCTTTTTCATGAACAAAATGAAAACGTTCTACTCCAATAGGATCTTCTTGGCTTGCCAATTGTTGCATCGACAAAATCATTCCGTCAATTTTAGCATCGTCCACCAAAAGGCGTTTTTCCATTGCTAAATCGGCTCCAGAATAATTATCCAAGTCTTGTTTATTTATGCTTTTAAGACTGGCTCTTTCTTCTTCTAGAAGCGTGGCCATTCGGCTTAAAACCGCATTTCGTTTTGCTATTGAAAGTAGGGTGCTCATGAAATTAAGATTGAATTTCTTGTAACGATTCTTTTAAAGCAATGATGAAAGTATCTATTCCTTTTGTGTTGATTGTCAGTGGCGGAAGGATTCGTAATAGATTTTTGTTATTGGCGTTTCCAGTGAAAATATGCTTGTCAATAATCATCTTTTTTCGAAGCTCATTGATTTCAAAATCAAATTCCACTCCCAGCATCAATCCTTTTCCTTTTACTTTTTTTACTTCTGGAATTTGTTTGATGGCGTTTAAGAAATATGCATATACTTCGTTCACATTGTCCATTAACTTTTGGTCTTTGATCACATCCAAAACGGCAATTCCCGCGGCACAAGCTAAATGACTTCCGCCAAAAGTAGTTCCTAATAAACCATAACTCGCTTTGAATTTAGGTGAGATTAAAATACCACCAATAGGGAAACCGTTTCCCATTCCTTTGGCCAAACAAATAATGTCGGCTTTGATATTGTGGTGCTGGTGTGCAAAGAATTTTCCAGTTCTTCCGTATCCCGACTGTACTTCGTCTAGTATTAAAACTACTTCATGTTGTGCGCAAATTTTCTCTAAGTCTTGGAAAAATTGAGTTGTTCCTTCGTTCAATCCACCTACGCCTTGAATTCCTTCAATAATCACACAACAAACATCTCCTTTTTTCAATTCAATTTCAACCAATTCAATTTGGTTTAAAGGCAAAAAGCTAACAATTTGTTGCGCATTCAATGGCGCTACAATTTTTTTGTTATCGGTTACAGCAACAGCTGCAGAAGTTCTTCCGTGAAATGAGTTGTCAAAAGCAATTACACGTGATTTGTTGTTGTGGAAAGAAGCGAGTTTGAGCGCATTCTCATTGGCTTCGGCCCCAGAACTACATAAAAACAAACTGTAGTCTTCGTAACCTGATAATTTTCCTAGCTTTTCAGCTAGTTCAACTTGTAATGGGTTTTGAATGGCATTAGAATAAAACCCAATAGCATCCAATTGTTCTTTCAATTTACTCACATAATAGGGGTGGGTATGACCAATTGATATTACGCCATGACCACTATATAAATCTAAGTAGTCAACGCCGTTACTATCTTTAATGGTGCAATCCACCGCTTTTACTGGGGTGATATTGTATAAAGGATAAACGTCAAATAAATTCATTTTTCGATTTTTTAAATGTTTTTAAAATCCACATGGCTTTAAATGCAATCCTGTGGTTTCGTCTAAACCAAATAACAAGTTCATATTTTGAATCGCTTGTCCTGAGGCTCCTTTGGTTAGATTGTCAATTACTGAAGTGATTAAAAGCCGGTTTCCTTTTTTTATTAAGCTGATAATACACTTATTAGTTTGTACAACTTGCTTCATGTTGATGTTAGTAGTGGTAACCGTTACAAAAGGTTGATCTGCATAATACGTCTCGTATTTGGCTACAATATCTTCCAAACTATCAGAAACAGTTGTGTATAAAGTCGCAAAAATGCCTCTAGCGAAATCCCCTCTGTTGGGAACAAAAAGCAACTCGTTTGGATAACCCGCCTGCAATTGTTGAATACTTTGATTGATTTCTCCCAAATGCTGGTGTTCAAAAGCTTTGTAATGCGACATATTGTTATTTCTCCAACTAAAATGGGTTGTTTCAGAAGGACTTACTCCAGCCCCTGTACATCCAGTGGTGGCGTTGATGTGAACATCTTCGTTGAGTAATCCATTTTTGGCCAACGGCAATAAAGCCAATTGAATGGCTGTAGCAAAACAACCCGGGTTAGCGATATAGTTTGCAGATTGAATGGCAGTTTTGTTTAATTCCGGCAAACCGTAAATAAACTGCTTTCCATCAAATTCAGCGTCTTTAGTCAGTCTAAAATCGTTTCCTAAATCGATGATTTTAGTATCCTTTGAAAATTGGTTTTGTTCTAAAAATGCTTTTGATTTTCCATGACCCAAACACAAGAAAACCACATTAACGTTAGGGTTGACTTGATCAGTAAAATTCATTTCAATATCACCCATTAAATCGTGATGCGCAATGGATAAAGGTTTGCCAGCATTAGTTGTACTGTAAACAAAATCCAAAGTCGCATTCGGGTGAAACATCAAAATTCGGATGAGTTCGCCAGCAGTATAGCCTGAACCGCCAATTATTCCAACTTTAATCATGACTCAGTTGATTTACGGATGAAAATATATTTTGTGCATTGCCTAATATTTTAATGAATCCTTTCGCATCATCTGATGTCCAAGCATTATTCATTTCGCCATATTGTCCAAATCCGGTGTTCATCAAATCGTTTTTAGATTCAATTCCGTCTAATGAAAAATGATAGGGTTTTAAGGTTACCGTTACCGTTCCATTCACTGTTTTTTGAGTGTCTTCCAAGAAAGTTTCAATATTACGCATCACTGGATCTAAAAATTGTCCTTCGTGGAATAACATCCCGTACCAGTTGCCTAATTGCTCTTTCCAATATTGTTGCCATTTACCCAAAGTGTGTTTCTCTAGCAAATGATGTGCTTTGATAATAATTAGTGGAGCAGCGGCTTCAAAACCAACTCTTCCTTTGATTCCAATAATGGTGTCACCCACATGAATGTCTCTACCGATAGCATAAGCATTCGCTAATTTTTCTAAAATCACGATATTGTTTGGAGGCGAATCTATTTTACCATTTACGGCAACTAATTTCCCTTCGTGGAATTCTAAAGTTACTTTTTCTTCCCCTTGTTTTTGCAATTGAGATGGGTAGGCCTCGCTTGGTAATGCTTCATGAGAAGTTAGTGTTTCTTTTCCACCTACACTGGTACCCCAAAGTCCTTTATTGATTGAGTATTGTGCTTTTTCCCAAGAATAGTGCACACCATTTTTAGCCAAATAATCTACCTCTTCTTGACGAGATAATTTTAAGTCACGAATAGGAGTAATAATTTCAATTTCAGGAGCAATGGTATGGAAAATCAAATCAAAACGAATTTGATCGTTTCCAGCACCGGTACTTCCGTGAGCAATAGCATTGGCACCAACAGATTTAGCATATTTAATAGCTTCAATAGCTTGAAAAACACGTTCTGCACTTACAGAAAGAGGGTAGGTGTTGTTTTTCAATACGTTACCATAAATTAAATATTTAATTGCTTTATCGTAGTATTTGTCTAAAATCGTAAGGTTAGCGTGTTGCGCGCTTCCTAATTCATAGGCTCTCTCTTCGATAGCTTGTAGCTCTTCATCATCAAAACCCCCTGTATTGATTAATACAGTATGAACTTCATATCCTTTTTCGTTTTTTAAATATTTTAGGCAATACGAGGTGTCTAATCCTCCGCTATAGGCTAATACAACTTTTTTCATGGTATAATTATTTTTTTAAGAATAAGGCTTCTTTAATTTTATTTAATCGGTTGAGAACTTTTACGTTAAATGGATGTCTAGGCGGAATCTTTTGTTTCTCTTTTGGATCGTATAACATTCCGGTGCACAAACACATTTTATTGTCTTTGCTTTTTAAGATATCATAGTTGGTACAGGTTTGGCATCCTTTCCAAAAACTGGGATCAGTAGTCAATTCAGAAAACGGAACCGGTTTGTATCCTAAATCGGAATTGATTTTCATTACGGCTAAGCCTGTAGTGATTCCGAATACTTTAGCATCCGGATATTTTTTTAGTGAATAATCAAAAACTTTGGATTTGATTTTTTTGGCTAAACCGTGATGTCTATAATTGGGGTGCACAATTAATCCGGAGTGCGCCACAAATTTTCCGTGTTGCCAACTTTCAATATAACAAAAACCTGCAAATTTACCATCGACTAAAGCAATGATAGCATCTTGGTTTTCCATCTTTTTTTGAATGTATTCGGGAGTTCTTTTTGCGATACCAGTTCCTCTTAATTTGGCAGAGGTTTCAATAGTTTCGCAAATTTCATTCGCAAATTGATAATGCTCTTCTTGAGTTACAACAATTTTAATATTCATTTCAAGAGTTAATTTTATAATTAAATGAAACAATTATGATTGGAATGCAAAGATTTAAATCCAAACCAGATACAAACGAATACATTCGATTAGTGATTGTGTTTGAGTGATTTAAAAGAAAATTCTTTGGAATTAAATATCCAATGTAAAACGAAAGTAATTTCAAAACAATAAGTTGAAAAATGAATAAAAGGTTAAAAACACAAATGGAAACTATAGCGATAGTGTCCGTACTTCGGGAGAAGTCGAATGTGAATTTGTCCGTGATAAAGAAGTTATATGTAAACTGTTTTTATTCATCGTCAGCAAAAATACAACTTTTTTTATAACAAGGGGTTAATTCTGTGTTTTCTAACATTTTTACATGTCAATGTTAAGATGTTTAAATTTTAGGACTCTTTGTTATTGATGATATGGATTTGTTTTCGAATGATTTTTGAATCAATTAAGTAGTAATAAAACGGAAAGACTTTGTTGTTAATTAGTTTGTTAAAAACTACTACGTCTTTTGTAAAGACAAGTTATTATTTAGCCGACGTTTTTTTGTATTTTTGCCTCAAATTAACAAAAACTACACAAATGCAACGCGACGAACAAATTTTTGACCTTATCCTAGAAGAACAAGAAAGACAAATTCACGGAATAGAATTAATTGCATCAGAAAACTTTGTAAGTGATGAAGTAATGGAAGCGGCAGGTTCTGTTTTGACTAACAAATATGCAGAAGGATATCCTGGAAAAAGATATTACGGCGGTTGTGAAGTAGTGGATGTTGTAGAACAAATTGCCATTGACAGAGCTAAAGAATTATTTGGTGCTGAATATGCAAACGTTCAACCTCACTCAGGTTCTCAAGCTAATACCGCAGTGTACCATGCTTGTATTAAACCTGGTGATACTATTTTAGGATTTGATTTAGCGCACGGTGGTCACTTGACTCACGGTTCTCCAGTTAATTTTTCTGGTCGTTTATACAACCCAGTTTTTTACGGTGTTGACAAAGAAACAGGTCGATTGGATTATGATAAAATTCAAGAAATTGCAACTCAATCAAAACCTAAGTTAATTATCGCTGGAGCTTCGGCTTATTCTCGTGATATGGATTTTGCTCGTTTCAGACAAATTGCGGATAGTGTTGGTGCTATTTTATTAGCTGATATTTCGCATCCAGCAGGTTTGATCGCCAAAGGATTGATGAACGATCCATTGCCTCATTGTCATATTGTAACAACGACTACACATAAAACATTACGTGGACCACGTGGTGGATTGATCTTGATGGGTAAAGATTTTGAAAACCCATTTGGTTTAACCACTCCAAAAGGTGAAATTAGAATGATGTCTAATTTATTAGACTTGGCTGTTTTCCCAGGAAACCAAGGTGGACCATTAATGCATATCATCGCTGCTAAAGCGATTGCTTTTGGCGAAGCTTTACAAGATGAATTCTTTACGTATGCTATGCAATTACAAAAAAATGCGAAAGCTATGGCTGACGCTTTTGTAAAAAGAGGCTACGAATTAATTTCTGGTGGAACTGATAATCACATGATGTTGATTGACTTACGAAATAAAAATATTTCTGGTAAAGACGCTGAAAATGCGTTGGTAAAAGCTGAAATTACAGTGAATAAAAACATGGTTCCATTTGATGACAAATCGCCATTTGTTACTTCTGGTATTCGTGTGGGAACTGCAGCAATTACGACTCGTGGTTTAGTAGAAGAAGATATGGAAACTATCGTAGCGCTTATTGATAAAGTCTTGATGAATCATACTGACGAAGATGTAATCGAAGAAGTAGCTGCTGAAGTAAACGAAATGATGAGCGAAAGAGCCATCTTCGTTTTCTAAGGTAACCTTCCTAAATTGATATAAAGTTTAAAGTTTTGTGTAACCTTGTTTTCGCAAAACTTTAAACTTTTTTATTTTTACTCCTTTATAAATTCTGATCCAAATGTCCATACTGCGATTAAAACTGCCAACCGACCCAAGATGGGTAAATATTGTCGAAAAAAATATTGAAGAAATTCTGACGGACCACGCTTGGTGCGAACAGAAAGCGGCTACCAATGCCATCACAATAATTACGCATAATTCGGAGCATCAAGATTTAGTTCAGGATCTTTTGGCTTTGGCCAAAGAAGAAATCGATCATTTTGAACAAGTACACAATATCATTATCAAACGCGGACTACAATTAGGTCGCGAACGCAAAGACGATTATGTGAACGAGTTGTATCTATACATGAAACGAAGCAATACTGGAAGTCGAGTTTCTGGTTTAGTAGAACGTTTATTGTTCTCTGCCATGATTGAGGCGAGAAGTTGTGAGCGATTTAAAGTCCTTTCTGAAAATATTGAAGATGAAGAATTGGCTACTTTTTACCGTAATTTGATGGAAAGTGAAGCGGGTCATTACACTACTTTTATTAGTTATGCCCGTAAATATGGAAACGGTATTGATGTAGAACAACGCTGGAGAGAATGGTTGGACTTCGAAGCTTCTATTATCACAAATTATGGCAAAGGTGAAACTGTGCATGGGTAGTAATATCAATTCCAAAAATTGATTTACTCCACTATGATATTGTGCTTATACAATAATCCTTTCAGACCTTCTAAAGCGAAAGCGGCTTTTTTAATCTTGGTTTTCTCCGGATCAATAGTGTAATTGTAGCTGGTTCTAAAATCAGCTTTTGAGGCGTTGGCTTTGTCAAATTCGGCACGATACAAATCGCAATTGTCAAATACTACTTCAGATAAATCGGTTGCCATAAAATCAACAGCAATCAAGCTACAGTTTTTAAATTGCGTTTCTTTTAGTTTTAAAGTGTAGAATTTGGAGAAGTCTAAATTACATCTGCTAAACGCTATTTCAAAAATCAATTTGTCACACATCGAGAAATTAATATCCTGCATTTTGCAGTTATTGAAATGTACGGTTCGCAATGCGGTATGATTGAGTTTGGCGGTATTAAAATTGCAATTGGTAAATGTACACTCAATAAAAGTAACTCCAATAAAATTACAAGCGGTAAAATCACAACTAATAAACTGACAGGATTCAAATTCTTTGAGGTGCATTTCCTCTTCACCATAAGTGGTGTCTTGGTAGGTGGTGTCAAAGAAATAGTTTGTCATCAATGAGGTTGTAAATGGTCTGACTGGATTGTATATCCAACAAAGCTCCGCTTTGAAAATACAATTAAAACAAAAAAACGCTCAAACTGTTTCTGGATTGCATATCCAGTAAAGCTCCGCTTTGAAAAAACAAAAAATCCAAAAATAATTTCAAGTAAACTTGATCATTTTTGGATTGTTTTGGTTTTATTCGTGACCTCGACTGGATTCAAACCAGTAACCTTCTGAGCCGTAATCAGATGCGCTATTCAGTTGCGCCACGAGGCCTTGTTGCGGGTGCAAATATAGGTAAAAATGGTAGATATCCAAATCGAAAATTAAAAAATAACTTGTTTTTTTGGACAGCTACTGCCTTTTGCTATTTATTTATCTAAGGCTCTACAGGTTACATAATAGCGGTATCCTATTAACGCCATCTGCCATTTCTTTGCTTTAGTCACATCCAAACGTTGTTTGGTTAAACTTGGCAACAGCACTTTGTTAATTTTGGCTAAAACTTTAAACATTGTTTTTTTTTGGTAAAAATAAAAAAGACCATTGATTAAATGGCCTTTTTAGTATTTATTTCTTTTTTGATTTCGATTGAGTAGCTTTCTCTAAAGCAATTCTGGCTTTTTCTAATTCTTCTTTCGCTTTTATCATTTCTTCTTTGGCTTTAGCCAATTCTGATGTTGCATCTGTTGTTTCAGAGTCTACGGATCCAATTATTTTTTTGATCTTCTTTTTGAAATCTTGTATCCCTTTTTCATTACGTAAATCAAATTCGCCTAGTGGATTTGTGTCTGATTTTTCAATATCCTCAGTGTTCATTTCATACTCTTTTTTAATTTTTTCAATTTCGTCTGCTGAGTAGTCGTCTTTTCCTGAAATAACTTCACCATCTTCAATAACCAAATCTTTTTTATTTGATTTTTTAATGATGATTTTGGACTTTTTAGTCGATTTTGGAGATTCATTTTTGTCAGAGAAATTAAATCGGAAACTTTCAGTTGAAGGATTTCCATCTTCATCATGAAAACCGAATATTTTTACTGCACTTCCATTGGGTGCTCCACCGAATGAAAAGCTATTCATTGGATTAGAATTGGAAGGTGTTCCAAAACCAATTTCATTTCCCGACTTGTAAAAGTTAACGGTAGAAATAGGAGATTGTTGGTTGAGTTTCAATTCGCCTTTGTTTCCTTTTTCGTCTTCGTAACTTACTTTTAAACCAGTAATTTCTTTATTCGCATTGCGTTTTACATCGGAATAATTAATGGTTACACCATATTTTTTCAATGCTTTGACATCGTCATTCATTTCTGATTCAGGAGTGGTTTTATTCCAAGTCATCACCACATCATCATTTTCATTGTTGATTTCGATAATTTCTTTTTTCTTCTGATTTTGTGCCAATACAGTAACAGAACCTCCGATAATTAAACTGAAAGCAAGGGCTAATGTGAAATAATGTTTTCTAGTATTCATAGTAAAAATTAAATTAAAAGTTGTGATTTCTATTTTTAACGAAGCAAACCTATTAATTGATTTTTAGACCCAAAAATACCTTTGCAAAAATTTAACGTAATTAACTTTTTGATAAGAAAACACAACTATTATTTTTCTAACACTAATAATCGTTGCAACCATATGCAACATAATACGGCGATAACACCTAAAGTTCCCATTACAAACCAATTGGCTTGGTAATTAAAATGGCTAATAATTTCTAGTCCCATTTTAGAACTGGCAATGTGAGCCAAACTAAAACTCATAGTAAATAAAGCCATATACCGTCCTTCGTGGCCTTTGGGCGCACGACTTAGAGCGAAGGAGTTGGAGAAGGGGAAAATGAACATTTCGCCAAAAGTGATAAAAAGTAAACTTACAATTAAGATCCCTGCCCAAGCGTTGAATAACAATACATAGAAACTAATTGCCATTAAAACACTTCCCCATAAAATAATGGACAGTTTGCTGATGTCTTTGCGTTGGCAATAACTTACAATGGGCATTTCCAAAAAGAAAATGAGAATGCCATTAAGAGACAGAAGCAAACCACTTTGAAATTCGGATAAACCAAAATGTTCGCTGTGATAAAGTGGGAGCGTAGTAAATAATTGAAAAAACAAAATTGCAGTTATAAAACACACGAATAAAAAAATCCAAAATATTTTATCTTTAAAAACCGATTCTCTTTTGGATTCGGCTTCTTTTTTGGCAATTAAATCTTCAGGTACTTTCTTTTCCTTTACCAATACAGCAAAAAGAACAATAGCTATAATACAGGAACTTCCATCTACCCAAAATAAAGCTTGGTACCCTTGGCTTAAAATAATCAAACCACCTAAAGCTGGACCGGCAGCAAAACCAAGATTAACGGCTAAACGAACTAATGTTAAAGCGCGAGTTCGATTTTCGGGTTTGGCATAAGTGCCTAATGAAACAAACATGGCGGGACGGAACATATCGGCAATAACCATAATGATAAACATGCTGGCGCACAAAGCCCAAAAGGAAGTGACGTATTGCAAGAAAAAGAACAAAACACCGCTAGTGAACAAACTAAAAATCATGATTTTGTAAAACCCAATTTTGTCCGATAATTTGCCTCCCATCCAAGAGCCAAGCATGGATCCAAAGCCAAAACAAACCATAATCCATCCTACTTGAGAATAGGAGAGATGCAAGTCTTCTTTTAGGTATTTAGATAAAAACGGCAATACCATTGTGCCAGCCCGATTGATAAATGTAATCAACGCGAGTATCCAAACCTCTCTTCGAAAGCCTCTAAAATTATTGATGTATCGTTGCAGTCCGGACTGAATCATAGTAAAATTTGTGTACCAAAGGTACCAACTTTTGGTTTAGATTTTGATCTAGTAATTAGGATGTTTTAAATTAATTTCATTTGCCCAGAAATCGCTTTGTTTTCTATTGGATTGTAGTATTTTTGTTGAAAATTTATTCAAATGAAGAAGTTCGTTTTATTGTTAACACTATTGCAATTTAGTTTCGGCTTTGCTCAAACCCAGTTCAGTCGGGAAGCGGTAGAAAAATTCCAAAACGAATTGAATGCCGAATATGCTGATTCAAAAACGAGTCCGCTTTTACCCGAAGATTTGAAAGAGTTTAAAAGCTTGGATTTTTATCCTGCTAATGAAAAATTCTTTGTGGTAGCTAAATTCGTTCGAACTGCCAACGAGCAACCTTTTGAAATGAAAACCTCAACCGATAGAAAACCGGTTTATGTGAAATATGGAGAAGCGCATTTTAGCATTGAGGGTCAGCTTTTCAAATTGAATATCTATAGAAATATTGAATTGTCTAAGAAAGAGCAATACAAAGATTATTTGTTTTTGCCTTTTTCTGATTTGACTTGCGGTGACGAAAGTTATATCGGTGGAAAATACATTGATCTTAAAATTCCTCAAGGCGATACGGTTGTGATAGATTTTAATAGGTCGTACAATCCGTATTGTGCTTACAGTCCTAAGTATTCGTGTCCGAAAGTGCCTTTAGAAAATGATTTAAAAATAGCAATTCGTGCTGGCGTTAAAAAGTTTCATGACTAATGCAGTACTTTAATTTACATACACATACGTATAGCAATCAGTCAGATGTGTTTGAATTAGTCAATCAATATCCTCAAGAATTTTCCGATTCAATTCCGTATTACTCCATTGGTATTCATCCATGGTTTATTATGGAAGACCGCATCGAAAGTGATTTAGCTATTCTCGAAAGTAAATTAAGCGAACCCGGATGTTTGGCTTTGGGCGAATGTGGATTGGACAAACGAATTGAAGTTGCTTTTGAATTACAGCAAACCGTTTTTGAGCGCCAATTGCTTTTGGCTGAACAGTACCAAAAACCTGTTGTGATTCATTGTGTGGCCGCTTTTCAGGAATTAATTGCCATCAAAAAGAAATTGAAAATTTTAGTTCCCTTTTTGATTCATGGATTTTCTAAAAATGAACAGATTGCTAAAGAATTAGTGGCCAATGGTTGTTCCATTTCCTTTGGCAAATATTTATTGCGAATGCCCCAATTGGAATCGGTTTTTAAAGACATGCCTAATGACCGATTTTTCTTGGAAACTGATACAGACGAACAAACGATTCAGGAAGTGTATGCATTGGCGGCACAATATAAAGGGCTATCAATTCCTCAAATACAAGAATTGGTAACTATGAATTTCAGTACTATTTTTGGTACCCAATTAAACAATAAACATATAACCTCATAACCCAAATAGTATGGCAGAGTGGACAGAAAGAGCCGAATTATTATTTAAAAAAGAAGGATTAGAAAAATTACATAACTCGAAAGTATTGGTCGTTGGATTAGGCGGTGTGGGATCTTTTGCTGCTGAATTTTTAGCAAGAGCAGGAGTAGGTCATATGACTATTGTTGATGGGGATGTGGTGGATATCACGAATATTAATCGACAATTACCGGCTTTGCATTCTACTGTTGGTCAACCTAAAATTACTATTGTAGGCGATCGTTTGACGGATATTAATCCAGAATTGCAATTGACTCGTATTCAAGAATTTTTATCACCAGAACGCGCGTTTGAATTGGTTTCACCAGAATTTGATTATGTTCTCGATTGTATTGACAGTGTGACACCTAAATTGAATTTGATCATCGCTGCCAAACGAAAAGGGGTAAAAGTGATCAGTAGTATGGGAGCTGGAGGCAAGATGCAAGCGGCTAAAGTAAAAGTATCCGATATTAGTAAAACAGAGAATTGCTTTTTGGCACGTACCATTAAACGACGTTTGAAAGAAGTGAAAATTGACAAAGGGGTGAAAGTAGTTTTCTCATCAGAAATACAAGACGAAAGCAGTTTAAAAACTACTGACGGGAAGAATTTTAAAAAATCATTTTACGGAACCAACAGTTATATGCCAGGTTTATTTGGTTTGTATGCTGCCGAAACAGTGATTCGTTATTTATTGGACAGAGACTAATTAGTTATACAAAACAACTATGATACAGACGGTAATTTTTGATATGGATGGGGTTATTGTGGATACCGAACCGGTGCACCGCTATGCGTATTACAAGCAATTTGAAGAATTGAATATTGAGGTGACCGAGGCAATGTACACTTCGTTTACCGGTTTTTCGACTCGAAATACCTTTCAAACTTTAAAAGAACAGTTTCAATTAACGCATGAAGTAGAAGATTTGATTCAGCGAAAAAGGAGCATTTTTAATGATGCTTTTGATACCAAAGCAGATTTGGAATTATTGGAAGGAGTTCGCACTTTGATCGAAGATTTACACCAAAACGGTATTCAGTTGATTTTGGCTTCTTCAGCTTCAAAGGTGACCATTGATCGCGTTTTTAATCGTTTTGGGTTACATGATTTTTTCACTCATATTGTAAGTGGAGAAGACTTTCCAAAATCCAAACCGCATCCGGCAATATTTGAACATGCGGCTTCCTTGTCGATAGCGCCCAAAGAAAACTGCATTGTGATAGAAGACAGTACGAATGGTGTAAAAGCGGCTAAAGCTGCTGGGATTTATTGTGTAGGATACATCAGCGAACATTCCAAAGATCAGCATTTAGACGAGGCCGATTTAGTGATTAATCACTTTAAAGAATTAACTGCTGAAGTTATTCGTACTTTAAATTAATATTTATCTCAATCATTCAATTGAATTTGTAAATTTGGAATCAATAAACACAAACACTATGAAAAAAATAATTTTCGCATTAGCGGTATTCATTTCTCAATTTGTTGCAGATGCACAAATTAAAACACCACAAGCTAGCCCAAGAGCTATAGTGAGTCAAATGGTAGGATTAACAGAAGTAGAATTGAATTATTCTCGTCCAGGAGCAAAAGGCAGACCGGTTTTTGGTAATTTAGTTCCTTTTGGAAAATTGTGGAGAACGGGTGCTAATGAGAATACTACTATTTCATTTAGCGATGATGTGATCATTGATGGAAAAACCTTGAAAAAAGGAAAATATGCCTTGTATTCAGTTCCACGAATTGAAAGTTGGGATATTATTTTTTATACTTCAACCGATAACTGGGGATTGCCACAAGAGTTTGATGAGACTAAAGTAGCACTTAGAACAACAGTGAAAGAAGAAGCTTTATCAAAACCAGTAGAAAGTTTAACAATCAATATTTCTGGTTTAGATACTAATTCGGCTTTTTTGGAAATTTTATGGGAGAATTCATCCGTAGCCTTGAAATTTGAAGTGCCTACTCAAAAAACAGCTATGGCAAGTATAGAAAAAGTTTTGGGAGGTCCTACAGCCAATGATTATTATTCGGCAGCCAATTTTTTATTTCAATCCAATACAGATATTGCTAAATCATTAGTATATGTGAACAAATCATTGGAATTAAGTAAAGACAAACCGTTCTGGTTTTTGCGTTTAAAATCATTGATCCAAGCGAAACAAGGCGATAAGTCAGGCGCAATTGAAACCGCTAAATTATCGATGGAAGCTGCTGAGGAAGCTAAAAATCAAGATTACGTTAAAATGAATAGAGATAGTATTGCTGAATGGAGTAAGAAATAATTCAATTTTAATCGCAATAAAAAATCCCGTTTATTTTTAAACGGGATTTTTTTATTCAACAAAGGCAATTTTATTCTTGAATACCAATCGCTCTAATAGCCAAGCAATAACTATAGTCAATAGAGCACCTATGAAATTCAGCCATAAATAACCTAATTTTTCCTCTCCACTTGGGTATAAATAAATTGCAAAATAGTAGATAACAAAAATGGCAATTTGGCTAAAAACCGCGCTGTAAAAAATAGCACTCGATTGAATTCTTCTGGAATACATTCCTACTAAAAAAATACCTAAAACAGTTCCGTAGAAAATAGATCCAATGATGTTGACCAATTGAATCAGGTTTTCAAACAAAGTACCAATACAAGCAAATAGTATGGCTATTATTCCCCAAAATAAGGTGAATAGTTTACTAGCATTAAGGTAATGTTTTTCTGATTTTTCTTCTTTTAAATTCCGTTTGTAGATGTCAATGGTGGTGGTTGATGCCAAAGCATTTAAACCCGAAGCGGTGGAGGACATGGCTGCCGAAATGATTACGGCCAACAATAATCCAATTAACCCTTTGGGTAAATAGTTTAAAATAAAGTGAAAAAACACATAATCTTTATCGTTGGTTTCGCTGCGACTATCTGCCTTCAAAATAATTTCTTTAGCTCGATCTCTTAAGTCTTTTTCTTTATTCGAAAGCGCAACCATTTCCTTTCTTAGAATAGGGTTGTCATAGTCTTGGTTCAGTTGATCGATGTACAACAGGTTGATTACTTTTTTATCTTCAGAGATTAATTCTAACTTTTTTTCGAGGGTTTGGTATTCCTCTTTATAAGGCGAATTCTCAACACTTATTTTATTGTTAGGATTAAAATTTAAAGGGACTGGGTTGAATTGAAAAAAAACGAAAACGAGTACGCCTGTCAAGAGAATAAAAAACTGCATTGGCACTTTTAATAGACCGTTCATTAGTAATCCCATCTGACTTTCTCTAACTGATTTTCCTGATAAATAACGTCCCACTTGGGATTGGTCTGTACCAAAGTAGGCTAGGGCCAAGAAAAAACCTCCCGTAATTCCGCTCCAAAATGTATATTTTTCTTCGGGATCCAATGAAAAATTAACACTATCCATTTTGTCATTAGCACCAGCAATATGCATGGCATTGCTAAAACTCATATCGTTGGGTAAATAATATAAAATCCAAAAAAAGGTAATGATCATTCCCAATAAAATGACAAACATTTGTTGTTTTTGGGTTACGTTAACGGCTTTGGTACCACCAGTTACTGTATACACAATTACTAATAATCCAATAATGATATTCAAATAATTGATGTTCCAACCCAACAGTGCTGACAAAATAATTGCGGGTGCATAAATAGTCAATCCGGTTCCAAGTCCTCTTTGAAACAAGAAAAGTCCGGCGGCTAATGAACGAGTACGTAAATCAAATCGTTTGCCTAAATATTCATAAGCAGTGTAGACTTTGTATTTGTGATAAATTGGAATAAAAATAACACAAACAACGACCATGGCTATTGGTAAACCAAAGTAAAACTGCACGAATCCCATTCCGTCATGATAGGCTTGTCCTGGCGTAGATAAAAAGGTAATTGCACTGGCTTGAGTCGCCATAACCGAAAGACCTACAATATGCCAAGGGGTTTCATTACTTCCTAAAATATAATCCTGCACGTTTTTACTTCCCTGACTTTTCCAAGCCCCATAAATTACTATAAAAAGCAGTGTAACGACGAGTATGATCCAATCAAATAATTCCATAATTTAAGCGTATAACTGCATTATGAAATAAAACAATAAAATATAGATAGCATTAATAACAAGTACCCAAGTATAGCTTTTTTTCCAAATTTTAGTTTTTGATTTCATTTTGATCTACTTAGTTGTTAGTACTACATTTTCACTAATCAGTAAATTCAGAAGCTGATTTTGATTCTAGACTGATAATCGAAATTCCTTTTTGTAATAAAAGGTTATTGGGGTAGATAACCAATTCTCCTTCTTTGTTGATCATACTAATGTAAAAAGCGCCAATGTCTTCAATTTGTGCAATAACAGGGAAATCTTTATCATGGATATGAATGGTATCGCCAATTTTAAATGGATACGAAAAAAACAAAATTATCCCTGAAGTTATGTTACTCAAAATGGACCATTGTGCCACCATGGCTACACCCACGATAGTTGCCAAAGAAGATACTGCTATAATAATGTCTTTGGCATCTACACCCCAAATAATAACCAAGGCAACAAGAAGCAAAATATTAATTAATAAGTGTAAATATTTGATTACAAGGTTGGTGCGTCTTTCTACAGTTTGACTTAAACGGGCATAACGGCGAACCAATTTTGTAGTGATAAGTCTCAATAATACTAATAGAATTAAGACAATTCCAGTAGCAATAGCTTCGCGTGCAAAATCGTTAAAAAATGAAATGTACATAGTTTTAGTTGTCTAAATTATTTAAATAGTCGAATACTTTATCCGTTGGCATTCCCATCACATTGGTATAGGAACCTTCTATTTTGGCTACTCCCACAAACCCAATCCATTCTTGAATTCCATAGGCGCCTGCTTTGTCATAGGGTTTGTAATGGTCCAAATAATATTGAATAGCTTGATCGCTAAGTACATTAAAAGTGACTTTAGTAACTTCGAAAATAGTATCCGTTTTTGTTTTTGTTTTAAAACAAACTGAAGTAATCACCTCGTGCGTGGCATTGGATAACGATTGTAAAATAGCAAAAGCATCTTGCTCGTTTTTGGGTTTACCCAAAGCTTTGTTGTTGTACCAAACAATCGTATCACTTGTAATTAGTAATTCGTTTTCCTTAAGTTCGCCCTCAAATGCGCTTGCTTTCAATTCGGCTAAATAATTTGTAATCGCTTCGGCTTCTAATTCTGGAGGATAGACTTCTTCAATTTCTTTAAGACGAATTTTAAAATCCAAATCCAAGTCTTTGAAAAATTGTTGGCGTCTTGGCGAACCAGACGCTAAAATCAAGGAATAGTTGGCGAGTTTATTTTTGAGCATTCGTTTGTTTATTAATCGTGTTTACCGTCAAAATTTTCCATCCATTTTCCTTGTACTTTCATGACTTGTTCAATCACATCACGAACGGCGCCTTTTCCTCCATTTCTATGCGAAATGTATTTTGAAATTGATTTTATTTCAGGACTTGCATCTTGTGGACAAGTAGGTAAACCAACTAATTTCATGACATGAAAATCAGGAATATCATCGCCCATATACAAAACTTGTTCTGGTTTAATGCTGTAAATATCAGTGTATTCATCGAATGTTGCTACTTTGTCTGGAGTTCCCAAATGAATATCTGTAATGCCTAGATTGCGCAAACGAACACGAACGCCTTCGTTGCTTCCTCCAGAAATGATACATACATTGTAACCCGCATCTACGGCAGATTTTAACGCATATCCATCGCGGATATTCATGGTTCGTAACATTTCGCCTTCGTTAGAAACAAAAACAGAACCGTCGGTAAGTACGCCATCGACATCAAAAATAAATGTGGTGATGTCGTTCATTATTTCTTTATAGCTTTTTGCCATTATCTTGTATGGATTGAGTTAGTAGATTATAAATAGCAGCTTGATTTTCATCAGTCAAAAACTGTTGATGTGCTGCAATTGTTGAAATGTCGTTGCGTTTAGCGGGTCCCGTTTGCGCTGCTTTAGGCGAAAGGGTTGCTATTTTATTTGCAGTTTCCTGAATCAAAGGTTTTAAAATTGCAAATGGAATCGCGTTCGCATCGCAAATTTCATTTCCTATTTGGTACAAATGATTGACAAAATTATTTACAAAAACCGCCGCTACATGCAAGGCTTTTCGTTGTTCAGAGTTAATATGGTAAACAGCGTCTGAAATAGCATTAGCAATTAGGTTCAAAGTAGGTACATCTTTTTTGTTTTCGGCTTCTATGCAAAGTGGAATCGTTTTAAAATTCACTGCTTTGTCTTTGGAAAACGTTTGTAAAGGATAAAAAACAGCTCGTTGATTTTTAGGATCCAAACTATCGATAGATATGGTTCCTGAAGTATGTGCTACCAATCGATTTTCAAATGGCAAAGCAGCAGAAACCTCAGCACTAGCATCATCCGAAACCGAAATGATATACAGATCAGCTTCTTGCAATTGAGTGTAATCAGAAATAATTCGATTGGAATCGAGTAGGTGAGCGACGGTTATAGGATTGCGCGCCACCACTTGGACCAATTCGATCGAGGGATTCGATTGAAACGCCTGAATCAAATGTTGGGCTAGGTTTCCAGAACCGATGATGCTTACTTTTATCATAGCTACAAATTTAACAAAAAAATGAAGAGTTCAACTGATATTAATTCAATTCCTATTGGTGTTTAATTTTGGATTAAATTAACAACTGTGCCATTATAGAACTCAACATTTTTAAGTACTTTTGTGCCACTTATATCAAAATTAACTCCTTTCTAATGGATAAAAAAATAAGCTCAATTTTGTTTTCTACCCGCTTGATGGCGGTTCTTTTTATAGTTTTTGCAGTAGCGATGGGAGCAGGAACTTTTATTGAAAGTAAATACAATACAGATACGGCTCGTATTTGGATTTATAATGCATGGTGGTTTGAAGTAATCATGGTCTTTTTCATGATTAATTTCTTTGGGAATATCAAGCGATATCAATTATTTAAAAAAGAAAAATGGGCGACTTTAATGTTGCACTTTGCCTTTATTTTTATTCTGTTAGGCGCTTTTATTACCCGTTATATAAGTTATGAAGGAGTAATGCCTATTCGCGAAGGCGCTACCGAGAATAAAGTGTATTCGGATAAAACATTTTTGACTGTGTTTGTAGATGGAGAATATAAAGGAGAACCTAGACGCAGAGTTTTTGAAAAACAACTCTTGTTATCACCAGTTACAGATAATTATTTTACCCTTTCTGGAGAATTCGCTGACACCCCTTTTAAAGTGAATTATGCCAATTATATTATGGGCGCCAAACAAAAAATCGAACCCAATAACAAAGGAATTTTATATTTAAAATTAGTTGAAGCTGGTGAAGGTGGTCGAGAAGAACACTTCCTTAAAGAAGGCGAAGTGCAAAATATTCATAATGTTTTATTTGCTTTAAATAAACCTACTGATGGTGCAATTAATATTTCCACTACAGGTGAAAAACCTACCATTCAAACTCCTTTTGAAGGAAATTTTATGCGTATGGCCGATAAATTACAAGGCAAGGTAGAAAAAGATATTGTGCAACCTTTGATGATGCGTTCGTTGTATACTATTGGCGAAAAGCGTTTTGTTTTTCCAGATCCTCCTACAAAAGGAACGATCGCTTACGAATCCAATAATGATTTCAAGGCAAAAACTCATGATGATGCTTTGGTAATTACGCTAACGGCAGATGGGCAACAAAAAGAAGTAACGCTTTTGGGTTCTAAAGGAAAAACAGGCGAACCGCAAACGGTGAAAATTGGTAACAAAGATTACTCTTTCTTTTTTGGAAGCAAAACTTACGATTTGCCTTTTACAATTAAGTTGAATGATTTTATTGCAACAAAATATCCAGGGACAGAAAAAAGCTATTCTGCTTTTGAAAGTAAAGTCACTGTAAAAGATTCTACTGAAACTTTTGATGCTCAAATATACATGAACCACGTGTTGGATTACAAAGGTTTCCGTTTTTTTCAGTCGTCATTTGATCCTGATGAAAAAGGAACAGTTTTATCAGTGAATCATGATTTTTGGGGAACCAATATAACCTATTTAGGTTACTTTTTATTGTATATCGCAATGATGGCTATTTTATTTACAAAGTACTCTCGTTTTGCCGATTTAAAAAGAAAATTAGAAAGTGTTAAAATTAAAAAAGCAAAATTATTAGCTGTTATTTTATTCCTTCTAAGTGCCACAACTTGGGCACAAGACCATGTTCATAATCATGAACACCAACATGATGCAAAAGAAGAAAATACAGCATCACATGCTAACACCATGTTGTCATTGAAAGAAACAGAAACTTTAATTTCAAAATACAAAGTCTCAAAAGAACATGCTGCCAAGTTTGGACGATTGATCATTCAAGATGCTGGAGGTAGAATGAAACCCATCAACACCTTTTCATCTGAATTGTTACGAAAAGTGAGTCATTCGGATACCTACAACGGAATGAATTCCGATCAAGCCTTTCTATCGATGACACAATATGCAAGTGCTTGGATTCAGGTTCCAATCATTTATATTAAATCAGGTAATGACAGTATTCGTAAAATTATTGGGATTGATTCTAAAGCAGGATTTGCGCCATTCGTGTCTTTCTTTGATGCCAAAGGAAATTACAAATTGACACCGTATTTAGAAGAGGCTTTTAAAAGTGCTAATCCGAATCAGTTTGAAAAAGATTTTATCGAAACGGATAAAAAAGTGAACTTGATGGAATCGGCATTGAGTGGTCGAATTTTAAAAATATTCCCTATTCCGAACGAACCCAACAATAAATGGATTTCCTACTTAGAATTAAACGAGTCGGGAATGAAAGGCATGGATGCCACCTACACCAAGAGTATTTTGCCTTTGTACTTTGGTACTTTAAACAATGCTGCAACTTCCAATGAGTATACCTCAGCCGATGAATTATTAGAAAGTTTGAATGGGTTCCAAAAGAAATTCGGAAGTTCAGTCATGCCTTCAGAAGATAAAATTGATTTAGAAATTGCCTATAACAAATATGATGTGTTTAAAAACTTGCCGTATTGGTATTTGACTGCAGCAGTTTTGATGTTGTTGTTGTGTATTGTAGATATTTATAAATCAAGAAAAGCAATTCGAATTAGTATTAATGTTATTCATGTTGCTATTGGATTGTTGTTTCTATTACATACATTAGGATTAATCGCACGTTGGGTAATTTCCGGACATGCGCCATGGAGTAATGCCTATGAATCGATCATTTATGTAGCTTGGGCCACTATGTTTTTTGGTTTGGCTTTCGATAGAAAATCAAAATTAACTGTAGCCTCATCCTCTTTTGTTACTGCGATGATTTTGATGGCAGCTTACATGAATTGGATTGATCCAGAAATCGCCAACCTACAACCCGTTTTGAATTCGTATTGGTTAATGATTCACGTGGCAGTAATTGTGGCTAGTTATGGACCCTTTGCCTTAGGAATGATTTTGGGATTAGTTTCGTTAATCTTGATCTTGTTTACCAATGAAAAGAACAAAGCCAAGATGGATTTAAACATCCAGGAAATCACCTATATTAACGAAATGGCATTGACTATCGGATTGATTATGTTGACTATTGGTAACTTCTTAGGAGGACAATGGGCCAACGAAAGTTGGGGCCGCTATTGGGGTTGGGACCCTAAGGAAACTTGGGCACTGATTAGTATTATGGTCTATGCCTTTGTTATCCATGCCCGATTTGTTCCAGCTTTACGCGGAAAATGGATTTTTAACTTGATGAGTATGTTTGCCTTTGTATCAATATTGTTTACTTATTATGGTGTGAATTTCCATTTGGTTGGATTGCATTCGTATGCCAGTGGTGAAGCAAAATCATTAAGTTGGATTTGGCAATCGTTAGGAGCTATTTCGATCTTAGGAGCTATTTCGTATCCTAAATACAGAAAGTATTATAAAAAATAATTTGAAATTCTTTTAGCTAACTATTTATCAATTGTTTAACGTTGGTTTTAATTTTAATAATCTACATTTACAACTCATTTAAAAATTTATCATAATGAAACTAGCTGCTTTAACTTGTTGTATCGCATTGTTGTTTAGTTGTCAAAACAAAGCGCAAAATGCAATGTCCTCAAATACTACTACTTCAGTAACCATGACTAAACAATCCATTCATCAATTTAAAGTGACTGATCTTTCAGGAAACACTTTTGATTTTGCTTCCTTGAAAGGAAAAAAAGTAATAGTAGTGAATACCGCTTCAAAGTGTGGATTGACACCTCAGTACAAAGATTTAGAAACTTTATATACAACTTATAAAGACAAAGGGTTAGTTATTGTGGGTTTTCCTGCGAATAACTTTTTCTCTCAAGAACCTGGAACCAACGAAGAAATTGCACAGTTTTGTCAATTGAATTATGGGGTAACTTTTCCAATGATGGCTAAGGTTTCGGTAAAAGGAAAAGACATGTGTGAAGTATATCAGTTTCTAACTAAACAAGCAAAAAATGGGGTAGAAGATTCTGACGTTGAATGGAATTTTCAAAAATACTTGTTAAACGAAAACGGAGAATTGGAGAAAGTAATTTCGCCAAGAACTAAACCTTTAGACGAAGAAATTGTCAATTGGGTAAAAGGATAATTATACAATAATTCAAAATATAAAAAGGGATTTTCAATGTACTGAAAATCCCTTTTTTGTTTTATTCAGCAGCTATAATTTCTTTAACGGCCAATTCGTAATTTCGAATGTTTTTGGTTTTGTTAATCTTCTTTAGCACTTTATGTGGGTTAGAGAATATAACCGAAAAGTAGTCCCATAAATGGTGCATCTTCAATAAAATATGAGAAGGGCCCGATAAGGATTCGCTATACCCTTGGTACAAAGTTTCGTGGAAATCACTAAATAAAGCCATTTTATTCGTTGGGTATTCAGTAGTGTTTTGTTTAATCATACTGGGTAAGAATGGATCAGCAATTAACCCTCTACCAATCATCCAATGATCTATGGATGGGAAACGCTCTTGCATTTCTCTGAATTTTGCTACCGTAGTAATATCGCCATTATAATACAATTTGTGTTTGGTAGCATCAATGCAGGCTTGAAACGCATCTAAATGCACGCCGCCTTTGTACAATTGTTTTCCGAGACGCGCGTGAATGGCAATATTTTTTAAAGGATATTGATCCAAAATGGGGAAAACATCCAGAATTTCTTGAGTAGTTTCGTAACCCAATCGCATTTTCATGGAAACCAAAATATCGGTCTCTGTATGCGCTCTTTCTAAAATAGTATTGATTTTTTCGGTATTGCTAATTAAACCTGAGCCCATTCCAGATTTAGTCACCATAGGATACGGACAACCCAAATTCCAATTTAATTCTTTGTACCCAAGTTCACGAACATATTTTGCAACAAAAAGAAATTCATCGGCATCATTGGTGATTACTTGCGGAATCACTTCCAAATCCAAATTGTTCTCGGGTAATAAATCCCTTTCGTAAGACGATTTAATAACCATTTTTCCATTCAACCGAATGTAAGGAGAGTAGTAGGTGTCAATTCCACCAAAATAGGTGTTAATGGCATTTCTAAAACGGAAGTCAGTAAATCCTTGTAAAGGAGAAGAGAGTAGGGTAAAATCCATAGTGTGGGTTAGGCGTCAAAGATACGATTGTTTTTATTCTAAAATCAATTGCACAAAAACAGAATCCAACCAGCGATTGAATTTAAATCCAGATTCTTTAATAATTCCAACGGTTTTAAATCCAAATTGATGATGAAAATCAATACTAGTTTGGTTTTCGGCATCAATGACCCCAATCATAGTATGTAAACCTTGTTGTTTAGCCAACTGAATTAATTCGGATAACAATAGTTTTCCAATTCCCAATCCTTGATTGTCTTGTTGAACATAAACGGAATGCTCCACGGTGTATTTATACGCTTCTCTGAAACGGAATTCGGCATACATTCCAAAGCCCACCACTTCGCCATTATTTTCTGCAACAATTACAGGAAAACCAGATTGTATTTTGGAATCCAAAATAGCTTCTTGTTGTTCTAAAGTCCGAATGGTATAATCGTACAAAGCTGTTGCATTCAAAATATTATAATTGATAATAGATAGAATGGCTACTGCATCCGATTTTTGATATTCTCTTACAGTAATTGCCATTATTTTTTAGTTTTTGCAGCAGGTTTAGCGGCTATTTTTTTTCGTTCTAGTAGATCGGCCAGCAGCTTATCTGCTTCTTTGCCATCCCATCCCATTTGTGTGCTGAATGCTTTTGCTTTCTTTGTAATTGTTATGGCAATAGGGATATTATTTAGTTTACGATGTACACGTGCTTCCAATAATATTCCGTCATATGATTCTTCCAATTCATTAGAATGTTTGATCCAACTTAACGATTGATTCAAACTAGCCGCATCGGTTGAGTTGCGCATTACGTTCAATACGATGGATTTTATTTCTTTAGGACTGTTCCAAATGTACTTTTTGATATCGGTAGCAGCTACTTTTTTGTATTCATTCCAATTCGAATTGAACTCATAATGATCCAAGTCGTATTGAAATAGCAACGAATCTATCATAGTAGAGTTGATGGTTTTTGCAATAGCACGTTGTTTTTTATAATTGGCAACGTCATTTGTTTTTACAATGGGTTTCAATAATTCCATCACGCTATTTTTAAACTTGTCGTTGACTCTTTTCTGAGAAGTAATTGCGGTAAATGCTTGTTGGTTAGTGATCACGAATTGATACTCACGAGAAGCAATATCGCTCACTCCATTGGTAAAAATTTTCCAATTGACTTCATTGACAATCTTATCATCTGAAAGTTTTTCAAAATACTCATGTGCGATAGGATTTAATTCATTGCGGTCTTTTCCTTTTTTTAAAGCCACTAAATAGCGCATTAAATTGAGACCGTTGGTTTTATCTTTTTCATATTCGGTTTTCAAATAGGGTAATTGTTGTTTTGGATTCAAAGCCAATTTTACCTCTGAAAGAAATTTATCTTTCTTTAATTCGCCTGTAAATCGAGCCAATTCTTGTCCGTTTTCATCCAACACCAAAAAGGTCGGAAAGGTTTTGACATTGTATTTTGTTTTAAAATCTTCAGATCCTGGTTTTTCAAAATTCAAACCTGCAAAAACATAGTTAGCATTCATAAACGAAACTACTTCTGGGTCTTTGAGGGTAGTCGCCTTAATATTTTTACAATGCGGACACCAATCGGCATAAGCCATGTAAAATATTGGTTTTTTTTCTACTTTAGCTCGTTGTATTACTGATTCTAAGCCACTTTCATCAAAACGAATAGAATCCTGAGCATGAGCTGAAAATGGTAAAACAAATAGAAAGAAAAGAAAGAAGGCGGTAAAGTAAGGCTTCATTTCAAAATGAATTTAATTTTGAATACAAATATATTTTCTTTTTTAAATCAATCCGAAAATTGTATCATAATTTAACAACAATTAGAATTACAATCGTAAATTTGCTTCTAGTTTTCAAAAAGAAGCAATCTGAATTATGATCTACCCCAAAATACCTTTAGCACAAAGTATCCTTGAGATTTTTTTAGCCAAAGGAATTACCAATATCATTATTTCACCAGGTTCGCGAAATGCGCCTTTAACCATTGGTTTTGCTTCTAATCCTGCGTTTCAATGTTACAGTATTGCAGATGAACGTTCGGCTGGGTTTTTTGCATTAGGAATAGCGCAACAAACTAAACAACCTGTTGCTTTGGTTTGTACCTCTGGATCGGCATTGCTTAATTATTATCCCGCTATTGCGGAAGCTTTTTATAGCCAAATTCCCTTGGTTGTTTTATCTGCAGATCGTCCTCAAAGCAAGATTGACATTGGCGACGGCCAAACCATTCGTCAGGAAAATGTATTTGCCAATCATTCGTTGTTCAATGCTAATTTGCAGGAAGGAGCTAGTTTAGAAAACGATCAAAAAATAAACGAAGCGTTGAATAAGGCTTTCGCCCAAAAAGGACCGGTACATATTAATGCACCTTTTGAAGAACCTTTGTATGAAACGGTTTCGGAACTCACAGTGCAATCTTATGTTTCTCCTTCTATAGAAAATACTGAGATAGTAGGCGACTTAAGTTCGTTTGCTACTATTTGGAACCAAGCTTCCCGAAAAATGATTTTGGTTGGTGTAAATGAACCCAATGCAATTGATTCCAAAACGATTGATTTTTTAGCCACTGATGCATCGGTTTCGGTTTGGACTGAAACTACATCGAATCTTCATCATTCTAGTTTTATTACCAATATTGATACTATAATTACGCCATTTACTACATCAGATTTTGAGAACTTTCAACCTGAAATTCTGGTTACTTTTGGAGGAATGGTCGTGTCAAAACGCATTAAAGCTTTCTTACGAAAATACAAACCCAAACACCATTGGCATATAGATTCGTTACGTGCGTATGATACTTTTGGTGCATTGACTCAGAATATTGAAATGGATCCGCAATTGTTTTTTGACCAATTCATTCCGTTAACAAAGGCTGTTGAGAGTGATTACTCGCCACAATTAATTGAAATCAAATCCGCACGAAAACTAAAGCATGATGCCTATTTGGCTTCTGTTCCATTTTCTGATTTTACTGTTTTTGAGAAAATTATACCAAGAATTCCTAACCATAGCCAATTGCAAATTGGGAATAGTTCGGCCATACGTTATGCACAGTTAATTCCAATTGATGCTTCGATTGAGGTCTATTGCAATAGAGGCACTAGCGGAATTGACGGTTGTACTTCTACTGCTATTGGTGCGGCTGTTGCCAATGGAAAACCAACTACTTTCATTACAGGAGATGTTGGATTTTTGTATGATACTAACGCGCTTTGGAACAATTATATCCCTAAAAATTTTAAAATTATTCTAATTAATAATGGAGGTGGAGGTATTTTTAGAATTCTTCCAGGACACGAAGAAACTCCAGTGTTCAATACTTTTTTTGAAACTTCGCATTGTCATACAGCGGAACATTTAGCAAAAATGCATGGATTCAATTATAGCATAGCAAGTGATGAAACTACTTTAGAGCAAGCGTTAAACGGTTTCTATTCGAATAATGATCAACCACAACTACTAGAGATTTTTACACCCACCCGGAAAAATGATTCGATTTTACTGAATTATTTTAAGCATCTACTATAAAAAAAGGAGTTTAATTATGAACTCCTTTTTGTTTTATTTTACTGGAACAGGAAAGATGGGTAAACTAGCATGCCCCAATTCATCTACAGATTGAATGGCAAACAAATAATTGTCTTTCGAATACGGAATTGTTACTGCGGTATCTTTTACAAAAATTGTTTTTTCCCAATGGGAAGCAGAAGTTTCACGAACTAAAACTTGGTAACCAAAAACTGGTTTGCCTTCTGGAGCCGACCAAACTAAGTCAGAGAAATTAGTTAGCTCACTAATTTTAATTCCAACGTTTTTAGGTGCTTTAGGTGATAAACCTAAATTACTCAAGGTAGCCAAGTTAGCACCAGTTACTTTACGCATGTATTCAAAATCAATAAACTCTGGTAAATCGCCAAATTGCGTTCCTTTTTCCAAACGGACATCTTGGTGTTGATGATCGTAATTTTCATTCATTTCGCAAAAGCGAATGGCGGTAAATCCATTTTGAGAAAATGGAGTATGATCGCCACCACGAAGGAATCGGTCATTGCGGTAAACCAAATTAATATTCAATTGATCTATGTATTGACTTGTGGTAGTTTTGATATAACGAGCTAATAAACGGGAAGGGCTATCATTTTCTCGATTAGTAGATTTTCGAACTTTGGCTTCAGCCTCGGTTTCTAAATACGGAATTGCTTCACTAAATACACGTACGTTTACATTATCACGCAAACCAGTTCCATTGGATAAACTATTACCAATCATGTCATTATTCAACATGGCGATAATGTTCCAATTTTCGGCTTTGGCTTTTTCTGCTAAATGTTTAGCGCCATACAACCCTTGTTCTTCACCAACCACAGTAACAAAAATGATAGTAAAAGGAAATTCTCTTTGACTCATAATTCTACTAATTTCCAATACTGCAGCCACACCCGAACCATCATCGTTAGCACCAGGAGCATCTATAGTCGAATTCATAACATCCGAAGCGCGTGAATCCAAATGTCCACTGATGATTAAAACTCTATTGTCAGATGCATCAGTACCTTTTAAAGTAGCCATCACATTGCCTAGTTGGCTATCCACAGCGATTCTTCTACCATCGGCTTTAATAGTGAAATAATCTATTTCAGCAGTTAATCTACCATTGGAATTTTTAGCATATTTGTCAAATTCCGATTTTACCCAACGTTGTGCCGCTCCAATTCCGCGACTATTACTTTTGGTATCGCTTAGTGTATGGCGAGTGCCAAATGAAACTAGTTTTCGAACTGTATTTTCCATATTGGTTGCGCTTACTTCAGCAACCATTTTTTTAATCTCAGGATCGCTTACAGTAAATTGAGCATGATTAATTTGGAAAATAAAAAGGAATAAAATGGCATACAAAAAAGAAGTAATTTTCATAAATTCAGTGGTTTAGTTTTTTCAAATTTAGCGAATCAGTTTTAGTTTTTTGCTTTTATGAATTCAATTATTTTTTGGATTACTGAAGCGTCTCCCAATATTTTTCGGTGTCCCAAACCTTGGGTGAGTAGTATTTCACCGTTTTTTACATGATCATGAATATTGATTCCTGCTTTTACGGGAACTTCATAATCATGCTCGTCATGAACAACTAAAATTGGGGAATCGATTGCAGCGGCTGCTTTAAAAGCTGAATAATTATCCATTGCTTCGTTATATTTGTTTTCAAAATAATCGCGCAATTTTATGCTTATGAGAGGTTGTAATTGTAATTTTTTGATGAAATCATCAATTATATCTTGGACGATATCACCGCTACCGATTACTACAATCTTATCCGTATGAAATCCTGATTTGACTGCATTAAGCACAGCCATTCCACCCAATGAGTGTCCAATGGCAATTTCGAATGGACCAAATTGTTTTTCTAATTCAAAGATGGATGCTATAAACTCTAACATAATGCTCGAATTTCCAGGAGATTTTCCGTGTGCAGGCGCATCAAAACTTACAGTCGCATATCCTTCCTTGATTAAGGCATCTGCAATTTTAAAAAGTTGGGTACCTCGTCCAGACCAACCGTGAACTAACAATACTTTTTTATCGCTGTTCCCATATTGGTATACCATTATCGATTTGTCAATAGAAGGTACCTTAATCAATTGTTGGGTACTTTTGGTATCCATTTCCAATTCACGCTTTGGAATTCTGTGTTTGATGGGAGTAGTGAATAATTTTGCAGCAAAAAGAACTACCGCTTTAGTGGAAATAAGGTTTAAAAACTGTCCAGTTCTTACAATGATTTTAGGAATTGGTAGTGGATCGAGTTTTTTATTTTTTTTCTTAGTCATGATTAATTAATGTGAGTTCTAAAGTAGTTGTTTTTTTTCAATTGAATCGTGCTCTAATTATAAACTTTTATCCATACTAACTAAAAAATAAATAAATTAGCCATCTAAACAATTTGATTATGGCAGATTTACCAAAAGGAGATAAAAAGTTATTGAATGCTTGGGCATTTTACGATTGGGCTAATTCCGTATATTCATTAGTAATTTCCTCAGCGGTTTTTCCAATTTTTTATGAAGCACTGTTTTCTGAACGCAGTCATTATATTTCTGTATTCGGATTTTCGCTAAAAAATTCAGCCTTAATTAGTTTTGTTACCGCTTTTGCTTTTTTGGTAGTGGCATTTATTTCACCGCTTCTTTCTGGAATTTCCGATTATGTAGGCAACAAAAAATCATTCATGAAGTTCTTTTGTTATTTGGGCGCTTTGTCGTGTATTGGATTGTATTGGTTTAGCCTTGACAACTTATATCTCAGTTTGTTGTTTTACTTTTTAGGATTAGTAGGTTTTTGGGGTAGTTGGGTTTTTTACAATTCGTATTTACCAGATATAGCTTTTGCCGAACAACAAGATGCCATTAGTGCTAAAGGTTTTTCCTATGGTTACGTGGGTAGCGTAATTTTGTTAATCGTGAATTTGGCCATGATTATGATGCCAGATGTTTTTGGAATTTCAGGATCTAAAGGAGAAGCAGCTATTAAAGCCATGCGTTATTCTTTTGTCATGGTAGGAATTTGGTGGATTTTATTCAGTCAATATACCTATTACTATTTGCCGAAAGGGAATAAAATAGTAGCTGCTAACTTAAAAAAGCATATCCTATTCAACGGATTTAGAGAATTAAAAAAAGTATGGCATTTATTGGCCGAAAATACTGCCTTAAAAAGATATTTAGCTAGTTTTTTTGTTTATAGTATGGCTGTCCAAACGGTAATGTTAATCGCGACCTATTTTGGGGCACAAGAGATTCAATGGGCTTCGCAAAGCGAAAGTACCACTGGATTAATTATTTGTATTTTATTGATTCAATTAGTTGCAATTGTGGGGGCTACTTTTACTTCGAAAGCTTCAGCAAAATATGGAAACATTCCCACTCTGATTGCTATTAATGCATTTTGGATTGTATTGTGTATCATGGCGTATTTTATTACTTTGCCTATTCATTTCTATGTTATGGCAGGTTTAGTAGGTTTGGTTATGGGAGGCATTCAAGCACTTTCGCGTTCTACTTATTCTAAACTGTTGCCACCATCTGAAGATACTGCATCTTTTTTTAGTTTTTATGATGTAGCTGAGAAAATTGGAATTGTAATCGGGATGTGTGTGTATGGCATCATCGATCAAATTACTGGCAGTCCACGATTTGCAATTGTGTTTTTAGGACTCTTCTTTGTAATTGGACTTATTTTATTACGTCGTGTTCCAAAAACGGCAGAATTGAAATAATCATTCCTTTAACTAATTCTATTTTGGCACAAAGATTGACTTATAAGGGGTCGGTCTTTAGAACTGCATTGCACATTGTTTAGGCCGATAGAATTTCAAAAATTAATGACAAAACGACTTATTATACTTTATGTCAAATCATAAAATACTCACAATTGACAATCTGTCACTTCAAGAATTTGATTCGGAGGCTGAATTAATCCCATTATTGACTCCGGAAGATGAAGAGGAAATGAATAACGAAGAATTACCGGATTCCTTACCGATTTTGCCTTTGCGCAATATGGTATTGTTTCCTGGTGTGGTTATTCCCATTACTGCCGGACGTGACAAATCCATTAAACTAATCAATGATGCCAATGCCTCAGGAAAAAATATTGGTGTTGTTGCGCAAAAGAATGAAGAAGACGAAGATCCAACCAAAGATGATATTCATAACGTTGGAACCGTAGCTCGAATTTTACGTGTGCTCAAAATGCCTGATGGCAATATCACTATTATTTTACAAGGAAAAAAACGTTTTGAAATTGCAGAAGTAGTTTCAGAAGAGCCTTATATTACTGCAACTGTAAAAGAAGTTCCTGAAAAACGTCCAAAAAAGAATGATACTGAGTTCAACGCTATCATTGATTCATTAAAAGAATTAGCGGTTAAAATTATCCAAGAAAGTCCTAATTTGCCTAGTGAAGCTACCTTTGCTATTAAGAATATTGAAAGCAAATCCTTCTTGGTTAATTTTGTTTCTTCCAATATGAATCTTTCGGTAAAAGAGAAGCAAGATTTGTTACAAATCAATAACCTGAAAGATCGTGCATTAGAAACCTTGCGTTTTATGAATGTTGAGTTGCAAAAATTGGAACTTAAAAACGACATTCAATCAAAAGTACGTTTTGATTTAGATCAACAACAACGCGAATATTTTCTTCACCAACAAATGAAAACCATTCAAGAAGAATTGGGTGGCGTTTCTCATGAAGAAGAGTTTGACGAAATGAGTCAGCGTGCCAAAACTAAAAAGTGGGACGAAACAACTCAAAAACACTTCGAAAAAGAATTGTCGAAATTGCGCCGAATGAATCCGCAAGCGCCTGATTTCAGTATCCAAAGAAACTATTTGGATTTGTTTTTGGACTTACCATGGAATGAATTTTCAGAAGATAATTTTGATTTAAAACGTGCTCAAAAAATTCTAGATCGTGATCATTTTGGTTTGGAAGATGTGAAGAAACGAATGATAGAACATCTAGCAGTTTTAAAATTGCGTAAAGATATGAAGTCGCCAATTATCTGTTTAACAGGGCCTCCTGGTGTGGGTAAAACCTCCATTGGACGTTCCATTGCAGAAGCCTTGGGTAGAAAATATGTCCGAATTTCTCTTGGAGGATTACGTGATGAGGCGGAGATTCGCGGTCATAGAAAAACCTATATTGGTGCTTTGCCGGGACGAATTATTCAAAGCTTGAAAAAAGCTGGTACATCCAATCCTGTTTTTGTTCTAGACGAAATTGATAAATTATCCAACAGTCATAGTGGAGATCCATCTTCGGCATTGTTAGAAGTATTGGATCCAGAGCAAAACAATTCATTTTATGATAATTTCCTTGAAATGGGATACGATTTATCAAAGGTGATGTTTATTGCTACTTCCAATAACATGGCTTCTATTCAACCTGCGTTGCGAGATCGAATGGAAGTGATTAAAATGTCGGGCTATACGATTGAAGAGAAAGTAGAGATTGCGCGTCAGCATTTATTTCCAAGGCAATTAAAAGAACACGGATTAACTTCCAAAGACTTGACGATTGGAAAAAAACAATTGGAAAAAATTGTAGAAGGTTACACGCGTGAATCTGGCGTTCGTGGATTGGAAAACAAATTGGCACAAGTAATCCGAAATGCTGCGAAATCAGTTGCGATGGAGGAGGAGTACAATAAAAAAGTAACGGATGAAGATATTGTGAAAGTATTGGGTGTTCCAAGATTGGAAAGAGACAAATACGAAAGCAATGATGTAGCAGGTGTAGTTACGGGATTAGCTTGGACCAGTGTTGGAGGCGATATTTTATTTATTGAATCCTTATTATCTCCAGGAAAAGGAACGATGACAATCACGGGTAATTTAGGTACGGTAATGAAAGAATCGGCTACGATTGCTTTGGAATTTATCAAAGCCAATTCAGCTTCAATGGGTTTAAATTCAGATCTCTTAAACAAATATAATATTCATTTACACGTTCCAGAAGGGGCTACACCAAAAGACGGACCTAGTGCTGGAATCGTGATGTTGACCTCTTTAGTTTCTTTGCTTACGCAAAAAAGAGTAAAGAAAAATTTAGCCATGACTGGTGAAATTACATTGCGAGGAAAGGTATTGCCAGTAGGGGGAATCAAAGAAAAAATATTAGCAGCAAAAAGAGCTAATATTAAGGAGATAATTTTATGTCATGAAAACAAAAGTGATATTGACGAAATCAAACCGGAATATCTTGAAGGGCTTACGTTTCATTATGTAAAAGAAATGAGCGAGGTATTACAAATCGCTATCACAGAACAGAAAGTTAAAAATGCAAAGAAGTTAGACTAACTAATTTCAATTCAATTATAATTCCAAATTCCAAACTGATAATTTTTTCTGTTTTGGAGTTTGGAATTTTTCGTTAATTCTATTTATAATTTTATCTTCGCAACGCAAGAGTTAAATTGAAACGCATATAAATTTTATATTTTGAAAAAACAAATCACCATAGCCATAGACGGATTTTCTTCTACAGGAAAAAGTACCTTGGCAAAACAATTAGCCCAACATTTGGGTTATATCTACGTTGATACTGGAGCGATGTACCGAGCCGTAGCTTATTTTGCTATGCAAAATCAGTTAATTTCAGTTGATTCTTTCAATAAGGTAGATTTGGTTAACCAATTAAAAAACATTGTATTAGAATTTAAATTTAATAGCGAATTAGGTTTTGCAGAGATGTATTTAGACGGCACTAATGTTGAAAAAGCTATTCGTACCATTGAAGTATCTGGTTATGTTAGTAAGGTAGCTGAAGTATCTGAAGTTCGTGCTAAATTAGTAGAGCAGCAACAAGAAATGGGCAAAAATAAAGGGATAGTGATGGATGGACGTGATATCGGAACGGTTGTTTTTCCCGATGCCGAATTGAAGATTTTTATGACCGCGAGTGCTGCTACTCGTGCGCAACGACGTTTTGACGAATTAGTTCAAAAAGGTGATTCAGTAAGTTATGACGAAGTGTTGAAAAATGTAGAAGAACGCGATTATATTGACACACATCGTGAGGATTCTCCTTTAGTAATGGCCGAGGATGCTGTTGAAATTGACAATTCACATCTAACGAGAGAAGAGCAGTTTCAAGCTGTTTTAGAATTAGTGAATGCCATTATTGATTAGAATATTTTAGTTGCAGATTGCTGATTTAATATTAGATTTACAAACTATTTACCACAAATAAACAAATTGATTATGAGTATAAAATTGAGATTGACAGTCATGAGCTTTTTACAGTTTTTTGTATGGGGCGCTTGGTTAATTACAGTTGCAAATTACTGGTTTGGTACAAAACAATGGGACGGTGCACAATTTGGAGCTATATTTTCAACTATGGGAATCGCTTCTATTTTTATGCCTACCATATGCGGAATAGTAGCTGACAGATGGATTAATGCCGAAAAATTGTACGGTACTTTACATATATTAGGTGGTTTAACGTTGTTTTATGTACCTCAAGTGACTAGTCCATCTGATTTTTTCTGGGTGATTTTGATAGCTATGATTTTTTACATGCCTACTATTGCTTTGTCAAATTCAGTGGCGTATAATGCCTTGAAAAAAGGAAATCTAGATGTTGTAAAAGATTTTCCACCCATTCGTGTTTGGGGAACAGTTGGTTTTATTGTAGCCATGTGGATTACTAATTTGACTGGAAATAAAGCTAGCGAAAACCAATTTTATATAGCAGCGATAGCGGCGGTATTTTTAGGAATCTATGCGTTTACCTTGCCTAAATGTTTGCCAGAAGGCAAAACCACAGATAGTAAATCGTTTATCGATTTGATTGGACTAAGTTCGTTTAAATTATTTGCGGATTACAAATTGGCTTTGTTCTTTTTGTTTAGTATGTTTTTGGGAGCTGCTTTGCAATTGACTAATGCGTATGGCGATGTATACTTAGATGATTTTAAATTATTGCCTGAATATGCTGATTCATTGGTTGTAAAATATTCGACTATAATTATGTCGATTTCACAAATTTCAGAAACCTTATTTATTTTGGCTATCCCGTTTTTCTTGAAACGTTTTGGTATTAAACAGGTGATGTTGTTTAGTATGGTAGCTTGGGTGTTGCGTTTTGGCTTATTTGCCTATGGAAATCCAGGTGATGGATTGTGGATGATTATTATGTCGTGTATCGTTTACGGAATGGCATTCGACTTTTTTAATATTTCAGGTTCTTTATATATTGAGACCTCAACAGATTCAACTATTCGATCTTCGGCTCAAGGCTTGTTTATGATGATGACTAATGGTTTTGGTGCCATTTTCGGAAGTATTACAAGTGGTTACATCATTGAAAAATATTTCACAACACAAGAAGGTAAAGACTGGCATTCCATTTGGCTTACTTTTGCCATATATGCTTTAGTGATTACTGTTGCATTTGCAATATTTTTCAAACATAAACACAATACGTCTGAAATAGAGCAAGTTAGTCATTAAGATTTGTCTCATATTTATATTTGAAACCAAGACTAGTTCTTGGTTTTTTTATGTTCAATAATAAAAAATCATTGGCGCTATTTTTATTGATAATTAAAATCTAGTTATTCGTTCTGATTGTCAATGAATTAATCGGCAGTTTATCTTAAAATAAATTTGATAATTGAATAAAGTTATATTACCTTTGCCCACCTTTTGGTGGATATGGATTTCCTCTAGGTATCAATTAATTATACAAACAACTTCTGTTGTTTTCTTTCACATCAAGAAATCCGAGAAAATGCAGAATACAAATTTTTAATCAGCATGTCTGAACAATTAAAATCACAAGAAGAGTTTTTAGCAAATTTTAACTGGCATAACTTCCAAGAAGGAATTGATGCAGTAGATGAGAAAAACTTACAAGAATTCGAAGCACTAGTTTCAAAAACGTTCATTGCTACAGATCAAGAAGAAGTAGTAGAAGGTGTAGTTGTTAGAATTACAGATAGAGACGTTATCGTTGATATCAATGCAAAATCGGAAGGTGTTATTTCATTAAACGAATTCCGTTACAATCCAAACTTAAAAGTAGGAGACAAAGTAGAAGTATTAATTGACATCCGTGAGGATAAAACAGGTCAATTAGTATTATCACATAGAAAAGCACGTACTATCAAATCTTGGGATAGAGTTATTTCTGCAAACGAAACTGGTGAAATCGTTACTGGTTTTGTTAAATGTAGAACTAAAGGTGGTATGATCGTTGACGTTTTCGGAATCGAAGCTTTCTTACCAGGTTCACAAATTGATGTGAAACCTATCCGTGATTACGATGTATATGTAAACAAAAACATGGAATTCAAAGTAGTTAAAATCAACCACGAATTCAAAAATGTTGTTGTATCTCACAAAGCGCTTATTGAAGCGGATATTGAGGTTCAGAAAAAAGAAATCATTGGTCAATTACAAAAAGGACAAGTATTAGAAGGTGTTGTTAAAAACATTACTTCTTATGGTGTGTTTATTGACTTAGGTGGTGTTGATGGATTAATCCACATTACTGACCTTTCTTGGTCAAGAATCAATCACCCAAGTGAAGTTCTTGAATTAGATCAAAAATTAAATGTTGTAATCCTTGATTTCGATGATGAGAAAACAAGAATTCAATTAGGATTGAAACAATTAAACGCTCACCCATGGGATGCTTTAGATGCTAACTTAGCTGTTGGTGATAAAGTTAAAGGTAAAGTAGTTGTAATCGCTGATTACGGTGCGTTTATCGAAGTTGCTGAAGGTGTTGAAGGTTTAATCCACGTTTCTGAAATGTCTTGGTCTACTCACTTACGTTCTGCTCAAGATTTCGTAAAAGTGGGTGATATCGTTGAAGGAGTTATCTTAACTTTGGATAGAGACGATCGTAAGATGTCTTTAGGTATCAAACAATTGACTCAAGATCCATGGACTGACATTACTTCTAAATACCCAGTTGGTTCTAAACATTCTGGTATCGTTAGAAACTTTACTAACTTCGGAATTTTCGTAGAATTAGAAGAAGGAATCGACGGATTGATTTATATCTCTGACCTTTCTTGGACTAAGAAAATCAAACACCCATCTGAGTTTGTAAATGTTGGTGAAAAATTAGATGTTGTAGTATTAGAATTAGATGTTGAAGGACGTAAATTATCTTTAGGTCACAAACAAACTACTGCTAATCCTTGGGATCAATACGAAGGTTCTTTCGCTGTTGGAACTATCCATACAGGAGAAATTGCTGAAATCGTTGACAAAGGTGCTACTGTAGAATTTGGTGATGATATCGTTGCTTTCATTCCTACTCGTCACTTAGAAAAAGAAGACGGTAAGAAATTGAAAAAAGGAGAATCTGCTGATTTCAAAGTAATCGAATTTAACAAAGAATTCAAAAGAGTAGTTGCTTCTCACACTGCTATCTTCCGTGAAGAAGAAGAGAAAAATGTGAAAGCAGTTTCTGAAAATACTTCATCTGCTTCTTCTAATAATGCACCTGCTGCAACTTTAGGAGACAACAATGATGTATTAGCAGCTTTGAAAGCTAAAATGGAAAAAACAGAGAAAAAATAATTCTCAGTTCTTCTAAATACAAAAGCCTCACAGTTATGTGAGGCTTTTTTTATTGGCAATTGTTTGGTACAATTACAACAAATAAAAAACCCTAAATCTTTTAAAGACTTAGGGTTTAATTTATGTATTCTAATTTGGTACTATTTATCTCAAAATAGCTCCAAGCTCTGTTTCAAAATTCTTTTGTAGCTTGGACATAATTTTATCAATTTGCTCGTCAGTTAAAGTTTTGGAACTGTCTTGAATACTAAAGCTTAGTGCATACGATTTTTTACCTTCCGGTAAATTTTGACCTTCGTAAACATCAAATAAATCAATGTTTTTCAATAGTGATTTTTCCGTTTGTTTGGCAATAGTATAAATACTTTCGTAAGTCACCGCTTGGTCAAGTAATAAGGCTAAATCTCTTCGAACTTCAGGGTATTTCGGAATTTCGGTAAATTTAATTTTATTCGAAATTAGTTTCAAAATAGCAGCCCAATTAAAATCGGCATAGAACACTTCTTGTTTAATGCCAAAATGTTTTAGAATTGATTTTTTAACCACACCAATTTCTACAATAGTATCTTTTCCTAAACTAATCGCAATTCCTTCAGAATAAACATCAGTTGCTAAAGGTTGGTTTTGTGTCTTTTGAATTCCTAAACGTTCTAAAACAGCATTTACATATCCTTTGAATAAAAAGAAATCAGTAGGTTTTTGTCCAATTGTCCAAGTTTCTTGATTTCTATTTCCTGTAAGGAAAAGCGTTAAATGTTTTTTCTCTTCGTATCCAGAAGGGTAGTTGTGGTAGGTTTTTCCGAATTCAAATAATTTTAAATCGGTATTTTTTCTATTGATATTGTATGAAATAGCTTCTAATCCTGAGAACAATAGCGATTGACGCATGGTGGCTAAATCACTACTCAATGGATTTAACATCGTTACATTATGTTCTTCTTTCAATAGATCTGAAAGTTGAATATAATTGGCTGTCGTCAATGAATTGGCCATCATTTCGTGAAAACCTTGCGAATTCAATTGAGTAGCTACAACATTCTGAATTTTGTAATCCTCTGTTCTTGGTGAATTCGCCACAGTAGCATTTACTTTATTCGAGAATTTTATGTTATTGTAACCATAGACACGAAGGATTTCTTCAATCACATCAATTTCGCGTTGTACATCAACTCGGTAAGCAGGAATAGTCAATCCTAATCCAGAATCGGTTACACTATTTACTTTAATATCTAGTGAAACTAATATTTTCTTAATGATATCTTTAGGTATTTCTTGACCAATAATTTTAGTTACTTTATTAAAGTTCAAGAAAACACTAAAGTCTTCTACTTTTTTAGGGTAAACGTCAATGATGTCAGATGTAATTTCGCCACCCGCCACTTCTTGAATTAATAAGGCCGCACGTTTTAATGCATATTCGGTAATCGAAGGGTCAATTCCTCTTTCAAAACGGAAGGAAGCATCTGTATTTAATTGATGTCTTTTAGCAGTTTTACGAACACTAACTGGATTAAAATAAGCACTTTCTAGGAAAATAGCCGTTGTGCTTTCAGATACTCCTGATTCTTTTCCTCCAAAAACACCAGCAATACATAGCGGTCCGTTTTCATCACAAATCATAATGTCTTCTTCGTGTAAACTTCGTTCTACATCATCAAGTGTGGTGAATTTAGTCCCAGAAGGCATTGTTTTTACAATCACCTTACCCGAAATTTTGGCAGCATCGAAGGCGTGAAGAGGTTGTCCTAATTCGTGTAACACATAATTAGTAACATCTACAATATTATTCTTTGGATTAAGTCCAATGGCTTTCAAACGATTTTGCAACCAAGTTGGAGAAGGTTTTACAGTGATTCCTGAAATAGTAACACCGCAATATCTTGGAACTAATTTGCTCTCTTTTACATCGATATCAATTTTCAAGGTACGTTTGTCTACTCTGAAATTACTAACTGAAGGAGTGATTAATTCTACATTCACACCACTTTGAAGCATACCAGCTCTTAAATCACGAGCGGTACCAAAATGACTCATCGCATCTGCACGATTCGGAGTCAATCCAATTTCGAAAACTTCGTCATTTTCGATTTTAAAAACGGTAGCTGCTGAAGTTCCAGGTTGTAGAGAGGCGTCTAAAACCATAATTCCTTCATGGCTAGTTCCTAAACCAATTTCGTCCTCGGCACAAATCATTCCGTGACTTTCTTGTCCGCGAATTTTACCTTTTTTAATGGTAAATGATTCGCCCTCTTTATCGTATAAAACAGTTCCAATAGTAGCTACCGGTACTTTTTGCCCAGCGGCAACATTACTAGCGCCACAAACAATTTGTACTGGAACACCATCGCCTAAATCTACAGTAGTTATTTTTAGTCTATCAGCATCTGGGTGAGGTACACAAGTCAAAACGTGACCTACTACTATTCCTTCTAAGCCGCCTTTTACGGATTGGTATTTCTCCACCATTTCTACTTCTAAACCTAAATCGGTTAGTAAAGCAGCAGTTTCTTCTGATTGCCAATCTATTTTAATGAACTGTTTGATCCAGTTGTAAGATATTTTCATTGTGAATTATTTTCAGGTCTGCAAATATAAGGATTGCTGATTGGAGTAGGAAACAATTTATTTGATTTTTATTGGTCTAAAACCGTTTAAATTTACTTTTTTAGGAATGGAATCAATCCTTCAAAATAGACTTTTTGGTCATCATAAAAATCCATATGACTTCCTTTTGGACAAAATAAATAGGTTCCGTTTTGTACCAATTTTGACATTTCTTCCATGTGTTTTGGATCCATGGTGTCATATTTGGCTCCAATAACTAAAGTAGGAATGGTGATATTCTTCAAATCGGCTTTTCTGTCCCATTTTTCCAATTTTCCAGAAATTCCAAATTCGCTCGGACCTTGCATACTAACATATAACGACTGATTCATTTTTGCAAATGAACGATTGACTGGTTCTGGCCAATCTTTTGCTGGAAAACGCAGAATGTGTTCTTCGTAAAAATTTGGAATCAATAATTCCATATAACGTGGATTAGCAAAATCTTTAGCTGCTTCAATTTGTTTGATTTCAGCCAATACCTTTGGATCCATTTGCTTCGCCAACACTTCCTCAGCATATTTCCCATATTCCGGACAGCTTGACATCATATTAGAAATAATCAATCCTTTCATGTTGTTTTGATATTTTAACGCATATTCCATAGCTAAAATTCCTCCCCAAGAATGACCTAGCATATAAAAATTAGATGCGTCTAAATTCAAGGCTTTTCGAACTTGTTCTACTTCTTCTACATAGCGAGCTAGATCCCAAAGTGCTATATCATTAGGATTATCAGAGTTTCCACAACCTAATTGATCGTAATAAATAATTTCAATTCCTTCAGCAGGCAAGAAGTTTTCAAAACATTCAAAATACTCGTGCGTAGCACCAGGTCCACCGTTAAGTAGTAATAATTTAATTTTTGGATTGTTACCAATACGTTTGGTCCAAACCTTAAAAGTACCTTTTGAAGTAGTGATTGGAATTACTTTTATCCCACCATTCTGTATACTATCTGCTGTCTTTTCAAAATAAACTGAGGGAGTATCATTAGCTCCTTTTTGGCAAGAAACAAAAAAAGCAATTGTGATCACCAAAATAAGTTTAGCAAATGTTTTCATAGAATTTTGTTTGCGATTTATAATATTTCTTCAATATGTTTTTTAATGTTCTCAGCTATTTTTTTGGTAGGCAAATCATTAGCATCTTCTCCAAATGGATCTTCAATTTCTTCAGCAATTAGTTCTAAACTAGCCAGTACATAAAAGATAAAAACAACAACTGGGACAACATAATATCCTAAACTAAATACATAGCCAAAAGGCAATGTTAACACATAAATAAAAATAAACTTTTTGATGAATGCGCTATAAGAGTAGGGGATTGGAGTGTTTTTAATTCGCTCGCAAGCTCCGCATATATCTGTAAAAGACTGTAATTCGGAATTAAGTAGAATGAGTTGATCACCAGTTAATTTTTTTGATAGGTACAAATTATTAATTTTCAAAAATAATTTATTGGCTACTTGATTGGGACGGTGTTTGTGATGATCGATTTCTAAATCCAAATCGTCAAATAATTGCTTTCCTGTTTCGCTATCATTCAAGTGTTTTCTTAGAATATTGGCATAATGCGGAATCATTTTTTTGAAAAAATCACGATCAACATCATCAACTAACATTGAATTCAGTTTGATAGCTAGATTTCGGGAGTTATTCACTAAACTTCCCCAGAGCTTTCTTCCTTCCCACCAACGATCGTATGCCGTGTTGGTTCTATAGGCTAATAATAATGAAATTACAAACCCTAACATCCCGTGCATTATTGAAATATTCTTGACATGACTATCTTCGGGCAAGTGCCAATATTCAATTTCAAGATAGGCAATGATTCCTGAATAAATTCCAATAATAATCATGATTGGAATTAATTTTCTAAAGGTATCCGCCTTACTAAAATGAAATATAAAACTGATCCAATCTTTCGGGTTGTAGGATGTCATCTCTATTATTAATTGAGGTTAATACTACCAGCCAATTCTTTCAAAGCAATTTCAGATAATTTAGCTTGAAATTGCGCATTGCTGTTACGTACTTTTGCATTTACATAATTCAATTGAGCTGTTCTAAATTCTAAAGTAGTTATTGTCCCAATTTTAAATTTATCTAAAGTGATAGCTAAATTTTGTTTGGCAATAGCTTCATTTTTATCTTCTAGTTGAATGAGATCTAAGTTGGTTAAATAGGTTTGATACGAAGTCGCCAATTGGGATTCTAGTGCTAATTTTTGTTGGTCAATTGTCAACCTTGAATTATCAATTTGAAGTTGTGCAATTTTCTCATTTCTATTTTGAGCAAAGCCATCAAAAAGGGGTAAGGCTGCGCTAAAACCATAATTAAATCCTTTGGCAGTTGTTGCTGTAGCAAAACCCAAACTCGCTTGTGTTTCGGATAAATTATAACCTGTACTTAATCGAACAATAGGATATCGATTGGCTTTAACTTGTTTCAATTGTAATTCTGCCACTTTGTTTGCAATGATTTGTGCAACCAATTGTGGGTTTTGTTTCTCGGCTAAAGCTCTCAATTCAGTTAATTGTAATGAAGCATCGACCTGAATAGCATCCATTACTTTGAAATCGGTTTTTGTATCCCTTGCTATAATTTGATTCATTAAAATTTTAGTATTGGCATACAATTCTTTTTGTCTTAATAATGCTACTTGGTCGGTATTCAGGTCAACTTGTGCGTTCAATACTTCTAATTTGGAAGCTTTACCAATTACAAATCGGTTTTGTGCCAAAGCCAAGCGTTGATTAGATATAACGATTGTAGAATCTAATGCTTTCAATTGTTGCTGTTGTTGAACCAAATCAAAATAGGTAGTGGTAATAGCACTAATTTTAGTTAACAAAGTCTGCTTTAATTGCGTTTCTCCTAGTTTTTGTAATTCTTTTAGTTGATCTAATCTGGCGAACATTCTAAATCCGTCAAAAACGGTCCAATCCAAGTTAACACCGTAATTCAAACTGTTATTTTTTGCATTATCCAATGCATTAACAACACCTGATTGCAAAGTTTGTGAACTATTTTGAACTCTATTATTTGCAGTAATTGTGGCTGCTACTGTTGGCAGCATACCCGCATTGCCAATGGCCACATTAGTAGTGGCAATAAGCGAATTATTAGAAGCAATTTTAATTTCGTAATTGTTTTCTAATGCTAGTTTTACAGCCGATTCAAGTGTAATTATTTCTTGTGCTTTAACATGGTTAAAACCTAAAAATAAAAAACTGATTATTATGAATTTCAATTGTGTCATACTTATTTACTTTCTTGTTCATATTCATTAATATGATCAAATTCAGGATAATGTTTTCTCGCTTTAGACCACATTAAATAAAGTGCTGGAATAACGAATAAAGTCAAAACTAAGGAGAAAACGGTTCCTCCTACAATAACTACACCCATACCAATTCTACTATTTGAGGCAGCGCCAAGCGATAATGCAATTGGTAGCGCTCCTAAAGCAATGGCTAAACTAGTCATCAAGATGGGACGAAGACGAGCTTCTGAAGCTTCTAAAATAGCCTCTAATTTTGGTTTGCCTTGTTCGCGTAATTGATTGGCAAACTCGACAATTAAAATTCCGTTTTTGGTTACCAAACCAATCAACATTACTGTTCCAATTTGGCTAAAGATATTCCAAGTTTGATTGAATAACCATAATGAAAATAAAGCCCCAGCAACCGCCATTGGTACTGTTAAAATGATAATAATTGGATCAATAAAACTTTCAAATTGCGCAGCAAGAATCAAGAAAATTAATACTAATGCTAATCCGAAAGCAAAAGAGGTATTTGAACTACTCTCCACAAAATCTCTGGATTCTCCACCCAAATCTGTAGTAAATGAGTCATCTAAGACCTTGGCTTTAATTTCGTCCATGGCCTCGATTCCGTCACTAATACTTTTTCCTGGAGCCAAACCTGCAGAAACGGTAGCCGACATATACCTATTGTTATGATACAATTGGGTAGGGTTACTCTGTTCTTCAATGGTAACTACATTATCCATTTGAATTAATTCTCCTCTACTATTTTTAACAAACATGGAGGTTAAATCCAAAGGTTTAGCACGATCGCTTTTTTCAAATTGACCAATGACTTGGTATTGTTTTCCATTGCGAATAAAATATCCAAAACGCTGGCCACTCAAAGAAAGCTGCAATGTTTGTGCTACATCTAAAACCGATATTCCTAAACTTTCTGCTTTTTCTCTATCAATGGTCACATTGATTTCAGGTTTGTTGAATTTTAAATTCACATCGGTAGTGGAGAAAGTTTCGTTTTTAGCGGCTTCTTCCATAAACAATGGAATTTTCTCTCTTAATTTCTCAAAATTTGAAGCTTGAATAATATATTGTATTGGTAATCCACCTCTTCGATTCACCGCAATTGTGGGTTGCTCAATAACGGACGTTTTAGCTTCCGAATAGCCACTTGTCCATTTGGTTAATTTTTCTGCTACTTCTTTTTGAGATGCTTTTCTCTCGTCAGGTTGTAATAATGAAATTCTAACGAAACCACTATTCACTGATGAAGCATTAAATCCTGGAGATGTAATAACCAAAGCTACTTTCTTCTCTGGTATTGAATCGTCTACCAATTTCGATATTTCTTGCATAAAACGATCGGTATATTCATACGAGGCTCCTTCTGCAGTGGCAACTCGCAAAACCATACCGCTACGATCGTCGTAAGGAGCGGTTTCTTTTTTCAATAAATTGAAAAACAAATAAATTAGACCAAAACAAGCAATTAAAATTGGAAAACTAATCCATTTATTTTTCATGAAATTGGTTAAAGCTTCTGCATATCCTGTGTTTAACTTTTGAAAATAAGGTTCAGTTAGATTGTAAAATTTAGATTTCTCTTGTTTTCCACCTTTCATCAAATAGGCATTCAACATTGGGGTAAGCGTTAACGATACAAAGGCCGAAACCAAAACGGCTGCACCAATCACGACACCAAACTCTCGAAATAGTCGGCCAACAAATCCTTCTAAGAAAATCACCGGTAAGAATACCGCTGCTAAAGTGATAGAAATCGAAATAACTGCAAAAAAGATTTCGTTAGATCCTTTTATGGCTGCTTCGATAGGCGACATGCCTTCTTCCACTTTTTTGAAAATATTTTCAGTTACTACAATACCGTCATCGACTACTAATCCAGTAGCTAATACGATAGCTAACAAAGTCAATACGTTAATGGAGAATCCAAACAACCACATTATAAAGAAAGTCGCAATTAACGATACCGGAATATCAATCAACGGACGGAAAGCAATGGCCCAATCTCTAAAGAACAAATAGATGATTAAAACCACTAGTAGGATTGAAATTCCTAAAGTTTCAGCCACCTCAATAACTGATTGCTTAACAAAAACAGTATTATCAATAACGATATTCAAGCGAATATCTTTAGGTAAGTCTTTTTTAAAGCGTTCAAATTCTTTGTAAAATGCTTTGGCAATGTCTAAATAATTAGCTCCCGGACGAGGTACAATGGCAACACCTACTAAAGGAACTCCAGATTGCATCATATTGGTCTCCACATTTTCGGGACCAATTTCTGCTTTTCCAATATCACTGAAACGAACAATTTTATCGCCTTCAGAACGAATAATGATATTATTAAATTCTTCGGCTTTGGATAAATTACCAATGGTTTTTACCATTAATTCGGTATTGGCACCTGTGATCTTTCCGGAAGGTAATTCAACGTTTTGTTTGTTTAATGCTGCTCTAACTTCAGAAACGGTACAGCCGTATGAGGCCAATTTTACCGGGTCAATCCACAAACGCATAGCGTATCGTTTTTGTCCCCATATTTGAATTCCACTCACACCTGGTATGGTTTCCAAACGCTGTCCAATCACATTTTCGGCAAAATCACTCAATTCTAAAGCATTGCGAGAATCACTTTGAATGGTCATCGAAATGATGGCGTCACTATTCGCATCCGCTTTAGAAACAACCGGTGGCGCATCAATATCTTGTGGTAAACTACGAGTAGCTTGTGACACTTTATCACGTACATCATTGGCGGCTTCTTCTAAATCTTTGTCTAGATTGAATTCGACTGTAATATTACTACTCCCTTGAATACTGGAAGAAGTTACATTACGAATTCCGTCAATGGAATTAATCGCTTTTTCTAAGGGCTCGGTAATTTGTGATTCAATAATATCCGAATTGGCACCGGTATAATTCGTACGAATAGAAACCTGAGCCGGATCAATGGAAGGGAATTCACGAACTCCTAAAAAGCTGTATCCAATCAAACCAAATAATACAATAGTTAGATTGACAACGATTGTAAATACTGGTCTTTTTATACTTAAGGTAGATAAACTCATTTATTTAATTTTTACAACTATAGGCGCTTCGTCTTTCAAAGACATCACTCCCGAAGTTAATACTGTATCACCAGCTTTCAAACCTGAAAGTACTAAGATGGACGCATCGGTTCTTGTTGCAGTTTCCACCATGACTTCTTTAGCCATTCCCTTGTTAGCAATAAATACTTTTTTTCCGCCTTGTACTGGAATTATCGCTTCTGTTGGAATTACAACCGCATCTTTAATAATATCCAAAGGCAATTGCACATCGGCAAAAGTACCTGGTAATAATTTTCCGTTTTTATTATCTGCTAAAGCACGAACTTTTAATGTTCGTGTAGCAATTTCGACCTCTGGTTCAATTGCGTAAATTTTAGCTGTATAGGTTTGATCAGAACCAGTTACTTTAAACATTATTGTTCCGTTCTTATTCACTTGCGAAGCATACTTTTCAGGAATTGAAAAGGTAATTTTAAGTTGTCCACTATTTACTAATTTAGCCACTAAAAGGGCAGGAGTAACATAGGTTCCTGGTGAAATAGAACGCAAACCAATCTTTCCAGAAAAAGGGGCACGTACTGTAGTTTTTTCAATTTGTGCCAAAATTAATTGACTTTGCGCTTTGGCTGATTGATGATCGGCTCTTGCAACATCGTATTCTTCTTGACTAATGGCTTCTTTTTGTAATAATAATTTGGCTCTTCTTTCATTTTCAGAAGCCAAACTTTCTTTAGTTTTTGCTTGTGCCAATTGCGCTTTCAATTCAATATCATCCACTTTCAACAATACTTGTCCTTTGGCAACATAACTTCCTTCTTGGAAATAAATAGTTTTCACAATTCCAGATACTTCAGAACGAATCTCTACTTGTTCATTAGCTTCAATCGAACCCGAAAGGGCTAAATTATTATCGAAAGTTTGTAATTTGACAACAGTTCCGCTAACCGTTATGGGTTGTTCTTCTTTCCCTTTGTCCTTCGGACCTTTTGCACCGCTATTTTTGGTTATACGGTATCCAATGAATCCAACTAATCCTATTATTAACAAGGTGTAAACGAGTGTTTTTATTTTCATAATTATAATTAAAGTGTCTTAATAACGCAATCTTCAAATTTAGAATAATGTATTTGATTTCAAACTAAATTGAAGTATTTATTTATAAGTTGACTTATCAACTAATATAATTCCAAATATTTTTCTTTTTGGTCATTTCTATAAACATGGATCTCAATGTAGCGTGTTCGGGTTTTTGCATGCTAGCATCTTCTCGGAGTAATTGTAAAGCATAATTTCTAGCTAGCATCAGGATGTCTCGGTCTTTTACAATATCAGCTATTTGAAGATTTAACACCCCACTTTGTTGGGTACCCATTAAGTCGCCCGGTCCGCGAAGTTTTAAATCGACTTCGGCAATTTCAAAACCGTCATTAGTACTCACCATGGTTTCCATACGGGTTTTGCTATCCGAACTTAATTTGTGACTCGTCATCAAGATGCAATAACTTTGTTCGGCACCACGTCCCACACGACCGCGCAATTGGTGCAATTGTGACAATCCAAAACGCTCAGCACTTTCAATAATCATCACGCTGGCATTGGGAACATTGACACCTACTTCAATTACCGTTGTGGCCACCATAATGTTGGTTTTCCCTTCAACAAAGCGTTTCATTTCAGCGTCTTTATCGGCAGGTTTCATTTTTCCATGCAAAATAGAAATGGAATACTCTGGCAATGGAAAATCACGTGAAATACTTTCGTAGCCGTCCATCAAATCTTTGAAATCCATTTTCTCTGATTCCTGAATCAATGGGTAAACAATATAAATTTGTCGTCCTAAAGCAATTTCGTCTTTTAAAAACTTCCAAACTTTCAATCGGTTACTATCAAATCGATGTACGGTTTGAATTGGTTTTCGTCCCGGAGGCAATTCGTCTATGACAGAGATATCCAAATCGCCATACAAACTCATAGCTAAGGTTCTCGGAATAGGAGTAGCCGTCATTACTAAAACGTGTGGTGGAATCGTATTTTTCTTCCACAATTTAGAACGTTGCTCTACGCCAAAACGATGTTGCTCATCAATTACGGCTAATCCTAAATTCTTAAATTGCACTTTGTCTTCTAATAAAGCATGAGTTCCGATAAGAATATGTAAACTACCTTCTTCCAGTGATTCATGAATTATTTTTCGTTCAGCAGTTTTGGTCGAACCGGTTAATAACTGAATATTGATATTGGCGGTCTTAGCCAATTCGGATAAACCTAAAAAATGTTGATTGGCTAAGATTTCAGTAGGGGCCATCAAACAGGCTTGAAAGCCATTATCAATGGCCAAAAGCATGCTCATAAACGCGACAATAGTTTTTCCAGAACCTACATCGCCTTGCAACAACCGATTCATTTGGGCGTTACTTCCCATATCGGTGCGGATTTCTTTGATTACTCTTTTCTGTGCATTGGTTAACTCAAATGGCAAATGGTTTTGATAAAAGTCATTGAAATTTTCGCCAACATTGGTAAAAGGATGTCCTTTTATTTTGTGTTTCTGTATCAGGTTTTTGGTAATCAATTGCAACTGAATAAAGAACAATTCTTCAAATTTTAATCGGAATTGGGCTTTCGCCAACGCTTCGCTGCTTTTAGGAAAATGAATATTAAATAGGGCAACTTTCTTGGGAATCAGCTTCAATTGGTCTAGCAAATAATCAGGCAAAGTTTCTGAGAACAAGTTTTGAGTTTCCAAAAACAACTGCTGCATCATTTTAATGATAATACGGTTTGATATCCCTCGATTCGCTAAAGTTTCAGTAGAAGGATAAATGGCTTGCATGGCAGAGCGCAAGCTTTTTTGATGCTCGCTAAGCAATTCCATTTCGGGATGTGCCATATTGAATGTACCATTAAATGAAGTGCATTTTCCAAAAATCACAATAACTTCATTCAGCTTCAAACTTTCTCGAATCCATTTGTGCCCTTGGAACCAAACCAATTCCATTTGACCTGTGTCATCTACAAAAGTAGCGACCAAACGTTTTTTGTTTTTTCCAAATTCTACCGTTTTAATATGGATGATTTTACCAATAATTTGAACCTCTGAAACAGTATTTTGCAACTCGTTAATTTTATAATAACGGGTTCTGTCGATATAGCGATTAGGGAAGAAATTCACCAAATCTCCATACTTAAAAATACCCAATTCCTTGCGTAAGAGTTCGCCCCGATGTGGGCCGACGCCTTTAAGGTATTCGATAGGAGTTTGTAGAAGATTTTGCTGCATACTGCGAAGATAGTTTTTTGTTGGGAAACTAGAAAATAGCGTTTGAAAATGATATATTTGGAAAAAATTAATTCATACAATGATTCTCGATACCTTAGAAAATTACCAACTATACAACCCTATAAATGAAAGAATAGCCAAAGGTTTTGACTTTTTACGTACTACCGATTTAGATTCCCTTCCTTCTGGAAAACACGATATTGAAGGCGATACTATTTTTGCTTTGGTACAAGAATACCAAACCAAACCTTTGGAGGATTGTAAACTTGAAAGCCACAAAAAATACATTGACATTCAATATGTGATTCGTGGTGAAGAAATGATGGGAGTAACTACCCAAAACAATCAAAAGATTATAGAAATAAACGAAGATAAGGACTATACTTTTTATGAAGGCAATACCTCTTTAGTGCTCGTTTCAAAAGGAATGTTTACTATTTTCTTTCCAGATGATTTGCACCAACCTTGTGTTCAAATTGAATCCGCTGCTGAAGTAAAGAAAGTAGTGATTAAAGTCTTAATTAAATAAATCGTACTTCGCAAATCGTACTTCGTAAATCGTATATCCTAAATCGTAAATTACAATGACAACCCATCTCGCTTTACTTCGTGGCATCAATGTTTCTGGTCACAATATGATAAAAATGGAGGCCTTAAAAACGACTTTGGAAAACATTGGTTTTCTAAACGTAACGACCTACATTCAATCTGGGAATGTATTTGTGACTACTGAAGAAGACAATCCTGCCAAAGTAGGTTTCCTGATCAAACAAGAAATCTTTAAAGCGTTTGGTCACGAAGTACCTGTGGTGGTAATTGCCAAAACCGATTTAGAAGCTTGTTTGGCAAATAATCCGTATTTGAAGGAAAAAGATTTGGATACCAAAAAATTGTATGTGGCCTTTGCATCGATTGGGTTGCGAAGCGACTCGATTAATGATTTAAAAATGAGTCAGGTTAAACCCGATCAAGCGCATATCGATGGGAATAGAATTTATATTAAATATGCAGTTGGTGCTGGAAAAACGAGACTAGACCAAAAATACATTGAGAAAAAACTGAATGTGACGGCAACGATTCGAAATTGGAACACGGTGACGCAGTTGTTAGCTATGTATGAGGACCTAGAATAAGATTTACCACAACTGACCCACTTCTTGTTTAATCAAATCCAAGGCGGCCGAGGTAGGAGAGGCCTTATCTACCAAACTACTTACTACAAATTCTCTCAAGTCGGCTGCAGTTTGTACTTTTTCGTTTTGAGCAGCAATGCGAATGAGTTGTATAGTGGCATTTTTAGCAGTTTGTATGATAGACCAACATTCGCCAGATACATAAATTTGTTGGCTTAAATTATGTTCAAATTCGTGTTGGATTTGGTCAGTAATAAAATTCTCATATTCCTTTTTGTCATTAGTTACCGGGCTGTTTCTTAACAAGATTTGTGCAGGATGAATGCGTTCCATTAATAGTGTCAATCGCTCATACGCTTGCAAACGCAAAGGCAAAAGATCTTTATTTGTTTCTTTTTGCAACAACCAACGACGCGTATTTTGTTGGTCTTTAAAGTAGCTTTCAAATAAAAAATAAGCAACGCCTCCGGTTACTAAAGAAGGTAATGTATATCCAAGGATTTCAAGTATTTTAGCTGTTTCCATTTGTTTTTTTCTATTTTTGAAACACAAAATTACGCTTTTTGAGTAGGAAACGAAATAGTTTGACTTACAAGAATCTTATAAAGTGTATACATTGCAACAAAACCTTTATGGAAAATTACATTATAATTTTACTTTGTTTGGCTGCCTTTTTCGCAGGATTTATTGATGCTGTTGTAGGTGGAGGTGGTTTAATCCAAACCCCAATTGGATTGATTTTATTACCTAATTTACCGGTTTCGACTGTAGTTGGAAGTTTGAAAATCCCTGCTTTTAGCGGGACTTCTTTTGCAGCTTACCAATACCTTAAAAAAGTAGAAATGAACTGGAAATTACTTTCAGTGATGATGTTATTAGCCTTTCCATCAGCATTTTTAGGTTCGGCATTATTGACCTATGTGAGTAATGATTTCATGAAACCTATTTTGTTAGTCGTACTTTCCTTTTTAGTGATTTACACCTATGCCAAGAAAAATTTTGGACAACAAATTGAAAAGAATATTTCCCATCAAAGACAATTATTCAATGCTATAAGTATTAGTTTTATTGTGGGTTTGTATGATGGATTTATTGGACCTGGAACCGGAAGTTTTTTGGTGGTGGCGTTTATTGCAATCATGGGTTTTGATTTTTTACATGCTTCCGCGAATGCTAAAATGGTGAACTTGGCCACTAATTTTGGTTCGATTTGTTTGTTTTTTATTAAAGGTAAAATCATTTGGACCATTGCTATTCCAATGGCGTTTAGCAACGCTTTAGGCGGATTTTTAGGCGCAAAACTAGCAATTAACAAAGGAAATAATTTTATTAGAATCTTTTTTTTAGTAGTCGTTATTGGAACTTTGATCCGTTTTGGATACGATGTGTTTTATAAGTAAATGGAACAAACGTTAATTAGACTTTTTTATCCATTTAAATTTCCAAATTGTTACTTTAATACATTGCTAATCCTTATTTTTGCTATCCATAATTTAATTTCCAAATGCAGCACTATATTGATCAATTGAACGAAGCGCAACGCGAACCAGTCCTTCAAAAAGACGGCCCAATGATTATCATTGCCGGTGCCGGTTCTGGTAAAACGCGAGTGTTGACTATTCGTATTGCCTATTTGATGAGTCAAGGCGTGGATGCATTTAATATTTTATCATTGACCTTTACTAATAAAGCCGCACGCGAAATGAAAAATCGTATCGCGTCTATTGTGGGAGCCAGTGAAGCGAAGAATCTTTGGATGGGAACCTTTCACTCGGTTTTTGCACGTATTTTACGTTCAGAGGCAGAGCATTTGGGTTATCCTTCTAATTTTACAATCTACGATTCGCAAGATTCAGTGCGTTTGATTTCTTCAATCATTAAAGAAATGCAATTGGATCGTGACATCTACAAACCGAAACAAGTTTTGGGTCGAATTTCTTCCTATAAAAACAGCCTCATTACAGTAAAAGCCTATTTCAATAATCCCGAATTACAAGAAGCGGATGCGATGTCTAAGAAACCGCGTTTAGGCGAAATTTATCAAAATTATGTAGAGCGTTGTTTCAAAGCAGGCGCGATGGATTTTGATGATTTATTATTGAAAACGAATGAGTTATTAACGCGTTTCCCTGAAATATTAGCCAAATACCAGAATCGGTTTCGTTATATTTTAGTCGATGAGTACCAAGATACCAATCATTCGCAGTATTTGATTGTTCGTGCTTTGTCGGATAAATTTCAAAACATTTGTGTGGTGGGTGATGATGCTCAGAGTATTTATGCTTTTCGTGGTGCCAACATCAATAATATTTTAAATTTCCAAAAGGATTACGAAGGTGTAAAAACCTTTCGTTTGGAACAAAATTACCGTTCGACCCGAAATATCGTGGAAGCGGCCAATACCATTATTGAAAAGAATAAAACCAAACTAGATAAGATTGTTTGGACGGCCAATGATTTTGGCCCCAAAATAAAAGTGCACCGCAGTTTGACAGATGCGGAAGAAGGTCGTTTTGTAGCTAGTACGATTTTTGAACAAAAGATGCAAAACCAAATGCTAAATGGTCAATTTGCTATTTTGTATCGTACTAATGCACAATCGCGTGCCATGGAGGATGCTTTGCGTAAACGCGATATTCCTTACCGAATTTATGGAGGTCTTTCTTTTTACCAAAGAAAAGAAATCAAAGATGTCTTATGCTATTTGCGTTTGATCATTAATCCAAAAGATGAAGAAGCTTTAATTCGCGTGATTAATTACCCTGCAAGAGGAATAGGGGATACGACTGTCGAAAAGTTGACTATTGCTGCCAATCATTATAAGCGTTCGATTTTTGAAGTGATGCAAAATATTGACAAAATCGATTTGAAACTGAATTCGGGAACCAAGCAAAAGCTGACTGATTTTGTTACTATGATCAAGAGTTTTCAAATTATTAATGAAAACCAAGATGCGTTTTACATTACCGATCATGTGGCCAAAAAAACAGGTTTGGTTCAAGAACTGAAAAAAGATGCTACACCCGAAGGAATGGCTAAAATTCAAAATATTGAGGAATTACTTAATGGTATTAAGGATTTTACCGAAGGTCAAAAAGAAATTGATGGTGCGCGCGGTGCCTTATCTGAATTCATGGAAGACGTGGCTTTGGCAACCGATTTAGATAAAGATACCAGCGATGAAGATCGTGTGGCACTAATGACCATTCACTTGGCAAAAGGATTGGAATTTCCACACGTTTTTGTGGTGGGAATGGAAGAAGATTTATTTCCAAGTGCGATGAGTATGAGTACACGTTCTGAACTGGAGGAAGAACGCCGTTTGTTTTATGTGGCGCTCACTCGAGCCGAACATCAAGCGTATTTGACTTATGCACAATCTCGTTACCGCTGGGGAAAATTAACGGATAGTGAACCTTCTCGTTTTGTAGAAGAAATTGATAGCCAATATTTGGAATATTTAACGCCTGCCGAATCCAATTACCGCTACAAACCAATGATTGACAGTGATATTTTTGGTGATATTGATAAGTCAAAATTGCGTTTAGCCAAACCCGTTTCAGGAACACCACCCAAATACATTACGGACAATCACCCCAAACCTGATAGTCCAATTCGTAAATTAAAACCAGTTTCAGGAAATATGCCCAATTCTGGCAATGCTAATTTATTTGACAATAAATTAGTGGCAGGAAATATTGTGATGCACGAACGTTTTGGAAAAGGCGAAGTCATTAATATGGAAGGTGTAGGTGCCGACAGAAAAGCGGAAATTCGTTTTGAAGTGGGTGGTATTAAGAAACTCTTATTGCGCTTTGCAAAGTTGGAAATAATTGGATAAACTCATTACAGTATATGGCTGAATTTATAAAAATATACCCTGACAAACCGAGTGAGTCGGCTGTTGCCAAAGTGGTCAAAGTGTTGAAAGAAGGTGGTTTAGTAATATATCCAACCGATACCGTTTATGGTTTGGGATGTGATATTACCAATACGAAAGCTTTGGAACGTATTGCCCGAATCAAAGGGGTCAAGTTAGAAAAAGCGAATTTTTCCTTTATCTGTCACGATTTGAGTAATTTATCTGATTATGTAAAGCAAATCGATACCGCAACTTTTAAAATTTTAAAACGAGCATTACCTGGACCATACACTTTTATATTACCAGGAAGTACCAATTTACCTAAAGAGTTTAAAAAGAAAACCACGGTTGGTATCCGAGTTCCTGACAATTCGATTGCATTAGAAATTGTTCGACAATTAGGAAATCCAATTGTTTCCACTTCCATTCACGATGAAGATGATGTAATTGAATACACCACAGATCCCGAATTAATTTTTGAAAAATGGCAAAACTTAGTAGATATGGTTATTGATGGGGGTTATGGAGACAATACCGCTTCGACCATAATTGACTTATCCGGTCATGAACCAGTGGTTGTTAGAGAAGGCAAAGGGGATTTGGATATACTTTAATTTAGTGTACGTAAATTATTGTATGTTAGATTTATACATAAAAAAAACGTCTTGAATATTCAAGACGTTTTTTTTATATAATGGTAACAAATTTATTTTTGTTGTTTCTTCATTTCTTTTTCTACCATTTCGTAGAATTGATCAATTTTAGGTAATACAACAATTCGAGTTCTTCTGTTGCGTGCTCTGTTGTCAGCTGAATTGTTATCTACTAAAGGCACGAAAGAACTTCTACCTGCAGCAATTAACTGTGAAGGTTTAACTCCTAATTGACCTGTTAAAACACGAACAATTGATGTAGAACGTTTCACACTTAAATCCCAGTTGTCAATTAAAATTCCGCTTCCAGTGAAAGGAACATTATCGGTATGTCCTTCTACCATGCATTCAAAGTCTGGTTTGTCATTAATTACTTTGGCAACTTTAGCTAAAACTCCTTTAGCCTTATCGGTTACATCATAGCTTCCGCTCTTGAATAATAGTTTATCGGCAATAGAAATGAAAACCACTCCTTTTTCAACATTAATTTCGATATCTGGATCTGATAAACCAACAGCACTTTTCAAACTAGTTACAACTGCTAAAGTTACACTGTCTTTTTTGGTTAAAGCATCTTGCATACGACTAATCTTCAAATCTTTTTCTTTGATAGATTCCAAAGCTTTTTCTATATTTTGAGCTCCTTTTGTTGACAATACTGCCATTTCTTTAGAAGTTTCAATCAAATTAAGATTTTGATCTTTTAAGGCAACAGCTGTAGCTGATAAGGCCGCTTTTTCTTCCAAACAAGAATTTAATTTAACAGTACACGTATTTAATAAGTCTTGAGTTTCTTTGTTTTTAGCCTCCAATTCAGCGTATTTCTTTTTAGAAACACATGAACTTAAAAGCGCCAATACTGATAATGCAATTACAACTTTTTTCATAAATGATTTAATTATTGGATTATTTGATTTGTAGCAAATTTAGTTTTTATAATTTATTTGAGCCTAATTAAATCACTAAAAAAATAAATTTTCTTCACAAAATAATTATAAACGATATTTTTTGAATAATAGTATTTTGACTCTTGAGAAGTTCCTCTTTTTTTATAGTTTATTGCCAACATTTGGTAAAATGAAAAATGGGCTTTCATAACTGCTAATAAATGTTTCGGTTGTCCTTCCAATAAAAATTTCATACCTGCAATACCGTCTAACACCATTCGGATAAAGAGCACTCGAAAAAGTACTTTTTTAGGTAAATTTTTGATCAGCATTAACAATGAATTTCTGAAATTCAATTCAGTTTTCTTAGGGTTTCCTTGATGTAAGGTGGCCCCGCCCACATGATACACTTTGGATTCAAATAGGTATTTAATTGTATGTCCTTTATTGATTGCGCGCCAGCACAAATCGATTTCTTCTTGATGTGCAAAGAAAGAGGTGTCAAAACCCTTTAATTCTTTATAAACACTACTTCTAATAAAGAAGCACGCTCCTGAAGCCCAAAAAATTTCTTGATTAGTATCGTATTGACCAAGGTCTTTTTCAAGAGTGTTAAAGATGCGTCCTCTGCAAAATGGATATCCATATTGATCAATAAAACCTCCTGCTGCTCCAGCATATTCAAAATAATATTTATTTTTGAAATCCAAAATTTTAGGCTGAATGATTGCAGTTGTGGGTTCTTCTTGAAAGGTTTTGATGATAGGCTGCAGCCAATTTTCGGTCACTTCAATATCCGAATTGACTAAAGCGTAAACATCCGCTTCGATATGTTGTAAAGCTTCATTGTAGCCACCTGCATATCCTGTATTAGTGGCGTTTATGACTACAGCAACCTCAGGAAATTGTTCTTTTACCAATGCCACAGAATCGTCAGTTGATGCATTATCTGCTAGATAAACAGTAGCTTCCTTAGAATACTGAACTACCGATGGTAAAAACTGCTCAAGCAATTGTTTTCCGTTCCAATTGAGTATGACAACAGCTACTTTCATTTAGATTGAGTTTGATTGGTAGTTAGGTAATTCGGTTAAGAATTGGTATTTTTCATTTTCAAAATCCATTTGGCAAAAGTAATGATTCAGGCCATTAGTTACCATTAAATAATTAGATTGTAAAGTCATATTGTATTGCGCAATTTGGTCAAAAGTATTTTGGGAAATAGTTACTTCGGGGGCTTTGCATTCGATTAAAATATGAATGGTACCGTCTGAATTGTACACTACTATATCGTATCTTTTTCGCAATCCATTGACTTGTAATACTTTTTCAACATTGAGTAATGATTGGGGATAGTTTTTTTCGGTCATCAAAAACTGAACAACATGTTGACGTACCCATTCTTCGGGAGTAAGAATTATAAATTTTTTCCGGATCGCATCAAAAATTGACACTTTATTTTCGCTATTTTTGAAACGGAAAGAATAGGATGGAAAATTCAATTGTTGCATCTGCCAAAATTACTATTTTAAATTTTATCTTTTCGAATTAAGACCTAACCAAAACAACTTTTTGTGGACGAAGTAATAAAAATTGTTAATGATATTAAAGCGGGAAATATAAAACCGATCTATTTTTTGATGGGTGAAGAACCCTATTATATCGATAAACTATCCGATTTTATTGAACATAATGTGTTGACTGAAGAGGAAAAAGGCTTTAATCAAACCGTTTTGTATGGTCGCGATGTGACAATTGACGATATTGTTTCGACAGCAAAACGCTATCCCATGATGGCCGAACGCCAAGTGGTCATTGTGAAAGAAGCTCAAGATTTATCGAGAACAATTGACAAAATAGAATCGTATGTTGATAATCCAATGGAATCCACTGTTCTCGTTTTTTGTTACAAATACAAGACATTAGACAAGCGTAAAAAAGTCACTAAGTTATTAGGTCAAAAAGGAATCGTTTACGAAAGTAAAAAACTGTATGAGAATCAAGTTGGCGATTGGATAAAACGTGTTTTAGCAGGAAAAAAATATTCGATCGAGCCAAAAGCAACTGCCATGTTGGTGGAATTTTTAGGAACGGATTTGAGCAAAATCAATAACGAATTAGAAAAACTGCAAATTATACTTCCTGTTGGAAGTACTATTAATCCGCAGCATATCGAAGAAAATATCGGATTTAGTAAGGACTTTAATAATTTCGAATTACTCAATGCTTTAGGTTCTCGTAACCAAGCAAAAGCATTTCATATTGCACAATATTTTTCAGATAATCCAAAAGCCAATCCCTTAGTTGTTACAACTGGACTTGTGTTTGGATTTTTTGTAAAAATCCTTAAATACCATGGGTTAAAAGATAGAAATCCTTCTAAAGTTGCCGCTGCCTTAGGACTTAATCCTTATTTCTTAAAGGATTATGATGTGGCATTGAAAAACTATCCGATGAAGAAAGTAAGTCAAATAATTACTTCTCTTCGTGATGTGGATGTTAAGAGTAAGGGAGTAGGGGCTAGTATGTCACAATCTGATTTATTAAAAGAAATGTTATATAAAATATTTAATTAGAGTTAAATTTTATATTTGCACAATAATAATCACAACTACTTCAATTATGGGAATGAATAAAAATACGATACTGGGATGGGCCACTTTGATAATGATTGCCATGGGCCTATTGTTAATTGGATTAGGTGCATTTCGCTATGATGATGTTGCTGGATGGGGATTTGCCGCTGTTGGTGTTGGATTTTTAGCCAATGCTTGGGTTTTTAGTGCGCTAAAAGGTAGAGTTTAAATTATATAAAAAATACAAAAAATGTCAGACGATAAGAAAGTAATATTCTCAATGTCCAAATTGAGTAAAACCTATTCCAGTAGTAACAAACAAGTTTTAAAAGATATCTATTTGAGTTTCTTTTATGGAGCTAAAATTGGAATCCTTGGTTTGAATGGTTCCGGAAAATCTTCACTATTGAAGATTATTGCTGGAGTCGATAAAAATTACCAAGGAGACGTTGTCTTTGCTCCAGGTTACACTGTTGGCTACTTAGAACAAGAACCACAACTGGACGATTCTAAAACCGTATTGGAAATTGTTCAAGAAGGTGTTGCAGAAACGATGGCAGTTCTAGAAGAATACAACCAAATCAATGATTTATTCGGTCTTCCTGAAAACTATGAAGATCAGGATAAAATGGATAAATTGATGGATCGCCAAGCCGCATTACAAGATAAAATAGATGCTTTAGGTGCTTGGGAAATCGATACTAAATTGGAAATCGCAATGGATGCGTTACGAACTCCTGAAGGAGATACTCCGATCAAAAATTTATCAGGTGGAGAGCGTCGTCGTGTAGCTTTATGTCGTTTGTTATTGCAACAGCCTGATGTATTGCTTTTGGATGAGCCAACCAACCACTTGGATGCTGAAAGTGTACTTTGGTTAGAACAACATTTGGCACAATATGCTGGTACTGTTATTGCGGTAACGCACGACCGTTATTTCTTAGATAACGTAGCAGGTTGGATTTTGGAATTGGATAGAGGAGAAGGTATTCCATGGAAAGGGAATTATTCTTCTTGGTTGGACCAAAAATCGAACCGTATGGCATTAGAAGAAAAAGTAGCATCTAAACGTAGAAAAACCTTAGAACGTGAGTTGGACTGGGTGCGCCAAGGAGCTAAAGGTCGTCAAACCAAACAGAAAGCGCGTTTGCAGAACTACGATAAATTACTAAATGAAGACCAAAAACAACTGGATGAAAATCTAGAAATCTATATTCCAAACGGACCACGTTTAGGAACTAATGTGATTGAAGCTACTAATGTAGCGAAAGCATTTGGTGAAAAATTATTATACGATAATTTGAATTTTACCTTACCACAAGCAGGAATTGTTGGAATTATTGGACCTAATGGTGCCGGTAAATCAACTATTTTCAGAATGATAATGGGAGAACAACAACCGGATGGAGGTCAATTTTCTATCGGTGAAACTGTAAAAATTGCTTACGTAGATCAATCGCATTCTAATATTGATCCAGAGAAATCGATTTGGGAAAACTTTGCCGACGGACAGGAATTAGTCATGATGGGAGGGAAACAAGTAAACTCTAGAGCGTATTTGTCTCGTTTTAACTTTGGTGGAAGTGATCAAAACAAAAAGGTATCGATGCTTTCTGGTGGAGAAAGAAATCGCTTGCACTTGGCCATGACTTTGAAAGAAGAAGGAAATGTATTGTTATTAGATGAGCCAACGAATGATTTGGATGTGAACACGCTACGTGCCTTAGAAGAAGGTTTGGAAAATTTTGCCGGTTGCGCAGTAGTAATTTCGCACGACAGATGGTTCTTAGACAGAATTTGTACACACATCTTGGCTTTCGAAGGAGATTCTGAAGTATATTTCTTTGAAGGAAGTTTCTCGGATTATGAAGAAAACAAAAAGAAACGTTTGGGTGGTGATTTAACTCCGAAACGATTGAAATACAGAAAATTAATTCGTAGTTAAGGAATTAATTTTAACAAATAAAAAGAGGATATTAAATGATATCCTCTTTTTTTATCTTCTTATTTCTTCTTACCAGAATTCATCATTATTAAGACAGCACCAACTAAAGCTAGTATAACCAAACCAAAAACAACTATCATTATAAAGGAGCCGTTTGCCCAAGAATACAATGGTAAATTTCTCATAATTAAGATTTTTAAGATGATCAAATATAGAACAGCTCAAAATAATAATTCATGACATTTGTCATGTATACCAATTAATTTAAAAATTTGGATTGGATCTCAGAGGTAGGAACTAAACACTGTTCTTTTTTACCAAACCAATGGTATCTATTTTTAGCAATATAGTCGTAGATGAAATCATGAAAAGAATGAGGTAACAGTTTGAAAATTAGCAACAAATTGAAAAGTCCTCCGAGACTTTTTATAATTTGAAAACCTGCTTGCGACTTATAGTAAAATACAGCTTCTGATTCATAGATAATAATACTATCCGTTTTTTGAATAGCAGTTGGGAGTTTAGAAAGTAGTTCTTTACCCAATTCGGATTGTAAGGACACAAATCGGAAAATGTCTTTTGAATCTCTTTTGATTAAAAATTGTACGGAGCTATTGCACAAGTTGCAAAGACCGTCAAACAAAATGATTTTTTTATTTTGAGGTAAGTCTCTCATTTTATTTTCACTGCTTCAACTAGTTCTAATAAATCAAGACTCACTTTAGAAGTAAATAATCCATAATTAACGGTAGCTTTGTTTTTCTCAATACTATCAATACTTCCAACAGCTTTTCCGTCAAACATACGAACACGGTCACCTAATTTTAGAATAGGTTTCGGTTTTTCGATAACTTCTTTTACTTTTTTTGCTTTTTTCTCAGCACGAATTTCTTCAACCTGTACCGCCACTTCATTAATCACTTCCTTCTTCTTTTCGGCAATTACCTTGGTTTCTTTTGCAGTTGCTTTTCTACGTTTGGAATTTTCAATTTCAACTATTTTCAAAAACTCGCCAATAAGGTCTTTTTTATTTTTATTGTTAAAATATTTCTCAGCAATATCTTCAATTTTTTGGCCAATGTAAATCGTCTTCTGATTGCTATCGTACAATTCCTGATAACTCTCTAATTTCTGTTTAATCTTGAGATTAATAGACTCCATTTTTTTGCTTTCTTCACGCGCTTTGTTTTCTTCTTCCTTTAGTGTAGTAGAAGTTTTTTCTAACTTAGAGCGCTCTTTTTGAAGTGTAGCAATGGTTTTATCAAAACGTACTTTGCCAACTTCAATTTTCTTTTTGGCACGATTAATTAAACTATACGGAATGCCATTTTTTTGAGCTACCTCAAAAGTAAACGAGCTTCCAGCTTGACCCAATACCAATTTGTACATGGGTTCTAATGATTTTTCATCAAAAAGCATGTTAGCATTAGTAGCACAAGGCAATTCATTCGCTAGAATTTTTAAATTCGAATAATGGGTAGTAATGATTCCAAAAGCTTCGCGATGGTAGAATTCTTCCAAGAAAATTTCAGCCAAGGCACCACCTAATTCAGGATCTGATCCTGTACCAAATTCATCAATTAAAAACATCGTTTTCTTGTTGCACTTTTTCAAGAAGTAATTCATGTTTTTTAATCGATAACTATACGTACTTAAATGATTTTCGATGGATTGGTTGTCACCAATGTCTGTTAAAATTCGGTCAAACAAAAAGGTTTCACTGCGCTCATGAACCGGTATTAACATTCCTGATTGTAGCATTAATTGCAATAAACCAACGGTTTTTAACGAAATAGTTTTTCCACCTGCATTAGGTCCTGAAATAACAATAATTCTATTTTCTTGTTCTAATTCAATGGTTTGCGGATAGGTAATTTCATTTTTTTCGGCATTACTCAAATACAAAATAGGATGGAAGGCATCTCTAAAATACAAACGACGTTCTTCAGTTATAGTAGGTAAAATCGCATTGATTTTGTTGGCGTATTTCGCTTTAGCAGCTATGACATCCACATCGCTTAAGAAATTTTGGTATTCAATAAGTAAGTCTAAAAAGGGACGAATTTTATTTGATAATTGTTTAAGGATACGAGTAATCTCTTCTTTTTCCTCGTATTCCAAATTACTTAATTCACGCGAATATTTCAGTGTTGTTTCGGGTTCGATGTAAGCAATACTACCGGTTTTTGAACTCCCCAAAATAGAACCTTTTACTTTACGTCGGTACATCGCTAAAACCGCTAAAACACGTCGGTTCTGCACAAAACTTTCTCTGATATCATCCAAATACCCTAATGAATTGTATTGGGTTAAAGCCACACCAAAACTTTGATTGACCTTACCTCTAACCGCGTTCATTTCCCTACGAATGTTCAGTAAATCGGGAGACGCATTGTCTTTAATTTCACCATATTTATCGACCACTTCATCTACCATGATGATGATGTCTTTGGTCAACTCAACACGTGCCCCTCTATTGTTTAAATTGGGATAATAATCGTGAAATTTTCGCAAGAAATTCAACAAGAAATTAACTGTGCTGGATAAGTTGGCTATTTTTCTAAAACTTCCTACTTCCAAGAAACTATCTTCAATTCCCAAAAATTTAATTTCGTGAGTGATGGCGTCAAATCCATGATTCGGAATAGCATTGTTGTTTTGAAAAGACGAAACATATTCGGATGTTTGTAACAAGGCTTCCATCAAGCTTTCCTTATCTTTGAAAGGCGTGATTTCAAGAGCTTTTTGCTTTCCAATATCAGTATTACAAATAGACGATAACGTTTCTAAAACGGTAGGAAATTGTAAATCTTGTAAAGTCTTTTCGGTAATGGATATCATGTATATTGCTGTTGGAAAGAAGCAAAGTTACAAAGATTAAGAGGAGTTTCTTGAAGAAAAAGTATAATTTTATACCCAACAGATTTTAGCAACACTTTTACGTTTATGCAACTCCAATTGAATCCAGAATGGCAATCGATCTTAGCAGAGGAAATCCAGAAACCTTATTTTAATGAATTAGAAGAATTGGTGAATTTGGAATACCTAAACCACAGCTGTTATCCACCCAAAGAATTGATTTTTGCAGCTTTTGATAATTGTAGTTTTAAAAATACTAAAGTGATTATCATTGGGCAAGACCCGTATCATGGCAAAGGGGAGGCTAATGGTTTGTGTTTTTCGGTGAATGATGGTGTAAAAATTCCACCTTCATTACGCAATATTTACAGAGAATTAATAGATGACTTGGGTAGCATTTTTATTCCTAATTCTGGCAACTTAGCATCTTGGTCCAATCAAGGCGTTTTACTATTAAATGCAGGTTTAACGGTTAGAGAAGACCTGCCCAATAGTCACAAACATTTGCGATGGGGCAAATTTACAGATGCTGTGATTCAAAAGCTTTCCGATGAAAAAGAAGGATTGGTTTTTTTACTTTGGGGCAGTTTTGCTCATAAAAAAGGGAGTAAAATTAATCGAGAAAAACATTTGGTTTTGGAATGTGGTCATCCATCGCCTTTGAGTGCTAATCAAGGAAAATGGTTTGGAAATAAACATTTTAGTAAGACGAATGCGTATTTAGAATCTAAGGGATTAGAACCCATTCAATGGCTAAATTTATAACTATTTCTTAGCAATATCTTCTAGAACCGCCTTGTCGGAGTAATTGGTTATAGTCAATGTAATTTCTTGATTCTTAACCGTCTTGCCTTCGATAATATATTTTTTTCCTTTACCAACAGCAATATTGCTTTGATCAAAGTCAACGTCTCCAAATTGTAAACAATTTCTAATATCAGTAGTGTCAATCCAAGGTTGTGCAAGGATTGCTGTTGCTTTTGGAGAATAGTTGAAAGGTTTGTTTCTCAAATCGTTGAGTACACGAGCATTTGGAAAATAATTGCAACGGGTATCTTTCCCACTAAATACCATTGAAACAAAGAAAAGTCCCATAATAAGACCCACAAAATAATACGCAAAACGTTGAAAGAATTTCATACTCTAAATTTTTGGCAAAGGTAAAGGAAACTTAATTTAAAAAACAATTAAATTGATATCACTATCACTTAATCCAAACCAATCACCAATCGCTTTGTTAGTAAGGATTCCGTGGTACATATAGACGCCATTTTTAAGTCCTTTATTGCAACGAATCGCACTTTCGATTCCACCATCTTCGGCAATTTGCCTCAAATAGGGAGTAATTATATTACTGATAGAAAGAGAGGCCGTTTTAGAATAACGCGACGGAATATTAGGAACACAGTAATGCACTACGTTATTTTTAATAAAGGTTGGTTTCTCATGTGTAGTCACTTCGGAAGTTTCAAAACAACCACCCGTATCGATACTTACATCAACAATTACAGCCCCTTTTTTCATATGTTCTACCATCGTTTCAGTCACAACAACCGGGCAACGCTCTATACCGCGCATAGCACCAATGGCTACATCACAACGGCGTAGCGCTTTAAGTAATGATTTTGGTTGAATGGTAGAAGTAAAAATTCGTTGGTTTAAATTGTTTTGCAAGCGACGTAATTTGGTAATTGAATTATCGAAAACCTTAACAGTTGCACCCAAACCAATTGCCGTTTTAGCGGCGAATTCACCCACAGTTCCAGCACCTAAAATAACCACATCTGTAGGAGGAACTCCAGTGATATTCCCAAATAATAAGCCTTTCCCAAATTGATTGGTAATCATTAATTCAGCAGCAATAAGCACTGAGGCTGTACCTGCAATTTCACTTAGAGATTTCACGGCAGGGTAGGTACCGTCTTCGTCTTTGATGTATTCAAATGCTAAGGCGGTAATTTTTTTCTTAGTTAACGCCTCAAAATATTCTTTTTTTCTGGTTTTAATTTGAATCGCCGAAATGATAATCGTGTTTGGATTGATTATTTCAATTTCAGCTAAACTCGCTGGTTCCACCTTTAGAATCATTGGACAGCCAAATACTTTCTTAGGATCTTGTGTTACTTCAGCACCCGCATCTGAGTATTCTTTGTCAGAATAGCTAGAACTTTCACCAGCTCCAGCTTCAACCATAACGCGATGGCCATGACTTGTCAATGAGTTGACAGCATCGGGAGTCAAGCAAATTCGGCGTTCTTGATGACTGGTTTCTTTGGGAATACCTATGAACAATTCGCTTTTATGTTTTGCTATTTCTAATGTTTCCTCTTGAGGTAACAGTTGTTCTTTTGTAAATGGTGATAGTGACATGGTCGATTCAAATTAAGAGGTCCAATTTACGGATTTTTATTTACCTTTTTTTATTTGGAATTGGTAAGTGTCAAATGGCGTTTTCCATTCTCGACTATTTTAATAGTAATTACTGCATGTTCATCTGGAATAAGGCTAGGGATTTTCTCCGCCCATTCGATAAAACACCAATTGCCGGAATAGAAATAATCATCTGCACCCATGTCTAACGCTTCCATTTCATTTTTTAGTCGATAAAAATCAAAATGATAAACAATTTGATTGTCAATTGTTTCGTATTCATTAACTAAAGAGAAAGTTGGACTACTAGTTACTGATGTAACTCCTAAATATTTACACAATTGTTTAATTAAAGTAGTTTTGCCTACACCCATTTCACCGTGAAAAAGAATCACTTTTGAGGGCTGTTGGTCGATTACTTTTTGTGCAACTAATTCTAGTTCGTCAAGTGTAAATACTATTTCCATCTATCGGGGATTAAAAACCAAAAAAGGGACAATCATTTCTTCCAATGAAATGCCTCCATGCTGGTAGGTATTTTTATAATAATTCACATAATGATTGAAGTTATTGGCATAAGCCAAAAACAAATCATTTTTTGCAAAAATAAAAGAACTACTCATATTGATGCTAGGTAATCCAACTTTTTTAGGATCTTTCACTGCAAAGACCTCTTTGTTTTCATACGATAAACTCTTACCGGTTTTGTAGCGTAAATTCAAACTAGTATTTTTATCACCAACCACTTTAGAAGGATTTTTGACATTAATAGTGCCATGATCTGTTGTAATGATCAACTTGAATCCCATTTTTTGCGCTTGTTGAATCATTGCCAAAAGGGGCGAGTTTTTAAACCAACTTAAAGTTAGAGAACGGTATGCTTTATCATCTGGTGCCAATTCTTTAATTACTTCTATTTCAGTTTTAGCATGTGATAACATATCTACAAAATTGTACACTACTGTAACTAAATCATTATTTTTTAATGATTTAAAACTATCTGCTAATTTACGACCACTGGCCAGATTAGTGATTTTAAAATAGTCTTGTTTGATATTTAATCCGAGATGGTTTAACTGTGCGGTTAAAAATTCAGCCTCATAATTGTTTTTCCCACCATCATCCGTATCATTTTTCCAATAATCAGGAAATTGCTTTTCCATATCTACAGGTAATAAACCGGAAAAAATGGCATTTCGAGCATATTGAGTAGCTGTTGGTAAAATAGCGTAATACGGCACTTCTTTTTCTAGTTTGTAATGATTACTTACTACATTTTGAATAACTTCCCATTGATCGTAACGCAAATTATCTATTACAACAAAAAGAACAGGCTTGTCTTTTTTAATGATCTCAGGCATCACTAATTCTTTGAAAAGCGTATGCGATAAAACAGGATGATCGGCTTTAGATTCAAACCAATTTACATAATTACGTTCAATGAATTTGCCAAATTGCGTATTGGCTTCTGTTTTTTGAGACTCTAAAATAGCACTCATTCCGGAATCGTTAATATTCTCAAGTTGTAATTCCCAGAAAATTAATTTTTTATACAATTCAATCCAATCTTCAAAAGAACGCACTGACGCCATTTCTAAGGTGATTTTCCTAAATTCTTTTTGATACTCTAAAGTTGTTTTTTGAGAAATTAAGCGGGTATGATCTAGGTTCTTTTTTAAGCTAAGTAAGATTTGATTCGGATTAACAGGTTTGATTAGATAGTCTGCAATCTTAGAACCAATCGCTTCTTCCATGATATATTCTTCCTCACTTTTGGTAATCATGATCATGGGTATCGATGATTTTTTTTCTTTCATTTCTGAAAGTGTTTCTAAACCACTCATTCCCGGCATATTTTCATCTAGAAAAACAATATCAAAGTTGTTATTTTCAAAAATAGTAATGGCATCCAAGCCATTATTACAAGTTGTTACTGTGTAATTTTTCTTTTCTAAAAATAAAATATGAGGCTTCAAAAGATCGATTTCATCATCTACCCACAGGATTTTAATTGTATCTTCCATATTGTATTATCAGTTACCGAAGGGCAATTTACAGTTTTTAAAACGTTGTTTAGCAAAAAAATTACTTTTAATTAGCCTACTTCTAAATCTAATTTCTTGACAAACAGATTTTTCTATAAGTCAAAAAAATAATCTCCATTGACTTGCTTGTCAAAACGAATTTACTACTTTTATCCATTATCAAATTAACTAAAAACTATGAAAACTAATTCAATTAAAAACGCCTTATTAGTTACTGTATTTTCAGTAACAGCGTCTTTTGCTCAACATGCTTTTGTAAATACACCTCCTGAGGTTTCGCCAATGCCGATGAAACCCGAAATGACAGAGATTTGGAATCCTGAAGTAAAAGTGATTACTCCCGCAAAAAAAATAGGAGATGCGCCTTCAGATGCAATTATCTTATTTGATGGAAAGAGCTTAAATCAATGGGTTAATAAAAAAGACAATAATAAACCAGCAGGTTGGAAAATTGTCAACAATGATTATATGGAAGTGGTTCCTGACTCAGGCGATATTCAAACTGTAATGAAATTTGGCGATTGCCAATTGCATATCGAATGGAGCGCTCCAGATGAAGTGTTAGATGGTGGGCAAATGAGAGGAAATAGCGGTGTTTTTTTTCAAAATCGTTATGAATTACAAGTATTAGATTCGTATAACAACAGAACCTATAACAACGGCCAAGCAGGAAGTATTTACAAAGATCATCCGCCATTAGTGAACGCAATGAAAACACCTTTGGAATGGAATGTTTACGATGTAATTTACACGGCACCACGATTCAAAGCTAATGGATTAATTGATGCGCCTGCAAGAATAACAGTTTTCCATAATGGAGTAGTAGTTCAAAACAATGCGACCATTAATGGTTTAACTTTGTATATGGGATTGCATAATTACCCTGAATCTCATGGTGAAGATGTAATTTCACTTCAAGATCACGGTTGTAAAACCCAATTTAGAAACATTTGGTTGAGAAGACTTTAAGAATCAAAAACGGAGAGCAATTGCTCTCCGTTTTTATTTGTAATTGGTTATAATTTATGTTCTAATGAAGAATCAATAATACTATCGTCACCGCTATGTTGATGACTAATTTCGATTCCGTGTTCAACTGCTCGGATTACTTCTTGTTCTATCGTAAGTTGTAAATTGTCATTTGAAGTACTCATTAACGATTTTATTTTTTCAATCAAAGTATGATCTTGAATTTGAGTAATCCATTGAATCAAATTCAGCTTTTCATTTTGTAATTTTTGAGTATTCATTTGTTTCTTTTTTAGTTCTAAATTCTAATCCTTAGGCTAACAAATTTAAGAAATAATCAGATGCAAAATATAAATCAATTTCCTTATATTTGATGCCCTAAAGCACTAACAAGTGAGTCAAATCAACAAACTTAAAATATTCAATGATCCAATCTATGGATTTATTACAATTCCCAACGCTTTAATCTACGATTTAATTCAGCATTCTTATTTTCAACGTTTGCGACGAATTTCACAAATGGGATTATCTTATTTGGTTTATCCTGGTGCCAATCATACCCGTTTTCATCATGCTTTAGGTTGTATGCATTTGATGCAAAAAGCCGTTGATGTATTACGATTTAAAGGTATCGCTATTTCCGAAGCGGAAGAAAACGCTTTGTACATTGCTATTTTACTTCACGATATTGGTCACGGGCCATTTTCTCATGCAATGGAAAAAAGCATAGTTGAAGATGTACACCATGAGGCTATTTCATTAGTATTTATGAACCAATTGAACGAGGAATTCAATGGTCAGTTGAGATTAGCAATCCAAGTATTTAAAGGAGAATACCATCGCAAATTCATGTTGCAATTGATTTCGAGTCAATTGGATATGGACCGAATGGATTATTTAAAACGCGATAGTTTTTATTCAGGAGTTGCAGAAGGTAATGTCAATTCAGAGCGGTTGATTCAGATGATGAATGTGGTTGATGACGTATTAGTGATTGAAGAAAAAGGAATTTATTCAGTAGAGAAATTCTTGATGTCGCGACGTTTGATGTACTGGCAAGCCTACTTGCACAAAACAAGTTTAGTAGCCGAATTGATTTTAACTAAAGTGTTGAAACGTGCTAAGGAACTAACTCTAAAAGGGGTGCAATTACCTTGTAGCGAACCTTTATTGTTTTTCCTGCAAAACCGAATTGCTTTAGAAAATTTTGATGCCAATATTCTCGATTTATTTTCGCAATTAGATGATTTTGACATTATTAGCGCTTTAAAATCATGGCAACGTCAAGACGATTTTATTTTATCGTCCTTGAGTAAAATGATTATAAATCGTGATTTACCTAAAATTAAAGTAGTTACTGATAAAGCACTTTTAGACGAAATAGGTCCTTTACAAGAACGTTTTGCCACTGAAAATAACCTATCGATAGCAGATACCAATTACTTTATTTTCAAAGGAAAGATTAAGAATCAAGCTTACAGTAAAGAAGCTGAACCGATTCGGATATTGAAAAAAGATAGAACAATTGAAGATGTTGTTGAAGCTTCTGATCAATTGAATTTAAAATCTTTATCAAAATTAGTTACTAAATATTACATATGTTTTCCAAAACAACTCGTGTAAAAACGCTGTAATAAAATCTATTTTTTATATTTTTGTCAGAATGAAAAAAATTAGGCCATCTTTATTTGAAACTAAGAGCACTTATACAAGTGTGATTCAAGTCATGCCTACACAAAAAACGATCCTTTAGAATGAAGTTTACAGCACAGCAAATAGCGGAAATTTTAGAAGGAGAGGTAGTTGGCAATCCTAATGTAGAAGTTTCAAAGCTATCCAAAATTGAGGACGGTCAAGTAGGGTCACTTACTTTTTTATCCAATCCAAAATACCAAAATTTTATTTATACCACTCAAGCCTCTATAACTATTGTAAATAGAACATTTGTTCCCGAAAAAACGGTTACTACCACTTTGATTAAAGTAACTGATGCCTATGGGGCATTTACCAAGTTATTAGAATTTTACAATCAAGTTAAGTTAAACAAAACTGGAATTGAGCCACTTTCGTTTATTGATGAGAGTGTAAGTTATGAACCTGATTTGTATTTGGGGAGCTTTGCTTATGTGGGAAAAAATGTTGTACTTGGAAAAAACGTTAAAATTTACCCTAATTCCTATGTTGGTGATAATGTTATCATTGGAAACAATGTAACCATTTTCGCAGGTGTTACAATTTATTCAGAAACCGAAATAGGAAATAATTGTACCTTTCATTCAGGAACTATTATCGGATCGGATGGATTTGGTTTTGCACCCAATGCAGATGGAACCTATACTAAAATACCCCAAATTGGGAATGTAGTAATTGAAGATGATGTCGAAATAGGAGCAAATACAACAGTTGACAGAGCCACTATGGGATCAACAATTATAAGTAAAGGAGTAAAGTTAGACAACCAAATTCAAGTGGGGCATAATGTTGAAATAGGAGAAAATACTGTTATTGCGGCTCAAACCGGAATTGCTGGTTCAACAAAAATAGGCACAAATGGAATGATTGGTGGACAAGTAGGTTTTGCAGGTCATATCACTATTGGAAACAACGTACGAATTAAGGCTAAATCAGGTGTTACTAAAAATGTGAAGGATGGAGAAGTCCTTCAAGGACCATTGGCTTTTACTGATTCTAGTTATGCTAAATCGTATATCCATTTCAAAAATTTGCCTAAAATTATTTCCGAAATAGAAGAATTAAAAAAAGAAATACTAAATCTAAAAACGAATACCAATGGTTAAACAAAAAACCATCAAATCAGAAATTTCACTCACTGGAGTAGGTTTACACACTGGAAAAGAAGTGAAAATGACTTTTAAGCCAGCCCCAGCAAACAACGGATTCACATTTGTACGTGTCGATCTTGAAGGTCAGCCCGTTATTGAAGCTGATGCTAATTATGTTGTCAATACGCAACGCGGAACCAATTTAGAAAAATTGGGCGTTCAAATTCAAACACCAGAACATGTTCTAGCAGCCTTAACAGGTTGTGATTTAGATAATGTTATTATTGAATTAAATGCTTCAGAACTACCTATTATGGATGGTTCTTCAAAATATTTTGTTGAAGCAATTGAGAAAGCGGGAGTTGAAGAACAAGATGCAAAACGTAATGTTTATGTTGTAAAAGAAGTAATTTCATTTACTGATGAGGCAACAGGAAGCGAAATTTTAGTAATGCCAAGTGATAGTTATTGCATCACGACTATGGTTGATTTTGGTACTAAGATTTTAGGTACTCAAAATGCTACAATGAAAAGCCTCTCGGAATTTAAAGATGAATTTTCAGATTCAAGAACATTTAGTTTCTTACATGAATTAGAAGCTTTATTGAACAATGGATTAATAAAAGGGGGCGATTTAAATAATGCTATTGTGTATGTTGATAAAGAAATATCAACAACTACTATGGATAATTTGAAGAAAGCATTTGGTAAAGAGAATTTGACTGTAAAACCAAATGGAATTTTGGACAACCTTACTTTGCATTATCCAAACGAAGCGGCACGTCATAAATTATTAGATGTAGTAGGTGATTTATCTTTAATTGGAACTAGAATACAAGGAAAGGTAATTGCCAACAAGCCGGGTCATTATGTAAACACTCAATTTGCTAAAAAACTAGCGAAGATTATAAAAATAGAACAACGAAATTTTGTTCCAACTTATGATTTGCATCAAGAACCATTGATGGATATTCATAAAATTATGGAAACATTACCTCACCGTCCTCCCTTTTTATTGATTGATCGAATCATTGAAATGTCCGAAAATCATGTGGTGGGAATGAAAAATGTAACCATGAATGAAGATTTCTTTGTGGGACATTTTCCAGAAGCACCTGTAATGCCAGGAGTTTTAATAGTGGAAGCTATGGCGCAAACAGGAGGTGTATTGGTTTTAAGTACAGTTCCAGATCCTGAAAATTATTTGACTTATTTCATGAAAATGGATAATGTTAAATTCAAACACAAAGTACTTCCAGGAGATACTTTAATATTTAAATGTGACTTGATTACACCAATCCGTAGAGGAATTTGTCATATGCAAGCCAATGCCTATGCCAATGGGAAATTAGTTGCTGAAGCAGAATTAATGGCGCAAATTGCCAAAAAATAATAAAATGTAGAAAATTCGCAGTAGTTTTACCGCGAATTTTCTTTTGAATAGAAATTAAAAAAAATACAGATGAATCAACCGTTAGCATACGTTCATCCCGGCGCAAAGATTGCCAAAAATGTAGTAATTGAACCTTTTACCACAATTCATAACAATGTGGTTATTGGAGATGGAACTTGGATTGGATCTAATGTCACTATTATGGAAGGGGCTAGAATTGGAAAAAATTGTAATATTTTTCCAGGAGCAGTAATATCTGCAGTACCCCAAGATTTGAAATTTGGTGGCGAAGATTCTTTAGCTATTATTGGTGACAATTGTACCATTAGAGAATGTGTTACTATTAATAGAGGCACCGTAGCTTCAGGGCAAACTGTAATTGGAGACAATTGTTTGGTAATGGCATACGCACACATTGCACACGATTGTGTAGTAGGGAATAATGCAATTATCGTAAACGGAGTTGCTTTGGCAGGACATGTTATTGTAGGAAACTATGCAGTTATCGGAGGCTTAGCAGCCGTACATCAATTTATTCATATTGGAGACCACGCGATGATTTCAGGAGGTTCGTTGGTACGAAAAGATGTTCCGCCTTTTACTAAAGCAGCTAAAGAACCTTTATCTTATGTTGGGATCAATTCAATTGGATTAAGACGTAGAGGTTTTACCACAGAAAAAATTAGAGAGATTCAGGATATATATCGTATTCTGTATCAAAAAAATTACAACACCACTCAAGCTATTGGTATTATTGAGGCTGAAATGGAAGCTACGCCAGAACGTGATGAAATATTAGATTTTATCCGAAATTCATCTCGTGGAGTTATGAAGGGCTACAGTGGCAATTATTAATAAGTAAGATAAATAGAAATAAATACAATTTAAAATGGCAAGTACATCAGATATTAGAAACGGATTATGTATTAAATACAATAATGATATTTATAAAATCATTGAATTTCTTCACGTTAAACCAGGAAAAGGTCCTGCTTTTGTTAGAACCAAATTGAAATCATTAACTAACGGAAAAGTATTAGATAATACCTTTTCTGCTGGACATAAAATTGAAGAAGTTCGTGTTGAAACACATACCTTTCAATATTTATATGCTGAGGGCGATGATTTTCACTTTATGAATACGGAGTCATTTGAACAAATTACATTAAACAAAAAAGTTTTGGATAACCCAGGTCTTTTGAAAGAAGGAACTAATGTAATGGTTCAGATTAATTCTGAGACTGAAGCGCCACTTTCTGTAGACATGCCAGCTTCAATTGTTTTAGAAGTTACTTATGCAGAACCAGGCGTAAAAGGAAATACAGCCACTAACGCTACTAAATCAGCCACTGTTGAAACTGGAGCTTCTGTAAATGTACCTTTGTTTATTAATGAAGGAGATAAAATTAAAATCGATACCGCTTCAGGTTCTTACATGGAACGCGTAAAAGAATAAATGAACTTATAAATAAAGGTTGGTAGTCGCTTGACTATCAACCTTTATTTTTATACTATATTGGTGCATGAAATTTTCTCAACCTCAAACCTTAAAACAAATTGCCAACTTACTTCAATGTGATTTTGTTGGAGAGGCTCATTTTCCTGTTTTAGGAATGAATGAAATTCATGTGGTAGAGCCGGGAGACATCGTCTTTGTGGATCATCCAAAATATTATGATAAGGCATTGGAATCCAATGCTACAATTATCTTAATCAACAAGGAAGTCGTTTGTCCTGATGGCAAAGCGTTATTAATATCAGATGATCCATTTCGAGATTTCAATGTATTGACACGACATTTTATGCCTTTTCAATCTTCCAATGTTTCTATTTCGCCTTCGGCAAAAATTGGTCACGGGACGATTATTCAACCTAATACTTTTATTGGAAATAATGTAGTGATTGGAGACAATTGTTTAATTCATTCCAATGTGGCTATTTATGATCATACTATTATTGGCGATCGTGTAATTATTCATGCTGGAACAGTTATCGGAGGGGATGCTTTTTATTACAAAAAACGTCCAGATGGATTTGATCAATTGCTTTCGGGTGGAAGAGTGGTGATTGAAAACAATGTCGGTATTGGAGCACTTTGTACAATAGATAAAGGTGTGACAGGAGATACGACAATTGGTGAAGGAACTAAATTAGACAATCAAGTACATGTTGGTCACGATACCGTAATTGGTAAAAAATGTTTAATTGCCTCTCAAACTGGAATAGCAGGATGTGTAATTATTGAAGATGAAGTAACACTTTGGGGCCAAGTGGGAACTACTAGCGGAATTACTATCGGAACAAAAGCGGTGGTAATGGGACAGACCGGTGTAACCAAATCCATTGAAGGCGGAAAATCTTATTTTGGCACTCCAGTTGAGGAGTCAAGAGAAAAATTAAAACAATTGGCCAATATCAAAAAAATACCTGAACTTATAAACAAATTGAAATAATGTCTGCAAAAAAATTAATACAAAATTTTTACAAATCAGATGCGTTAATCGATGCCGAGGTTATGAAAGAATTCTTGCATCCTGAAATTATTTTAGATTGGAATAGTAGCAAAGGATTTGTTCAACTTAATTATGATACCATCCTTGATTTAGCTGGAGAATTAAGCAAAGCCTATGTTCGGTCAAAGGTTAGAATTAGTCATATTCTTTCGGAGAACGACTTAGTTTCAGTTCGGTATTCTCATTATGTTAAGACGATTGAAAATCCTAGAGAAGAGATGTTTTTAGCTAATTTTATTGTGATTTGGCAACTCAAAGACAATCAATTGTTCCGAGGCTATCAAATGAGTCAAATTTCTTAATATATTTTCAATTAAAAACTTCGAAAATAATTTCAAAATCGTATTTTTGCGAAACAATTTATAAAATCACATAAAAAATAGATTCATGAGTGTTTTAGTTAATAAAAATTCCAAAATAATTGTTCAAGGTTTTACAGGAAGTGAAGGTACTTTTCACGCTTCTCAAATGATTGAATACGGGACAAATGTTGTTGGTGGCGTAACTCCAGGTAAAGGAGGGTCAACCCATTTAGACCGTCCTGTTTTTAATACAGTAAAAGATGCTGTGGAGCAAGCAGGTGCTGATACTTCAATTATTTTTGTACCACCAGCTTTTGCAGCTGATGCAATTATGGAAGCAGCTGATGCTGGAATCAAAGTAATTATTGCTATTACTGAAGGAATTCCTGTAGCTGATATGATTAAAGCGAACAGCTATGTTAAAGAAAGAAATGCACGTTTAATTGGACCTAACTGTCCAGGTGTTATTACTGCTGATGAAGCCAAAGTGGGTATCATGCCAGGTTTTGTTTTCAAAAAAGGAACAGTTGGAATTGTATCTAAATCAGGAACTTTAACATATGAAGCCGCTGACCAAGTAGCTAAACAAGGATTAGGAATTACTACTGCTATTGGAATTGGTGGAGATCCAATTATTGGAACTACAACTAAAGAAGCTGTAGAATTATTGATGAACGATCCTGAAACGAATTGTATTGTTATGATTGGTGAAATTGGAGGTCAATTAGAAGCGGATGCTGCTAAATGGATCAAAGCAGATGGTAACCGTAAACCAGTAGTAGGATTTATTGCAGGTGTTACTGCTCCAGCAGGACGTACAATGGGTCACGCAGGTGCAATTGTAGGAGGTTCTGATGATACCGCTGAAGCTAAAAAACAAATTATGAGAGAAAACGGTATTCACGTGGTTGACTCTCCAGCTGAAATTGGTAAAAAAGTAAAAGAAGTTTTAGGTTAGTCCTAAATACATATACACTATAAAATACCTCACGGTTTCGTGGGGTATTTTGTTTAATAAATACAGTAAAGAATAATGTACAAAGAATTAAAAAAGTTTAAAGTAACAAAGAGTTTTACTTTTGGACAAGAAGATAGTTTAGAAGAAGTGTGTAATGCCCCAGAAAGTGCCAGTGGTGTTTTTATTGTTTACGCAATTAATGGTGAAGAGAAAGAATTGATTATGGTAGGTTCTACAGGGACAGTTCAGAATGACGGATCTTTAAAAAGTAAAAATGGTGGATTGTACGATAAAATTGTGAATGGTCATCAATTTGCTAAAACCGGTAGGAAATACTCTTGGCCTGCTCAAATGAAGCTTGAAAATATTGATCGCTTAGAAGTTACTTGGTACGATACTTTTAACGATAAAGTAAAAGTGATTCCTACTTTTGTAGAAGGTCAAGTATTACAAAATTTCTTGGATGAAAAAGGTAGTTTACCAAGATGGAATGTAGCATTTTAATTTCCTGAATTAGATATAAAAAAAGCGCCAAATTGGCGCTTTTTTTTATGATTTAAATGGGCTAGACCACTTTGGATCACTGTAAACATTTGTTCCAGTAAGTGTTTTTATAAAGGCAATTAAAGCATTTACTTCACCTGGTTGAAAATTCAATTGTTGACCAAAACCATTCGGAGCTAACCTCGGATCTAAGTTTGTATTTCTTGTTGCAATAGTAATGGTTCCATAATGACCAATTACATTTTGTAATGTAACCAATCCTCCAGTATGCATCATAGGTCCATTTGGAATTCCATTAGCATTAACCAAGTCCCTTAGCGAAGGAGCTCTGGTATTAGAGATGTCAATTCCCGTATCGTTTAAAACACCAATAATTCCATTATTTCTGGTATTGGGATCAATATCAAATTCGGGGGCTGCATGACAAGCAGCACAGCCAAAGCCACCTGATGTTCTAACCCCAGAAGCATTAAAAACCGGCGGAGTTAAGAACAACGTTTTCCCTTGATTTTCTTGGGCTGTAAAATTAGGAAAGGCTTGATTATCATTTTGAACTGCACTTCGTCCCAAATCGTATTTGGAGTCAAATGATTGTATGCTTCTAATAAATTGTGCTAATGATAATTGTAATTTAGATTCTGTGATTTCTTCGGAACCATACACATATTTGAATAATTCTTTATAATAGCCAATACCTTGTAATTTTGAAATTAAAGTTGTGATGGACCCATCGCCACTCGTGCCGCTAAATCCCATTTCGATATGATTTTTAATCGGTTCAGAGGATTGTAATTCCAATGTTGCAGCTCTTTCGTCCCAGAAAAATTTTCGTTCATTTGAAAATCGAGAGTTGACTAAACGCATAGCATGACGTGTTGTTGTTCCGTTTACTCCATCGCTAGCATCAGTATCATCTCCAAATGCATTAGCTTGAATATGACAAGAGGCGCATGAAATTGTATTGTTTGAAGATAAATTTTTGTCATAAAACAAAACCCTTCCTAAAGTAGCGCCTTTATCAGTTATTGGATTGCCAGCTGTATTATCTTTTGTAATGTAAGCCGGTTTGGTTTGATTTGCATAATTGCTCAAATTATTGAGATCAATTTTTCCTGTAAATGCTTCTATTACATTAGGATAGGATGCTACTATTTCACTCTCAGTTGAATTACTACAAGAATAAAAAGTAAATAAACTTCCTAAGAATAAAAGTGAAGTGGACTTCTTCATAGATTTGGATTTAAAAGATTTGAGATAGAATAACAACGCAAATAAAAAGATTAAATTGTAAATAGGTAGCCACTAGTACGAAACTTTTAATAAATCATTATGATTTGAAACAATTCTAATTTATCAAATAGTTTAACGTATTAATTCAAATGGCACTTTTTTTCAAACCACAATTATTCCTATATTTGAACCCAGTTAATTGATACTCATTTATGAGTGATGATTATCCAACAAGAAAAATTAGAAATAATACAATTTAGGGTATACTATGAAATTACTAGAAGGAAAAGTGGCTATCATTACTGGTGCCAGCCGTGGAATCGGAAAAGGAGTTGCAGAAGTTTTTGCACAACATGGTGCTAATATCGCATTTACATATAGCTCATCTGTTGAGTCAGCTTTGGCTTTAGAAAATGAATTGAATGCAATGGGAATTAAAGCCAAAGGATACCAATCTAATGCAGCTGATTTTAACGAGGCGCAAACTTTTGTAGATGCGGTGATCGAAGAATTTGGAACAGTTGATATCTTAATCAATAACGCTGGAATTACTAAAGATAATTTATTAATGCGTATGTCAGAAGCCGATTATGATCAAGTAATTGATGTGAATTTGAAATCGGTTTTCAATATGACTAAAGCGATTCAAAAAACATTTTTAAAACAACGTTCTGGTTCAATTATCAATATGAGTAGTGTAGTAGGAGTGAAGGGTAATGCAGGTCAAGCCAATTATGCGGCTTCTAAAGCTGGGGTGATTGGGTTTACTAAATCAATTGCTTTGGAATTAGGATCAAGAAATATCCGTTGTAATGCTATTGCACCAGGTTTTATCGAAACTGAAATGACAGCAAAATTAAGCCCAGAAGTAGTTCAAGGTTGGAGAGATGGAATTCCATTGAAACGTGGCGGAACTACTGATGATGTGGCTAATGCTTGTTTGTTCTTTGCCTCTGACATGAGTGCTTTTGTAACAGGTCAAGTACTTAACGTTTGTGGAGGTATGCTAACTTAATGAGTAGTTTCTAGTTTGTTCACTCAAACTGAATTATAAATTAAAAAAGCCAAGAACAAAATCGTATTGAATTTGTTCTTGGTTTTTTTTTATGAAATAGATGAAACTGGATATAGTGGCGAAATAAATTATACTAACCCGAGCCTAGACTTTAACTTTAAGAACAATAATCCCATTTTGTAAGCTTCTTCAGATGCTGAATTTCGATCACTTATAGGAACTTTATATAAAGTGCATAATTCATCTAAAGTGAATTGTTTATCATTAATATCATGCAGTCTTCTGTGCATTATTTCCAAATCAAGAGGTTCATTTTTTAATCGGCCACAATCTAATTTTTCCAATGCGGTATTGATAATTTCAACATCTGTCTCTATGCGATATCCAACCAAAGTCGCATTCCCAATATATTTTAAAAAAGATTGAATTGCCTCTGGTTCGCCTAATTTATTTAGTTTACTCTCAACAATAAATTCATTTGAAAGCCCATTATCATGTAGAAATTTGTATTGTAAAATAATTACTTCAAAATTATCACCAATAAGTACACTATCATTAATGACACCAAAACAACCAAAAGATAATATAACATCTTTATCAGGATTTAATCCCGTTTTTTCTGTTGAAAGTATCACATACCGATTTGATTTTTTTTCAAATTTTGAACTATATTCTTTCCAGAATTCAGGATGTTCTTTGGTAATATTTTTAAGCCAATCTAACATAATTATGAAAATTGAGTAAGTTGGAATTTATCTTTAATTAACTCTTCTAATTCGCGCATTGGAGCCAGTGCATTTTTCAAACGTTCTTTGTCCATTTTATTCAATTCATTCAAATTGATATACTGACCAGAATCTTCGTTTTTTAATCCTTCAATAGTTCTGAATTTAGAAAGAGTTAAAAAGGCTTCCGCACAATTGATGTAAATTTCAGCATTTCGTGGATCGGCTATTGACAATTGCTTGAAACGAGAATAGGTATTATTGACTCCTTTTATACCATAACTTAAAGCAAAAAGACGGGCACTATCAATTAATGGAAGTAAAGCACGTGATTTAATATCAAACTTGTCTTTGTTTATACCTTCTTCTTCAACAATGAATTTCTTAAAAAAACTAAGTGGTGCGTTGTTTCGTAAGGCATCGTTACCCAAGAAATCAAAGAACAATGTATTGCTCTTAGCATTCTTATAAATCACATTTTCTATAGCCTCTTCAATTTTTGCTTCGCCAAAAGCCATTTCATAATCAAAGAAAATGCTACTTAAATCATTGCTATTTTTACCTGGAGTATTCATCCAACTGTTGTACTGATTTGTCCAGTCGCTCAAGGACTTACACCAAAGCGTATTACTTCCCATATGGCCGTTAGGACATAATGAATATCCTATTTTTTCTAAATTAGCAGAGGCTCTTTTGGCTAATTTTAAAAAATAGTCTTTCACCTCACTGTATTTATCAGGTACTACATCTTCAAAAACTAAAATACTATCTTGATCCGTAAGTAATAATTGTTCTTTTCTCCCTTGACTACCAATACTTAACCACGCAAAACGAGCAGGAGGTGAGCCTAAGTCTAAAATGGCTAATTCGACACAACGTTTAATTAATGCCAAATTGATTTCGCTTGCAATATTGTAAATATGGAAAAGCGGAATATTTTTATGAATAGAACTTTGAATAATGTCAGTCAATCGTTCACGAAGTTGTTTCAAGTCGTCTGCCGACTGAGTTCGTTTGATTTGTTTTATTAAAACCCCAGGATTATTCGCTTGAGAAACGATTAAATCATGTTCTGAAATGATTCCTTTTACTTGCGATTGATTGGTACCATCCGTGGTGGCAATCAAATGGGTTACATTATTTTTTAACATAACCAATTGGGCTTCCGCCAAAGAAATATTTTCGACCACGGTTACAACTGGATTGGTCATGATTTTATCTATCGTAGCCGTAATAGGGAAGCGCCCTGTAGCGACTTTTGTAGTCATGTCGGTTTGAGTAACAATTCCAATTGGGACCGTTTGATTGTTACAAATAATAATACTAGTAGATAGGTTTTCGGCCATAGTTTTGGCAACATCCATTACAATAGCATCTGCAGAATAAGTTAAAGGTGTTCTGTTATAATTTAATGACTGAAAGTACTGCATATCAGAAGATTGTTGATCGGAATAGACCACATTATCTGAAAGTAATTTCCCTTTTAAATTTTTATCATTTGGATTATTGGTATTGGTTGCGAAACTTTCCAATAAAAAATCCAAGACATTCGGATTATTAGCAACAAAAGGTCTAAAAGTCGCAATAGGAATAGCATATACAATAGACTCTTGGCGCGCTTTGGCGGTCATCATGTAATTGTTTTTTGCGAAAAATGGACGCAATCCAAAAATATCACCTTCATGACATTTATTCAATAGCGTTTCCTCAGCATCTGCAATAACAGATAAATGAATGACACCAGAAGCCACGACATAAAAGCAATCGTGTAATTTATCATCAATTTGAAATAAGGTTTTGTATTTTTCTAAATTGACAACACGAATGTTGGTTGCGATCTGAGATAATTCTTCAAAAGTCAAATTATCAAATGGTGGATATTTTTTTAGAAAGTCTGCAATATGTTCTGCAACAGTATTCATAGTGGATGACGATAAATTTTTCAAATGCTAATTTAAATAATTTATAGAATACTTCTAGGAGAGGATATAAAATACTATTAACTAATTTAAGGTTCTAATTGTTGAAAGGTAGTATGAATTGAAAATATTCTATTTTACATAATATAAATTATAATTCAATAAAATAAATATTTATTAAAGGCAATACTACAGTTTTGGATATAATTACCTTTTTTGTTTCTTAACAGCTTTTTCTACTACTGTATTGATTTGTTGTAAATGATTGGCTAATAATTTTTCTATCAATTCTTCTTTAGTTAAATGATGAAAAATTGTTTTTACTTTAGTTTTAAGCTCAGCATCCAAATCGTGATTTGGTTTTGTCTTAAAAATCTTTTTAGCCCACAACAAGATGTTGTTTTCTTCAATACTTGCATCTGTCGGTTTTTTAAACTCAGAAAAATGAATTCCTAGCTCTTTTTCAAAATCAGCAATTTCAGCAACTTCTTCAGCTTGTAGGACTGTCAATGACAAACCATTGGCTCCAGCTCTTGCTGTTCTACCACTACGATGCACATAAGCCTCGTAAACATCTGGTAAATGGTAATTAATTACAAATGAAACATCTGCTACATCAATTCCTCTAGCTGCTAGATCTGTAGCGATTAATAGATTAATATGTCCTTCACGAAATTGCCCCATAATTCTATCACGAATTCCTTGAGATAAACTCCCATGGATTGCACCAGACGAAAATTTATTAATTGCTAGATTTTTGGCAAGCTTATTTACAGCAGCTTTGGTTTTACAAAATATGATTCCACGCTCACCGTCTCTGGAATTTAAATAATGCATCAGTACATTCAATTTTTCAATTGGATCAACTACAATATATTGATGATCAATTCCTTGGTTGCCAATAGTTTCCATATTAGCACTAATTTCAACTACATTTTTAGATAAGTAGTTTTGAATCAATTGTTTTATGGTTCCAGGTAAAGTCGCTGAAAATAAAAGGGTTCGATGTTTTTTGGGTAATTCGGCAACAATTTCATCCAAACTCTCCTTCAAGATACTGACCATTTCGTCAGCTTCATCTAATACCAGAAATTGAGTTTGTTTTAAATCAATTGCTTTTCGTTGGATCAAATCAATCAATCTTCCAGGAGTCGCTACAACAATATGTGTAGGAGTTTTAAGTCTTTCTATTTGTGGTTTTATTGGAATTCCTCCACATGTTGCCGCAATAGATATGCCTTCAATATTCTTTGAAAATTGCTCTAAATTGGTATGAATTTGATGTCCTAATTCGCGTGTTGGAACTAAAATAACAGCTTGTATTTCAGTTTTTTCAATTTGAATTAACTGTAAAAGTGGTAATCCAAAAGCGGCTGTTTTTCCTGTCCCCGTTTTGGCTAAGCCAACAACATCAGTAGTGTTTTCAAGTAGTTGCGGAATTACTTTTTGCTGAATCTCTGTAGGTTCAACAATTTTCAATTCGGTTAATGCTTGTACAATTGGACTTGAAATTCCTAATTCAGAAAATTGTTTTGCCATACTTTGAGTTTTTGTAACGGATTAATACTAATTAATCAGCTTCGTTCATTATTTTTTCTCGGTACTTCTTCCCTATCAATACCGTTAATTTCATTTTGTAATCTTCAACTAACCATTCGCGGTAATTTTTACTGCATTGGCTTAAGCATTTTGAAAAACGTTTGACTCGACATTCAATATCTTCGTCCAATTCTTTGGCTAATCTTTTGGCATCTTGTAACTCTTCTGAATTGTCAACACACATAGCAGCGTGTTGTTCTAACGATTTTTCTAAAACCACTTTGGAACGTAAATTTTGACGAATCACCATTTTATGTTCTTCATCAACATCAAAGGTAACTACATGAGTTTTGCTAAATTTCGCACGCAATTCAGGAGGCATTTCGTATTTAAAATACAATTCGATTTCGGCATCATCACGAAGATTTTCTAAATAATACTCTGGTGATTTAAATATATGTTGCCAATTGACTGGATCGCTCCAAAGTCCGAAACGCGCCGCATTATTACCCAAATCGATCACCGTAAACTCATCTTTATTTTCTAATTTTCGTGAACCACGTCCTATCATTTGAAAATACAAAGTCAATGATTTAGTCGCTCTGTTTAAAATAATAGTTTCAACAGTGGGTTCATCAAAACCAGTGGTAAGAATACCTACCGAAGTTAAAATTGCGTTAGGTGTGTGTTTGAACCAATGCAAAATATCTTTACGCTCTTCTGTGCTGCTTGTATTATCAAGATGTCTAACATCGTAGCCAGCTTCTCTGAAGGTTTCGTAAACATAAAGTGAAGTATTGATACCGTTATTGAAAATTAATGTTTTCTTGCCTAGGGATTTCTCAGTATAAGCATGTAATAATTTTTCTTGCATCGCCATATTGGTATACAAATCATCGGAAGACTTTACAGTGTAATCACCATTGATTCCAACTTTTAATGAAGTTAAACCAACGTCGTAACTATAGGTAATGGCTTTGGCCAAAAAACCTTTGTTAATTAACGATTGAATCGTGTCGCCAACAATTAGTTCATCGTAGTTTTGATGCATCGGCAATTTGATATTGGAACTCAAAGGAGTAGCTGTAACACCAAGAATAAAGGCTTTTTTGAACGAACTCAATAATTTTCTAAAGGAGTTGTAATGTGCCTCATCAATGATTACTAATCCAATATTATCCAAATGTAACTTCTCATCATTGATACGATTTTTAAGTGTTTCGACCATAGCTACAAAACACGAATAATCGTTTTGATCCGGAAGTTCTTTTACATTACTATTGATGATTTTGTTCTTAACTCCAAACCCTTTCAACATTTTTGAAGTTTGCTTACACAACTCAATTCGATGGGTCAATACCACTACTTTTTTGTCGTGTTTTTGAATGTAACGGCGAACTATTTCAGAAAAAATAACTGTTTTTCCTCCGCCAGTTGGCAATTGATATAATAAATGATGTTGTGGTGAAGCATTATCTATGCGCTCAAAAATGGCATCTATGTCCCCTTTTTGGTAATCATAGAGTTCTTTTCGCTCTTCAAATTCGGTTTCTACAGTGTTTTGAGGCATTGGTGATTTTGGATTTTTGCAAAAGTACACCTAAAAAACAGTTAATTGGCTATTTTTTATTTTAAAAATATAGTCCGGATTTAAAAATTAAGTTTTGCTAATCCATTTAAAATTCCAAACGCGAAATAATACGTTCGAATTCGTATTGATTGATCCACTTTTGTTCAACTGTTTCTTGGAATATTGAACCAATTCTCGTTTTAAATTCGGCATAAATACCATTTGAAATTATAAACTCTACTGCTTGTTCAAACGAATTGAACATGCTTTTGAAAAACAACTCTTGTTTTATTGGATTATCTGACGAATAGGCTTGGGCAATCTCTATATTATAAAGCATTACATCAGCAATAACAAAAGGATCCACACCTAGAACAACGAAATATTTAATCAGTTTTTGTGCCACTGAACGTCTCATTTTTGGTTTGCTTCGGCGACCTAATTTTTTAATTGGAAAATATTCATTGGAAATTTTAAGCTTGGAATCTTGTAAAAGAAATTCTTCTTTAGGATTGAATACAAAATCATAATACACTTTAACTGGTTGGAATTTTTCATACAAATCAATAATTTGTTCTTCCAATTGCTCTTTGTTTAATTCCGAAACATATTTTTTTAAATCGCGTTTGCTCATAATTATTCCTACTAAGTTGACAAAGGTAAATTACTTTAGGAATTCATGTGTCCAAAATCAATGTTATTACTTAAATTTGAAGATTAAATACATTAAAATACCTATATGTTGAAGTTTTTTAAACTAATTGCTATGCTAGAAGGTACTTCCCTCCTGCTATTACTAGGGTTTGCTATGCCAATGAAATACTTTTTCCAAGAGCCTATTTTTGTTAAAACAATAGGCATGGCGCATGGATTACTGTTTATTGCTTATCTAATTTTGGCAATAATGCAAAAAATAGCCAGTAATTGGAGTTTAAAAACTCTCGCTATTGTAAGTATTGCATCAGTACTCCCTTTCGGAACTTTTTATGTGGATAAAAAATATTTGAAATAGTTATGAATTCCAGAGACTCCTTTTTGAACGAATTTCGCGGACCTAGATTGGGTCAAAATACCAGTCAATCTTCAGAAGAGGAAGTATTTCAAAACGCTACTTTACGACCTATTTTGAAATTACAAAATGACTTAATTGTACTAGTTTTTCAAAATTATGTCAACCAAATTAAGCTACCATTTAAGGATTTTACTGTGGAGAAAAAAATGAGTTCTATTGCAACTATAATTTCGAAAGATATCCAATTACAAAACACTTTAAAAGGGATTGTAATTGGGTTATTTACTACTGAAGAATACCATTATTATTCCAAAACTATTTCTAATAGTAACAAACGAATAAAAGCCATGTTAATTGAAAGATTGCAAAGTCAACTTCAATTATTGTAGTTATATATCTACTTTTTATCTTACTTTTTTATCATTTAAACTATTGAATTACAATGCTTTAAATTATAAATTATTCTACTTTTTTTTAATACTATCATTTTTTATTTCATAAAGCATCTAATTTTACAAACAAGATTCGAAATCGATTTCTTACTATTTTTAATTTTTGTACTAACTTAATATTAAAATAATTTATTTTTTTATTACGTCATTTTAACGCATTGAATTATTTTTTGATTATTTTTAATATTTAAATATAAGTAAATGACTACAAATATTATATATGTAAATAAATATTTGATAAATTTAGACGCTGAGTAATGATGTAATTATGAATATGTATTGATAAAATTCAAATTATTCCATACAATTTAATCATAATCTCTTAAAAAAATGAAAAAAATTGAATTCTGTCACTAATTTAACAATATAAAAACGAATCTGTTTTTTTATTTATTATTATTGTATGTATCTAACAAAACTCTATTAACCTAATTAAATAACATATTAAAATAAACCAAATGGAAAGAAGAGAAGCACTAAAAAGAGTTGCCTATTTAATGGGAGGAGCCATTTCAGCAACGACAATGGGCGTTTTATTTGAAAGTTTTACTGTTTTAGATAAATCTGAAATGGTTAATTTTTCAGTATCTGACGAAGCAATTTTGGCTGAATTTGCTGAAATTATTATACCTACAACTTCGGCTTGTCCAGGTGCAAAAGCAGCTGGTTTAGGATCGTTTATTCCAATGATGATTCAAGATTGTTATCCTTCTAATCTACAAACAGTATTTGCAACTGGTTTAAAAGCAATGGATGATAAGTGTTTTACAAAGTTTGGTAAAAACTTTACTATTGCGTCAAATCAAGAAAAAACAGTTATTGTTACTGAGTTAAGAGATGAAGCAATTGCAAATAAAAGAACTCCTTCTTTCTTCACAATCGCTAGAGATTTGACTATTTTGGGGTATTATTCTTCAGAAATTGGTTGCACACAAGCTCGCGAGTATCTTGCTATTCCTGGAAAATATGACGGAAGTGCACCATTAGAGCCAGGTCAAAAAGCTTGGGCTACTTCTTAAGTATTTCATTTATTAAACTAGTTTAAACTTAAAAATATATATCGTGAATATCAATACGAATTTAAAAGAACAAAACACTTATGACGCAATCGTTATAGGTTCAGGTATAAGTGGCGGTTGGGCTGCTAAAGAATTGACCGAAAAAGGCTTACGTGTTATTATGCTTGAGCGTGGAATGAACATTGAGCACATAACTGATTATGAATCGGCAATGAAAGACCCATGGGAATTTCAACATGCTGGTAGAATGACCGAAGAACAAAAAAGGACCCACCCTGTACAAAAAAGAGATTATCCCTATCAAGAAGCTAATGAAAAATGGTGGGTTAATGATTTAGAATGTCCATATACTGAAGACAAACGTTTTGACTGGTATAGAGGTTTTCATGTTGGAGGAAAATCATTAATGTGGGGACGTCAAAGTTACCGTTTTAGTGATGTTAATTTTGAGGACAATAAAAAGGACGGACATGGAAATGACTGGCCAATACGTTATAAAGATATTGCACCTTGGTACGATTATGCTGAAAAATTCGCAGGGATTAGTGGACAAAACGAAGGTTGGCCTTTATTGCCAGATGGACAGTTTCTACCTCCAATGGATTTGAACTGTGTGGAGAAATCAGTAAAAGAACGAATTGAAAAACATTATAATCGAGAGCGAATTTTAACTATAGGACGTACGGCTAATTTAACAGTTCCTCACAAAGGACGTGGCAATTGCCAATACCGTAATTTATGTAGTCGTGGATGTCCGTTTGGGGCTTATTTTAGTACTCAATCTTCTACGCTACCTGCTGCAATGGCAACTAAGCGTTTAACTGTAAGACCTTATTCTATTGTAAATCATATCATTTATGATAAGGATACAAAAAAGGCGAAAGGTGTTATGGTGATTGATGCAGAGACGAATGAAACCATGGAATTTTATGCTAAAATCGTTTTTGTGAACGGTTCTACATTGGGTTCTACTTTCATATTATTAAATTCTACTTCAGAAGCACATCCAAATGGTTTGGGTAATGGAAGCGGACAATTAGGACATAACTTAATGGATCACCATTTCCGTTGTGGAGCTGAAGGTACTGCTGAAGGATTTGAAGACAAATACACTTATGGACGTAGAGCAAATGGGATTTACATTCCACGTTACCAAAACTATGGTAATGACAAACGTGATTATTTAAGAGGTTTTGGTTACCAAGGTGGAGCAAGTCGTGGAAATTGGCAAGCTGATGTGGCAGAATTAGCTTTTGGAGCTGATTTCAAAAACAATATGTCAAAACCAGCAGATCATTGGAGAATGGGATTAGGTGGTTTTGGTGAAATGCTTCCATATTACGAAAACAAAGTATACATTGATCATTCTAAAAAAGACAAATGGGGTCAGCCAGTTTTAGCTATTGATTGCGAAACCAAAGATAACGAAGCTAAAATGCGTGAAGATATGATGAACGATGCTGCCGAAATGTTAGAAGCAGCTGGAATGAAAAATATCCAAACCTATGATAATGATTACTATCCAGGTATGGCTATTCATGAAATGGGTACCGCTCGTATGGGTAATGATCCAAAAGATTCAGTATTGAATAAATGGAATCAAATGCATGAGGTTAATAATGTATTTGTTACAGATGGTTCTTGTATGCCTTCGATTGCATGTCAAAACCCTTCATTAACATTTATGGCCTTAACAGCTCGTGCAGCAGATTATGCAGTAAAAGAATTAAAGAAAAAAAATATCTAGGTTACTATTATTATGACAAGAAAATTAAGAATGGGAATGGTCGGTGGTGGCCAAGATGCTTTCATCGGAGCCATACATCGTTTGGCTGCAAATATGGATGGTTTAATTGAATTAAGTTGTGGTGCTTTGAGTATCAATCCAGAAATTGCAGTAGCTTCAGGTAAAGCCTTATTTCTTCCAGAATCAAGAACTTATTTGACATACGAAGAAATGATCAAAGCGGAAGCAGCTTTACCAGCTGATGAACGAATTGATTTTGTTACAATTGTAACACCCAACTTTGCCCACTTTGCTCCCGCTATGATGGCTTTAGATCATGGGTTCAATGTAGTTATAGAAAAACCAATTACCTTTTCTTTAGAAGAGGCTAAACAATTGGAACAAAAATTAAAAGAAACAGGTTTAACACTTTGTTTAACCCACACCTACTCTGGTTACCCAATGGTAAAACAAGCCAAAGCTATGGTGAGAGAAGGTAAACTAGGTAAAATCCGTAAAGTATGGGTAGAATATCCTCAAGGATGGTTGAGTAAATTATCTGAAAGAGAAGGAAATGCGCAAGCAGCTTGGAGAACTGATCCGAAAAAATCGGGAAAAAGTTCTGTGATGGGTGATATTGGAACGCATGCAGCACATCTAGCCGAATACATTACGGGTTCAAAAATTACAGATATTTGTGCCGAATTAAACACCTTAGTAGAAGGCCGTGTCATGGATGATGACGGAGCAGTTATGCTAAAATTTGATAATGGTGCCAAAGGAGTATTAATGGCTTCACAAGTTGCGGCTGGTGAAGAAAATGCGGTTAAAATTAGAGTGTATGGTGAAAAAGGTGGCATCGAATGGTTGCAACACGAACCCAACTCTTTGATCGTGAAGTGGTTGGATGAGCCAATGCAAATTTTAAGAGCAGGTTCGAATTATGCGCATCTATCTTCATTTGCAAGACACAATTGCAGAACTCCAGGCGGACACCCAGAAGGCTATTTAGAAGCTTTTGCTAATATCTATAGAAACTTTGCCCTGACTTTAGGGTGTAAAATGGACGGTGTTGAACCAACTCCTGAGATGTTAGATTTCCCTTCTGTAGAAGATGGATTAAGAGGAATGGCATTTATTGACAACGTAGTTGTATCAGCACAATCTGATAAAAAATGGACTCCAAACGCAGTATAATATGACAACAATTCAAGGGCCAGCGGTCTTTTTAGCACAATTTATTGGAGATAAAGCGCCATTTAATTCCTTAGATGGAATTTGCCAATGGGCAGCTGATTTAGGTTTTAAAGGAATTCAAATGCCTACATTAGATGCTCGTTTTATTGATTTACAAAAAGCAGCAGAAAGTAAAACTTATGCTGATGAGCTGTCTGGTAAAGTAGCTTCATACGGCTTACAAATCTCTGAGTTATCTACTCATTTACAAGGACAGTTAGTAGCGGTTCATCCAGCATATGATGATTTCTTTGATGGCTTTGCTCCTGCTCCCTTGCGTGGCAATCCAAAAGCGAGACAAGAATGGGCGGTTCAACAAATGAAATATGCAGCTCAAGCTTCTCAAAATTTAGGATTGAATGCACATGCTACTTTTAGTGGATCGTTGCTTTGGCAATACTTCCACCCTTGGCCACAAAGACCACCAGGATTAATTGAAGAAGGATTTGCAGAATTAGCCAAACGTTGGTTACCTATTTTGAATGAATTTGATAACAATGGCGTAGATGTATGTTATGAGATTCACCCTGGTGAAGATTTATTTGACGGAGAAACTTACGAAATGTTTTTGAAAGCCGTAAATAATCATTCTAGAGCTTGTTTGTTGTATGATCCATCACATTTTGTTTTGCAACAATTAGATTACATTCAGTATATCGATTTTTATCACGAGCGTATCAAAGCCTTCCATGTTAAGGATGCCGAATTTAATCCAACTGGTAAACAAGGTACTTTTGGTGGATACCAAAGTTGGGCCAATCGTGCAGGACGTTACCGTTCTCCAGGAGATGGACAAATTGACTTCAAAACCATTTTTAGTAAACTAGCACAATACGATTACAAAGGTTGGGCGGTTATGGAATGGGAATGTTGTATTAAAAATCAAGAAGATGGTGCTCGTGAAGGTGCCGAATTTATCAAAAAACACATTATAAAAGTAACTGATAAAGCCTTTGATGATTTTGCTGCGGTAGAAACCAATACACAATTGAATAGAAAAAATTTAGGACTATAATACATACAAAAATGAAACGTAACTTTTTACTTCTTGGCTTAGCCGTATCCACATTGACCTCTTTCTCAAAAATTGACGGGGATAAAACATACATCAAAAAAACTGCAATTGTAGAGCAAACTAATAATGGTGAAAAACTAATTGCAAAATCGGATTGTGTGGGATGTCATAAATTGGATAAAAAATTAATTGGACCCTCTTATTTAGATATTGCAAAAAAGTACCCAAATAACGATAAAAATGTAACTTATCTAGTAGGTAAAATTATCAAAGGCGGCTCAGGTGTATGGGGCACAATGCCCATGTCAGCACACTCTTCTTTGAAGAAAGAAGATGCTAAATCTATGGCGCAATATATTTTAGGTTTAAAGAAATAAGACTAATTCAATTGTATTGACTAACAATAAATAACCATGAAAAAAGAAGAAGAGAATAAACCAAATAATAATCGTCGTGATTTTATAAAAACAAGCGCTATTGCTGCTGCAGGTTTTATGATCGTACCGCGTCATGTTTTAGGGAGAGGTTTTGTCGCTCCTAGTGATCGTTTAATTGTTGCAGGTATCGGTGTTGGTGGAAAAGGACAATCGGATATTGCGATGTTTCACAAAAGTGGAAAAGCGAATATTGGTTTCTTATGTGATGTAGATACAAGAAGAGCTGCTAATAGTGTGAATGCATTTCCAAAAGCAAAATTTTATAAAGATTGGCGTGAAATGTTAGACAAAGAACACAAAAACTTTGATGCTGTTTCTGTTTCTACACCAGATCATAACCACGCAATTCAATGCCTAGGCGCTATGCAATTAGGTAAGCACGTTTATGTACAAAAACCGATGACTCATGATATTTATGAAGCTCGTATTTTAACTGAAGCTGCTAAAAAGTATAAAGTAGTTACCCAAATGGGGAATCAAGGTTCATCTAATGATGCCTCTCGAACTATGAAGGAGTGGTACGAAGCGGGTTTAATAGGTGATGTACATACTATTTACGCTTGGACAGACCGACCTGTTTGGCCACAAGGTATTCCTTGGTCAACCAATACACAGCCAATTCCAAAAGAATTGGATTGGGATTTATGGTTGGGAACTGCTCCATATAAAAATTATGTAGACAAATTAGTTCCATTCAACTGGAGAGGTTGGTGGGATTATGGTACAGGTGCTCTTGGAGATATGGGATGTCACTTACTAGAAACACCATTTAGTGTATTAAATTTAAAATATGCTAAAGATGTACAATGTAGTGTAGGATCAGTGTATGTTGATGAATTTAAAAGAGGGTATTTTCCAGAAAGTTGCCCCCCTTCAAGTCATGTTACCTTAACTTTTCCTAAGACTGATAAAACTTTAGGTGATGTTAAAGTACACTGGATGGACGGTGGCATACAACCCGTTAGACCTGAAGAATTAGGACCAAATGAAATTTTTGGAGACGGTGGAAATGGAACTTTATTCATTGGTACCAAAGGTAAAATGATGTGTGATACCTATGGTTTAAATCCAAGATTATTACCATTAAGTAGAAATGAAGATATCCAGGTAGTGCAAAAATACCCTCGTGTAAAAGACGGTATGGAAGGTCATTACAAACAATGGGTAGAAGCTGCTATTGCAGGTTATGGAAAGAAAGAAGTGAGTTCAGGTTTTGAAATTGCAGGACCTTTAACGGAAGCTTTATTAATGGCAAATCTTGCTATTAGAGGGTATGATATCGTTCGTGATGAATTGGGAGAAGATGTGTATCCAGGTCGTTCTGCTAAATTATTGTGGGATAATGATGCAATGAGAATTACTAATTTTGATGAAGTCAATCAATTCGTAAAACGAGATTACCGCGAAGGATGGAAAAATTTAACATTATAATACAAACTAAAATGATTAAGAATATTTTTAAAATAGCACTAGTAACTATTTTTATGCAAACTACTAACGCTCAAACCGCTCTACCAAAAGGATTTGTTCCATTATTTGACGGAACTTCTACCTCAGGATGGCATGCTTATGGAAAAAAAGCGGCAACGGCTGCTTGGAAAGTTGAAAATGGCGAATTGCATTTTGATCCAACGGCTGCTAAAAATGGTCAAGGTGGCGATTTAGTAACCGATAAAGAATACACTAATTTTCACTTGAAATTAGAATGGAAAGTGGCTGCAAATGCTAATAGTGGTATTATCTTTTTTGTAAACGAAGACTTGGCAAAATTCAAAAACACTTATGAAACTGGTTTAGAAATGCAAGTTTTAGATAACAATGGTCATCCTGACGGTAAAATTGAAAAACACAGAGCAGGTGATTTATACGATTTAATTAAAAGTACAACTGAACCCGTAAAACCTGTTGGAGAATGGAATTCTGTAGATATTGTATGTAAATTCGGAAAATTACAAATGTTATTGAATGGCGTAAAAGTAGTTGAAACCATGCTTTGGGATGATAAATTTAAAGCTTTAGTAGCTGGAAGTAAATTTGCTACTTGGCCTGGATTTGCTGCATTTCAATCTGGGAAAATTGCATTACAAGACCACGGAGATAACGTTTGGTATCGTAACATTATGATTAAAGAATGGAATACGATGACCACTACTACGGGTTGTAAATAATACACTATACCAACTAACCAAACCAAACTATAATATACTTATGAATACAACAAATAAAATAAAACTATCAAGCATGATGTTCCTAGAATTTTTTATCTGGGGAGCATGGTTTGTAACTTTAGGAACTTTTTTAGGAACTAATTTAAAAGCTTCAGGAGCTGAAACAGCTGCTGTGTTTTCAACTCAATCATGGGGTGCAATCATTGCGCCGTTCATTATTGGATTAATAGCAGACCGCTATTTTAACGCTGAAAGAATCTTAGGAGTATTGCATTTAGTAGGTGCTTTTTTAATGTACCAAATGTATCAATCAATTGATTTAAGTTCTTTCTACATCTATGTTTTTAGTTATATGGTATTGTATATGCCAACTTTAGCATTGGTCAATTCAGTTGCCTTCAACCAAATGAAAGATCCTGAAAAAGAATTTTCATCCATTCGTGTATGGGGAACCATTGGCTGGATCGTAGCTGGACTTTCAATAAGTTATGTTTTTCATTGGGATTCTGTAGAAAGTTTAGCAAGTGGAATGTTGAAAAACACCTTTTTATTGGCTGGAATTGCTGCTTTAGTTTTAGGATTATTGAGCTTTACTTTACCTGCTACTCCACCGAAAGTATCAGATGAAAAAATTAAAATTGGAGATATCATTGGTTTAGATGCATTGAAATTATTGAAAGATAAAAACTTTGCAGTTTTCTTTATATCTTCCATATTAATCTGTATTCCTTTGGCATTCTATTACCAAAATGCTAATCCGTTTTTAACGGAGTCAGGATTAGAAAATCCAACTGGTAAAATGGCCATTGGCCAAATTTCAGAAGCATTATTCTTATTGCTAATACCGGTATTCTTTTCTAAGTACGGTTTTAAGAAAACTATATTAGTAGGAATGGTGGCTTGGGCTTTACGTTATGCTTTATTTGCTTATGGAAATGGTGGAGAATTAAGCTTTATGTTAATCATTGGAATTGCATTACACGGAATTTGTTATGATTTCTTCTTTGTATCTGGGCAAATATACACCAACTCAAAAGCAGGAGATAAATACAAAAGTGCTGCACAAGGTTTAATTACCTTAGCTACTTATGGTGTGGGAATGTTAATTGGTTTTGCAGTTGCAGGATGGATTACAGACAATTATAAAACAGCAACTGGAACTATCAACTGGGAAATGGTTTGGATTATTCCTGCCGGAATTGCCTTGGCTGTTTTTGTTTTATTCGCATTGACTTTCAATGACAAAAATAAAACCGAAGTTTCACACTAATTCTAGATGAAAGCCAATATCAATAGACGATCTGCTATCAAAGGAATACTTGCCAGTACTGCTGCGCTAAGTATTCCTTTAGAATTGTCTGCTTTTAATTTGCCGAAAAACAACGAATTTTCTTTACAACAATTAAAAGGAAATATCAATCATTCTGTTTCTCGATGGTGTTTTGACAAAATCGATTTAGAAACTTTGTGCATTGAGGCAAAGAAAATTGGAATTACTGGAATTGATTTAGTAGGTCCCGAAGCTTGGCCAACCCTAAAAAAATACAACTTAGTATCGACTATGTGCAATGGTGCTGAGTTGAATTTAGTTGATGGTTTCAATGATATCCAATTTCATGACAAACTGATTCAGCGTTATACCGATATGATTCCGCGTGTGGCAGAAGCAGGTTATAAAAACTTAATTTGTTTTAGTGGGAGCCGAAGAGGTAAAACAGACGAAGAAGGTTGGAATAATTGTGTTATTGGTTTACAACAACTAATTCCGCTAGCTGAAAAATACAATGTTACTTTAGTAATGGAATTGTTGAACAGTAAGATTGATCATAAAGATTATCAATGTGATCGTACTTCTTGGGGAGTCGAATTAGTCAAACGAATCAACTCCGATAATTTCAAATTGCTTTACGATATCTATCATATGCAAATTGATGAAGGCGATGTGATTCGTACCATCAAAAATAATATTCAATATATTGCTCACTTTCATACGGCAGGGGTTCCTGGTCGAAATGAAATTGACGGCACTCAAGAATTAAATTATCCAGCCATTATGAGAGCAATTGCTGGAACAGGTTTTAAAGGTTTTGTGGGACAAGAATTTATCCAAAAAAACCAAGATAAATTAGCTTCATTACAACAAGCAATTACAATTTGCGACATTTAACTAACAATATATAACCATGAATAAAAGAAGAGAATTTTTAATCAATAGTGGATTAGTATTAGGTACTTTGGCTATTACTCCTTCCCTAGCCTTTACTACCAAAAAAAGAGCTATTGGAATTCAATTATGGACAATGCGCGAAACTCTTCCTAAAGATGTGAAAGGCGTACTAGCTCAAATTGCAAAAGAAGGTTTTACAGAAGTTGAAACATTTGGATTTTCGCCAAAAGACAACGCTTTCTTCGGAACTTCAGTACAAGATTTTAAAGCCATTTTGGATGCCAATGGTTTGAAAGCAACCAGTAACCATTTTGATTTCAATAACTTTATCAAAACAGGCGATCTTGGTGATTTGAATGCCTATATCACTGCGGCCAAAGTTTTAGGAAGTGAATATGTAACGATTCCATGGATTTTACCTGAATTAAGAGGTACTTCAGCTGCTGATTACAAAAAATTAGCAAAAGGAATCAATCAAGTTGCGCAACAATGTCATGCTGCAGGATTAAAACTAGCCTATCACAATCATGATTTTGAATTCACTCAATTTGGGGATACTAATGGTTACGAGATTTTATTAAACGAAACAGATCCAGCACTGGTTGATTTTGAATTGGATTTGTATTGGGCTGTTCGTGCCGGTCATAATCCTTTAGATTTATTCAAGAAGCATCCAGGTCGTTTCATGATGTGGCATGTAAAAGATATGGATAAAGCCAATAAAGAATGGAATGCTGAAATTGGAAAAGGGGCTATTGATTTCAAAGCCATTTTTGCACAAGCGAAACAATCAGGAATGAAACGTTTCTTTTTAGAGCACGAAACCAATTATATTCCAAATCCAGGTGAATCTATAAAAACAAGTTTTGATTATATTTCGAAAAATTTAATCTAAACTAATTTAGAATAAAAAAAAGGGTATTTAATTCATTTATAATTAAATACCCTTTTTTATTTAAAGTAAATTTACCACTTTTCTATACCTAATAATTTTTTACCTAAGTCACTTAATTCAGCTGTTTTATGTTTGGTAATTTCCCATTTTCTGGGATCTCCAGGAAAAGCAAATCCTTCAGGTGCAATTCGGTTTTTCCACGAATTGATGCGCCATGCTTTTAATTCTTCATTATCCTCTTCAGCCGGCATCATTGAAATGTATTGTGCTATGCGTACTTTGTCTTTAGTCAAATTCGGGCGAATCCCGTGGGGTAGCAAGCTATTAAAGATGAGCAAATCACCAGCCTCCATTTTTACTTTAACAAATTGATCTTTAAATGCTGTAGTATCTGGTTGGAATCGGTGTCTATCTTCTGGTTGAGTTAATTTCCATGTATCATAAGTACGAAATAATTCTGGAATACATTGAAAACCTCCCATGTTTTCATCGGTCGTATCGACTAAAGCCAAAACTCCTTGTACATTTTGCGGTTTGGTTTCTGGATCATAATCCCAATGTATAAATCCTTTAAATTCGTGATCTGGACGAACAGGAAAATTCAAATTGGCTCTATCTATGGTTACCCATAATTTATCCGTACCCCAAACATCTGCAAAAGCATCGTATACTTTTTGCATTTGACGATTGTCCCATTGGTATTGATGATTGTACAACTCCACCATCCCACTATTGGTTAATTCCTTCATTTGCATCTCTGCTCTTGGTGGCGCATACCAAGTAGATGAATCATTCGGATCTTTCTCTTCAAACTCCCAAATGAATTTAGCCAATCGTTCGGCGTTTTCTATTGGTATGGCCTTTTTAATCACGATATATCCATTGGTTGTCCAAAAATCCCATTGCTCATCTGTTAATAAACGAAGTGGTTTACCGTTCGAACGATCATTCAATTGGTGTACACTCGATTTTGCTACCGATGGATTTCCAGGAATATCAGTGTGGGCATTAGGTGCCATAGTAGGCATCATGGTTTGATTTTTAGCATCCATAATTTAATAATTGGTTCGTTTAACAACTCAAATTTAATTAAAACCATTCATTGATTGCTTATTTTCAATGATGTAAAGCAATTATATTAGTAATCATTATTTAGTACTATTCATTGCTGCAACATAATAATTAGAATCAACCGTCACTATTGGATTAGCAGTAGTTACTGTGAGTGCTTTCCAATCATTAGTAGGTTGGATTTTTTCTAATTCGCCATTTATGACTATTTGCACAGGCATCGTAAATCCTTCTACACAATTGATCCAACGGTATACCAATTGTTTTTCTTTAAAATAATATTCTAAAGTAGGCACGCGAGTATCTCTTAGATATTGGTTGAAAACCGAAGACAAATCAACACCAGCCTGTTCGCTAATGTAGTTTTCAATTTGCTTTGTTGTAACTGTTTGATGGTAAAAAGTACTATTCAAACCTCTTAAAATTTGTCGCCATTTTTCGTCATTATTAATAATCTGACGAATGGTATGCAGCATATTTCCGCCTTTGTAATACATATCGCCAGAACCTTCGTTGTTTACATCGTATTGACCAATAATTGGTCTGTCATTCTGTATGTTTTTACGAGTTCCACGAACGTAGGCCGCCCCTGCCTCTTTTCCATAATAGTATTCCACAAACAAACTTTCTGAATAGTTAGTAAAACTTTCATGAATCCACATGTCGGCAATGTCTTTGTAGGTAATATTATTGGCAAACCACTCATGTCCTGACTCGTGTATAATAATAAAATCGAATTTTAGTCCCCAACCGGTTCCACTTAAATCACGTCCGCGATAGCCATTTGCAAAACCATTCCCATAGGTTACACTACTTTGATGTTCCATCCCTAAATACGGCACTTCAACTAATTTATAACTGTCTTCATAAAACGGATAAGGTCCAAACCAATGTTCGAATGCTTTAAGCATTTTAGGAACATCTTGAAATTGTTTTTTGGCTTTTGCCAAATTATTGCGAAGCACATAATATTGACAATCCAATTCGCCTTTTTCGCCTTTATATTTTTCTGAAAAAGGGACATAATCGCCAATATTAATATTTACTCCATAATTATTAATCGGATTAGTGACTTGCCAAGTATAAGTTGTTGTATTGTCTTTTAATGGTTTGGTACTAATCAAACGACCATTGGAAATATTCATTAATCCTTTTGGAACATTGACGCTAATCGTCATCGATTCGGCTTCGTCGTACATATGATCTTTATTTGGCCACCAAACACTAGCACCTAAACCTTGACAAGAAGAAGCAATAAAAGGTTTTCCATTTTCATCTTTCTTCCAGCTAATACCTCCATCCCAAGGTGGATTGAAAGCTATTTTGGGTTTTCCTCCATAAAAGACAACCAATTGTTTGTTCTCTCCTACGTTCTGATTGGCAGCCAAAAAAACATGGTATACATTCCCTTCTTGTTGAAATTTTAGATTAATCCCATCCTGTACAATTTTGGTAATTTGCATCGGTTTTTGCAAATCAATTTGAATGACATTGTACTTTTCGACTACTCGATAGTCAATGGTATTGGAACCTACAATCGTGCTGTCAGCAGGATTCACTTTAATGTCCAAATGGTATTTTTTCAAATCCCACCAACTTCTTTCTTTGGTAATACTTCCTCTCAAGCTATCTTGTCTAGTGAATTGTTGTGCCAAAATTACATTGGACACCAAAACTGCAACCACCAGATAAATTCCTTTTTTACTCATAATTTATAATTTAATATTGCTGAATATGTTCGCCTAATAGCTTGTTTTCTAGTCCGCGAATTTGCATAATGACACGATTGTTGGTGAAATCAAATTGCAATAATCCGAAGTTTTTCTCTGCTACCACTTTGCCAATTTGATAGGGATTTTCCTCACCCGAAAAACTGGAATACACATGTGTCAATCCGCTTGAAGTAAAATCCACCAAGGGATAGTTTAAGTTGGCGATTTTTTTAGAAGAAAAAGTGGCAATATGACGATCTCCAGAAATTATAAAAGTGCCTCTCGCTTTTGATGCCACGAGCATTTTTTCCAATTTATTAATCTCATGCGGAAAATTACCCCAACATTCAAAACCGTGTTGGTCTGAAACTAATTGTATACTACTTACAATTACATTGAATTGAGCATCCGAAGCATTCAATTCCTGTTCTAACCATTTCCATTGGGCTTCTCCTAAAATAGTGCCTTGACCATACGGATTGGGTTGTAACCGTTTTTTAGAATTAACTGCTTTGGTAACGGCCGTTCTAAAAAAACGAGTGTCTAATACAATTACTTTGACTTTATTTCCATCAAAATTAATCACTCTCGAATTATAAACTCCGTCTCTAAAACGTTCTGGTGCATTTTTTGAAGTTCCTAAAAAATCAAATAATAATTGCTGACTCTCTCTTTTGTATGGGTATTCTTCACCACCATCATTCAAACCGTAATCATGATCGTCCCAGGTTCCTAGAATTTGTTTATTGGAAATGAATTGTAAATAATCACTATCGTTTTTTTGAATGGCATAATTTTCTTTAAGCTCCTTCATGTCTTCGGTATCTGAATACACGTCATCTCCACCCCAAATCCAAGCTGCAGGATGGTTCTCGTCAATAGATTTCCATAATTCATTTTTGAGTCGCTGATTGTCACAAGAACCAAAAGATATAGAATAGGTTTTGGTTTGAGAATAAGAAGCAATTGCGATTAAGGAGAAAAATAAACCTAATTGTTTCGAGAATTTAGGAAGTATCGACATCATTTATTTCAATTAAATAGAGAAGTAAATGTAACGGATTTAATTTATATTCAAAACAAAACCCAATAGATTTGAATCTATTGGGTTGTATATATTTTAACTGTAATGGATTATTTCTGTCTCGTCTTTAATACTTCAATCACATCATTCATTTGAAAACCTTTGGCTTGCAATAAGATTAAGTAGTGAAAAAGTAAATCGGCGCTTTCGCTTAAGAACAAATCATCGTTATTGTCTTTGGCTTCAATTACCACTTCTACAGCCTCTTCTCCTACTTTTTGTGCTATTTTATTAATTCCTTTTTCGAATAATGAGGCTACGTAACTTTTTTCAGCATCAGCATTGTCACGACGGGTTTTGATCGTTTGTTCCAAAGTCGAAATAAAACCATAATTAGGTTGGTTATCTTCAGCCCAACAGGTATCAGTCCCATTATGACAAGTTGGACCTACAGGTCGTACTTGAATTAATAGCGTATCATTGTCACAATCGTTCTTAATACTGACCAAATTTAGAAAGTTTCCACTCTCTTCTCCTTTGGTCCAAAGACGCTGCTTCGAGCGACTATAAAAAGTTACTTTTTGGGTATCTTGTGTTTTGGCAAAAGCCTCTTCGTTCATATAACCCAGCATTAAAACGGCTTTGGTTTCGCTATCTTGAATAATGGCTGGAATTAATCCGTGGGCACTTTTTGAAAAATCGATGTTCATTTGAGTAGGATGAATTAGGAGTTGAATTTGGATAATTTAAATTCTAACTTCAATATGATTATTTTGTAATTCTTTTTTTAAGGTCTTAATTTCAATTTCTTTGAAATGAAAAACGCTGGCTGCTAAAGCGGCATCTGCTTTTCCGTCGACAAAGGTATCAATAAAATGTTGCATATTCCCCGCTCCTCCCGAAGCGATAATTGGAATATTTACTAATTGGGATAATCTAGCCAATGCTTCATTGGCAAAGCCGTTTTTAGTTCCGTCATGATCCATGGAGGTAAACAAAATTTCTCCTGCACCACGAGTTGCAACTTCCTTAGCCCAATCAAAAAGTTTAATGTCTGTAGGTACTTTTCCTCCAACTAAATGCACCATCCATTCCCCATCAATTTGTTTAGCATCAATAGCAACCACAACACATTGGCTTCCAAATTTCTGTGCCAAATCAGTAATCAATTGTGGATTTTTAACCGCCGAAGAATTGATAGATACTTTATCAGCGCCGTTTTGCAACAAGATTTCTACATCTTCTACTGAGGCGATACCACCACCAACAGTAAACGGAATATTAATGGTTGCTGCTACTTTACGAACTAAATCCACTAAAGTTTTACGGCGTTCCTCTGTAGCTGAAATATCTAAGAAAACCAACTCATCTGCTCCTTCATCAGAATAGATTTTGGCTAATTCCACAGGATCTCCAGCATCGCGCAGGTCAACAAAATTAACTCCTTTGACCGTTCTTCCGTTTTTGATATCCAAACAAGGAATGATTCTTTTTGTAAGCATTATTGATTTAAAATATAGTTTTCCAATTGTTTCAACGAAATTCTTCCTTCGTAAATCGCTTTTCCGATGATGGTTCCTTCACAACCCAATTCGGCTAATTGTGGTAATTCATCAAAAGTGGAAATACCTCCAGAAGCAATTAATTGTATCCCTTTGGCTGTAGCCAAAATTGTAGCATACAAATCAAAACTCGGCCCAGCCAACATGCCGTCTTTGGCAATATCGGTACAAATAACGTATTGAATTCCTTTGGTTTGATAGTCTTGAATAAAGGGAATTAAATCCTCATCTGAGTCTTCTAACCAGCCGGAAACAGCTACTTTTTCATTGGTAGCATCGGCGCCTAAAATAATTTTATCAGAACCATATTCAGCAATCCATTGTTCGAAAATCGCTCTGTTTTTTACAGCAATACTTCCGCCTGTGATTTGATTTGCCCCCGATTCAAAAGCAATTTTCAAATCAGCATCAGATTTTAATCCGCCACCAAAATCAATCTTCAATTGGGTTTGTGTGGCAATTTGTTCTAAAATTTTATAATTCACAATTTTGCTAGATTTAGCTCCATCTAAATCCACCAAATGTAAATACTCAATTCCATGTGCTTCAAACGATTTGGCTACTTCCAGCGGATTCTCATTGTAAATGATTTTAGTGTCGTAATCCCCTTTGGATAAGCGAACACATTTTCCGTCGATGATATCTATAGCGGGTATTATTCTCATTTATTTTTATTTAATAATTTAAAGATTAAAAAATTTAAAGATCAATTTAGTGGGTTTGAATCCAACTAATTTATTACTCTATAATTTTTGAATATTTCAATCCTTTAATCTTATAATTTTAAGAAATTAGCTAAAATTTGTTCTCCTACATCGCCACTTTTCTCTGGGTGAAATTGGGTACCGTAAAAATTATTTTTTTGTAAAGCCGAAGCATATTCCAAATCGTAATTGGTAGTAGCAATGGCTTCTTTGCAATTCGGAACATAGTAACTGTGCACCAAATACATGTATTCATTATCATTTATTTCTTTAAACAAAGGCGATTTCAAATTGTAAATTTGGTTCCATCCCATTTGGGGAACTTTCACATTATTGGAAAACCGAATGACATTCGCATCAAAAATCCCCAGTCCGTCTGTATTTCCTTCCTCTGAATGGTGGCACATCAACTGCATGCCCAAACAAATCCCTAATACGGGTTGTTTTAAGTTAGGAATTAAACTATCCAAACCACTTTCAATCAGTTTTTGCATGGCATAACTGGCTTCACCAACACCTGGAAAAATTACTTTATCCGCTTGTTGTATCTCGTCTGGATTATTAGTTAAAACGGCTGTGTATCCTAAACGTTCTATAGCAAATAGAATGCTTTGAATATTTCCTGCTCCGTAATTGATAATGGCAATTTTCATTCGTTTGTTTTATAGCATTCCTTTGGTTGAAGGCAAAATCATTTTCTCAGTATCCCTTTTTACAGCAACTTTAATCGCTTTGGCAAAAGCTTTGAAAATAGCTTCAATCTTATGGTGCTCGTTAGTTCCTTCGGCTTTGATATTGATATTGGCTTTGGCACCATCTGAGAACGATTTGAAAAAGTGGTAAAACATCTCCGTTGGCATTTTACCTACCATTTCACGTTTGAATTCCGTTTCCCAAACCAACCAATTTCTTCCACCAAAATCAATCGCTACTTGCGATAAACAATCGTCCATTGGCAAACAGAAACCATAACGTTCAATACCTAATTTATTGCCTAATGCTTTCGCAAAAACTTCTCCTAAGGCAATGGCAGTATCTTCAATCGTATGGTGTTCATCGACTTCTAAATCGCCTTTTACGGTAATCTCTAAGTCCATTTGTCCGTGACGCGCAATTTGGTCCAACATATGATCGAAAAAGGCTATACCAGTGTCGATTTTACTTTTTCCAGTTCCGTCTAAATTAAGTTGGATACAAATATCTGTTTCGTTTGTTTTTCTTTCGATACTAGCCGAACGAGCCTCTAATTTTAAAAACTCATAAATGGTTTTCCAATCAGTAGTTTGTAACGAAATAACACCACTAAAATCTTCATTTTCTTTGATTTCGTCACTTCCTAAACCTTCTTGTTGTTGTAAGAAAATGGCTTTAGCTCCTAGGTTTTTTGCTAAAGCAACATCGGTAATTCGATCGCCTAAAACAAATGAGTTCGTTAAATCATAGTCAGGATTGTCGATGTATTTGGTTAGCATTCCGGTACGTGGTTTACGCGTTGGTGCATTATCTGCAGGAAACGAACGATCGATAAAAATATCATCAAACAAAACACCTTCATTTTCAAAAGCTCGTAGAATGAAATTTTGCGTTGGCCAAAAGGTGTCTTCTGGAAAACTATCCGTTCCCAATCCGTCTTGGTTAGTTACCATAACCAATTCATAGTCCAATTCATTGGCTATTTTAGCCAAATACTGAAAAGCTTTAGGATAAAATTCTAATTTATCTAAACTGTCTAATTGAAAATCGGTTGGTTCAATTACGATAGTCCCATCACGATCTATAAATAATACTTTTTTCATATTCTTAATTCAAGCTTTTTAAAGCGGCTATTAATTTTTGATTTTCTTCAGCGGTTCCTATGGTCAAACGCAAAGTGTTTTCACACAATGGCTGTGTCGTTCTATTGCGAATTACTATTCCTTTGGCAATTAATTCATCATAGCGTTGATTCGCATTATCTACTTTGATTAAAATAAAATTAGCCTCCGTTGGATAAATTGTTGATACAAAACTTACTTCATTTAATACTTTAAGTAATTGTTCTCTTTGTGCTATAATTGAAATAATCTCTTCTTTAATTTGCTTTGGATTAGCCAAACGATCTAATGCTCTTTGTTGAGTCAATTCGTTGACGTTATAAGGCGGTTTGATCTTGTTTAAAACTGCAATGATTGCAGCCGAAGCATAACAAACACCTAAACGAATTCCTGCCAAACCATAAGCCTTAGACAAGGTTTGCGTTATAATTAAATTTGGGTAATCTTTTATTTTTTGAATCCAAGACGCTTTGTCCGAAAAATCAATATAAGCCTCGTCAATTACTACTAATCCGTTAAAATTGTCTAGTAAATACTGAACGCTTTCTTCCGAAAAAGAGTTACCGGTTGGATTGTTTGGCGAACAAAGAAAAATCATTTTAGAATTCGTATCTACCGCGCTGATGATTAATTCCAATTGCGGTTGAAAATCATTGGAAAGTAAAACCTCTCTATTTTCCACTGCGTTTAAATTTGCCAAAACCCCATACATTCCATAAGTGGGTGGTAACGTAATTACATTATCGATTTTAGGTTCGCAAAAAGCACGGAATAATAAATCCAATACTTCGTCACTTCCATTTCCTAGCAAAATCTGATTTATTGCTACGCCATTTTGATTGGCCAAAACCGATTTAACCGAAGTTTGTTGCGGATCTGGATAACGATTCACACCATTTTCGAATGGATTTTCATTGGCATCCAAAAAAATCATTTTGGCTGTATCAAAGTCTTCAAATTCATCACGTGCCGATGAATACGGCTTCATGAGTTTGACATTCTCTCGAACTAAGGTATTGATGTCGAATTTATTTTCCATTTTCAATCGCATTTAAACGTAATGTAACTGCATTTTTGTGGGCTTGTAGTCCTTCTTTTTCAGCCATAATTTCGATGGCTTTACCAATGGTTTGAATACCTGCCTCCGAAATTTTTTGGAACGTCATTGATTTCATAAAACTATCCAAATTGACTCCACTATAATTTTTTGCGTAGCCATTCGTTGGTAAGGTGTGATTCGTGCCTGAAGCATAATCTCCAGCGCTTTCTGGCGTATAATTGCCTATAAATACCGAACCTGCATTGGCAATATTATCGACATAATAATCGTTATTTTCTGTGCAAACAATAAAGTGTTCCGGACCGTATTCATTGATTAAATCTAAAGCGATTTCTTGATTTTCGACAAAAATCAATTTTGAATTAGCAATGGCTTTTTCAGCAATTGTCTTTCTAGGTAAAATAGCCAATTGTGATTGCACTTCTTCTTCCACTGCTTCAATCATTTGTTTTGAAGTTGAAACCAAGATCACTTGACTATCAGTTCCATGTTCTGCTTGACTTAATAAATCAGAGGCTACAAAAGCTGGAACCGCGCTATCGTCGGCAACCACTAACAACTCTGAAGGGCCCGCCGGCATATCAATCGCAACACCAAATTGAGTCGCTAATTGTTTGGCTACAGTTACATATTGATTTCCGGGACCAAATATTTTGTAGACTTTAGGAATGGTTGCTGTACCGAAAGTCATTCCTGCAATCGCTTGAATTCCGCCCACTTTAAGAATTTTGGTAACACCACAAAGCTGTGCTGCATATAAAATAGCAGGATTCAGATTTCCAGTAGCATCCGGTGGCGAACATAAAACTACTTCTTTACAACCCGCAATTTTAGCTGGTACTGCCAACATTAATACGGTTGAAAATAAAGGGGCTGTTCCTCCAGGAATGTACAAACCTATTTTTTGAATAGGTCTTTTTTCTTGCCAACATTCCACTCCAGGAGCAGTTTCAACACTAACACGATTTGTTTTTTGTGCTGAGTGAAATTTCTCAATATTTGATTTGGCTAATTGAATAGCTGCTTTCAATTCGTCAGAAACATTAATAATTGCATTTTGAACTTCTTCATCAGAAACCAAAATAGTATCTAGAGCGATTCCGTCAAACTGAGTAGTATATTGTTGAACTGCTTTATCTCCGTTGTTTTGTACTGCGGTGAAAATTTCTTTAACAGTTGCTTCAATATCGTCCACAGTTTTAGTAGGTCTTTCTAATAAAGAAGCCCAGTTTTCCTGTTTTGGATTGTATATTTTATTCATTGTTGTAGTACGATTAAGAAATTACAATACCATTTTTTCAATTGGGCAAACCAAAATTCCTTCGGCACCAGCTGCTTTTAACTCGTCAATTACTTCCCAAAAACGATCTTCTTCAATAACTGTATGAACGCTAGACCAGCCTGCTTGTGCCAAAGGCATTACCGTTGGGCTTTTTAAAACAGGTAAAATGGAGCTAATCAATTCAATTTTGTCATTGGGAACATTCATCAAAATGTATTTTGATTTGCGTGCTCTTAATACCGATTGAATTCGGAATTGTAATTTATCTAAAATTGCTTTATTTTCAGAAGAAATTTTAGGAGAAACTGCAAGAACTGCTTCGCTCTTAAAAATCACTTCTACTTCTTTTAAATTGTTTTTAAACAAAGTGCTACCACTTGAGACAATATCGACAATCGCATCAGCTAAACCAATGTTGGGAGCGATTTCAACAGAACCGGAAATTTGGTGTAAATCAACCGAGACATTTTTAGACTTAAAGAAATCTAAAACCGTATTCGGATAGGATGTTGCAATTCGCAAACCATCTAAATCTTTAACTGAATTATAGTTAAAACTTTTTGGTACCGCCACTGAAACTTTGCATTTTGAAAATCCTAGTTTCTCTGCAACCTGGATATTTTTTCCTTTTTCAACCAAAAGATTATCTCCAACGATGGCAGCATCTACTACTCCATCAATCAAATATTGAGGAATGTCTGAATTTCTTAGATACAATACTTCTAAAGGAAAATTAGAGGCAGTAGCTTTTAACTGATCGTTTCCATTATTAATAGAAATTCCACAATCTTTAAGGATTTGGATACTGTCTTCGTTTAAGCGTCCTGATTTTTGAATGGCAATTTTTAAAGTACTCATTGTTATGTTGTTTTGTTGTTTGTTGTGATTTGAGTACAACAGATTTTTAATAAAAAACCCGCTTGATGTACTCAAACGGGTTTTTAAATATGTGACTTACACGCATACCATTAACACATCGCTTGAGAGCAATTTAGTAAATGATGATGATGTAATTGATTTGATTTCATAAATATTGATTGAAATAGTCTTTTATTTCGAGTGCAAATATAAAGTAAAATATAGTTACCACCCAATTTTTATTTTAACTTAAAATACTATTATTGTTAAATACAAATTGAATTAATTTAATTTAGGCCCGGCATGTACCAATCGTTTTCCTTCTTCAGTATCGGTATATTGTTCAAAATTTTTAATATAACGGGCAGCTAAATCCTTGGCTCTACGTTCCCATTCACTTGTATCTACATAAGTGTCTCTAGGATCTAAAATACCAGTGCTTACATTTGGCAACTCAGTTGGTATTGTTAAGTTCAAATAGGGAATTGCTTTGGTTTCTGCATCCTCTATTTCACCACTAATAATAGCATCGATAATAACTCTGGTGTTTTTTAATGAAATTCGTTTACCGGTACCGTTCCAACCCGTATTAACTAAATACGCTTTAGCTCCATGTTCTTTCATTTTACCAATTAATGTTTTGGAATACATGGTAGGATGCAAGGTTAAAAACGCTTCACCAAAAGCGGGTGAAAATGAAGGAACCGGCTCGGTGATACCTCTTTCGGTTCCAGCTAGTTTAGAGGTATAGCCACACAAAAAGTGGTATTGCGCCTGATCTTCATCTAAAATAGAAACCGGAGGTAATACACCAAAAGCATCGGCGGATAAGTAAATAATTTTCTTAGCATGACCTGCTTTTGAAGGCAAAACAATTTTATTGATGTGATAGATGGGATAGGATACTCTAGAATTTTCAGTAATAGAATGATCGTGGTAATTTATTTCACCGTATTCATCTACCATTACATTTTCTAATAAGGCATCGCGTTTAATCGCTCTCCAAATATCCGGTTCGTTAGTTTCAGACAAGTCAATTACTTTGGCATAACAGCCTCCTTCAAAATTAAAAACTCCATTATCATCCCAACCGTGTTCGTCATCGCCTATTAAATACCGTTTTGGATCGGCAGAAAGTGTGGTTTTTCCAGTACCAGAAAGTCCAAAAAAGATGGCTACATCCCCTTCTTCTCCTACATTAGCCGAACAGTGCATGGATGCCATTCCTTTTAAAGGAAGGTAATAGTTCATCATGGCGAACATTCCTTTTTTCATTTCTCCACCATACCAAGTTCCGCCGATGATTTGAATTTTTTCAGTAAGATTAAAAACAACAAAGTTTTCTGAATTCAAACCTTGTTTTTCCCAATTTGGATTTGTGGTTTTGGAACCATTCATAACCACAAAATCAGGTTCGCCAAAGTTCTCTAATTCATATACCGAAGGGCGAATAAACATATTGGTTACAAAATGCGCTTGCCAAGCCACTTCCATAACAAAACGTACTTTCAAGCGTGTATCCGGATTGGTTCCGCAAAAAGCATCTACAACATAGAGTTTTGGCGAAGTGGACAATTGTTTTAAAACCAATTTTTTTAGATCATGCCAAATCATGGGTGTCGTTGGAAAATTCACTTTGTCATCCCAGTAGATAGTATCTTTAGTAACATCGTCTTTTACAATATAACGGTCTTTTGGCGAACGCCCTGTGAATACACCGGTTTTAACTGCAACAGCCCCCGACTCGGTTACGGCACCTTTTTCATATCCTTTTCTGCGATTAGACATTTCTGCTTGATACAACTCTTCATAGGAAGGATTGTAGGAAACCTCATGATATCCCGTTATACCTAAACCGTGTAATTCTTGAATGATTTTGATGTTTCTCATCTTTTTATTGTATTTTAAAAATAATCAAAGTATTAAATTCAAAATTAATAAAATTAAATTACGAAATCGATATAGTAAATAATAAAATAAAATAATTATTGCTTTATTGCGAATACTCTATAATTACATCTAATAAATAACATATATATAAAATAAACGCAATATTTATTTTTGTTCTACTAATAAAAATAAAGAATCATTGCTATACTATAAATTACTTTTCTTCGTGATCGCTAGCTTCTTTTTCGATAATTGTATTACTGAAATCTTTTCTAATTTCTGTATGGCGAATTTCTCCTCCTGAAGTACCTACTTTTTGAATTACAAATAGACTCGCAATTCCAATTAGTAAAATGATATAAGATACCAACTTCTCTTTCGCATTTTTCTTATATTGAAGATAAAAACCTACCAGTGACAAAACACCCAAAATATCTAATAACAATGCCATTTTTTCGGCTAATTCTTCATGTTCGTGAATGATTTTCCAACCAATACCGGGCATGTCTTCTACCAACTCCTCTGCTCCTTCTCCGGTATTCATACTTAAAATTCCAAAAATAGCTCCAATCACAAACAAAACATAGGATGTGTTGATGATAGATCTGTTTTTGCTAAGTAATCCAGCAATTAAAATCCCGATTGCTAAAATGGTTCCAATAATTGGAAAGTGGTTGACCACCATGTGTAAATGTGCTTCGTTCATAATATAAAATTTAGTTTGTTAATTATCCTGCTAATGAAACTCCAATCAATGAGCCTATTCCATACGTTACTGCTGCGGCTGCAAGTCCAAAAGCGACTTGTCGAAAACCAGAAAACAAAACACTTTTACCTGTCAGTAAAGTAATTGCGGCTCCAATTCCAAAAAGACCAATTACACTACTTCCAATACTTAATAAAATGGCATTATTTCCATCTAGAAAGATAAAAGGATACAATGGAATGATAGCCCCGATAGAAAATAGTACAAATGAAGCGATGGCAGCTTCCCAAGCCGAACCACCTAATTCTTCTTTATCTATTCCTAATTCCTCAGTAATAATAGCATCGATTGCGGTTTCTGGATTTTCAAAAGCTTTGTCTGCTAATTTTTGTGCATCTGCAGCGCTCATTCCTTTGGCTTGATACAGTAAAACCAATTCCTTTTTCTCTTCTTCAGGAGAAGCTTCTAATTCTTCTGTTTCCAATTCTATTTGGCGTTGATTCAATTCTCTCGAGCTTTGAACCGAAAGCCATTCTCCTAATGCCATCGAAATGGCACCGGCTAATAATCCAGCAGTTCCCGTCAAGAGAATGGTATTATTTGAAACTGCGGCTCCAGCCACACCCATCACCAGACTCATATTGGAAACCAAACCATCATTGGAACCCAATACAGCGGCACGCAATGCATTTCCGCCAACTGATTTGTGACGACTTTCAAATTTGGATAATAATCCTCCAGAAACATTTAAGGCTTCGTTATTATTGACGGCCTCAATAATATTCAAGTGATTGTGCTCAAAACCCGTTAGCTTTTCGCCCAATTCAATTTTATTTTTAATGGTATTTACCGCAAATTGTTTTTCAATACTCGCTAAACTGCTAATTATAGAACTGTAGCCAAACAATTTTCCGACTTTCAGCTGGAATTTAGCCTTAGAAGAAGGCAATGGCATTTGATAGTTTGATTCCAAAGTCATCACTTTTTCCAACATATGTTTTGCATGTCCTTTTTCAATTTCAGCCAAACTTTGCAATACCCGAGTTAAATTCACATCCGATTGAATGGATGCAATGCTGTCATACAAAAAGGCGGTATCGACTTCGACTTGCAATTGCTTTTTTAATTTGTTTACATCCATAATTTTCTAATTCACTATTTCGAAAACACCTTTAGTCAAAATTTTTGAAGAAGCGTTAATAATGTTATTGGGAAGAATTTCTACAAAATCCTTATTTTTTGTACCAATAGCAACCGCTACTTTTTTAAATGAATACCTATTGTTTTTGATGGTTTCTAATAAAAGTACGAAATTTTTGTTGTTTTCGGTAACTAATGCGTCAACAGGTACCGCTAATCCTTTTTGGGTACTCACTTTTATGTTGGCTTCAACAAACATACCTGTCAACAATCGTTGTTTGATAGATTCATCTAAATGACCGTGAACATTAATTGTTCGCTCATTTCCTTCAATGGATTTTCCAACCAAATGTACTTCTGCAGGAAATACTTCTTTGGAGGCTTCAGGCACAGTAAATTGAATAGGCTGACCTATTTTTACCTTCAAAATATCTTTTTCAAAAACGGCTAATTCCAAATGCAAATGTTGGGTATCAACTATTTCTAAAATTACTGCAGATGGAGCTATGTACATACCAACATTAGCATTCATAACTACTATATCTCCTGAAATTGGTGATGAAATAGTGACTGTTGAAGTTAATTTTCCTTTCTCGACTTGGGTCGGATTAATTTTCAATAAAAGTAATTTTTCTCTTAAACTCTGATACATTCCTTTCGTTTTGCGATACTCACTTTCAGCCATTAAGTAGTTTTTTTGGGAGCTTATTTTTTCGTCAAATAAGGTTTTTTGACGTTCGTATTCTGATTTTAAATACTTAATTTGCTCAGCCATTTCAAGATACTCTTTTTGAATATCCAAAAATTCCGCACTTTCCAAAGTAACCAATGCTTGTCCCTTCTGGACTTTATCACCAACTAAGAGTCGAGTTGATTTGACATAGCCTCCAATAAAAGTAGTCACTTGTGCTCTATTTTGTGGCGGAACATCAATCGTACCTGAAGTCTTTACATTCACATCAAAATCCTGTTCGGTCGGTTTTTCTATTCGCATTCCAACTGATTTGAACTGCAAATCAGTAATATGAATTAAACCATCCTCTTTTAGAGTTTGATCTTCCGTTTTAGTTTCTTTACAGCTGAATGCAATAGTTGCAATTACCAGTGTATATAGTATTTTTTTGATCATGATAAATTAAAAATTAAGGTAATATAATTCCAATTGAGTAGTATTGTATTGTAATAACGTATCTAAATAATCGACTTGAATTGCCGTTGCATTTTCTAAACTTTGAATGTATTGAAAGAAATCAATTTCGCCATTTATATAACTTAATTGGGCAACCTTATTTATTTCTTCAGACAGTTTTTTACCGTGTTGTTCATAGTAATTAATAGCTTCCTGGTATTTAGTTACTTCATTTTTCTTTTGATTGAGATACTGTTCTAACTTTTGTTCTTCATTTTGTTTTTGTTGTTCCCAACTTTTTAAATCCAATTGGGCAACCTTAATTTTAGATTGTAAACCTTTATAGAAAAGCGGCACTGCAATACCAAGTTGAAATCCATACAAAGATTGCGACAAGCCATTATTACGACCTTGGAAATAATCAATGTTAATGTCAGGAAGAGTATGTTGTTTTTGCAATGCAATTTGTTTTTTGTAATTTTCGGTAATTTGTTCTAAATAAGACATATGAAGTTCTTTACCAGAACTATTACTTCCTAATTCAAGCGGCATCAGTTGAGTATTTACAATAGTTGTTTTTTCATCCGCTTGAACCAAAGAATTCAGTAATTCATATTGCGCTTGTTTGTCTTTTTCAATTTGTGATTTCTTTGTTTTAATTTGCCCGGATTTGGCTTGAGCTGTAATCTTTTCTAAATAATTTGTTTCGCCTAATTCAAATCGGCGATTACTTGCTTTTGAAAAATTCTGGTACAAACTATCCAAGTAATTATAGCGTTTTTCTTGATTTTGTAAATACACAATCTGCTCATAAACTTTGGAAACTGCCAATGCTAGTTTATTCTTTTGCAAGTCGAATTTGGCTTTTTCTTTTTCATATTCTGAAGTAAGCACATTTTTCTTAGCCCCATAAACTGTAGGAAATTCAAATTTTTGCTGGATACCAAAAACACGTAATGGAAGGTTATTTAACGCTAAATTGTTTTGATCATAACTGTAATAAAAAGTAGTTTTATCAATAGAATAAGCAGTTGTAATATTCGTCTTTAACTTTTCTAATTGCAATTGTGACGCTTTTACTTCTTTGTTATTTTCCAATGCCAAATGAATAATTCGTTCGCGTTCTGAATTGGTATTCTGGGCAACCAAAAAAGTAGAACTAAATAAGAATAGTAGTAAACAAGTTGTCTTGTGATGCATTTTAAATTTTGGTTTTTTAAATTCTTTTCCGTCAAATACTTTAAATAAAATAGGCAATACAATCATGGTTAATACAGTTGCCGTAAACAACCCACCAATCACTACTGTTGCCAATGGACGTTGTACTTCGGCTCCAGCAGAGGAAGAAATCGCCATGGGTAAAAAACCTAATGCTGCTGCGGCGGCAGTTAATAAAACAGGGCGTAAACGATCTGTAGTGCCTTTTAGAATCAACTCGTCCATGTTTTTCATTCCGTGTTGTTTTAACTCTTTGAAGTGTTCTATAAGTACGATTCCATTCAAAACTGCAATTCCGAAAAGGGCAATAAAACCAACACCTGCCGAAATACTAAATGGTAAACCACGCATCCACAAAAATAATATCCCACCCACCGCAGAAAGCGGTATGGCTGAATACACCATCAATGCTTCTTTAATCGATCCAAAAGCAAAATACAATAGAATAAAAATCAAAAACAATGCTATGGGAACTGCAATTAACAAACGGTCTTTGGCAGATTGGAGATTTTCAAATTGGCCACCATATTTCACATAATATCCTGCTGGCAGTTTAATTTTAGTATTCACTATTTTTTGAATATCGGTTACCACACTTTGTAAATCTCGATTTCTAACATTAATTCCCACCACTATGCGACGATTGGTATTGTCTCTTGAAATTTTGGCCGGTCCTTGTGTATAGTCTATAGTAGCCAATTCACTCAACGGAATTTGTTGGCCGTTAGGAGTAGCAACGTATAAGTTTTTTAAATCCTCAATATCATGTCGACTTCCTTCATTTAGTCGAACTACCATGTCAAATCGCTTTTCGCCTTCAAAAACGTTACCTACTGTTTTTCCTGCAAAACTCAGGGCTATCATTTCGTTCAAGTCGGCAATATTCAAACCATAACGTGCAATTTTAGATCGATCGTATTGCACAAACATTTGTGGTAAACCTTCTGTTTTTTCGATAATTATATCGGATGCACCGTCAACATTTTTAATAGCACGTTCAATTTCATGTGCTTTTTGTGCCAAAATATCTAGGTTCTCTCCAAATATTTTAACCGCTACATCCGAACGCGTACCTGAAACTAATTCGTTAAATCGCATTTCTATGGGCTGAGTAAATTCGATTTCCATATTCGGAATTTGAACTTCTAAAGCCGTTTTGATTTTATCTGCCAGTTCGTCTTTAGATTCAGCAGAAACCCATTCTGATTTGGGTTTCAATTTAACAATAATATCACTTTCCTCCATAGACATTGGATCTGTAGGCACTTCGGCAGCACCTATCCTACTTACGACTTGGGTTACTTCAGGAAAATTTTCGAGAATGATTTTTTCAATTTTGGTAGTAGTAGCAACCGTTTTAGTCAATGAAGTTCCTGTTTTCAATACCGGCTGAATTACAAAATCTCCTTCGTCCAAAGTGGGAATAAACTCACCTCCCATTGTACTAAAAATTGCAATTGCAAAAACTAAAAGTCCAACTGCACCATACAATACTTTTTTAGTATTGGACAAAGCCCAAGAAATAATCGGGATATACCACGAATTTAATTTTTGAATCAATTGGTGTGAGAAAGAATTTGGGTTTTCTACAGATGGTTTTAAAAATAAAGAAGCCACCACGGGCACATAAGTAAAACAGAACAACATTGCACCCAGTAATGCAAAACTAAATGTCATTGCCATGGGCTTGAACATTTTACCTTCTATTCCCGATAAAGAAAGGATGGGAATAAAAACGATCAGAATAATCAACTGCCCAAAAACCGCTGAATTCATCATTTTTGAAGCACTTTTAAAAGTGATTTGATCAATTTCAATTTGCTGGTCTTCTTTTGGTAAAGTAGCTAAATGAGCGGATTTATGTGCAATTTGAAACGCAATAAATTCAACAATAATAACTGCTCCGTCTATTATGATTCCAAAATCAATGGCACCCAAACTCATTAAATTAGCATCAATGCCGAAAATATTCATGAACGAAATGGCAAACAATAAACAAAGTGGAATTACCGAAGCAACTACCAATCCAGAGCGCCAGTTTCCTAATAATAAAACGACTACAAAAATTACGATTAAACAGCCCAAAATTAAATTTTCAGCAACCGTAAAAGTAGTTTTTCCTACCAATTCACTTCGTTCCAAAAATCCGTTTATATGCACTCCTTCAGGTAAGGATTTCTGAATTTCGGCTACACGTTTTTTTACATCGGTAATTACTTGTTTAGAGTTGCCACCTTTTAGCATCATTACTTGACCTAATACTTTCTCTCCTTCTCCATTACCCGTAATAGCACCAAAACGGTTGGCGTGACCAAACTGAACCTGTGCAATATTTTTGATATAAACCGGAAATCCGTTTGAATTTTTAACTACAATATTTTCAATATCATCTAACGATTTAACCTTTCCCTCACCACGGATAAAATAACTCTGGTTGACTTTTTCAATATAAGCACCTCCTGCAATACTATTGTTTTTTTCCAAAGCAGAAAAAACCTCCGTCATACTAATATTCATGGCTTTTAACCGGGCAGGATAGAGTGCAATTTCATATTGTTTTAAATAACCACCCCAGGTGTTAATTTCTACCACACCTTTAATTCCGGATAATTGACGCTTAACTACCCAATCCTGAATGGTTCTCAAATCGGCAACAGAATAGTTGGACTTATACTCAGGTGCAACTTCTAAAGTGTATTGGTAAATTTCCCCCAAGCCTGTAGTAATGGGTCCCATTTCTGGTGTTCCAAAACCAGCTGGAATTTTTTCAGAGGCCGATTTAATTTTTTCGGCTATTAATTGTCTTGGTAAATAAGTACCTAAATCATCTTCAAATACTATGGTAACAACCGATAAACCAAATTTAGAAATCGAACGAATTTCTTTGACTCCAGGCAAATTAGCCATTTCAATTTCAACTGGATAAGTAATAAATTGTTCGATATCTTGAGTAGATAGATTGCGAGAGGTAGTAATTACTTGAACCTGATTATTAGTAACATCGGGAACTGCTCCAATTGAAATTTGAAAAAGGGAATAAATTCCAAAGCTGAATACTACTAGAGTAAATAGTAAAACAATTAGTTTATTTTTAAGGCTAAATGCGATAATTTTTTCGAGCATAATCGACTTGTATTTATGTACTTCAAAAGTAAGTCATAAATATAAGCTAATTCTTAAGAATTACTTAAGGGTTTCTTAAGTATTACTTAGGTATTGATTGAAAAATCAATGTCACTTTAGTCCCTGAATTTTCTGTGCTTGCTATGTTGATACCTACTTGAAGTAAAGAACAAAGTCGTTGCACGATTGATAATCCTACACCAATTCCTTTAATTTCTGGATGATTCAACGCCTTGGAGCGGAAAAATGGTTGGAATACTTTCTCTAAATCAGCTTGAGGAATCCCAATTCCATTATCAAGTATAGTACACTCTATTTGATTTTGGTGATGGGCTAAATTAATTTCAATTAAACCGTTTTGACGGGAATATTTCAACGCATTTGAAATTAAATTTGTAACAATAATAGTTACAAAATGATGATCTGAAAGACAATAAAAATCATCGTTTAATTCTGTTTGTATCTTTATTTCTTTCGCTTCAATAATTCCAGATTGTCTAGCCAATGTGTCTAGAAGAACACTGTTCAGACATACCGGTTCTTTTTTTAAAGTTTGCTTTTCATTTTCAAATCGGGCCAATAATAACAACTGATCAACCAAATGATTCAAACGATCTACTTCAGAAACACAAAAATTAATTTTATCTTCATATTCTTGTGTTGCTCTAGGTTTTCTAATTAAGACCTCCAAAGTTCCTTTAATTACCGATAGTGGCGTTCGCAATTCATGTGAAGCATCTGAAGTAAATTGTTTTTCACGTTCAATTGCCGTTTCTAAACGATCTAAAAGATTATTAATTGTTTTGGACAAAATGTACAATTCATCTTTTGTTTTTGGCAATAGAATTCGGGATCTCAAATTGTCTTTTGTAATCGCATTAGAAGTAGTAATTATAGAACTAATCGGTTGAATACTTCGTCCAGCTATTAGTCGGGCGATAAGAAACAAAATAAGCAAAATCGTTGGGTAAGCAATCAACAAGACCTCTACTAAATCATTCAAAACCATAAATGAATTTTCTAACGACATTGCAACCAATAGGTATCCAACAATGGTTTTGTCTTGATAAATAGGCAGTTGGATTTGACGCAATGACTTACCTTCTAAATAATAGTCAAATAGTTGATTTAAAGGAATTTCAGCATTGAATTGCAGATTCTTTTTTAGGTTTGGTGATTTTTCTACGATAAGTTTATTTTCATCAATAAACTGAACAAAAACTGGATTTACATCAACTGTATTGTGCTCTCTTTCCATCCATTCCTCTTCGTGTATCAGACGGAAATCATTATTACTGATAGCGATTTCTGTTAAATGTTTTTGGGATTCAGAAGTTATATCATCATTGATATGACTAAATACATTGTAACGTACGCTAATATAAATTACCACAAATACCACTGCAATTAACAAAGCAGTTGTAACTATGTAAAGTGAAGCTATTCTATTTTTGAAAGAAAGTTGTTGCATGCTTTAATCATTAGCGATATAGCCTACACCCCGAATGGTTTTGATGTAGTCTTCTTCTTTTTTTAAATTTAATTTTTTACGAATTGCATTCATAAATACATCAATTACACCAGTATCATAATCAAAATGTATGTCCCAAACATCTTCAATAATTTGAGTTCGTGTACATACCTTTCCTTTGTTTTTTACCAAATAATGTAAGAGTTCAAATTCCCGATGGGTAAGAGTAATTGCTACATTGTTGACCATAACAAGATGTTTGGATAAATCCATTTCAATTGGTCCCAAAGTTAAAACTTGTTCTTTTTCACTATTACGAAAGTGAATTTTTATACGTTCAACCAATTCATCAAAACTAAAGGGTTTTTTGATATAATCGTTCGCTCCTGCTTGAAGTCCTTCAATAGTCTCTTGCACTGTATCCTTTGCAGTTAAGAAAATGATTGGACTAGTTTTATTTTGTAATCGATACGCTTTACATACTTCCAAACCAGTTAGTTTGGGTAACATCCAATCCAGTAAAACTAAGTCAAAATTTTCATTGGTTAACAACTCTAGTGCTTTTTCACCATCGGTAGCTGTTACAATAGTATAGCCTTCTTCTTCCAATCCTTGTTGCAAGAATTGGAGGATTCCAACTTCGTCTTCTACAATTAATATGCGCATGGATACAACATCATTTAATTATTGCATAATAAATTTAAAGGCTATGGTTGCGATACTAGCCTTAAGTCGGTCAGTACGCTCATATTGATGGAATCTAAAATCAACATTTTTTAACCCAAATTGCCATATTTTGGCTGATGCAAAAATATCAGTATAATTGACTCCAAAACCTATTTGTTTGGTTTCAAAGGTAGCTAAATCTGGATCAGAAGTATAAAATTGTTCCGTAGAAAGGTGTTTTTCATAAGGAGCATAATATTGGGATGCTGTTTGGGTGTAATACCTAAAGGTTGGAAATACCGTGAATTTATCTGAAATTTTTACTGGTAATTCTATACTTGCAGTTTGTGCATGAATATTCCAATCATCTGAATAATACCTATAATACGTTCGTAAAACCAAGCGCTCACTAATATAATAATTCAATCGTGCGCCAATGGGTAATTTGAATCGAGTATCTGGTAAACGTTCCACATCATCTGCTAATTTGAAAACGCCTGAATTGGAACTACTTTCATAATTGGCAATAAATTGAGATTGGCCGATGAAAAAATTAGTCTTGTCTGCAAAATAAATACGATGATATGGGGTTGACAATAAGCCTTGTTGTTGAAGTACATCAAAAAACAAAGAAAGTTGAAGACGTTTAGTTAAAATTTGCGAAAAGCCAAAAGATGCCGAGTACGAATTTCTATTCGTCAAAGTCAAATCTCTAAACTTAGTAGGTAAATACTTTTCGGTTGCCGTAATCCCATTTTCATTATAAACCGTAACACCACTAAAATAACCTTGATTTAAGAAATTATTTCCGTATTTCGAATACTCATGGAGTTCCGTTGGATAAATCGGGCGCCATTGATCTAAATAGACATTTGCTTTTAGGTTGATTTCAGTATTTTTCTCATTAAATAGCGCTGCAATTCCTCCACCAAAACCAACAGAGGTATAATCGTACTCGTTTGAAAAGGAAACGTCTGAATTCCAGATGAAATTTCTAGAATCACTACTATGACTATAATTAGCCATAACCGAAACCAATTGATCACTCTTAGAAGCTCCTGATGAGGCTTGCCAAGGGGAACCATAGGGTCCCGATCCTGTTGTTGTGGCTTTTGTATTAACCCTTTTGTCATCATCATCATCATCATCATCATCATCATCTCCTCCTGAAGCACCAGAATAGTTTGAACTTCCCGATGCGCCGGACGAATTAAAGGGATTAATATTACTTGAAGAAGCAGAAGAATAAGCTGATATTCCAATATCAACAGTTAACACATCGTCATCATTCAACGGCATAGCTACTGTAATATTAGAAGCAACATCTTTTAGCTTTTCAGATCCAATTCCACCAGATACCGAAGATTTTGAACCATCTTGTACATAATAACTCGCTAAAAAATCAACCTCGGTGCTTTCAAGAACCCTCTTTTTAAATGTAGGTTGTTTAGTACCTTGTGAATACACACAAGAGAAAAGAAACAAAAATAAAATCGTACTGTATTTATTCATTGATAAAGTTGTAATTAGTTGCATCCACAGCCTCCTCCCGACTTTCCTCCATTGGCACCAGCCGCTGCTTCTCTATAAACTTGGAAAGTTGTTTCATATTTTTCAGCCGTTCGAGCGGCTAATTTCATATCAACGTCATTAATTTTTTCTTTTTCGTACTCTTTAACAACCGTACACGATTGAAATACAAGTACAATAAACACTGACAAACACGATTTCTTAATCATAATTTTTTAGTTGTATTTTTTAACATCAATTCCTTTTGAGGAATGAATTTTACCTTTGTCGTCCACAATAATGCATTCAATTCCTTTCAATTGATTTACTAAATCCAATCCTACTTCAACACCTAAAACAAAAATACCTGTTGCTAAAGCATCCGCAATTTCTGTTTGTTTAGAGAACACAGAAACACTTACAATTCCTGTAGCCGGATAACCTGTTCTTGGATCAATAATATGAGAATAACGAATTCCATTGAATATGACATATTTCTCATAATTACCTGAGGTTTCAACCGAACTATTTTCTAATGGAAACGTAGCAAACACTTTGTTTTTATTCATTGGATTTACTATACCAACCGTCCATGGTTTTTGATTGCTTTGTTTGCCCCAAGCATTGATATCACCTGAGACATTTACGATTCCAGACAAACAACCATTTGCCAATAATTTATCCTTTACTTTATCTGCAATATAGCCTTGTCCTATGCCACCAAGACCTAATTTCATACCTTCGAATTTTAGAAAAATAGATTGGTCCTGTTGGTTTAAAATGATATTTTTATAACCAATTTTAGCTACTGATTTTTTTATAGCCTCCTCAGTTGGCATTGTTTTCATACTACCATCAAATTTCCAAATTTTATCCATTGATGCATACGAAATATCAAAGGCACCATCTGTTATTTCTGAAATCTTAATCGCTCTTGTTACTAAATCAAAAACTTCCGAATCTACTTTTACGGCCTGTATTCCGGCATTTTTATTAACTAATGAAATTTGGGTAGTTGGAATCCAATCGGATATTTGATTTTCAATTCGTTTTACTTCGGAAATGGCTAAATCAATAAAATGGTTACCTTCCAAAGAATCTTTGGCGACCACAGTAATTTCGAATGGACTGCCAAGCATGGAGACTTTTTTCTTGTATTCTGCTTGCGCAAAAGAAGAAAAGCTAACTACTACTAATAAAAGGGACAGTAATTTTTTCATTTTTTTTCGAATGAGTGAATCAATTGAATGTATTCGGCCGCTGATATATTTTTATAACCTTCAACTCCTAAAACAGTTCCGGATTTATCTAACAAAAGGACTAAAGGAAAATAACCCGAGCTATTGTATTGTGCCGCTAATTTTTTATTGCTTTCTGTTAGATCTGGGTTTAATTGATTGGCTTTTTTCTTGGGAAAATCAGCTTTATAAATAATCCAATTATTCTCAGACTCTTTTTTAAATTCAGCTGATTGCCAAACAGTTTTGTCCAATTTAATACAAGGTGCGCACCAATCCGATCCGGAAAAAACTAACACTATATTCTTATTTTCGGCTAGTGCTTGATTTTTAGCTTCTTCAAAAGAACTTTTCCAATTTTGGGAATAAATTAAAACGGGAATAAATAAAACGAATAAAACTATTTTTTTCATTTGTTATAGTTTATTTATGAATGAGTTACACAAAAGTAACTCAATATCAAGCATTTTATTTCTAACATAATTGAATTTAAGTCAAACTTAAGTTTCGATTAGTAATTAAGCTTCAATTGGAACAACAGCATTTACTACTGTCAAATTGCTTATTTTTGTATAAAAATTTTTAACCATGTCGCTACTAAAAAAACTATCTCCATTTTATACACTGGCTTTATTCTATATAATCGTAAGTCTTATTTTAAGAGTAGTATTACTATTTCATCCTATTACACAAGCTAGTTTTTCTGGGGCAGATACCCTTAAAATATTTACAATAGGCATGCTATCGGATAGTTTAGTTTTTATTGTTTTAAGTAGTTTATTATGGTTGTATTTACTATTTATATCCAATTCAAAATACCTACAACCAACAGGATATATAGTTTTTGGAGTATTGGTTAGTTTGTTTTTATATGTAGCTTTTGGGAATACCATTCTGAATGAATACGGCGGTGCCTTACCTGAAATTGGAATGGCATTTATCAGTTTAAAAACACTTCTTTTTGGGCTATTACTTTTTCTTCCAAAATACAGACATACTATTCGTTTTTGGTTGTTTTCATTTGTGATTTTTCTATTTGTTACTTTGATACTTCAAAATGCAATTAGTGAATTTTTCTTTTGGAACGAATTTGGTGTAAAATACAATTTTATCGCGGTTAACTATTTGGTCTACACCAATGAAGTTATTGGAAATATCATGCAATCGTATCCCGTAATTCCAATATTTACGACACTTTTTCTAATTTCAGGAACAATTACTTTCTTCATTGTAAAAAATTCCAAAAACTATATCGAATCGATTCCAACTTTCATAGAGAAAATCAAAATTTTAGGATTGTATCTAGTGCTATTTGCATTTTCATTGGTTACTATTCCGTTCTTAGCTGCTAAAGAAAATTCGCAAAACATCTTTACTAATGAATTGCAATCCAATGGAATTTATAAATTCTATTTGGCTTTCATACATAGTGAATTGGATTACTTTAAATTTTACAAAACGATTCCAAGTCAAGAAGCCTATGCTACTTTAAAAGAGCAAATCCCTGGTATTTCTAACGAATCAACTTCGAGAGCAATTGTCGAAAAAGGACAAGAAACTCATAAAAATGTTGTGCTGATTACAATTGAAAGTTACAGTGCTGATTTTATGAAAGCCTATGGTAACGAAAACAACATTACCCCGTTTTTGGATGAATTGGCCACCCAAAGTTTACAATTCACCAATTTGTACGCCGTTGGGAATCGAACCGTTCGTGGTCTCGAAGCCGTTACGCTTTGCTTTCCTCCCACGGCCGGAGAAAGTGTAGTAAAACGAAAAGACAACAAGAACAAATTTTCTACTGGAAATGTGTTCAAACAAAAAGGATATAATGTAAACTACTTGTATGGTGGTGATGCTTTCTTTGATAACATGGAAGATTTCTTCTCTGGAAATGGCTATGGTATTATTGATAAGAAAGCATTGAATCCAAGTGAAATTACTTTTGCTAATGTATGGGGAGTTTGTGATGAAGATATGGCAAACAAAGCAATCCAAGTTATGAATGCCGAAGCAAAAACAGGAAAGCCATTCTTTAATCATTGGATGACTGTAAGTAACCATCGACCATTTACGTATCCGAACAATAAAATTGACATTCCGGGTGATGTTAAATCAAGAGATGGCGGTGTTAAATACACCGACTATGCGTTGAAGCAATTCTTTAATATGGCCAAAAAACAAGCTTGGTTCAATAACACTGTTTTTGTGATTATTGCTGATCATTGTGCTTCTAGTGCAGGTAAAACAGAATTACCTTTGGACAAATATAGAATTCCGGCTATGGTATATAGTCCTGGATTTATTACACCTCAAAAGTATACCCAATTAATGTCTCAAATCGATATAATGCCAACGGTAATGGGGTTATTGAATTTCAGCTATGAAAGTAAGTTTTACGGACAAGATGTATTAGAATCCGATTACAAACCAAGAGCTTTAATTGCTACTTACCAAGATTTAGGTTTGATAAAAGACAATGTTTTGACGATTATATCGCCTAAACAACAAGTCAAACAATTTCAATTGAGCTTGAAAAAAGACCAAAAAATGGCTCCTGAATTTCAACTTTATTATGACCAAGTCCTATTGAAAAAGGAAAGAACAGACTTAGTCAAAGAAACGGTTTCCTATTATCAAACGGCCTCCGATATATTGAAGAAGAAGAAGTACCAAAACAAATAAAAAAAGGAGCCTTAATGGCTCCTTTTATATTTTAAGTATATTTAAAATTAAAGCTTTCCTGCTTTAATTTCTTCAATAACTTCAGGATTTAATAAAGTGGTCGTATCTCCAAAATTAGAGAAATCACCTTCAGCAATTTTACGTAAGATCCTACGCATAATTTTTCCGGAACGTGTTTTAGGCAAACCGGATACGAACTGGATTTTATCCAATTTTGCAATAGGCCCAATATGATCTGATACATGTTGATTAATTTCTTTACTCAAATTATCTCTATCTCGGTACTCCCCTGTTTCTTTTAAAATCACATAGCCATACAAAGCGTTTCCTTTGATATCGTGTGGGAAACCAACAATAGCTGATTCAGCCACTGCTGGATGCTCGTTGATGGCGTCTTCAATTGGCGCAGTTCCTAAATTATGTCCCGACACAATCACCACATCATCCACACGCCCTGTAATTCTATAGTATCCTACTTCGTCACGTAAAGCTCCGTCACCGGTAAAATATTTACCAGGGAAAGCACTGAAATAAGTGTCTTTGTAGCGTTGGTGGTCGCCCCAAATAGTTCTTGCAATTCCTGGCCAAGGAAATTTGATACACAAACTACCTACTACTTGATTGCCTTCAATTTCGTTGCGTTTATCATCCATTAAAACCGGTTGTATTCCCGGTAATGGTAGCGTAGCATAGGTGGGTTTTGTTGGAGTTACAAAAGCAATTGGAGAAATTAAAATACCTCCCGTTTCCGTTTGCCACCAAGTGTCAACGACGGGACATTTTTTGCCACCTACGTGGTCATTGTACCAGTGCCATGCTTCTTCGTTGATAGGTTCACCTACAGATCCAATAACTTTTAACGATTTGAATGGGAATTTTTGCACATACTCTAAACTTTCTTTTGCCAAAGCACGAATGGCTGTTGGCGCCGTATAAAATTGGGTAACTTTATGTTTTTCGATCACTTCCCAAAAACGACTGAAGTCAGGATAGGAAGGAATTCCTTCAAAAATAACTGTTGTAGCACCGTTTAATAAAGGTCCGTACAGAATATAAGAATGCCCAGTAATCCAACCAATATCAGCAGTACACCAAAAAATATCATTCTCTTCGTAGTTAAAAACATTTTTAAAAGTATAGGCGGTATATACCATATAACCTGCTGTAGTATGCACCATTCCTTTTGGTTTTCCTGTAGATCCAGAAGTATACAAAATAAACAAAGGATCTTCTGCATCCATTATTTCAGCTACATTATTCGTCAAGGCTTCATCTAATAGAGGTTGTAACCATTGGTCACGTCCTTCTTTCATATTGACAGTAGTATTCGTTCTTTTGGCAACTAATACAGAGCTTACAGAAGGGCAATTAACTAATGCATCGTCGATAATACCTTTTAAATCAATGGTTTTATTGCCACGGAATCCACCATCAGAGGTAATTACCATTTTACAATCGGAATCGTTAATTCTCGAAGCAACTGCTGAAGCAGAAAAACCTGCAAAAACAACCGAGTGAATAGCACCAATTCTGGCACAAGCTAAAACTGAAACTGCCAATTCAGGTATCATTGGTAAATAAATACAAACGCGATCGCCTTTTTTAATGCCTTGTTCTCTTAACACATTAGCCATTTTCCCAACACGTTCGTAGAGTTCGTTATAAGTGATATGCAATGCAGCTTCATTAGGATCGTTTGGCTCAAAAATAATCGCCGTTTTTTCACCTCTTTTAGCCAAATGTCGATCGATACAGTTCTTAACAATATTAACTTTAGCTTCAGTAAACCATTTAATATCGGCATTTTCCATATCAAAGTCAATCACTTTATCCCATTGTTGGTACCAAGTAAAGTTTTCTTCTGCTATTTTTCCCCAAAATTTTCTTGGTTCGCGAATGGATTTATTATAATGTTTAAAATATTGCTCGAAATTGTCTATTTTATAATAACTCATGATTCCTTTATTTTTTATAAAAGTATTAAATCTATTGTTATAGTTAAAATATTTAAATTGAATAATTGGCTGTACTATTTTAACAAAATGCAATATTTACTACGATATTTAACAATATGACTGATTTTTGAATATTTCATTAATTAGATACTTAACTAAAAAAGCGAGATAGAACAAACTATCTCGCTTTTTACGAACAATATTCAACAACAATTAATTGTTTGCATTTATGTTAGGAATTACATCACTTCACTTTCAATTGAAAATGAAGTGATTGTAATTGGCATTACTTTATATCTATTAGTCTCAAAAAATGTAACTAATTCAAAATTTGGGATTTATGATGACATAATGCTGATTACGGTACATTAAATGTGTAATTCCTGTGCCTTACTATACAATCTTTTTCATAGCAGTCATGGATTCTCTCAACCAAGCTCCCACTTCTTCTACCGGGTGGTTACGAATAATGCTATTTACTTCAATTAATTCTTTGTTATCCACCCCGTTATTTCCGTTATTAAATGGACGACCCACTAAATTAGAAGGCGCATTTTTAACATACTCAGCAATTAAAGGTTTACATGCGTGATCAAATAAATAACAACCATATTCAGCAGTATCAGAAATTACTCGGTTCATTTCAAACAATTTCTTTCTTGCAATGGTATTAGCAATAAGTGGTGTTTCGTGTAATGATTCGTAGTAAGCAGATTCTTCAATGATTCCAGAGTCAGTCATCGCTTCAAAAGCCAATTCCACACCCGCTTTAACCATAGCCACCATTAATACTCCGTTGTCATAATACTCTTGTTCCGAGATTTCAACATCACCAGCTGGTGTTTTTTCAAAATTTGTTTCTCCAGTAGCCGCTCTCCATGCCAATAAATTTTTATCATCATTGGCCCAGTCTTCCATCATAGTTTTAGAGAAATGTCCTGAGATAATATCATCCATATGTTTTTGAAACAACGGACGCATAATATCTTTCAATTCTTCAGCTACGGTGAAAGCTGCAATTTTTGCTGGATTTGATAAACGATCCATCATATTAGTGATACCACCATGTTTCAATCCTTCAGTGATAGTTTCCCATCCGTATTGAATTAATTTAGAAGCATATCCAGCATCAACGCCTTCTGCCACCATTTTGTCAAAACATAAAATAGATCCTGTTTGCAATAAACCACAAAGGATAGTTTGCTCTCCCATTAAATCTGATTTTACTTCAGCTACAAAAGAAGAACGCAATACACCAGCTCTGTGACCACCTGTTGCAACTGCATAGGCTTTGGCTTGAGCCAATCCTACTCCATTTGGATCATTTTCTGGGTGAACTGCAATTAAGGTTGGAACACCAAATCCTCTTTTGTATTCTTCACGAACTTCAGAACCTGGACATTTTGGAGCACACATAATAACGGTTAAGTCTTTACGAATTTGCATTCCTTCTTCTACGATATTAAAACCGTGAGAATACGCCAAAGTAGCGCCTTTTTTCATCAAAGGCATGATCGCATTGACAACTGCAGTGTGTTGCTTGTCTGGTGTAAGGTTACATACCAAATCAGCCGTTGGGATTAATTCTTCATACGTTCCCACTTTGAAACCATTATCAGCAGCATTTTTGTAAGAAGCTCTTTTTTCTGCAATAGCTTCAGCACGTAAAGCATAAGAAATATCTAAACCTGAATCTCTCATGTTCAAACCTTGGTTCAAACCTTGAGCTCCACATCCTACGATTACTACTTTTTTACCAGCTAATGCTTGAGTTCCTTCTGCGAATTCAGATTGATCCATGAATTCACAAACTCCTAATTGTTCTAATTGTAATCTTAGTGGTAATGAATTGAAATAATTTGCCATTTTTTCTATTTAATTTATGATTGTAATTCTTCTAATAAACTGGTGATTTCCATTTTTTCTTTGGAAACCGAAATTCTTCCTGAACGCACAAACTGCATGATCCCGAAAGGTTTTAATTTTGCATGTAACTCATCAATTTCAGAACGACGTCCTGTTTTTGAGATTACAAAAAAGTCCCTGGAAACGGTAACTATTTCAGAGTGACTTTCTTTGATGATATTTTGAATTTGTCTTTCGTCAAACAACAAGCTCGAATTGATTTTGAAAATAGCACTTTCCAAGAAAATGGTTTCTTCATCAATATGATAAAACGCTTTGATTACCTCGATTTGTTTTTCGATTTGACCCACAATATTTTTAACCCATTTTTCAGTTGTATCCACAACAATTACAAATCGAGAAACATTTTCGATTTCTGATTCGGATACATTTAAACTTAAAATATTGATATGGCGTTTCAAGAATATCACAGATATTCTATTCAGTAAGCCTACGTTGTTTTCTGAATATACAGAAATGGTGAATGTTTTATTTTCCATAGTATTAACTTAATCGGATATCAGAAACTGAAGCTCCTGTTGGAATCATTGGGAATACGTTATTCTCTTTTTCTACTAAAACTTCTAGGAAATACGATTCCTTTGAAGCCATCATTTCAGCAACTGCTGCATCCAAATCTTCGCGTTTTGTTACTTTCTTTGCTTTGATGTAATAGCCTTCGGCAATAGCAATAAAGTTAGGATTGATCATTTCTGTAGAAGCATAACGTTTGTCAAAAAACAGTTGTTGCCATTGGCGTACCATTCCTAAAAATTCATTATTCAATACCACAATTTTCACAGGAACTTGCGTTTGAAAAATAGTCCCCAATTCCTGAATAGTCATTTGAAAACCACCGTCACCAATGATAGCAACCACTTCGCGATCAGGACGACCCATTTTGGCTCCAATCGCAGCAGGTAAAGCAAATCCCATAGTGCCTAATCCACCCGAAGTGATATTACTTTTAGTTGAATTGAATTTAGAATAACGACAGGTAAACATTTGGTGCTGCCCCACGTCTGACACCATGATCGCATCCCCTTTTGAATGTTTATTGATCATTTCAATGGTTTCTCCCATCGAGATACCTTCTTTCTTCGGTTGTAATTCGTCATTAATAACCGCTTCTAATTCGATATTGTATTTTTCTTTGAATTCATTGTGCCAAGATTCATGCGTCTTAGAATCTACCATAGAAAGTATAGCGGCTAAAGTTTCTTTAACGTCTCCTAAAACGGCTACATCTGCTTTGACATTTTTATCTACTTCGGCTGGATCAATTTCAAAGTGAATTACTTTTGCTTGTTTGGCATAAGTAGCTAAATTGCCCGTTACACGGTCGTCAAAACGCATTCCTAATGCGATCAAAACATCACATTCATTAGTTAATACATTTGGTCCATAATTTCCGTGCATACCTACCATTCCCACATTTAAGGGATGATCAGTTGGCATTGCTGAAAGACCTAAAACAGTCCATGCAGCAGGAATTCCAGTCTTTTCAACAAATGCTTTTAATTCGGCTTCGGCTTCGCCAAGAATAATTCCTTGACCAAAAACAATCATCGGTTTTTTAGCACTATTGATAATTTCAGCAGCCGCTTTAACTTGATCCAATTTCAATGTTGGTTTAGGAACATAACTACGTATGCTTGTGCATTTTTTGTAACTAAAATCCAATTCGTCAAACTGTGCATTCTTAGTAATATCAATTAAAACGGGACCTGGACGACCTGATTTGGCGATATAGAAAGCCTTCGCCATAATTTCAGGAATCTCGTGTGCTTCTGTAATTTGGTAATTCCATTTGGTTACAGGAGTCGAAATACTAATAATGTCTGTTTCTTGAAAGGCATCCGAACCTAACAAATGTTTTCCTACTTGGCCTGTAATACAAACCATTGGTGTCGAATCTATTTGCGCATCGGCAATTCCAGTTACTAAATTGGTAGCTCCCGGTCCAGAAGTAGCGATAGCTACCCCAACTTTTCCAGTTGCTCTTGCAAAACCTTGAGCAGCATGCGTTGCACCTTGCTCATGACGAACTAAAACATGATGTAATTCGTCTTTGAATTTATATAATTCGTCATAAACCGGCATAATCGCACCCCCTGGGTACCCATAAACCAAGTTTACTCCTTCTTCTAATAAGCATCTAATAACAGCTTCTGCACCTGATATTCTCATTTTTTTACTCTATTTGATTATTTAAATAGCTCAGAATAATTTTATTTATCTGTAACACAACCTGTTGAAGCACTTGATACTGCTCTTGCGTATTTTAGTAAAACTCCTTGTGTCACTTTCAATGGTGGTTGTACCCAATTGGCCCTTCTTTTTGCCATTTCTTCATCAGAAATTTTGACGTTGATGGTGTTTTTAACTGCATCTATTGTAATGACATCTCCATTTTCAATCAAAGCAATTGCTCCTCCTTCATACGCTTCTGGTGTTACATGTCCTACAACGAAACCATGCGAACCTCCTGAGAAACGGCCGTCTGTAATCAAAGCAACAGTACTACCCAAACCAGCTCCCATAATTGCCGAAGTTGGTTTCAACATTTCTGACATTCCTGGACCTCCTTTAGGACCACAGTAACGAATAACTACCACATTACCGGGTTTCACTTCTCCAGCTCTAACACCAGTAATGGCAAGTTGTTCGTTTTCATATACGATTGCAGTTCCTTCAAAAAACTCACCTTCTTTACCACTAATTTTAGCAACACATCCCTCAGTCGCGATGTTACCATAAAGAATTTGAATATTTCCGGTAGCTTTTAATGCATTTTTAACTTCGTGAACTACTTCTTGTCCGTCTTTCAAACTTGGAACTGAAGCTAAATTTTCAGCTATTGTTTTTCCGGTCACTGTTAAACAATCACCGTGTAAGAATCCTTCTTGTAATAAATATTTCATTACAGCTGGCACACCTCCTACTTCGTGTAAGTCTTCCATTAGGTATTTACCACTTGGTTTCAAATCTGCCAACAATGGAGTTCTATCACTAATATCTTGGAAATCTTTTAAAGTCAATTCAATTCCTACCGAATGCGCAATAGCGATTAAGTGCATCACTGCATTGGTAGAACCACCTAAAACCGCAACGATAGTAATTGCATTTTCAAATGCTTTACGCGTCATGATATCTCTAGGTTTGATATCTTTCTCCAATAATAATTTAATAGCTTGACCAGCATCCACACATTCTTGTTTCTTCTCTGGACTTAATGCCGGATTCGAAGAACTGTAAGGTAAACTCATTCCTAAAGCTTCAATGGCTGAAGACATAGTGTTAGCGGTGTACATTCCACCACAAGCACCTGCTCCAGGACATGCATTTTGAATTACACCTTTAAAATCTTCTGGTGTAATGGTGTTGTTGAATTTTTTTCCTAAAGCTTCAAAAGCCGAAACGATATTCAAGGATTCTCCTTTCCATTTTCCAGAATGAATAGAACCACCGTATACCATAATCGAAGGGCGATTCACTCTACCCATAGCCATTAATGAACCAGGCATATTTTTATCACAACCGGGTACTGCAATCATGGCGTCATACCATTGTGCTCCCATTACTGCTTCAATTGAATCTGCAATAATATCTCTAGATACTAATGAAAAACGCATTCCCTCATTACCATTTGATATACCATCACTTACACCAATAGTATTAAAAATCAATCCTACTAAATCCGCTTTCCAAACACCCGTTTTGATATCTTTTGCTAAATCATTCAAGTGCATGTTACAGGTGTTTCCGTCATATCCCATGCTCACAATTCCAACCTGCGCTTTCTTTAGATCTTCTTCAGTTAATCCAATTCCGTACAACATCGCTTGAGATGCAGGTTGTGTTTCGTCTTGCGTGATTGTCTTACTGTATTTATTTAATTCCATTGTTGTTATTCTTATTATTTTTAAGCTTTAAATTAATAAGCTTCTTTTTTATTTTTATACTATAGTTGATTGGCCTAATTGGACAAAATCTTTTTTAAAATACAAATCGCCTTCATTTAATATGTAGTTAGCAACAAAATCTCCAACCTCATTCGTTCCAAATTGTGAGTCTACTTTTAAATCTACTGTGACGACATTACTTACAATAGCTTTCTCCACCGCTGCAATTACTTTTTTGGATTCTGTATCCAAACCAAAATGGTCTAGTAACAAGGCTACTGAAAGAATTGACGCAATTGGGTTGGCAATATTTTTCCCTTTAGCTTCGGTATAACAACCGTGAATTGGTTCAAATAACGAATGTTTTTCACCAATAGAGGCAGATGACATTAACCCAATAGATCCTGAGATGACACTGGCTTCATCTGACAAAATATCGCCAAATAAATTATCGGTTAACAAAACATCAAACTGTCTTGGATTAACTATGATTTGCATGGAAGCATTATCTACATACATGCATTCCAAAGTAACATCTGGGTATTCTGTAGCGATTTTAGTCACTACTTTACGCCATAATCTAGAAGTTTCTAATACATTGGCTTTGTCAACCAAAGTCACTTTTTTACGGCGATTTTGAGCTTCTTTGAAAGCCAAATGGGTAATTTTTACAATTTCTTCTTCATTGTATTCACACAAATCCGAAGCGTAAGTTCCTGCTTCATTGGTATTCTTATCTCCAAAATACATACCGCCATTGAGTTCTCGATACACCACAAAATCAGTACCTTGAATCACTTCTTTTTTAATTGGCGACGAATTCATCAACTTAGGATACGCTTTAATCGGTCTGATATTGGCAAACAAACCCAATTCTTTACGAAGTTGAAGCAATCCTTGTTCCGGACGTACTTTTGCTTCTGGATTGTTATCATATTTTGGGTCACCAATAGCACCAAATAAAATAGAATCAGTATTTCTACACAAATTCAAGGTTTGTTCAGGAAGTGGTTTTCCAGTTTTTTCGATGGCAATAGCACCAATATAGGCATCTTCAAAAACAAACTCGTGATTGTACACCACGCCAATAGCATGCAAGGCTTTTTTAGCTTGCAATGTTACCTCTGGACCAATTCCGTCTCCTGAAAGTACTGCTATTTTTAAATTCATTGTATACGTTTTTAGAAATTAAGCTTGTAAACATTTACTCGCTTCTACAATTTGATGAATGTCCTCATCAAGTACTTCTTTCTTAATATCGGCAAATTTCAAGAACTCGACATAAACGATATCTAATTGCACTTTGGTCAATTCGTATCCAACTTTCTTAGCTCGGTAAGCCAAGGCAGCTCTACCACTTCTAGCAGTAAGAATAATAGAAGATTCATTAACCCCTACGTCCAAAGGATCAATAATTTCGTAAGTAGCTCTATTTTTAATTACACCGTCTTGGTGAATTCCAGAACTGTGTGCAAAGGCATTAGCCCCCACAATTGCTTTGTTAGGTTGCACCATCATTCCCATACTATCGGAAACCAATCGGCTCATCTCGTTCAATTGTTTCGAATTCACATCGGTGTATAAATTCAAATATGGATGTTGTTTGAAAACCATTACGACTTCCTCTAAAGCGGTATTACCAGCTCTTTCACCTATTCCGTTAATAGTACATTCTATTTGACGTGCCCCATTAATTGCACCAGCGATAGAATTGGCAGTAGCCATTCCTAAATCATTATGACAGTGACAAGAAATCGTCACATTGTCAATTCCTTTTACGTTTTCTTTAAGGTATTTAATTTTTGCTCCGTACTCGTCAGGTAAGCAATATCCAGTAGTATCTGGAATATTAAGTACGGTAGCGCCTGATTTAATTACTTCTTCACAAACTTGCGCTAAGAAAGCATTGTCAGTTCTACCTGCATCTTCTGCATAAAACTCTACATCTTCCACATAGGTTTTAGCATGAGCAACAGCCGCTTTGGCTCGGGCAATAATATCTTCTTTGGTAGTATTTAATTTGTGTACAATGTGTGACTCTGAAGTTCCAATTCCAGTATGAATACGAGGTCTTTTAGCATATTGAAGTGCTTGAGCTGCCAAGTCAATATCATTTTTAACGGCTCTTGTTAAACCACAAACTGTAGCATTTTTTACAATTTTACTGATTTCTGAAACAGATAAAAAATCTCCTGGACTTGAGACGGGAAAACCCGCTTCGATAATATCAACACCCATTTCGTCTAAACGATTGGCTATAATGAGCTTTTGAGCAGTATCTAACTTACATCCTGGGACCTGTTCTCCATCTCTTAAAGTGGTGTCAAAAATTTGAACTTTATCTTTATTCATATTCGTTTATTTAATGTAATTTCACATCTTGAAACAAAATTAGATTTTAATCGTTTGTATCAAAAATCATTTTACTTAAATATACTGCTTATAAAGCTTTCAATTACAGTATAATTAACTGAATGTCAATATTTTAAATCTTTATATTTTACAATGGCTAACCATCAAAAAGATTTCTTATTTGTATTAATAAAATCGCTTTCAAAATCAGAGAAACGCCAATTCAAGATTTTTGCAAGCCGATTAGAAACCAGTTCTAATACAAAATTCATCGAATTGTTCAATATTTTGGACAAATCTGAGTTCTATGATGAGAAACTTATTTTAAAAAGTGGTAGTATTAAAAAAGTACAATTATCCAATTTAAAATCCTATTTATACAAACAAATTTTGGTGAGTATTCGATTGAATATTCCAAGCCAAAATATGCGTTACCAATTACGTGAACAGATTGATTTTGCTACAATTCTATACAATAAAGGTTTGTACAAACAGAGTTTAAAAATCTTAGATAAAACCAAACAACAAGCACTTGAAAACGACGAAAAACACATGGCTTATGAAATTGTGGAATTCGAAAAACTAATTGAATCACAATACATCACCAGAAGTATTCAAGGTCGTGCCGATGAGTTGGCAGTACAAGCCAAAGAGTTAAATTATCGAAATACTATTTCAAGTAAATTATCCAATTTATCGCTGCAGTTATATGGTATCATGCTTAAAACCGGCTATGTAAAAAGCGATGAAGAATACCAAAATATTGACGATTATTTCAACAGACATATTGCTAAATTTGACGAAGATAAATTTGGTTTTAGAGAGAAATACTGGTATTACAACGCCAATCTTTGGCGCAGTTTCTTAGTGCAAGACTTTTTATCATGTTACAAATTTGCACACAAATGGGTGACTTTGTTTTATGATAATCCGAGTATGATATATCTCAATCCTGTGTTTTTCTTGAAGGGTAATCATTATTTATTGGAATCGTTGTTCATGTTAAAATACAAAACCAATTTCAAAAAATACTTGGTTCAACTTGAAGAAACCATTCACGACCCAAAATTCCCAGTAAATGACAACATCGCATCCTTGTCGTTTCTTTATTTGTACAATAACAAATTAAATTATCACATTCTTGAGGGGAGTTTTGCCGAAAGTGAATACTTGATTCCCGAAGTTTTATACAAAATGAATCAGCACAGTGAACATTTAGATGAACATCACGAAATGTTGTTCTATTATAAAATTGCATGCATTTATTTTGGGAACGAAAAATATACCGATTCTTTATTCTATTTAGAAAAAATCATCAACAATAAAAACTTGACCATGCGTGAAGATTTGATGTGTTTTGCACGCCTCTTGTATTTGATTTTACACTACGAATTAGGTAATGATTATTACTTAGAGAATCAATTGAAGAGTACCTATAAATTTCTATTGAAAATGAATGACTTAAATGAAGTTCAAAAAGAAATTATTCGCTTCCTAAAAAACTTAAATTCGATCTATCCGGGAGATATTAAAAAAGAATTCATCAAGATGAAAGAACGCTTTATTGAATTAGAAAAAAACACCTACGAGAAACGTGCTTTCTTATATCTTGATATCATTTCATGGTTGGAAAGTAAAATTGAAAATCGAAAAATTGGAGACATCATTCGTGAAAAAGCCCAATTGAGTAACCGCTAATTAGTACCATTATACAATTAAAAATATTACTTACTTTTGTTTTTAGCGTTTTCGCTTAAAAAGATATTAAATACATACCCTATGCAAAACATTCCTAGTGTTGACTTGCGTGATTTCCTGTCGGAAGACCCGACACGTAAACAAAAATTTGTAAATGAAATCGGAAAAGCCTACGAAGATATTGGCTTCGTAGCATTAAAAGGACATTTCTTAAATGACCAATTAGTTGAAAATTTATACCGTGAAGTGCGCAACTTCTTTTCGTTGCCCTTGGACACTAAAGCTAAATATGAAATCCCAGGAATTGGCGGTCAACGTGGCTATGTATCCTTTGGAAAAGAACATGCGAAAGGACGATCAGCTGGCGATTTAAAAGAGTTTTGGCATTTTGGTCAGTTTGTGAGTGAAGATTCAAAATACGCAAACGAATATCCTAAAAATGTTACTGTTAACGAATTAGCTAATTTTAATTCGACTGGTAAAGAAGCCTATCAAATGCTGGAGAAAACAGGCGTTTATGTATTAAGAGCTTTGGCTATTCATATTGGTTTAGACGAATTCTATTTTGATAATTTTATCAAAGAAGGGAACAGTATTTTACGACCAATCCACTACCCTCCTATTACTGATGAACCTAAAGATGGTGCTGTTCGCGCAGCCGCTCATGGAGACATCAACTTAATCACTCTTTTGATGGGTGCTCAAGGAAAAGGGTTACAAGTCCAAAATCACAATGGCGATTGGATCGATGCGATGGCGCAGCCAGATGAATTAATGATCAATGTTGGCGATATGTTATCCCGACATACTAACAATAAATTAAAATCAACGATTCATCAAGTGGTAAATCCACCTAGAGAATTATGGGGAACTTCACGTTATTCTATCCCTTTTTTCATGCATCCTGTGAGTGATATGCCACTAAATTGTTTGGAAAAATGTATCGATGATGAACATCCAAAACAGTTTGAAGATATTACTGCTGGCGACTACTTGAACGAACGATTAGTCGAGTTGGGATTAGTTAAAAAATAATTGAAACAATGGATTTACAAGATCAATTAAAAAACCTATTTCCTGACCACCAAATTTCAAATGAACCCGTAGTGGTTACTGAAAACGATCACGAATTATATGTCCAAGTGGAACCTATGATTTGCAAATTCGAAAAGCGCAAAGGAAAACCGACTACTATTATTGCTGGATATGAAGGTGCTGACGAAGATTTTAAGATTTTAGCTAAAGAAATCAAAAGTAAACTAGCAGTTGGTGGAACATTTAAGGATGGCGAGATTATCATTCAAGGCGATTATCGCGATCGTATCATGAAAATGTTGCAGGACAAAGGATTTAAAACCAAACGTGTAGGCGGATAAATTCGATTTACGATTTACGATATTCGATTTACGAATTTTAATTTACACAAAGAACAAAATGATTGCATCATCAGAATTAATATTAAATCCAGACGGAAGTGTGTATCACTTGAATCTGAAACCTGAAAATATTGCCCACGATATTATTTTTGTAGGCGATCCAGATCGTGTGGAAAAAATCACGCAATTCTTTGACAGCATCGAATTTTCAATCCAAAAAAGAGAATTTAAAACCCAAACAGGACTTTTTAAAGGCAAGCGTTTAACCGTACTTTCGACCGGAATTGGACCCGATAATATCGATATTGTATTGAACGAATTGGACGCCTTAGTCAATATTGATTTGATTACACGTCAACCAAAAGAAAACTTGACTTCATTAAATATAATTCGCATCGGAACTTCTGGGGCTATCCAAGCGGATATTCCAATTGATAGTTTTGTACTATCGCAATACGGAATTGGTTTAGACAATATGTTGCGTTCATATATAGTTGATGAGGTAACACATAAAGACATTGAAGATGCTTTTATAACACAAACGCAATGGGATGTTCGCAAAGGAAGACCCTATGCCATTGCTTGTTCGAAAACCCTAGAAAAAAGAATCGAAAGTAGTGAAATGTATAAAGGAATTACTTGCACCATTGGTGGATTTTATGGTCCACAAGGACGCGTTTTGCGATTACCTATTCAGGATAGCGATTTGAATCCTAAAATGGATCATTTTCAGTTTAACGGCAACCGCATTACCAATCTCGAAATGGAAACGACTGCTATTTACGGACTTTCGGCCTTATTAGGTCATAACGCTTTGTCCTTGAATGCGATAATTGCCAATAGAGCTAACGGCACTTTTAGCGATGATCCTACCCAAGCGGTTGACCAATTGATTGCTTACACCTTAGATAAATTAGCACAATAATAATTGTATGACTTCCTTAAAGATTGTTGGCGTTCCAGAACATTTTAATTTGCCATGGCATCTTTGTCTTGAAAATGGGGAATTTGAAAAAGAAAAAATCGATTTACAATGGACTGATGTACCGGAAGGAACAGGAAAAATGTGCCAAATGCTTCGCGATGGGACTGCTGATATTGCAGTTATTTTAACCGAAGGTATCATCAAAGATATTGTCAATGGAAATCCAAGTAAGATAGTCCAAGTCTATGTAAAATCACCATTAATATGGGGAATTCACGTGGCAGCACATTCTACATTCCAAACCCTAGCTGATTTAGAAAATACCAAAGTTGCCATATCCCGACAGGGTTCTGGTTCCCAATTGATGGCCTATGTCAACGCCAAAAACCAAGGTTGGGACACTAGTAAATTACAATTTGAAATTGTCAACACACTCGAGGGCGGTGTAACTGCTTTAACCAAAGGAACGGCTGATTATTTTATGTGGGAACATTTTATGACAAAACCACTTGTAGACAAAGGAGTTTTTAGACTTCTAGCTAACTGCCCGACTCCTTGGCCTTGTTTTGTGATTGCTGTACGAGAAGAAGTATTGGTTAAACAACCTGAGACTATAAAAACGCTTCTTGAAATTATTAATGCCAAAACACAGAACTTCAAAGATATTCCAAACATTGGAACATGTTTAGCTACTAACTATCATCAAAAAAAGGAAGACATCAAAGAATGGTTATCATTGACCGAATGGACCCAAGAAAAAATAGATATAGCACTTATAAATCGGATACAAAATCAACTACAAGAATTAAACATCATTGATTCCAGGAGCGATTCAATTATTTGGAATTCGAAATAGTATATAATTGTCTTCCAAGTTCTGCCAAAAATGGGATTCCAATCTCATCGTATTCATAGATACCATCATTGAAAATTTTATTCTTATTGACCAATAACGTAGCCGTTACCATAAATTCAACTCCGTTTTTCTGATCAATGATATAAGCACAATCGGTTAGCGTTCCATAGGCTTGACCAATTTTATTATATATTTTAATGGAGGTATTAATTGCATCGGTAGTGTCTCCAAAAATGAAAAACTTACAATAACTATCATAAAATTCTTTAGTATCAAAACCTTGTTCTCTTGGAAGTTGATACATACAAGATAATATAAACTGACGGTCGTGTTCATTTAAATTAAATCGCTCCTTCATTTTAAATTCCTGAGGAAACAAAAGACGTTTAAGCGTAGAATGTAACGTTTCTAAAGGGTAATAATTTTTGTTAGAAAAATCAAAAGCTCCTTTAACTATACTATCATTTTCTAAATAACCAATTCCTTTTTTTATTGAATTGAGATGTAATGTTTTTACATTTTTACCCTTCACAGAAGGAAGTTCCGCTATTAAATTATCATTTTTATACAAGTATATTGTTGAAGTGGTTTTATCATTTGAATTCTTTGTTGATAAACGGTGATTAACGGAAAACGGCATCAATCCTTTATTTTTCATCTTAGAATTTAGATAGTCAAATCCGATAAATTCCAACAAATTATTGGATGCATCATTATCACTTAACGCGAAAAGTTTTGAAATTTCTTTCTGGAAATGTAGTGAACTGCCTTTTTTATCGAAGCCAAAATGAATACTATCTGAAGTTAGATTCATTGAATTTAATTTTTCGACAGCAAGAAGTGCAATTGGCAATTTAACTGTACTTGCCGGATAAAAATAATTTTTGGAATTGACATTATACTGATAGTCTTGAAAAGAAATTCTTCCATCCTTGTCTCTATTGATTTGAGTGTAGATAATTTGTAGCTCATGTTCACGAGTATTATCCATGACAACTTTTATTTTAGGATTTTGAGATTTCAAAACCATTTCTATAGGATTGGCATTGGTTACTTTTTTTGAAACAATACAACTTGAAAATAGTAACGGCACAAATAATAGTAAGTGTTTTATATTCATTATCAAATAAGGTATGTATTTGCTGTGGTCTAATAAAACAAACATACTAAATTATTGTTTTGCTAAGAAAAATGATAATGGTACATTTGATGTAATTATATACAATATGCCACGATTCAAAGAAAACGATTTACCAAAATCAAAAATTACCCTAAGCGCACTTCAAAAAGCAACATTAATTTTTCAATATTCTGGTAAACACCGTTGGAAGTTTTATGTAGGACTCGTTTTTCTTTTGTTTACTGGCGGAACTGCATTGGCTTTCCCCAAATTAATGGGTTTATTAGTAGATTGTGTCAAAAATAAAGACCTAGATCAAGCCAATTATATTGCATTAAGTTTAGTGGGTATTTTATTTATGCAATCTATTTTTTCGTTTTTTAGATTGTCATTGTTTGTCAATTTTACCGAGAATACTTTGGCCAATCTTCGTTTAGCCTTGTACAGTAATTTGGTCAAACTTCCCATGTCGTTCTTTTCTCAGAAGCGAGTTGGCGAATTGAATAGCCGTATAAGCTCCGATATTACACAAATACAAGACACCTTAACTTCAACTATAGCAGAGTTTTTAAGACAATTCATCTTAATCATTGGTGGAATTGCATTGTTAGCGACTGAAAGTTTCAAATTGACACTACTAATGCTTTCTGTTGTGCCTTTAGTGGCTGTCGCGGCAGTGATCTTTGGCCGTTTCATCAGAGGATATTCGAAAAAAGTACAAGATAAAGTTGCCGAAAGTCAAGTAATTGTTGAAGAGACCATGCAAGGAATTAGCATTGTCAAAGCATTTGCAAACGAATGGTATGAAATAGCGAGATATAAAACGCAAATTAAAGAAGTGATAGAGATTGCTATCAAAGGTGGAAAATACCGTGGTTACTTTGCTTCGTTCATCATTTTTTGCCTTTTTGGCGCCATCGTTGCGGTGGTTTGGTACGGTGTCCAATTGAGTATTGCTGGCGAAATGAGCGTAGGTCAACTCATCTCTTTTGTTTTGTATTCGACTTTTGTGGGGGCTTCGTTTGGTGGAATTGCCGAATTATATGCGCAAATTCAAAAAGCAATTGGTGCAACCGAACGTGTTTTTGAATTATTAGATGAAACTCCAGAAAAAATTGAAGGTACAACTGCACATGATACCATTGAAAAAATAAAAGGAGATGTTAGTTTCAAAAATGTAGCCTTTCAATATCCTACAAGAAAAGAAATGAAAGTGTTACAAAATGTAAGTTTCACTGCTGAATTTGGGCAAAAAATTGCGATCGTAGGACCCAGTGGTGCAGGAAAATCAACCATTGCTTCCCTTTTATTGCGATTCTATTCTGTAGCTGAAGGAAGTATTGAAATTGACAATAAGAACATTTACGATTACGATTTGGAACAACTTCGTGGCAATATGAGCATTGTGCCTCAAGATGTTATTTTGTTTGGTGGTACAATCCGTGAGAATATTGCCTACGGAAAACCTAATGCAACAGAAGACGAAATTTTGGCTGCTGCACAACAAGCCAATGCGTACAATTTTATTGAAAGCTTTCCCGAAAAATTAGATACTATTGTTGGAGAACGCGGAGTAAAATTATCTGGCGGACAACGACAACGTATTGCCATTGCAAGAGCTTTATTGAAAAACCCAAGTATTTTGATATTGGACGAAGCCACTTCTTCTTTGGATAGCGAAAGTGAAAAACTGGTTCAAGAAGCGCTGGAGATTTTAATGGAAGGAAGAACGAGTATCATCATTGCGCACCGTTTGTCTACCATTCGCTCCGCAGATCAAATCTTAGTCCTGGATCAAGGAGTTATAGCCGAGCAAGGTACTCATCAAGAATTAATTGCTGTAGAAAACGGGATTTATAAAAATTTAAGCAATCTTCAATTTAGCAATTCATAAAAAAAACGCCATTCGTTGAATGGCGTTTTTTAATTACAAAGCTTTTCTTCTATTTCGTTCTGCTTTTAACATGGACAGTTCCCTACTCGTTTGTCCAGCTACCGAAGTATTTTCTTCAGCGCGACGAATTAAATAAGGCATCACATCTTTAACAGGTCCGAACGGTAAATATTTGGCTACATTGAATCTATTGGCTGCCAAATTATAACTGATATTATCACTCATTCCATACAATTGTCCGAACCAAATGCGTTCGTCATTCGTTTTGACATTTCTTTCTTGCAATAAATTCATCAATGCATACGAACTTGACTCGTTATGGGTCCCTGCAAAAATTGCCATAGTTTCAAGATGCTCCATCATGTATAAAACGGCTGCGTCATAGTTTGCATCTGTAGCGTCTTTTGAAGGACAAATGGGTGTTGGGTATCCTTTAGCTTCTGCTCGTGCATTTTCCTTTTCCATGTAAGCCCCACGCACTATTTTCATTCCTATATAAAAACCTTCCTTCTTGGCTTTTTGGTGAAGTTGTTTCAAATAATCCAATCGGTCCCAACGGTACATTTGTAATGTGTTGAAAACAATTGCCTTTTCTTTATTGTATTTCTGCATCATTTGAGCAACCAAATCATCGGCGGCATCTTGCATCCAACTTTCTTCAGCATCAATTAATAAAGCAACATCTTTAAACTGGGCTGTTTTACAAACCAAATCAAATCGATCTACTACGCGATCCCACTCGTCTTGTTCTGAACTAGTCAAAGTTGCTTTTGAACCTACTTTTTCATACAAATCCAATCGTCCTAAACCAGTAGGTTTAAAAACAGCAAAAGGAATTGCTTGGCGTTCTTTGGCAAATTCAATCGTTTTTAAAGTCATAGCCAAAGCAGCATCAAACTGTGCTTCTTCTTCTTTTCCCTCTACTGAATAATCCAATACAGAGGAAACCCCTTTGGTATACATTTTATCGACAACTGACAAACAATCATTTTCATTTACTCCACCACAAAAATGATCAAATACAGTGGCACGAATTAAGCCATCAACAGGCAAATGGGCTTTAATGGCAAAATTAGTAACAGCCGTTCCAATGCGAACAAGCGGCTCATTGTCAATCATTTTGAATAAAAAATAAGCCCTATCTAACTCTGTGTCACTTTTTAAAGCAAACGCAATTTGTGTATTATTGAATATATTTTCCATTAAATGTTATAATTTTTTACAAATATAGACAGAGTTTTCAATACTATTAATCAAAAAATCCCTTATTTTGCGTTCTCAATTAAATCAACACAATGCAAACAATTCAAGCTAACAATTATCCTGTTCATTTCAATGAAAAAGGCTATGAAGCCTTAAATTCTCATTTGAAAGCTACTAAGTATTCTAATCTGTTTATTATTACAGATAGCAATACAAACGAGTATTGTTTGCATAAATTTTTACCGTACTTAGAAACGGATTTAACCATAGAAATCATCGAATTTGAAGCAGGTGAAATCAACAAAAACATAGATACTTGTATCGAAATTTGGAAAGTATTAACTGAATTAGGTGCTGATAGAAAAAGTTTAGTAATCAATCTAGGCGGTGGTGTCGTGACTGATTTAGGTGGATTTGTTGCTTCTACTTTTAAAAGAGGTGTTGATTTTATCAATATTCCAACTACCCTTCTTTCCATGGTAGACGCTTCAGTAGGTGGAAAAACTGGAGTTGATTTAGGAAATCTAAAAAACCAAATTGGTGTGATTAACGTTCCCACAATGGTTTTGATCGATACTCAATATCTTGAAACTGTTCCTCAAAATGAATTGCGCTCCGGCTTAGCCGAAATGCTGAAACACGGATTGATCTTTGACAAAAACTATTGGGAACAATTTTTAGACATTAGTACTATTGATTTTTCTGATTTAGACCTTTTAATTCATCGCTCCGTTGTGATCAAAAACGAAATCGTAATGCAAGATCCAACCGAGAAAAATATTCGTAAAGCGTTAAATTTCGGACATACATTAGGTCATGCCATAGAAAGTTATTTTTTAGAAAATGAAAATAAATCCACCCTACTCCATGGTGAAGCCATTGCTGTAGGAATGATCTTAGAAAGTTTTATTTCTTGGCAAAAGAAATTAATAACTGAAATTGAATACCGTCAGATTAAACTAGCCATCAATGCTATTTATGAGGCTGTACAAATAGATCAAAATGACCTTCAACCTATTATGGATTTATTAATTCATGACAAGAAAAATGAATTTGGGACTATTCAGTTTGCGTTAATTGATGGAATTGGGTCCATTAAAATTAATCAATTAGTTGAAAATGAATTGATTCTTAGTGCTTTTGAAGACTATAAATCTTAATCATTAATTTACTCAAAAGGATTGCATTTCGTATGTATATTTTTTTACATTTGCCTCAATGAAAAAGAATCAAAATACAATGTACTTTAAACTGAATAACTGTTCAGCTGACCGCGCTTTAGTAAGGATGTGGAAACGCTTAATTGGTATTAAAGGAAGTTTTATTTTTGACATTTTCCAATACTTAAAAGCCGATAACGAAAAGCTCCAAATTGTGTACGCTAATATTCGAGTTTGAATTTTAGTTTAATTATTTTTTAAACCATTATTTAATCTAAAATTAGAACAACTCAATGAACACAAAATATTTCGACTTAATCAACCAAACGTATTACTTTCCTCAAGAAGAATTTACTTTAAACAAAGACCATCTTCAGTTTCACAATATTGATTTGATGAAATTAGTGGAACAATACGGAACACCATTAAAATTTACCTACTTACCTCAAATTTCCAATAATATCAACAAAGCCAAATCATGGTTTCGTAAGTCAATGGAAAAAAACAAGTATGAGGCTAAATATTACTATTGTTACTGTACCAAAAGTTCTCATTTTGAATATATTATGAATGAGGCTTTCAAAAATAATATTCACATTGAAACCTCTTCTGCGTTTGACATCAACATTGTGGAGAACCTTTTGGAAAACGGAAAAATTAACAAAAGTACCTATGTGATTTGTAACGGTTTTAAAAGAGATGAATACGTTTCTAATATTGCTCGTTTAGTCAATACAGGTCACAAGAATACCATTCCAATCATTGACAACTTTGAAGAATTGGATTTGCTTCAAGCGCAAATAAAAGGAAAATTCAAAATTGGAATTCGTATTGCTGCTGAGGAAGAACCTAAATTTGAGTTTTACACTTCTCGTTTAGGAATTGGATATAAAAACATAGTTCCATTCTATAAAAAAGAGATCAAAGAGAATAAAAAATTGGAACTGAAAATGTTGCACTTTTTTATCAATACGGGTATCAATGATAATGCTTACTACTGGAACGAATTAGTAAAATGTATCAAAGTGTATGTCGCCTTAAAAAAGGAATGTCCTACGCTTGACGGATTGAATATTGGTGGTGGTTTTCCTATCAAAAATTCATTGACATTTGAATACGATTACCAATATATGATTGACGAGATTATCAATCAAATCAAAATTGCCTGCGACGAAGCTGAAGTAGCGGTTCCTAATATTTTTACCGAATTTGGTTCTTTTACAGTAGGTGAAAGTGGTGGTGCGATATACCAAATTTTGTATCAAAAACAACAGAACGACAGAGAGAAATGGAACATGATTGATTCTTCTTTCATTACTACCCTACCAGACACTTGGGCTATTAACAAGCGTTTTATTATGTTGGCTGTTAATCGTTGGAATGATACTTACGAAAGAGTTTTATTAGGTGGTTTAACTTGTGATAGCGATGATTATTACAATTCTGAGCAAAACATGAACGCCATCTATTTACCAAAATACAATAAAGAAAAACCATTATATATTGGCTTTTTCAACACAGGTGCTTACCAAGAAACGATTGGAGGATATGGTGGATTACATCACTGTTTGATTCCACAACCCAAACACATCTTGATCGATCGTGATGAAAATGGTATTTTGGCAACTGAAGTCTATTCAGAGCAACAAACTTCAGACGATGTTTTAAAAATATTAGGTTATAAAAAATAATTAAATAATCCCAAATTAATCTTTCAAGGAATACAATTTAATTCTATTTTCGTAATTGTATTTCCGATTAATAAAATAACAAACAATGAGTAAAGGACCAATTAGTCAATTTATTGAAAAACATTATTTGCATTTCAATTCGGCATCTTTAGTTGATGCAGCAAAAGCTTACGAACAACAATTGGCCAAGGGTGCCAAAATGATGGTAAGTATGGCAGGTGCAATGAGTACAGCTGAAATCGGAAAGATTTTTGCCGAAATCATTCGTCAAGACAAAGTGCAAATCATTTCGTGTACAGGAGCTAATCTTGAAGAAGATATCATGAACTTAGTAGCGCATTCTCATTACGAAAGAGTTCCCAACTATCGTGACTTAACTCCTCAAGACGAATGGGATTTATTGGAAAGAGGATTGAACCGTGTAACGGATACTTGTATCCCAGAACACGAAGCGTTCCGTCGTTTACAAAAACACATTTATAAAATCTGGAAAGATGCAGACGATAAAGGCGAGCGTTATTTCCCACATGAATTCATGTACAAAATGTTGCTTTCTGGTGTACTTGAAGAATACTACGAAATTGACTTGAAAGACAGTTGGATGTATGCCGCTGCAGAAAAAAACCTCCCTATCATTGTTCCAGGTTGGGAAGATAGTACCATGGGTAATATTTTTGCGTCGTATGTAATCAAAGGAGATTTGAAAGCTTCGACCATGAAATCAGGTATTGAATACATGACTTACTTAGCCGATTGGTATCCAAAAAATAGCGCAAACGGAATTGGATTTTTCCAAATTGGTGGTGGTATTGCAGGAGATTTTCCAATTTGTGTGGTACCAATGTTGTACCAAGATATGGAAATGCATGATATTCCTTTTTGGAGTTATTTCTGTCAGATTTCAGATTCTACGACCAGTTACGGTTCGTATTCTGGAGCTGTACCAAATGAGAAAATTACTTGGGGTAAGTTAGATATAAAAACTCCTAAATTTATCATTGAATCCGATGCTACAATTGTAGCGCCTTTAATATTTGCTTATTTATTAGACTTATAGAATTGACGCCTGTATGAAAAGAGTAATTGTTGACTACGCTAAACTTACCAATGAAATTTTGAACTTATTAGTTGAAAAATTTCCTGATGGTTATGATGATTCAGACATTATCCGTTTTAAAAATGCAAAAAATGAATTGGTTGAAGCTGTTGAAGTACGAACTGAAGATACTATTTATCTAGTAAAAGTAAGTACTAAACTTTCGGATCGAATTGAAAACTATGATGAGGATGATGAAATCCTAAATGTAGCAGTGGAACCGATTAAAGAACTTGAACTTGACGAAGACGAAGACGATGCTGATGACGAATCGGAAGAAGAAAATCTTGATAAACCAGAAGGTGATTCTGAAGATGGAGATGATGAGGAAGATGAATCCAATTTAGATGATATCGCAGACGATGACGATGAGGATGAAGAATAATTAGCATTTGTTCTATACAAAAAAGGCTATCTGTTATAAAACGGATAGCCTTTTTTAGTTATTAAATTATTACAAATAGCGTTCTCCAAAAACTTTCTGATGTTGTTTTTGATGTCCAATCAACATAAAGCCAATAGCACGTACAGAAATAGGATGATCAGATGCAATTCCTATTCGAAGAAGTTGCTCTTCAGAAAAACTTTTGAATAGCAACAAATTGGAATGACGTACCGCTGACAACTCAGCCAATAAATCCTGCAGACCCCTTGTATCTGCAGCTGTATTACTCGCATAACTATTCTCATCAAATCCTGCTAAAGGAGTACTATCATTTCTTGAAATTCGTAATGCGCGATACGCAAGTATTCGCTCCGTATCAATAATATGTTGGATAATTTCTTTTATAGTCCACTTCCCTTCAGCATACCGATAATCAAATTTATCCATCGGAAGATTTTGGACAAACCGTATAAAATCATGCAAACAGATTTCGAGTTCTTCCACTAACTCTACTTCACCAGCTGCATCAAAATAGGTTTTACAATAGTATGGGTATTCATTTTCTTTTAACTGACTTGTTTTCATAATTGACTTTTTAAGCAGAGTTTCTACTCGCATTTGTATTTCCAAAAAGTGAACGAGTTACAATTTTTTCATAAACTTTAATCAACTTCTCATCTGGATTTTTTTCTTTCAATAACTCATTGATTCGAGTCAATCCATATTGTTGTATTGTCAACAAAGGCAATACTATACGTTCTCTAATTGCAATAGAAGCTTTACCATCAGGATAGTTTTCCATAAGCTCTTGATGTCCCGCAATTTTTAACAACAATCGTTTGGTTTCTAAAAATTCATTGTAGATAATTTTCCAAAAATCACCATACTCAGGATCTTTACTCATATAAGCTGTCAATGGAAAAAATGATTTTGCCAACGACATCATACTGTTTTCTAATAATGTTTTAAAGAACAAAGAATCATCATATAAATTTTGTACTTTATCCCATTGATTGGTATCTTCAAAATGTTTTAATGCGGTACCTACTCCAAAAAAACCAGGCACATTTTGCTTTAACTGACTCCAAGAACCAACAAACGGAATGGCACGCAAATCGGCAAAATCTAAAGTTTCTGATTTACTTCTTTTAGAAGGACGGCTACCAATGTTCGTTTTAGCATAATACTTCAGCGTACTCATTTTTTCCAAATACGGAATGAATTTAGGATGATTTTTAAAATTTAAATATTTTTCATATCCTAAAGCTGCTAATTGATCCAAAATTGCTTTTTCTTCGGCTGTCAATTCATTTCTTCCTTTAGAAAAAACCTGATTAGTTACACCAGCACTCAATAAGTTTTCTAAATTATAACGACAGGAATCTAAAGTTCCAAAATTAGAACTGATGGTTTGACCTTGAACCGTAACTTGAATTTCGTTATTTTCAATTGTCGGTCCTAAAGACGCATAAAATTTATGTGTTTTCCCACCACCTCTTGCTGGAGGGCCGCCTCTACCATCAAAGAAAATAGCTTTAATTCCATATTTTCTTGAGATTTCGGTCAGTGCTTCTTTGGCTTTGTATATACTCCAATTGGCCATTAAATAGCCCCCATCTTTAGTTCCGTCAGAGAAACCTAACATGATAGTTTGTTTGTTATTTCTTTCTTGCAAATGTTTAGCATAAGCTGGATTAGTATACAACTTTTCCATAATCTCATGCGCATTTTGCAAATCGTCAACCGATTCGAATAACGGAATAATATCAACCGTTGGCGCTGACCAATTGCTCAATTTAAAAAGAGCAAAAGTTTCCATTACATTTAAAGCACTTTCGTTATTACTAATAATATAACGGTTAGAGCCAAATTCTCCATTGTTTTGCTGAATTGTCTTAATAGCTTGAATGGATCCTAAAGTAGAATTAGTCATTTCATTTTCAAATGAAGCAGGATCTAAATCGCCCGATACATTAGACAAAACATCAAACTTCTCCTGCTCTGATAAATCAAAATAATTAGCAGGAAATACAGATGAATCTGAATTTAAATAGTAATTCACTACATCTTTAAAAACGGCATTATGAATTTTACTATTCTGACGAATATCAAGCGTTGCAAAGTGAAACCCAAATAAATTGACTTTAATCAATAAGGCATCCAACTGATCAACATAAAGTGATTGATGTTGTTCAACAATGATTAATCGTATTTTTTTAAGTTGCGTTTTAAATTCATCTAGAGTTATAAAAATTTCTCCTTTGGAATAAAAAACAGAACGATATAATTTTTGTTCTAATTCCGAAACTAAACTATCCACACCTGAAAATGTCAACTTTCGTTTCAGATTTCTCATTTCAATATAGTAACATTTCAAAATAGAAGTACGCAAACGATCCGCTACTTTTAAAGTGATATCAGTTGTTACAAAGGGATTTCCATCACGATCTCCTCCAGGCCAAAAACCTAATTTTATCAAAGGGTTGTTGATTGAATTTCCATTAAATAAGTTCTTTTCTAAATAATGAACCATCTCTCCAGCAGTTTCATAGAAAACATTTTCTAGATACCAAATCAAGCTTACCGCTTCGTCATACGGATTGGGTTTTTCATTTTGAATGAAAGGTGTTTTACCCAATTGCGCCAATAACTGTTTAATTCCTAATAAATTATTATTGCGAATTGCATCGGTTAAATCGTTAATGATTCCTAATACCGCACCAGGATAAAATTGGGTCGGATGCGCTGTTAATACGGTCCTAACATTGAAGTTTTCAAGAAACTCAGTCAATTCCGCTTGATTGTTATTGTTATCCGCTTTTTCTTTAATATCTCGCAAAGAACCTCTGCCTTCCATATTGTTTACTTTCGGAAAAGCGGCATCCTCAATCGCATCAAAAAGTACAATTTGACGTTCAATATATTGAATAAATCGGAACATCAAATCAATCTTATCTGACTCAGAATCGGTTGGTAAATATTTCTTGGTAAAAAAATCTACAATCTCCACAGGAGTTTCTAGTTTTTTAAACCCTGTATCGCAAACATCAGTAAATAAAGGAAGTAAAACCCCAGTGTTGTCGATAGAATCAAAAGGTAGTGTTATAAATACACTATTGTAAATATGGTATTTCGAAAGTACATCTTGATTAAAACGTTCTAATTTTGGAAGCGTATACATAAATAGTAAAGGTATTGTTAGTTGTTGTAGTTAAATCATTTGGCATAAAAAAACCCCAAGAAAAAACTTGAGGTTATATAATAGATATAGCGTCAAGTATTACATATTTTTAAAAATAGTATGCATCAAGCGCTTCTTATCATTGATACTTTCTTCCAATGAAATCATGGTTTCTGTTCTGTAAACACCATCAATATCGTCAATCATAAAGATTACATCTTTAGCATGTTTTGTATCCTTAGCTCTAATTTTACAGAAAATATTAAATTTACCCGTAGTTACAGAAGCTACAGTAACAAAAGGAATTTCATTAATTCGTTCTAAAACAAATTTAGTTTGAGAAGTATTATTAAGAAAAACACCTACATATGCAATAAATGAATATCCTAATTTATCATAATCAAGAACCAATGAAGAACCCATTATGATTCCAGCATCTTCCATTTTCTTAACTCTAACATGAACTGTTCCTGCAGAAATTAATAATTTTTTTGCAATATCCGTAAATGGTACTCTAGTGTTGTCAATCAACATATCCAGAATTTGGTGATCTACTTCATCTAAACGAAACTTACTCATAATTTTCTCAATTAATATTATTAATTAGCTTAAAACAAAGTTTAAAATTATACATTAAATTCAAATAAAGGATATTAAAATTAATTTTTTATCAATCCATTAACAAATTCAGTAGTATTATTTAAATAAAAATTGGCTTTTTGATCTAATTTAGGAATATTGTCATAATCATCAGTATAAAGGGCTCCTTGAGCATCATACTCCAAATGACCGAAACGATTTTCTAAATCTTCAATTTGATTAATATAAGCATTAAAACAAATCTGACCGTCAATCAATTCTTCTTTGTATTGAGCTGCAAAATTGATGATTTTTTCTTTACCATCATAATTAATCTTGATATTTTTATACAAAAAATCACAAAAAACCGGATTATTTTGTGAAATATTCAAATAATCTTCGATTCTATTGCTAACTATATCGTTTTCGCTAATTATCTTGAATGCTGAGATTAAAGAATAGAAAACGTATTTTCTGGTTTCCTCTCTTTCATAATCGTTTGGATAATGACCCGCTTCAAACAAGATGGTCGGAACCCCTAAAAACTGAAACGTATCTCCTACACAATTAATATTAAACGAATCATCAAAACGACCCACTTGTCCCGGAATATAATCTTGTAATACTTGATTAATACCCGCAATTACATTGATTGCCTTTAATCTCGAATCGTTAATGTCACGGTTTTCATTATAAGAAGGAGCTAAAAATGACATTGTTGCTGGTTTACCAGACATTGCTACCCCATAAATAGTACGTTGATCATGGAGATTAAAACAATAATGAGGTTGAAATCGTTCAAATATTGAGCGCAATAGGTTACTTTCTGGTTGGGATAAATCTTGTGAATCCCGATTTAAATCAACATCATTTGCATTGGAACGTGTATACAAACAAGCCCCGTCTGGATTCAATATTGGAATCCAACAAAATGTAAATTCATTTAAAAACTTGATCGCTAAATCAGTTCCGCTTTGTAGAAGGTTTAAAAAATCAAAAAGTCCTTTAGTAGTGGTGCTTTCGTTTCCATGCATTTGTGACCAAAGAAAAACTCGTGTTGCTCCATGTCCTATTTGGTATTCGTATATTGACTTTCCTAAAACCGATTTACCAATTTCCTGTAATTGATTAGCAGTATTTAATCGATTTAAAATTGGCTCAATATGATCTAAAGTGATGTATCTCCCTTGAATCGATTGTTCTTTATTCTGAATATATAAGGCTTCTAAATTCATAGTTATTAATTTGATTTTACAAAAGTAAACATCATTAAATATCTTAATCTAACTTTACAAATAGTACGTTATTTACTAAACTCGGATTCATTGACACGATATCCGTTTTCTGGTATTTTCCCTTCTACACCAACAAAATGTTGATTTAATAGTTGTAAATCGGTTGCTAAATCTCCAGATGGATGTAACGGCTGACCGAAACGCACCTCTTTTTTTCCAAAATCAAAAGCCACAGGTATAATTGGAACATTAGCCTTTAAAGCAATATAATAAAATCCTGTCTTTAGTTCCGATACATATTTTCGGGTTCCCTCAGGAGCAACTGCTAAACGGAATGTTTTCTTTTTATCAAAAATTGCTGCAATTGAATCTACCTTGTTTAAACCACCCGATCTATCCAGCGCAGCACCACCCATGTAGTTAAAATAATACCCAAACGGAAAACGAAACAATTCTTTTTTAGCTACAAAATTCATTTCTAGGCCAACGATACCTCTAGTAAATATACCTAAGTAAAAATCATGCGCACTGGTATGAGGCATCACCATCATGACGCATTTTTTAATATCTGGATTGATTGTACCAACAATCTTCCATCCCATCATTTTAAAAAATATCCACTTATAGAGTAGCTTTTTCATTCTTTAAATTCTTTTTGCAAATAAAAACAATTAAAATCTTATTTTTGAATAAATCCAAAGATTATGATTCGGAAACTATTAAGTTATCTCATTCCTATAACGATTTACAAAAACAAATCCAGTTGGAGCAAATCGATTGAGGTCACTTGGGCTAATGGTGAATTAGTGTTGGATTCAGAAAATACCAATTACTCTTACGGAAGCTTACAACGCATATTACGATTGGGTTTGAAAAAGATTGGCTTTCGCCAAATCAAAGCAATGAACAAAATTTTGGTTTTGGGTGTAGCTGGCGGAAGCGTCATTAAAACTCTTGTAAATGAAGTTTCATATAGAGGTGCAATTACGGGGGTAGAAATTGATCCTGAGATTATTAAAGTAGCCAATTCCTATTTCAATTTGAGTCAAATCCCCAACTTAAGTATCGTAATTGCTGATGCATTTGAATTTGTTTTGCAAGCCAATAAAAAATACGACTTAATCATCGTTGATATTTTTCAAGATACAAATATGCCTGGTTTTTTATTTGAAAATTTCTTCACTGAAAAACTTTGTTCTTTACTTCAAAACAAAGGATACATCTTATTTAATACCATGGTTTTAAATAAAAAAGACAATTTAAGAAATGAAAAATATTGTAGTGAATTTTACCAACCCAATTTCAGACTTAAAACAATTCCTCGAGTAGAAATTCACAATGAATTAATTCTAATAGAACGCATTAATTGATACTTTAATTAGTAACTTGTATTAGTAATAATAGAAAATCAAATGAGAAAAACAGTACGAAAATTATTTTTAGGTAAGTCGTCTAACGGCGAACAAGCCGAATTTAATCCAATTCAAAAACGAATTCAAAACATTACATCCATTTGGAATAATGAGCATCAAGATGATAACGGAATAGAGAAAATTTTTAGACTATTGCTTTCGTCTTCACAATTATTATTTCCAGGTATTTACATCAAGTATTTTTCAAGAAAAAAAGGAATTGAGTACCAAGATTTAGCAATAGACACCTACATATTACTCAAAGTTGCTTTTCCAATAGTTATTTTAATATACCAATGGCACACTATCTATTGGGTAGTTGCACTAATGACTTATTTATTTTTAGAAACTATTTTTTATATTCCAACCTTAATCTTCGCTTCGGATTTATTTTCAAGACCACGATCGTACAGAAGATCCATGCTACTATTGTTCTTCAACTACCTGGAAATTGTATTAGGTTATGCGGTATTTTACTCCTGTGGAAATTATTTAAACAAACCATTCAATCACTGGTTTGATGCGGTTTACTTTAGTATTATAACCTCGTCATCTATTGGATATGGCGATTACTATCCAGCAGAAACAATGGGAAAGTTTTTAGTGAGTACTCAAGCCTTACTTTTCTTGTTCTTTATTGTACTTTTTTTGAATTTTTTCTCGACTAAAGTAAAAACCAAAGGCTATTTTGATCACGATAACAACCCGTAATTAAAGCATTTTACGCGCTTTCTCTAAATCTTCGGGAGTATCAATTCCAATTCCAACATGGGTGGTCTCTACCATTTTGATGCGTTTACCAAACTCTAAATAGCGTAATTGTTCCAATTTTTCGGAAGCTTCCAAAGATTGCATTGGTAAACTAAAGAAATCCAACAAGGCTTGTTTTCTAAATGCATAAATTCCGATGTGCTGAAAATAGCGCACTCCCACATTTTTTTCTCTTGGATACGGAATTACCGAACGGGAAAAATACAAGGCAAATCCATTTTGATCTACTACTACTTTGACATTATTCGGATTATTAATATCATCTTCGTTAGTAATTTCGCGCATTACAGAGGCTAAATCAACTTGTTTAGCCGAATCGTTTTTAAAAACTTCAATTGCTTTCTGCAACGGATCAGCATCTATAAAAGGCTCATCTCCTTGCACGTTAACTACAATATCAACCTCTAAGTGTTCAATTGCTTCAGCAATTCGATCACTTCCTGACTCGTGTTCTTTGACACTTTTAATCGCCTTACCTCCATTGGAAACAATCTCTTCGAAAATTATATCAGAATCCGTAACAACAAAAACATCATCAAATAGCTGAGTAGCCATAGCAGCTTCATAAGTTCTTCGTATTACTGTTTTTCCACCCAAATCCTGCATTAATTTAGCTGGAAATCGTGTGGAAGCGTATCGTGCGGGTATAACTGCTATTATTTTCATTTCTAGTTGTAATAAATTTGTAGTATCAAACGAGATACAAATTTAAATTAATTTTCGAGTTATGTCGTTTTGATTAGTCTATAAAACTTTCATCCTTAAAACCAATCAAATACAATTTGTTTTTAGCACGCGTCATAGCGGTATACAACCAACGGATATAGTCGCTATTAATGCCGTCGGGCAAATAGGGTTGTTCAATAAAAACAGTATTCCACTGCCCTCCTTGCGATTTATGACAGGTTATCGCATAGGAGAATTTCACCTGCAACGCATTAAAATACTCGTTGTTTTTTACCTTTTGAAATTGCTTGAATTTGGTTTCCCCTTCATAATCCTTCAATACTTCTTGGTACAAACGATTGGATTCTTCATAGGTAAGTGATGGCGATTCACTTTTTATGGTGTCTAATAACAACACCGTTTCCAAAGGCTTTTGATCGGGATAATCTACCATTCGGATCTTTACTTTGGCAAACTTAAAACTGTACAATTCTTGGATACCAAAAATTTCCAATACTTCTATAATATCACCATTAGCAATAAATCCAGCTTCGTCCGAATCATTTAGCCAAAAATAATTGTTCTTGACCACCATTAAAAAATCGCCAGTTGACAACTCGCTTTCACGATCTAAAATTCGGGTTCGAATTTGTTCGTTGTACTGATTTGCTCTTTTATTCGAACGTACAATAAAAGCTGTGTCTTCTATACTATAATTGCTATAGGCCGATTGGATAGCATCTTGAATATCATACCCATCGGTCAAGCGAACTATATCTTTAAATCTTTTTACGTTAAACTGAAACTCGTCTATAAAACTGTCTTTCAACAATTCTCGCAACTCAGTGGCATTAAACAAAATCCCAGAACTTTCTTCCTGTCGCATTACCTCGTCTAGTTCTATAGATTCAATTTCTTTATCGTAATGCACCGCTAAAGTATGGGTATCCAATGCGGGACTTATATCCAAATTCACTGGCGGTAGCTGGGCAGTATCGCCCAAAAGAATCATTTTGCAATTGGATCCGGAATACACATACGAAATCAAATCGTCTAATAATGATCCGTTTTCGTATAATTTTGAATCCGAATTAGCATCCGAAATCATTGAAGCTTCATCGACTATAAAAATGGTGTTTTTATGTTTGTTGGGTTGTAACGTAAACGAAACACCTCCGCCAGAAGATTTTTTAGGAAAATAGATTTTTTTATGGATTGTAAAAGCCGGCTTATTGGAATAATTGGCAATTACCTTAGCCGCACGACCTGTTGGAGCTAGCAAAACATATTTTTTGTTAATCTCAATTAAATTGTTGACAATGGTTGAAATCACCGTTGTTTTTCCAGTTCCAGCATATCCTTTCAAAACAAAAATGGTATTGTTTTCCATTTCGGTTAAGAAAATAGCAATCTTTTGAAAAAAGATATCCTGTTTGTAAGTAGGTTCAAACGGGAATTTTTTCTTCAAAAGACTATAAAACAAGGAGGAATTCATCTGATTTAATTTGGTTGCAAAGTAAGCAATTGCTATGACAAAAATCAACTTATATAGATCAGATGATTGATTTTTGCCTTTGATTTTTGATATTGCTATTTACATTGTTATTCGTATGTTTGCATAGTTGAAAGAAATACCTATGAATTCCAATATCACCGAAAAGAAATATAAAAAACTATCCATTCAAGTGGCATTGAACGGACTTTCTTTTTGCTGTTTTGATACCTTAAATAATACTATTACTTCTTTTAATGAAGTTCGTTTTGACACCTTTCACAAAGCCACTAAAACCGAAGATTTGTTTGCAGATGCTTTTAGTGATTATCCAGAATTAAAAGAATCCTATGATGAAATTTTAGTTATTCATAATAGTAATCTTTCCACTTTTGTCCCTGAACCTTTATTTGACGAAAACTTCTTAGGAAGCTATTTACAATACAACACTAAGGTATTTGAAACTGATTTTATTGCTTTTGACGAAATTCCCAATTGTCAAATGAATACTGTTTACATTCCGTATGTGAATATCAATAACTTTTTTATTGATCAATTTGGCACTTTTGATTACAAACATGCCAATACTGTTTTAGTATCTAAGTTATTAAATGCATCCAAAAACAACTCCGACATAAAAATGTTTGCGCATATTAATTCGGGGCATTTTGAAGTTATTGTTGTGCAAAACCAAAAACTATTGTTGTTCAACTCATTTGAATACACTACGCCGGAAGATTTCTTGTATTACATTCTATTTGCAGCCGAACAATTAGGTTTGAATCCAGAAGAATTTCCTTTAGAATTGATTGGAAAAATTGAAACCGAAAGTGAGTACTACCAATTAGCCTATAAATACATCCGTAATGTTTCTTTGCTAAACGTTAGCGAATTACAAGCTAAAAATACGTTCTCAGAAGCCGACAACAGAACCCATTTTATACTTTTTAATTCATGAGAATTATTTCTGGTAAATACAAAGGCCGACGTATATTCCCCCCAAAAAACCTTCCTGTTCGCCCAACAACCGATATGAGCAAAGAAGCTTTATTCAATGTATTGAATAATCATTTTAGTTTTGAAGGGCTTAAAATATTAGACTTATTCTCGGGTACCGGAAACATCAGTTTTGAATTTGCATCACGAGGCAGTTCGCCAATAACTTCTGTAGATGGTGATTTTGGTTGTGTCAAATTTATCAAACAAATTGCTGCTGAATTTGATTTCAATATCGCTGCTACCAAAAGTGATGTGTTTGCTTTTCTTGAAAAAAACAAAACAACCTACGACATCATATTTGCAGATCCTCCTTACGGATTGGACCAAAAAACATTTGAAAAAGTAGTGACTCTAGTTTTTGACAGAGGATTTTTGGAAGAAGAAGGAATGTTGATCATTGAACATTCCAAATACACTAAAATGGAACATTTACCACATTTTTCTTTTCAGAAAAGTTATGGAGGTTCTTTCTTTAGTTTCTTTGAGATTGTAAGTTCAGAGGACGAAGAATAGTTTTCCTCGCTAATAAAAAAAGCAGACCTATAAGCCGGATTCTGTCTCCGTAAACGGAGCCTTATCATTTATCTAGATCTTACATTACTGCAAGACTCAAGCTATCTACCCTTCAACAACGGACGAGAAGCCCTTAAATGCTGATATACTTGATATTTCACCGCATAGAGTTTACCTGGTTTCACTACAGCATTACCTGTACATACTTTCTGTTGCACTTGTCCTAATCCGATTGCTCGAACCGACGGGTATTACCCGCTATGCTTCTCTGTGGTGTCCGGACTTTCCTCCCTCCTAATAAATCAGGACGGCGATAAGGCGGTCTGCGGGGCAAATTTACAACATAATTTATGGTAATTCATAATTGATTGATAAGTCAGTGAAATAATCCAAAAACGACATTCCAATTTTGTTAGTAAATTGGGGATAAGTCGTTCTGTTTTGAAGATGGAGCTATTGCATTTTGAGAATTCATATCCTATATTTGCTATCTAATACCTTTTCAATGGAACAATTTGTAGTATCGGCGCGCAAATACCGTCCGCAAACATTTAAAGATGTTGTGGGGCAAAAAGCCATTACTAATACTTTGTTGAATGCCATTGAAAACAATCACTTGGCCTCTGCCCTTTTATTTACAGGACCGCGTGGAGTTGGTAAAACTACTTGTGCTCGAATTTTGGCACGAAAAATCAACCAACCTGGATATGATGATCCGAATGAAGACTTTGCTTTCAATGTTTTTGAATTGGATGCGGCTTCGAACAACTCAGTAGATGACATTCGAAACTTGATTGACCAAGTACGTATACCTCCACAAACAGGACAATACAAAGTATATATCATTGATGAGGTGCATATGTTATCTTCGGCCGCTTTTAATGCATTTTTGAAAACATTAGAAGAACCGCCTAAACATGCTATTTTCATTTTGGCAACGACCGAAAAACATAAAATTATTCCAACGATTTTATCTCGTTGTCAAATATTTGATTTCAAAAGAATCACTGTTAAAGATGCCAAAGAACATCTTGCCGAGGTTGCCACTAGTCAAGGCGTGCAATTTGAAGACGACGCTTTGCATATTATTGCTCAAAAAGCAGATGGTGCTATGCGTGATGCTTTGTCAATTTTTGACCGTGTGGTTTCGTTCTGCGGGAACAATTTAACCCGTCAAGCCGTTACTGAGAACTTGAATGTGTTGGATTATGAAACCTACATCAATGTAACCGAATTGATTTTGGAAAACAAAATTCCAGAATTGTTAGTTGCATTTAATGAGATCTTATCCAAAGGATTTGATGCTCATCATTTTGTTTCTGGATTAGCCTCTCATTTCAGAGATCTATTGGTTTCCAAAAACCCGGCAACACTTTCTTTATTAGAAGTTGGCGAACAAGCCCAACAAATGTATGGTGTACAAGCACAAAAATGCGATGCTAATTTCTTATTAAAAGGAATCGAAATTGCCAATGATTGTGATCTAAAATACAAAGTCAGTCAAAATCAACGACTCTTAGTTGAACTTTGCTTAATGCAATTGGCCTCCATCACTTTCGATGGAGAAAAAAAAAAGTTGATCAATTTATAATTCCGCCTACTTACTTTAAAAATTCTGGTTATTCAATAGTTGAAGTTGCCCAAAGTAGTGCAGCTAACCAAAAGGTGGAAGAAACAATTGCTACAGCACCAGTAATCCCTTCTACAGAAATTGTAGAAACTGTTACTGAGGAAGTCATTGAAACACCTACAACTATAGTTGAACCAATTATTGAAGTGCCAAAACCTAATATTTCTAACGAATCCGAAGCGAAAGTTTCAGCACTCTCTTTATCAAGTATTCGCGCTAAAAAAGCTTTAGAAGAAACCTCCAAAACATTTGTAAAAGAAGCTGTTCACTTGCCTACAGAATCATTCACGGAAACTGAAATGTTATTGCAATGGAATAAGTACGCACAACGTTTGGGCGACAAGGGGTACAAAATTATGGAATCCTTATTGCTAATAAATGATCCCATTTTAGACGGAACCCATATCACTATTGAATTACCTAATGAAGGATCCAAATTGGATTTTGAAAGTGAAAAACTAGGATTGTTGGGCTATTTGAAAGGGCATTTACACAACCATGATATTACAATTGAAGTAATTGTAAATGAAAGCTTTGAAAGCAAACGTAGCTTCAATGACCAAGATCGTTACAACCGTTTACAACAACTCAATCCGAATATTGAATTATTAAGAACAACATTCGGATTGGATATAACTTAACTGTAACTATTAAATTTTACCGTAGTACATGGCTTTGACAATTCCGTCTGCTAAACCAATTTTCGGTACATAGATATTTCGGGCACCACTCCATTTCATGGCATTTAAATAAATTCGAGTAGCTGGAATGATAACGTCTGCACGATCTGAATTCAACCCTAGTTCTGAAATTCGTTGCTCATAGGTCAATGAATTTAAAAAGGCATATTGTGAATTCATATAAATATAAGAAAGCGGTTTATCTTGTGATTTACCTGACATTTTAAACAACTTATTGATATTCCCTCCAGAACCAATTAAGGTAACTTCATCGTATTCTTGAGTGTTGGTACGAATCCATTTTTCAATTTCGTCCCAAACGACATCGTGCACCATATCATTCAATAAACGAACAGTACCTGCTTTAAAAGATCTAGAAACTATCATTTTACTATCAGAAAACAAAGTGAATTCGGTACTACCACCACCAACATCCACAAAAAGATAGGTTTTGTCCGTTTTAATCAAACTGTGTAAATCACTAGAAGCAATAATGGCTGCTTCTTTTTTACCATCAATAATTTCAATTTTTATTCCGGTTTTCTTTTTAATGATTTCTGTAACTTCTTTACCGTTATAAGCTTCACGCATTGCCGAGGTAGCAAAGGCTTTGTAATGCTCTACTTTGTGCACTTTCATTAAAAGATTGAATGCTTTCATTGCATCGCACATTCTTTCAATATTTTCCTCTGAAATTGCACCAACCGTAAAAGCATCTTGTCCTAAACGAATTGGAACACGAACTAAGGAACTTTTATTGAATTGTGTTTCCTTGTCGTCTTGTTCTACAATATTGGCAATAAGCAATCGCATGGCATTGGAACCAATATCGATAGCGGCGTATTTTTTTATATTTAGCATTAAATCAAATCTAGGTAAAATTAGTTCAGGTAAAGAGTAATTAGTTTGACTCCCCTCCCTCTAACATATTTTTATAATAATTATAGGTTTCCAATTGTGCTCTAAAAATAGGTTTATTGCCTCTTTGACGGTATTTGTTATCCAACAAATGCGAATGCAATCTTGCTTTAACATTTCCTTGCCAACCTAAATCGAAATTATCAATCAACTCTCTTTTAATATCTTCATCGTAAATTGGGCAGGTTACCTCTACCCTTCCATCTAAATTACGAGTCATCATATCGGCGGAAGAAATATAAACTTCTGGATCGCCAGCATTACCAAAAATATAAATTCGGGAATGTTCCAAATAATTGTCCACGATACTAATGGCTTCAATATTCTCGCTCATTCCAGGAATACCAGGAATCAAAGAACAAATTCCTCTAACTTCTAATTGAATGTTTACTCCAGCATTACTCGCTTCATACAATTTGTCAATCATTTCTATATCAGACAAACTATTCATTTTCAATTTCATATAGGTAGTTCTACCTTCTTTAGCATGAGCAATCTCCCTATTAATCAGCTTATTAAATTTATTTCTTGTAAAATGCGGAGAAGTAATAATGTGCTGGTAATTGTAAATTCGATAATTGATTTCGAAAAATTCAAAAACTTTAGAAACGTCTTTTAGTATTTTTTGGTGTGCTGTAAACAAAGTGACATCAGTATATACTTTTGCAGTAGATTCATTAAAATTTCCGGTAGAAATAATACCATATCGATGAATTTTATTTCCCTCTTGTCTTTCAATTACACATATTTTACTGTGAACTTTTAATCCTTTCACCCCAAAAATAAGCTCAATACCTTCCATTTGCATTTGCTCTGAATAAAAGATATTACTCGCTTCATCAAAGCGGGCTTGCAATTCGATTTGAACGGTTACTTTTTTTCCATTTTTAGCTGCATTAATTAGCGAACTAATAATTCGTGAATTTTTGGCTAAACGGTATAAAGTAATTTTAATGGAAGTTACAGCTGGATCTAATGCAGCTTCTCTCAAAAACTTAATCACATAGGAATACGATTGATAGGGCGCGCTAACCAAATAATCTTTGGCTGCAATTTTCTTCATTATATTTTCATCCAAACTCAAGCCCGGCAATGGTAAAGGCGTATTGGTCTTGTATAATAAGTCAAATCTACCCAGGTTTGGAAAATCCATATAGTCTCTTCGATTATGGTATTTCCCCCCAGGAATGATACTATCGGTAGCATCAATTTTCATATTGGTTAAGAAAAAATCTAAGGTGTCTTTGTCAATGTTTTGATCATAAATAAATCGTACTGGCTCACCAATTCTACGATCTTTTACACTCGACGCGATTTTTTCCAACATACTTTTACTCAAGTCACTATCAATATCCAACTGCGCATCTCTAGTAATTTTAATCATGTGGGCATCTACACTTTCGTAATCAAAAATGTCAAAAATTTTGTCGAGATTCAAACGAAGTACATCGTCAAGCATTATAACATATTGCTTTTCGCCCTCTGGAGGCAAAACCACAAAACGGTTTATAGTTTTAGGGATCTCGATTACGGCATAAAGAATTTCCTTATTATTTTTTGGAGATTTTTCTTTGGAACTTCTTTTCAATAACGAACGAAGATTGAAAGCACTCTTTTCTATTTCAACTGACAAACCATTGAGTACCAATTTAACTGCCAAATAACCCGAAGTATCTTTTAAAACAGGAAAATGATCTAAATCATTTAAAATGATTGTAACTAGTTCAGGACTTACCTTTTGTACAAAAAAATCTTTTAAATACAATTCTTGATCCGGAGTCACATCGTTTTCATCGATGGTAAAAATATTCTCTTTTTCTAATCGAGCTTCAATATCATTCAATATCTCCAAACTCTCAGCTTGCTGATTAATTACAATCTCTGTAATATCATGTAATAACTGGCTTGAGGAAATTCCGTTAAAATATTTTTCCCCTGAAATTCCGGTTAACGTCAATCGTCGAATAGCAGCAAAACGGACTCTAAAAAATTCATCCAAGTTATTTGAAAAAATTCCCAAAAATCGCATACGATCTAATAAGGGAACCGTAACATCTCCCGCTTCTTGTAAAACTCGGGCATTAAAAGCCAACCAGCTTTTCTCTCTATCAATATATCTTTGTTGCAACACGTAAATTATTTTATATCTTTAGGAAATACAGTCTTTAAAATTCTCCCTTTTTTAATATTATTCCATTGGTCTTCTTCAAATTGAATGGAAACAAAACCAGAAGTAGGAACATTTGGCAGAACGTAATCTCCAAATTTATTAACAAAATTTGTAATAGCCTCATTATGGCCGAAAAGAATAACAGTTTCGTAAAGATTATTGCACGATTTAATAACTTTTTCCAATTGAGATTCGTCAAAAGTGTATAAATCCTCCCTGTAAATTATATTCTCTATTGGAAAGGATATGTTTTGAGCAAAAATCAGCGCCGTTTCCGAAGCTCTTTTTGCAACACTACTCCAAAGCAAAAATGTTTTAGGAATATAATTTGAAATAGCAGAAGAAACTAAATGTGCATCTACAATTCCTCGATGTAATAGCGGACGATCAACATCTTGAAGTGGTGCTTCCCAACTGGATTTGGCGTGTCTTACTAAGATTACATTTTTCAAAATAGCGTGAGAATTAAAAGTTACAACGATTATTTTCTAACCGAAAAAATTTCTTTACTCCACAATTTACAAAAGTTTCAAACACTAATTACATTTACTATTGAATAAATTAATATCGCAAACCAAAAACAATCTTATGGTGATAAGCGATCTATTTTCCATGAAAAATCAGACTGCGCTTGGTAACGAATTCTATCATGAAGTCTATTAGGTCTTCCCTGCCAGAACTCCACCTCCAAAGGTGTGACTAAAAATCCGCCCCAATGTTCCGGTCTTGGAATTACCATCCCTTCAAAATCAGCTTCTAATTGTTTCAAGTTATCTTCTAAAAAGTCTCTAGAAGGCACAACTTCGGATTGATTTGAAACAATAGCGCCTAACTTACTTCCGTCGGGTCTTGAAGCAAAATAATTATCTGAAATAACTTCAGCTGTTTTTTGAGCAATTCCTTTGATGATCACTTGACGTTCCATGCTGTGCCAAAAGAAGGACAAACAAACATGTGGATTAGCAGTTATGGCTTTTCCTTTTTCAGAATTGTAATTGGTATAAAAAACAAAACCTTCTTCATTGAATTTCTTTAACAAAACAACTCTTGATTTTGGAAATCCATCCAAACCAATCGTAGCAACAGTCATAGCGTTTACTTCATCGGTACCGCCAAAATCTTCTACTTCATGAAACCAACGATTGAATAAATTAATCGGATCCTCAGGTATTGAAGTTTCTAACAATTCACTTTTGTCATAGGTTTTTCTGTAATCGCTTAAATCTTTCATAATGAATTTTATGTTTTACAATTCAAAGGTTTTTCCGTCATCAGCCAAAAGCACTTCAGGAAAAATGGTTTTTGCTTCTTCTTGAAATACGGTTATACTATCGTATCGTGTAGAATAATGCCCTAAAATTAACAGTTTTACATTGGCTTTCAAAGCAATTTGTGCTGCTTGTTTTGCTGTGGAATGCAAAGTCTTTAGCGCCAAGGCATCTTCTGATTCTAAAAAAGTCGATTCGTGATACAAAACATCTACGTTCTCAATAATTGGAACAATTGCTTCGTGATAAACGGAATCTGAACAAAAGGCATAACTTTTAGGTTGAATGGGATCAAATGTCAATATTGAATTGGAAATAATTCGGCCATTTTCTAAAGTAATGTCTTTTCCATTTTTAATTTTTTGAAAATAACAGCTCTCGATTTCATGATTCAAGACCGCGTCCATATTCAATTTGCGTTCACCTATTTTTTCTTGGAACAAAAATCCATTAGTATACACCCTATGTTTTAAAGGTATAGTTGTAACTACCACTTTATCATCTTCAAAAATAGTCTCACTTACCTCCGACTCTAATTCGTGAAAATACAAATCGTAATTGGTCCAAGAATTTGACAATCGCAATTGCAACAAAATGATTTCTTTGATTCCTTTTGGACCATAAATGTGAAGATCGGTGGTTCTTCCCAACAAACTAAAAGTAGAAATTAAACCAATCAATCCTAAAAAATGATCCCCATGCAAATGGGAAATAAAAACCTGATTGATTTTGGAAAATTTTATTTTATTTTTTCGAAGTTGTACTTGAGTTCCTTCTCCACAGTCAATCAAAAACATTCGGTTTTTAATCTCCAATACTTGAGAAGTTGGATTGGTAATTGTTCGTGGTGTGGCTGCATAACAGCCCAAAATAGTCAGTTTCATTAAAATCCTAAATCACGTTCTATTTCATCCATCTCAATAATATCGTGTGCTTCCAAATTAGATGGAACCACAACTAATTGAGCAGGAACCGCATTAAAATCAACCCCCTCTGCAACTACAACAAAAGATTTTTTTAGTTTTTTATGTTGTTTAGCTAAAGGCAATAGTAATTTTAAATCTTCGAGAGTAATCGATTTATTATGAGATAAATCAATAATTAAATTGTGTGAGTCAAAAGAAGTATTGGATTGCGACACTTTATCCAAAAATGAAGCAAAATCTCCTTGAGTATCTTTAATCGTTATGGTATGCCCTTTTTGATCTACTTTCATAAATGGAAATTAATACTGTAAACAGTAATTTTAGTATAATAAACAAGTTTTAAAAAACTATTGAATTTTAGAAGCTAAAAGATAGATCACTGCCATTCGAATAGCCACTCCATTTTCAACTTGGTCTAAAATTACCGATTGTTGTGAGTCGGCTACATCGCTAGTAATTTCTACTCCACGGTTAATTGGTCCCGGGTGCATGATTACAATTTCTTTATTAAGTGAATCCAATAGGTTTTTATCCACTCCATATTGTTGTGCATATTCTCTTGTAGATGGAAAATAATTCACATCCATACGTTCGTTTTGCACCCGTAACATATTGGCTACATCGCACCATTCTAATGCTTTACGTAGATTTGGCTCTACTGTTACTCCAAGTGATTCAATGTACTTCGGAATTAACGTTTTAGGACCGCATACTTTGACTTCGGCACCTTGCATTTGCAAAGCATAAATATTAGACAAGGCTACTCGAGAGTGTAAAATATCTCCGACGATCACTACTTTCTTACCCGCTACATCTCCTAGTTTTTCACGAATCGAATAACTATCTAGTAAAGCTTGTGTAGGATGTTCATGAGCCCCATCTCCCGCGTTAACAATACTTGCTTTCACATTTTTAGATAAGAAGTAAGCTGCACCTGGATTAGCATGTCGCATGACTACCATATCCACTTTCATGGAAAGTATGTTATTTACAGTATCTATAAGTGTTTCTCCTTTTTTAACCGAAGACTGTGCTGCCGAAAAACTAATCACATCAGCTGACAATCGTTTTTGGGCTAATTCAAAGGAAAGTTTGGTTCGGGTACTGTTTTCAAAAAAGATATTGGCAATGGTAATGTCTCGCAAAGAAGGAACTTTCTTAATAGGTCGATTAATAACTTCCTTAAAATGATCAGCGGTTTCAAAAATTAAGTCAATATCATTTTTGTTAATGTATTTAATTCCTAATAAATGATTTACGCTTAATTCTTTCATTGTTCTTTCCAATTATATATTAATGAATAGCTGTTCTTAATTTGTAATTAAATAAACGCCATCTTCTCCATCATTTTCTTTCCAACACACTTTCACTTTTTCGTTATTAATCGCATCCACCTGCCTTCCTCTATAATCAGGTTGAATCGGTAAATTACGACTAAAACGTCTGTCAATCAAGACCAACAATTCAATTTCAGAAGGTCGCCCAAAAGATTGAATCGCTGTTAAAGCCGAGCGAATACTACGTCCAGTAAACAAAACGTCATCAATAAAAATGACTTTTTTATTTTCAACAATAAAATTGATATTGGTTTTATTCGCCTCCAAAGGTTTTTCAGTTCTTCTAAAATCATCTCTAAAGAAAGTGATGTCTAGATAACCTAATGTAATTGCAGGGGTTTGGTATTCTTTTTCTAAAATTTCTTTCAAACGTTCTGCCAAGAAAACGCCTCTAGGTTGTATCCCTACAAGAATAGTATCCGAGAAGTCTAAGTGTTTTTCAATTAATTGACAAGCCAAACGATGTAGTATGATAGTAACTTCTTTTGCAGTAAGTAATACTTTTTGACTCATGGTAAAGTGTAATGTTTGGTTGGGCAAATATACAAATTCTGTTTTATGATTGATAATTAAAAACAACAGAAATAATTATCCAAAAAAAAGCCTTGAAAATTCAAGGCCTAGTAAACTATTTATGAGTACATTTTTGTTCGTAATTCCTGTACTTTTTCATCATCTAAATAATCATCAAATGTCATATAACGATCAATGGCTCCATTAGGCGTTAATTCCACAACTCGATTACCTACAGTTTGTGCAAACTCGTGATCATGAGTAGTAAATATAACAGAGCCTTTGAAATTTTTTAATGAATTGTTAAATGCTGTAATCGACTCCAAATCCAAGTGATTCGTAGGTTCGTCCAACATTAATATATTAGCACGTTCCATCATCATGCGTGACAGCATACAGCGTACTTTTTCTCCTCCAGATAACACACGGCTTGTTTTTAACGCTTCTTCTCCTGAGAAAATCATTTTCCCTAAGAATCCTCTAATGAAAACTTCATCACGTTCTTCTTCTGTTTTTGCCCATTGGCGCAGCCAATCTACTAAAGTCAAATCATTCTCAAAATACGAATGGTTTTCAGCTGGCAAATATGCCTGGTTAGTAGTAATTCCCCAGTCAAAGGTACCAGCATCGGCTTTTTGATTGCCGTTTACGATTTCGTAAAAAGCGGTTGTAGCACGTGAATCTTTAGAGAAAAGAACAATCTTATCCCCTTTTGCCATATTCAAATCCACTCCTTTAAACAAAAGCTCTCCATCAATAGAAGCGCTAAGGTTTTCTACATTTAAAATTTGATCACCCGCTTCACGGTCTTGATCAAAAATAATAGCAGGATAGCGACGGCTTGACGGTTTAATTTCGGAAATATTCAATTTCGAAATCATTTTTTTACGAGAAGTCGCTTGCTTTGATTTGGCCACATTCGCAGAAAAACGACGAATAAATTCCTCTAATTCTTGTTTCTTTTCCTCTGCTTTTTTGTTTTGTTGCGCGCGTTGTTTAGCCGCTAACTGACTTGATTCATACCAAAAGGTATAGTTTCCAGAATAATGGTTTATTTTTCCAAAATCGATATCTGAAATATGCGTACAAACCGCATCCAAAAAGTGACGGTCGTGCGATACCACAATTACTGTATTTTCATAATTGGCTAAGAAGTTTTCCAGCCACGCAATGGTCTCAAAATCTAAGTCATTGGTAGGCTCATCCATAATTAGCACATCAGGATTTCCAAAAAGAGCTTGTGCCAAAAGCACACGAACTTTAATTTTTCCTTCCAAATCGCCCATCATCGTGTAATGATTATCCTCGGTTATTCCTAAATTGGATAACATGGAAGCCGCATCAGAATCGGCATTCCAACCGTTCATTTCTTCAAATTGTACTTGCAACTCACCTATTCTATCGGCATTGGAATCATTGTAATCTAAATACAATTCGTCCATTTCTTTTTTAACGGCATACAAAACCTTGTTCCCCATCATCACCGTTTCCAAAACAGTATATTCGTCAAACATATTGTGGTTTTGATTTAAAACCGACATACGCTTTCCTGGCTCCAAATGAATATGACCCGAAGTTGGATCCATTTCGCCAGAGATAATCTTTAAGAAAGTCGATTTTCCAGCACCATTGGCTCCAATAACACCATAAATATTACCTTGGGTAAAAGTGGTATTTACTTCATCAAATAAAATTCGTTTTCCAAATTGAACAGATAGATTATTAACTGATAACATGTATTTATTTTTTTTGCAAAAGTAGCAAAAAACTAAATAGAATCATCTTTAAATTCTCAAGCTGAGATACAGTCTTTTTATTTAATAAAAACAAGTAGTACAATTGAAGTAGTAATAAAAAATCAGTGAATGTTATAAAAAACTATTTATTCGACAATTTTAACAATATTTACACCAAATTATTTTTTTTTAATTTTTGTAACAAATACTTTTACATCTTTACAGCAATTAATTATCACAAACTAAAAAAACCAAAAAAAATGAATTCAGAACAAACGAAGTCGAATAATTCGGCACTATCGACCTTAATTACGGTCTTTTTCTTTTGGGGATTTATTGGAGCATCAAATGGTGTTTTCATCCCTTTTTGTAAAGCTAAATTCGGATTAGATCAATTTCAAAGTCAGTTAATTGACTTCGCTTTTTATGGAGCGTATTATATTGGCGCTTTATTACTATTTATTTTTAGTAGTACTGCTAAAAGAGACATTCTTAATGGATGGGGCTTTAAAAAAGGAATTATTTACGGGTTGTTAATTAGTACTTTTGGTGCTGCTTTAATGATATTAGCCGTAATCCAAGGAAGTTATTTATTTATTCTTGGCGCTTTATTTATAGTAGCTTTAGGATTCTCCTTACAACAAACATCCGCACAACCTTTTGCTGCTTCTTTAGGAGAACCACACACTGCTTCTAGCCGATTGAATTTAGCAGGTGGGATAAATTCGTTAGGAACCACAATAGGACCGATCGTTGTATCCTTTGCTCTTTTTGGAGTGATTTCGGGAGTAAGTATTGAAGAATTTGCTCAAAAAGCAGATTCGTTAGATTCTATGATCACTTTATACATGGCAGTTGGTGGTTTATTTTTATTAGCCGCAGCTTTATTTCATTTTTCAAAAAAATTACCAGCTGGAAAAAGCGATGATACGTTTGAAACTGCTAATAAAGCTTTAAACACACTTGTAATAATTACGTTATTATTAGTTGTTATTTTTGGATATATTTTTGCTAGATATGAAGATCCAGAATTCATCACTCGATTTATCGAAAATAGAGAAGTTGATTACTTAGGATTAGGATTAACTATTTCTACTTTGTTAGTTGTAGTTATTGGGTTGTTATTTGCCAATACTACTGCACAAAAAAATCCTGAAGGATGGGGTGCGATGAAATACCCGCAATTAGTTCTTGGAATGCTTGCTTTGTTCTCTTATGTAGGTGTAGAAGTAAGTATTGGTAGTAATTTAGGTGAATTATTAAAAACTGACGATTTTGGAGCTATTACAGGTCCTGGACTTGCTCCTTTTATGTCTATGTATTGGGGAAGTTTAATGATTGGACGTTGGGCTGGAGCGATTTCGGTTTTCAATCCTTCTTCTCAAATGAGAAAGATTTTACTTATTGTAGTTCCTTATGTAGCATTTGGTGTTGTTTTAGCAGCTAATGCGATTTCAGGTCAAGACATTACTCCTTTGTATGCGTATGCGTTTGTAATTGTTTTCCAAATTGTTGGTTTCTTCTTAGGAAAAGACCAGCCGTCAAGAACCTTATTGATTTTTGGTTTATTAGGAGCTATTGCCATGTTAATCGGTTTAGCTACAACGGGTACAATTGCAATTTTTGCCTTTATGAGTGGTGGTTTATTCTTAAGTATTATGTGGCCTTGTATTTTCTCTTTGGGAATTGCTGGATTAGGAAAATATACTTCACAAGGTGCCGCTTTCTTAGTAATGATGATTTTAGGTGGAGGTATAATCCCACCATTACAAGGTAAACTAGCCGATGTAATCGGAATTCATACTTCCTACTTTATTCCTGTATTGTGTTTTGCCTTTATTGCATTTTACGGCTGGAAAGTAATCGGAATTTTAGAAAAACAAGGTATTGTAAACGATATCGAAGTGGGTGGTGGACACTAAAAATAGACAACTAACCAAAACCAAAAAAATCCCATCAATTGATGGGATTTTTTTAATTTATAAAAGAAAATATTATTTATTTCCCTTTTCAAAATCAGCAACAAATTGTGCTAATCCAATATCTGTTAATGGGTGTTTCAATAATCCGTAGATAGCAGAAAGAGGACCCGTCATGACATCGGCACCGATTTTGGCACAGTTCATAATATGCATGGTGTGACGCACAGAAGCTGCTAAAATTTGAGTTTCAAATCCGTAATTATCATAGATTAGTCTAATTTCTTCAATCAAAGCTAATCCATCAGTAGATACATCATCCAAACGACCAATAAAAGGAGAAACATAAGTTGCACCCGCTTTAGCAGCTAATAAAGCTTGTCCAGCAGAGAATACTAAGGTAACATTCGTTCTAATTCCTTTATCAGAAAAATATTTGGCTGCCATTACACCTTCTTTGGTCATTGGTAATTTAACCACAATTTGCTCGTGTAAATCGGCCAACTCCTCACCTTCTTTCACCATACCTTCAAAATCCAAAGCATTAACTTCGGCACTTACATCACCATCCACTAAATTACAGATATCAATATAATGTTTCAAAATATTGTTTTTTCCAGTGATGCCTTCTTTAGCCATCAATGACGGATTAGTAGTTACTCCATCCAAAACGCCTAAAGCTTGTGCTTCTTTAATCTGAGCTAAATTAGCTGTGTCTATAAAAAATTTCATTCCAAATATATTTAGTTGTGAATACGCTAACAAAAGTAAGAAATGAATTGAGAACAAAAAATAAAATAAATGCATAAAAAAACCGCCTCTGTACAGAGGCGGTTTAATAATCAATATCTTAAATTTCTAGTTTGAACCAGAAGTAGATTTAACAGCTAAGTTGTAAACAACCAATCCAAATCCGATTTTGTTGATAGCATCTGCAATGTTGTATGCAACATCTACACTTCCTTTTCCAAGGAAACTTGTGTACCAACCATCAGTTCCTAACATGTATCCTAATGGGTAAATTGCCCATCCAACAAGTACGAACCAACATAAGATTTTGTGTGAGGCCAATACATCTCCACCAGCAGCTTTTGCTAATTTTGAAGCTTCGCCAAACCAAATTTCGTAAACAATCAAGAAATAAGCAACACCAGAGATGAATCCCCACATAGCGGCTTGATCGCTAAAAATTGTTTCACCAAAGTATCCTGTTACCAACATTACTATTGAGTAGAAAATCATTTTCCACAACAAGCTCTGTTTTGCACCAGCAACTTTCAGAATTAAATAAAACTCAAGACACATCAACGGCACCGTAAGTACCCAATCCACGTATCTAAAGAACGTTGGCGACTCTTGGAATGCATTCCAATAATCACGCATGTAAAAGTAGTGTACTGCAGCAATAAAAGTAATCAATCCAGATACTAATACCGAAGTACGCCATTTCTTATCGAACTGACTTAACGATAAGAAGAAAAAAGCCGAAGCAGCCATCATAGCCATGCTTCCAATGAAGAATGTAAATCCAACATAGTCGTTAGGTAGCATTTTTGCTACATTCGCAGAAATAAACATAAAATTTGACATAAAATAAAAATTTAGGTTAATTAATAATATAAATTTACATTTAAAAAAAATACAAATCATAATTTATTGTTTATTTTTTTTAATAAAATGTTAAACAAAAAATCAAATTTTATGTCAAAAACCTTGAAACTATCTATTATTACTAGCTTTGTTGGACTTTGGCTAACTTCTTATTTATCAAATAAATATCAAATTATTGTAGGATTTATCCTAATATTGAGTTTTGGAGTGCTACATGGGGCTAATGATTTAGTACTTATCAACAACTTAAAATCAGATAAAAAACTCAATTTCAGAAAGTTAATTTTAATGTATGTGCTTTTAATAGGTATTTCTGCGCTACTTTTTACTACAATACCTATTGTAGCCTTAGTATTATTTATAATCGTTAGTAGTTACCATTTTGGAGAACAACATTGGAATGAAATTGTATCGCCATTAAATACTTCCATCTTGGTATTCTTTCGGTTTAATTATGGCTTATTAATTTTGCTCCTGTTATTTTACATTCATGCTATTGAAGTAATTGCGATAATATTCGAAATCACCCAGTTTTCAATTTCCAAAGCATCAATCGAAATTGCACTGATAATTTGTTCACTGCTATTTATAGCAATTACGACAAAGATGTATGTTGATTCCACTGATTTCAGGAAGAATATAATCGAACAGTTGTTTTATTTGTTGGTTCTAGCAATCGTGTTTAAAGCTTCAAGCTTGATTTGGGGGTTTGCCATCTATTTTATTTTTTGGCACAGCATTCCTTCATTAAACGATCAAATCACATTTTTATATGGTGAAGCTACTTGGGCCAATTTTAAAAAATATTTTAAAACGGCCTTCGTTTATTGGTTTATTTCTTTGATTGGAATTTTTGGATTGTATTATATTGCTAAAGATATGTTGGTATTTGACGCGCTGTTTTTTGCATTTTTAGCGTCAATTACATTTCCACACTGTATTGTAATTCTTACTATGTTTCAAAATAAATCGCGTTAAGATTACAAATTGTAATGATTCATTAGCATTTTTTCGTACACTTTATCGGGTAAAATTCTTTTTAATACAATGGAGAACTTTTGCATAAAAGCGCCCACTTTATAATGGATTCTAGGATTTATTTCTTGAATAATTAGATAAACAGCTTCTGCCATTTCGTTAGGATTACTTCCACTATCAACATGTTGATCCATTGTAGTCAATACGTCACCATATACTTTTTCGTAAGCTGAACCCTTTGTAACGGGTGCATGAAAACGACCAGCTGCAATATTAGTAGCAAAATCACCTGGTGCTACATTTGTAATTTGGATTCCGAATGGCTTTACTTCCATTCGCAAAGCTTCTGTAACTAATTCTAATGCTCCTTTAGAAGCCGAATACACACTTCGATAAGGCAATCCCATATACCCTGCAATCGACGTAATATTAATAATCAATCCTGATTGTTGTGAACGCATTTGAGGTAAAACTGCTTTCATTACTTCAATAGGACCAAAAAAATTAGTTTCAAAATTATTTTTGATTTCCTCCATTGGAATTTCTTCCAACGGCCCAGTAATTCCTACACCAGCATTGTTTATTACGATATCTAAGCGTCCTGTTTCTTGAATAATTTTGGCAACAGCCAGTTGAATTGATTTGGCATCCCTTACGTCTAAAGCAACTAACGGAAAAATCGAGTGAACTACTTTATCAGGATTTCTACTTGTTCCGTATACGGCAAATCCTTTATGATGCAAAAATTCTCCTATCGATTTTCCTATTCCCGAGGAACCGCCTGTAATTAAAACTACTTTACTCATTTCAATCTGTTTACTATCGCTTGTTAAGTGTATAAAAATACTCAAAAAAGCAGTTTTGAATACCCAATAAACAAAAAAATCTTCCCAATGGAAGATTAATAAAAAATGGCAAGCGACCTACATCGCACCGCTCAACCACGTACCCTTGCTATGTTCCCATCCTGGGGGAGTCTGCAGGAGCTGGTCGTGTAGGACTTGCCGCTGCAAATATACAACCTTTTTATATTTTTGCAAGAGCATTGTTACTAATAAAATAAGGTTGTATATTCGAATATTAAAATTTAAAAACATGAAAAAGTATAACTTCTTATTTATCATTTTATTAGGAGTAATTTTAACTAACTGTGGAGGTGCTAAAAAGGAAAACAATTCCATTTTTACTTTCGATTCTTCTCAATTTAAAGAACAGTACCAATCTGAAGAATCTATCGAATTGGCATTATTGAATCCGAATACATTAAGCGTCGATAGTGTTGTCTATTTTGTAAATGACACTAAAATAGGAACTAGAAAAGGATTAGAAAAACTAGCATTTAATTTTAATGACCAAAAATTAGGATACCAAAACTTAAAAGCAATTGTATACTATGAAGGCGGACTTTCTGAAGTAACGGATCGTGTCGAATTAGTATCAAATGTAGAACCTAAATTATTACAATACACTATTGTAAACACTTATCCTCACGACATACAAGCGTACACCCAAGGTTTGGAGTTTTATCGTGATACTTTGTATGAAAGTACTGGACAAAAAGGAGCTTCGTTTTTAAGAAAATATGATTACAAAACAGGAAAAGTATTTAAACAAACTGATCTTGAAGCAATATATTTTGGAGAAGGTATAACTATTATCAATAACAAAATATTCCAATTGACATGGCAAGAAAAAACTGGATTTGTATATAATGTGAATACATTTAAATTACAAAAAAGTTTTAAATATGATAAAGATATTGAAGGTTGGGGTTTGACTAATGATGGTAAATACATTTATCAAACCGATGGATCAGAAAAAATTTGGAAAATGGATCCAAATACTTTAAAAATGATCAATTATATCAATGCTTATTCACTGTCAACTAAAGTAACAGCTTTAAATGAGTTAGAATGGATCGAGGGTAAAATTTATGGTAATGTGTATCAAAAAGATGCCATAGCGGTAATTAATCCTCAAACTGGGGCTGTTGAAGGCATTTTAAATTTAGCTGATTTAAAAACTAAAATTACACAACTACCCGACACCGATGTACTCAATGGAATTGCCTACAATCCTAAAACAAAAACCATTTTTGTAACTGGTAAAAATTGGGATAAGATGTTTGAGATTAAAATAACGCAATAATTTTGACATAAAAAAAGGGAGCTAATAGCTCCCTTTTTTTTATCTGAATAACAATTTATCTCAAAGAAAAACTTGTTCTTGAAACCAATTCTGCTTTATCAAAAACATTAACAGTATAGGTTCCTTTAGCAAATTTACTTCCTGCCAAATCTTCTGTAACATCTACTGTTTTATTATCATATTTTACATTTGTAGCAAAACTGTAAGTCAATGATTTTGTTCCAAAATTTTCTACTTTCTTTTCTCCTACCACATTGTTTTCACTATCAATTACTTGTACATAATACAATTTAGTTCCTGATTTAGCGATTTTATTCTCAGCAATAGTAAAACTAACTTTTAAAATATCTGCTCTACTTGCTTTATCTGTTTCAATTTGTTTACCTGAACTTCTTACTTTAAATGCAGCACCTTTAGTATTCAATACAGTTAAAACAGATCCTTTCTCAACAGTTTTAGATAATTCTGAATTTTGAGAAGTCAATACTTCATTCACTTTTTTAGATTCTACCAAAACTACTCTTGTACTATCACGTTGGACAGTCAAAGTCACGTTTTGTTTTTTCAAGTTGTCATTTTCAGCAATCAAAACTTTCATGTTATTTTGAAGTGCAGTCAACTGAGATTTAAATTTAGAAACATCTCCATTCGATTTTTTCAAATCAGCCATTAAAGCAACAACTTTATCTCTTTCTTTTATCAATTCTTCAGACATAGAAGTGTTTTCAGCAATAGCAGCATCATAAGTAGCTTTCAACTCTTCCAAATCTTTCATTACTGATTCTTTCTCAGTCAATGTAGTTTTTAACTCCGTACGAACAATTTCAGCATCTGTGGACATTTTGAATATATATCCTAAACTTCCCAACAACAATAGTAATAATACAATTACAATTGCTTTCAAATTTGAATTGCCTTTTTGATTTTCCATTTTTTTAATTTATAGTTTAATTGTTTGGACAAAAATAATAATATATCCCTACTACACAACGTATTTTGACACATTTATAGTATTTTTGATCAAACTTTTTTTAACAATGGATAAACTAATTCCTTTTACAAGCACTGATTTAGGCAAAATTACAAATCATCGAAATGGTGAAATTAAATTTGGCGAAAAAATGATTACGGTGCCAAAAGGAGAAGATCCTTTAGAATTTCTTGCAACTTGTGACGCAAAATATGTAGTCTTCGGAATCCCAGAAGATATAGGTATTAGAGCTAATTATGGCAGACCAGGAGCAGCTTCAGCATGGAAAAGTGCTATAAAAAGTATAGCCAATATCCAACATAATCGTTTTTGTAAAGGAAATCAAATAGTGATTCTAGGTACTATTAATGTAGATCAAGAAATGGCAGAAGTACCTCACTTAGATTTTAACGATATTGATGATCGTTCTAAGTTGAGCCAATTAGTAGAGAAGATAGACAAAGAGGTTTCGCACATCATTTTTCATATAACAAAATTAGGAAAAACACCTATTATTATTGGAGGGGGCCAAAATAATGCCTATGGTAATATAAAAGGTACCGCATTATCAAAAGGAAAACCAATCAATGCGATTAATTTTGATGCGCATTCAGATTTTAGAATTTTAGAAGGGCGACATAATGGAAATGCATTTTCTTATGCTTTTGAAGAAGGTTTCCTTTCTAAATATTATGTTTTTGGTTTGCATGAAAACCATGTTACAAAAAGTGTTTTGGACTCCTTTAAAAAACTAGAAGATCGTCTACACTATGTAACTTATGATAGCATACGTATTCGAAAAGAAAAAGATTTTGATGAAGAAATGGTCCAGGCTTCAGAATTCATTACCCAAGAACCTTTTGGATTAGAAATAGATTTAGGCGCAATACCCAATATTGCTAGCAGTACTATGACGCTTACTGGATTTTCAGTGGAAGAATTACGTCATTTTGTTTCTTATTTTGGTAAATTTAAGAATGTGGCTTACTTGCATCTTTGCGAAGGAGCTCCCGAATTAGGTGAAGAAAAAAATGATCATCTAATTGGTAAAATTATTGGTCATTTAATTACCGATTTTATTAAATCCAATTATGAAAAAGTAATTCCTCAAGTTGAAGAACTGCAAATCTAATGCATCAAAAATAATAACACTATCTTTGCCGAGTAGTGCTGTACATCTTACAGTATGTTTAATACACAAAATATGTTATTCGAAGATTTATCACTTTCAAAAAGTATCCAAAAAGCCGTCTATGAAGAAGGCTATACCCATCCCACTCCTATTCAAGAACAAGCCATACCATTAGTTTTATCTGGCAGAGATGTAATTGGATGTGCGCAAACAGGAACAGGAAAAACAGCAGCGTTTGCCATTCCAATTATTCATCAATTACACCGAATCGTTGGTTCATCAAAAAAAGCTAAGGAAATTAGAGCTTTAATTGTAACTCCAACACGTGAATTAGCTGTTCAAATAGGTCAGAATTTTGACACTTATGCCAAATATACCAATCTAACTCAGATCACTCTCTTTGGTGGTGTCTCTCAAATTCCACAAGTAGATACCTTGAAAAAAGGAGTCGATGTTGTGATTGCAACACCAGGTCGATTATTGGATTTGCACAAACAGGGTTTTATCAATTTTGATCATCTACATACGTTAGTATTGGACGAAGCCGACCAAATGTTAGATATGGGCTTTATCAATGATGTTAAAAAGATTGTTAAACTAACCCCTAAAAACAGACAAACATTACTTTTTTCGGCTACAATGCCAATAGCGATTCGCGAACTGGCCGAAATGTTTTTGATTGATCCTGCAAAAGTGGAAGTTTCACCTGTTTCGTCAACGGCAGAAAAAGTGGAGCAACGTATCTATTTTGTTGAAAAGACAGAAAAACGAAACCTACTCTATCATTTAATTAAGAATGACAATTTATCTGATGTACTAGTTTTTTCAAGAACCAAGCACGGAGCAGATAATGTCGTGAAAGCTTTGCGTAAAAACAATATTGCAGCTGAAGCGATTCATGGTGACAAATCACAAAATGCTAGACAACGCGTTTTAGAAGCATTTAAAAATAAAGAAGTTGGTGTATTAGTGGCGACCGATATTGCTGCTCGTGGAATCGATATTGACCAATTACCTTTTGTAATCAATTTTGACTTACCCAATATACCGGAAACCTATGTTCACCGAATTGGCCGAACTGGGCGTGCAGGAAATGGCGGAATTGCGATTTCATTTTGCAGTAAAGACGAGGAGCCGTACTGGAAAGACATTCAAAAATTAATAAAAGTAGATGTCAAAACCATATCCGATCATCCTTATCCTTGGCATTCAGGAAGTCCTGCTGCTATTGTAGATAAACCAAACAACTCTAATCGTAGTGGTGGAGCACATAAATCAAGAAAATCAAACGCTTCCAAACAAAACAAAAAACGTTGGTATTAATACCAACGTTTTTTTATTTATTATTTAGTCATTAGCCTAACTTATTTCTTCAATCTTATCTTCCCATTGCCCAACTACAGATGTAGCTAATGCATTTCCTAACACATTGGTTGCGGTTCTAAACATATCGCAAAAGTGATCAATTGGCAAAATCAGCGCAATACCTTCAACTGGGATATCAAACATACCACAAGTAGCAGCTACTACTACTAAACTCGCTCTTGGCACACCTGCTATTCCTTTACTAGTTAACATCAAAACGAGTAACATGGTGAATTGTGTTCCTAAGTCTAAATCAATTCCATAGGCTTGCGCGATAAATATACTAGCAAAAGTCATGTACATCATACTTCCGTCTAGATTAAATGAATATCCCAAAGGTAACATGAACGAAACAATTTTGTCTTTTACACCAAAACGCTCTAATTCTTCTGTTAATTTTGGAAATACAGCCTCGCTACTTGTGGTGCCAAAGGCAACAATTAAAGGGCTAGAAATTCTTTTTAACAGGGTTGACATTCTCGATTTTAAGAAGATATAACCTACTAGTATAAGTACGGCCCATAATGATGAAATTCCGATTAAAAATGATCCAAAATATTTAAAATAAGTAATCGCTAATTCTTGAAAATCACGGACAGCAAATACACCTGCGATAGCACCAAACACACCAATAGGCGCAAACTTCATAACATAGTTTACCATTTTTAAAACTATATGCGAAGTTTTATCAAGCGCACTTACAACTGGTTTAACTGACTCCCCAATAGCAGCTGCAGCTAACCCAAAAAAGATAGAGAAAATTACAATTTGCAAAATTTCATTTGTTGCCATCGCCTCAAAAATACTTTTGGGAACGATATGTTCAATGAAGTTTTCAAAAGAGAGAGTGGTAGTTTTTGCAGTTACTTCAGAAGCGGCGGTCAAATCAACATTAGAAAGGTTCAATCCAACTCCTGGTTGCAAAATATTTACAAAAAACATTCCCAGCAATAAAGAAATAAAAGAGGCTGTAAAAAACCAACCTAAGGCTTTTCCTCCAATACGACCAACAGCTTTGATGTCTCCTAATTTAGCGATACCTACAACAAGGGTAGTAAATACCAAAGGAGAAATGATCATCTGTACCAAACGAATAAAAACGGTAGCTAACATTTTTATTTTGCTACTGAAAGATTGGGCAATTTCATCCGTACAATTGTTATGGATGGCAATTCCTAAAACGGCACCCACTATCATGGCAATTAAAATTTGTCCCGTAAGTCCTGATAAAAAGGACGGCTTATTAGTAGTTTCTTTCATTTTGGTTTTGGTTTTTGGTTAGCCCTGATGGAAGCGACATCCTTTAACAGCGGGGTTCGCTGGTAAAGATATAGCGTACAGCAGGAAATTGCTCCTAATTATTTAGAATAGGTTTTGTTAATCAAATGAAAATCGGCTAAAACAATGGCTGCCATTGCTTCAACGATAGGTACCGCGCGAGGAACTACGCAAGGATCGTGACGACCTTTTCCGGTCATTTCAGTAATATTCCCTTTATTATCTAGAGATTCTTGTTTTTGCATAATCGTTGCAACCGGTTTGAAGGCTACTCGAAAATAAATATCCATTCCGTTACTAATTCCTCCTTGGATTCCTCCAGAAAGGTTGGTTTTAGTAGTTCCGTCAGCAAAGTACAAATCGTTGTGATCACTACCTTTCATTTCAGCTCCACAAAAACCACTTCCAAACTCAAAACCTTTTACGGCATTAATCGAAAGCATGGCTTTGCCTAATTCGGCATGCAATTTATCAAAAACAGGTTCACCCAATCCAACAGGCACATTTTGAACCACACAAGTTACGACACCACCAACGGTATCGCCTTGTTTGCGAATTTCACGAATGTATTCTTCCATTTTAGCTGCTGAATCGGCATCGGGACAACGAACGGGATTGCTTTCAATTTTGGAAAAATCTAATTCTTGGTAAGGTTTATCCAAATGAATGTGTCCCACTGAAGATACAAAAGCATTGATTTTAATCTCAGGTAACATTTGCTTCGCAATAGCACCTGCGACTACTCTACTAGCTGTTTCACGTGCAGAACTTCTACCGCCACCGCGATAATCTCTAAAACCGTATTTTTGATCGTACACATAATCGGCATGACTCGGTCTGTAATTGTCTTTTATATGAGAGTAATCGTCTGATTTTTGATTGGTATTTGGTATAATAAAACCAATTGGCGTTCCTGTTGTTTTTCCTTCGAAAATACCTGAAAGAAATTGCACATCGTCTGGTTCTTTACGCTGGGTTACAATAGCGGATTGTCCTGGTTTTCTTCGAGACATTTCCAATTGAACTGCTTCTAAATCTATGGTAACACCTGGAGGGCATCCATCAATAATTCCGCCTAAAGCTTCTCCATGTGACTCTCCAAAAGTAGTAATTCTAAATAGTGTGCCGTAGCTATTTCCTGCCATTGTAATTTGTTTTGAACAAAAGTACCATTTTAGTTTAAAGTTTAAAAATTTAAGGTTTAAAGATTTACTCTAACCAATTCAATTTCTTATCAACAACACATAAAAAGTAAATTTGAAAGCTTTTTATAATTCTTTATAGTCATTCTAATAATTTAAAAAGCCACTTGAAAAAGTGGCTTTTTATTTATAAATACTTAGCAATGGCTCTTTGGTATAAATCTTCATAGAGCGGTAAAATTTTCTTGATATCAAATTGTTGAGCAGTGATCAAGGCATTTTTTTTAAACTGATCCAAGTCCGTTTGGTTTTTTAAAATTTTCAAAGCATTGTTTGCCATACCGTCTACATCTCCTACTTCACTTAAATAACCTGAAAAACCGTCTTTATTTACTTCAGGCAATCCACCTGCGTTACTTGATATGACTGGGACTCCACAGGCCATAGCTTCTAGCGCTACCAATCCAAAACTTTCTGTTTTTGAGGGTAATAAGAATAAATCGGTTTGACATAAAATGGTGTCAATCTCATTACTATTACCAAAGAAAATTACTTTATCCTGAATTCCTAATTCACGACATAATTGCTCCGCTTTTTCTTTTTCTGGGCCCTCACCCACCATCATTAATTTGGCAGGAATCTCCTTTTGAATCTTGTTGAAAATTGCAATGATATCGGGAATTCTTTTGACTTTTCTAAAATTACTAATGTGCGTTATAATTCGTTCCTCGTCATTGGCCATAACCGAACGTTGACAAGGAGACTTGTCTTCTTTCTTGATTTTATCCAATTCAATAAAATTCGGAATAACTTGAATTTCCTTTTTAATATTGAATAATTTGAGCGTGTCCTCTTTCAAACTTTGCGAAACAGAAGTTACAAAATCAGACTTGTTGATACTAAAAGTAACAGCTGGTTTATAAAAAGGATGATTCCCTACTAGAGTAATATCGGTTCCGTGAAGTGTCGTTACCATAGGGATATCAATTCCTTCGTCCTTTAGCATTTGCTTAGCCATATAACCCGCATAAGCATGAGGAATGGCATAGTGCACGTGTAATACTTCAATTTTATACAATTTTACCATGTCTACTAATTTGCTAGACAAGGCCAATTCATAGGGTTGGTAATGAAATAAAGGATATTCAGGAACGTTGACTTCGTGATAATGAACGTTCGGGTTTAATAGTGCCAAACGTACGGGTTGACTGTAGGTTATAAAATGAATTTCGTGACCACGTCGAGCCAATTCAAGACCTAATTCGGTAGCCACAACTCCACTCCCACCAAATGTGGGATAACATACGATTGCAATTCTCATTGGTATAATTTAAGAATACGAATTTACAGAAATAAAGGCTGTTTCTACTTAATGTCGAAAGAAATTATATTTTATTCTTCTTTCGCTTTTTATTTAGCCATTGATTGGCTTTGTACATCAATACAGCTGAACCACTTCCAACCAAAGCACCAACGAGAACATCCGAAGGATAATGGACCCCCAAATGCATTCGAGAATACCCAACCGAACTCGCCCAAACAAAGGATGGCACTACTACATACCATTTAGGATAGGCCATGCTTAATGAGGTGGCTGTAGCAAATGCAGAAGAAGTATGTGCTGAAGGCATGGAATAACTTCCTTCTACCGATAAAGGTTGAATTGAAGAATGTGTAACATAAGGTCTATCTCTTTTTAAAATTGATTTCGAGGCAATCGTAACAAAAGCAGAAGCTAAAAAAGTCTCACCTATAAATAGTGCTTTATGTTTTATTAATGAATCTTTTTGGATTAAACCAATCGTGTACATCATTACAGGAGTGGCAATACTTATAGAGATGGCAGTATTTGTAATTGTTTTAAAAGCAGTATCAAATTCCGTATTTCTATTGACATTGATTTTTTGTAAGATATCAATATCTATACTTTGGGAGCTAGCAACAAAAACACTCAGCAAGAAAAAAATAGTACAACTTATTTTATTCATTTCAACTATTTTATTATGGCTTCATTAATAATTCTTTGAATGTCTTCTCGAATGTGTTCTTTGGATAATGTATTCGTTGGGTTCGTTGGATAGGTCCTATTGGAAAGAAATACATACACAATTTCAGTAACTGGATCGGCCCAAGCCATTGTCCCTGTGAAACCTGTATGACCAAAACTTGATGAAGAAACACAACCACAAGTGGGACTATTTCCACTCAATTGAGGTTTGTCAAAACCTAAGCCTCTTCGATTTCCATCTGAACAATAATAACAGGTATTAAAATCATCAAAGGTTTTCTCAGAAAAAAATTGTTGGTTACCGTAATTTCCTTTTTGCAAATACATTTGCATTATTTTGGCTACATCCATTGCATTCGAAAAAACTCCGGCATGCCCAGCTACACCACCTTCTAGTGCAGCTGCCATATCGTGTACATAACCTTGAACCGTTTGATAACGAAAATACGAATCCACTTCGGTAGGAGCTATTCGATTCTTGTCCATTTTTTGCAATGGATTGTATAGAGTGTTATTTGCACCTAATAGTTTGAAGAATTGTTCAGCTGCCAAAACATCCAAGGAAACTCCAGTAGCTTTTTCTAGATAATTACCCAAAATAATAAATGTAAAATCACTGTATTTATATTCTTTTTTTAAAGACAACTTACTATCCACAATCATTTTCATAATTGTATCGTGGTAATCATTTCGAAAGAACAAACTATCTGCTACTTGTTTTGAGAATTGAGAATCAGCCGTTTTTCTATAGTATTTTGCTAAAGGTTTTTCCTTAGCATCCAATGTAGCTTTGTAAAACGGAATCCAAGAAACTAAACCCGCAGAATGCGTCAGCAATTCTTTGAAACGAATCTCTTTCTTATCTGAATTAGCAAAAATGGGTAACATTTCTGCCAATGTAGTAGTTAAATTAATCTTTTTTCGATCGTATTGTTGCATTACATTGGGAAGAGTTCCTGCAATTTTACTTACTGAAGCAATATCAAAAATAGTTTCATTCGTTACTTTAACATCCGAATCATAGGTATACTTGCCAAACGCTTTATGATAAATTACTTTCCCTTTTCTAGCCACCAAAACTTGAATTCCGGGAGCCATTTTTTCACGAATTGCTTTTTGAGCAATAGTTTCAATTTGAGCTAATTTATCAGAACTCATTCCAACATTCTCTGGTGAAGTAAATCCCAATCGGTTCAATTTAATAGTTGAAATCCCTTCATTAACCTGAAACAAATCATTTATAGAAACAGGCAATTTTCCTTTGGATTCGATCGCACCAAAGAGTAACTCCGCGCTAACTTCTTGCGCCACATCATTGTTTTGATAGGAAACAACAAGTCCTTCTATATCGTCAAAATTGGATATTGGTAATAGCGAATATGGCTTAGCAAAAACATCCAAAATAATAGTGTTGTTTTTTGCGAGTTCTTGTAACCAAACTAGTTCTGTTGGGTTGAAATCGTTATTTTTCCATGGTTTATCTGCTTTATGATAGCCAATAATTACAGTAGAAAACTCTTTTAACTTTAGATTCAAGCTATCAATTGAAGTGGCTGAAACTTCGGTAACTTCTGTGTATTTTTTTAGTGTTGAAACAAATTTAGTATTGTAATCATCTCCCAATTTAACATAGGCGATCTTTTGAAGATTCAAGTCCTTAATTGGCAAAATATTTTTCTCGTTTTTCAAAACCGTTATGGCATTTTCATACAATTGATATTGCAATGCTTCGTTGGCATCGGGATTAATATCTTTAACTAAGTTAGTCAGTGCAATTGGTTTGTATTTATTCAAACCAGCTTTGTACTTGTATTTTAAGATTTTCTTTACCGATTGCTCCAAACGCTCTTCCGATACAATTTTATCTTCATAGGCTTTAACAATGGTTTCAATACCTACGGGTACATTTTCTGAGAAAAGTAAAATATCATTTCCGGCAAGAAAGGCATCTAAATCAACATCACCTGGTTTTTTAAACTTACTGACCCCTTTCATATTCAATGCATCAGTAAATATTAATCCATCAAATTTTAGTTCCTTTTGTAATAAATTGGTCACTACATTATAGGAAATGGAAGTGGGATAATTTTGACGGAATTCTAAACTGGGCACATCCAAATGCCCGACCATTACTGACACTAAACCTTCATCAATGATTTTGTTATACGGATATAACTCTACTTTGTCTAAATGTTCTTTGGAAAAAGACAAGGTTGGTAATCCTAAATGAGAATCAATAGCCGTATCGCCATGTCCTGGAAAATGTTTGCCTGTTGAAAATACACCTTGATTTTGGACACCCTTCATTAGAGCAATCGCTTTTTCGGTAACGTTGACTTTATTTTCACCGAAAGATCGGTTACCAATAATAGGATTTTTAGGGTTCGTATTGATATCTAAAACAGGAGCAAAATTAAAATGAACACCCATTCTACGACTTTCTTTACCCATTAACTCCCCAACATTTTCAATAAGTTTTAGGTCTTTGATAGCGCCCAATGTCATGTTCCAAGGATAACGATAAGTAGAATCCAAGCGCATACTCAAACCCCATTCGGCATCAATACCAACGAACAAAGGAATTTTAGATTTCGCTTGGTACCGATTCGTCAAATTCGCTTGACGCAAAGGACCTCCTTGAAAAAAAATAACACCACCAATCTTTTGATCGCGAATTAATTTTTCAATAGCATTTATGTGGTTATTATCTTTATTGGAATAAGCGGCAACCATGTATAATTGTCCTACTTTTTCTTGTAAGCTCATTTGGCTGTAAATACTATCAGCCCAACGTGTTTCGGCATCAGAATCTTTAAAAAAGTTTTTTCTTGCCGATTTTTCTTGAGGAATATATACCTCTTCCAAATCAGAAATTTCAGGTTTATTAAGTAGAATTGGTGTAGGCGCAATAAACGTACTTTGAATAGTACCACAATTGGAAACCATAAATAGTAACAAAAAAGAAAGTACAACTTTAGTAAAGAACGTTTTCATCAATTGAGTATTAAAAAAAACGACTGTGCCAACTATCTAAAGCTGGAACTTCCCACGAATCATTAAATTCTTCGATAGTATTAATCAAATTATTGAAAACAATGGTGTTTTCAGTAACTGCTTTATCTTTCACCATTTTTTTAAAATCAATCAATGGTTTGTGTGCAATATGCTCGCCTAATTTGAACGTCACATTCATCTTGTCCAATAAATCAACACTGTATTTTTTTTCCAAACTTTGAATAAACTCGACTGAGGCGTCAATTGAACAACCAGTTGCATTTTGAACCTCTTGGTTTACGGCCAAAACAATAAAGCGATTGTATTTTAATTGGTAAGAGGATTCCAAACTTGTACCATGGGCCGCCCAATTTTCAAGAAACGCTTGTAATGCAGTTTCTATTTCCGCAATTTCATCATCTGAAAACTTTCTATTGGATTGATAAATCCAAATTTTAGACTCTTCGGGTAAACTTTCAAATGGAACGTACATGATATAATTGTATTGAATTAATTGTGATATTTTATTTATAGATCTTGCGCATTAGCAATAAGTTCAGCAATGTCGAGTACTTTCACTTCGCTTTCTTTTTCTTTATTTTTAATTCCATCAGTCAACATGGTATTGCAAAATGGACAACCTGCTGCAATAATATCGGGCTGTGTTTCAAGAGCGTCTTCAGTTCGTTCTATATTTATTTCTTTAGAACCAGCTTCTGCATCCTTAAACATTTGGGCTCCACCAGCTCCACAACATAAACCATTCGCTTTGGAACGTTTCATTTCAACTAATTCCACGTCTAATTTCTGAATTAAATCTCTAGGCGCTTCATAAATTTTATTAGCACGCCCCAAATAACAGGGATCGTGAAATGTGATTTTTTTACCTTTAAATTGTCCTCCTTCAATAGTCAAACGCCCATCATCCAATAATGATTTTAAAAATTCAGTATGGTGAACCACTTCATATTTTCCTCCTAATTCCGGATATTCATTTTTTAAGGTATTAAAACAATGTGGACAAGCAGTAACAATTTTTTTTGCTTCATATGCATTTAGTACCTCAATATTCATCATGGCTTGCATTTGAAACAAAAATTCATTCCCTGCTCTTTTAGCTGGGTCACCAGTGCAACTTTCTTCTGCTCCTAAAACAGCAAAAGATACATTGGTACGATTTAAAATTCGGACAAATGCTTTCGTTATTTTTTTTGCTCTATCGTCAAAACTACCTGCACAACCTACCCAAAACAATACTTCAGGTTGTTTTCCTTGAGCAAGCATTTCGGCCATTGTAGGTACTACTAAATTTTCGGACATGGTATCAATTTTATAATTAAGTTATTCTACACAATAATAGAAGTCACTATTTATTCGTTTTTCCAATTCAATCGGTCTTGTTGGCTATATTGCCATGGCGCACCATTATTTTCTATGTTAGACATCATTGAATTCAATGACATAGGAGCAGCACTTTGCTCCATGACCAAATAACGTCTCATATCCATGATGATTGATAAAGGACTAATGCTTACGGGACATTCTTCCACACAGGCATTACATGAAGTACAAGCCCAAAGTTCCTCTGGAGTAATATAATCGTTTAATAAAGACTTATTATCTGGAATAAAAACACCTTTATTAGCATCGATATTTTTACCCACTTCCTCCAAACGATCTCGGGTATCCATCATGATTTTTCGTGGAGATAATTTCTTACCGGTTTGATTGGCTGGACATGATGATGTACAACGTCCACATTCAGTACAAGTATAAGCATTCATCAGCTGTACCCAATTCAAATCTTGAACATCGCTAGCGCCAAATTTTGCTGGAGCTGCCGCTGTTTCAGGAGCTGCCGCAAAAGGATCGGCGTTAGGATCCATCATTAATTTTACTTCATTAGTTACAGAAGCTAAATTGTCAAATTGACCTTCCGGATTTAAATTAGCAAAATAGGTGTTTGGGAAAGCCAACAAAATATGTAAATGTTTAGAAAAATATAAATAATTCATAAACACCAAAATTCCTATAATGTGTAACCACCAAAACAATTCCGATAATACCATTACCAGTTCATTTGACAAACCATTAAAAAGAGGCTCTATAAACTGACTTATTGGAAATGAACCTGCTTTAATAAAATGAGAAAAACCTCCAGGCACATTTTGCAAATGCAAATCAGAAGCATTCATCAATAAAAATAAAGTCATTAACACCACTTCGAAATACAGAATATAATTGGCGTCATTTTTTGGAGATCCATTCAAATCAGAACTAGTAAAACGCTTCAATTGGATTATATTTCTTCGGGTCCAAAACACAAACACCGCCACTAAAACCAATACCGCTAAAATTTCGAAAGAAGCAATTAAAACATCATAAATACCTCCTAAAAAAGCAAAAATTCTATGTGTACCAAATAGCCCATCGATTATGATTTCAAGCAATTCAATATTAATAATCACAAACCCAACATACACAATGATATGAAAGAATCCAGCTACTGGACGCTTCACCATTTTGGATTGTCCTAAAGCAATCATAGCCATATTGGACCATCTAGCTTTTGGATTATCATTTCGATCAACAGCTATACCTAAATTGATATTTCGAACTAGTTTTTTTATGTTTAAATAAAAATAACCAAATCCTAAACCCAATAAAATTGCAAATACTATATTATCTAAATAGCTCATAAATACTATTTTTTTACTTTAGACTTAACTCCTTTTGCAGGTCCTACAAAAACGGAATCTTGAACAGGACTTACATAAGGTTTATTTTTCTTTCCAAAAACAGACACATTAATATAGCGTGTTGGAAACAAACGAACATCTTGTAATAATAATTCCATTTCTTTGGTTGTTGATTTCAAATTAGAATACAACGCTTCATCTTTCAGCAACTTTCCAGCCGAACCTTTTCCTGCTTCTAAATCCAACAAAATAGCATCTACTTTAGCCAATGAAGTGTTGAAACTTTTCACTGTTTTTCCTAAATCGGCTTTTGTAAGCGAATCAGAAATTTTAGCAAAATCAGTAGATACTTTCTTGAAATTGGTGACAACACCTTTTAAATCGGATTTATTATCCGTCAGAATGGAATTCACGTTGGCTGAAGCAGCATGAATTTCAACCATTGTTTTACTCAACTCAGCCAAAGTGATCTTAAGATTGTCTTGGGATTTTTTATCCAAAACGCTATTAACACCTTGCAATAATTTTTCAACTTCAACTAAAACAGTTTCAAATTTTGCTTGCAATGGCACTAATTTTTCTTGAATAGATGCTGTTAAACTTAATTTCAATTCGCCCGGCAATTCCTGTCCATCCTCAGCTAATGTTTTATTTTTAAAATCCGGTTCAATTGCAATTTGTTTTCCTCCAATAAAACCTGGCTCATATAAAACCGCCGCACTAGTACTTGAAATAGGAAAGTCAGAAGTGATTTGCAATTCAACAACTACCGAACCATCAGTCTCATTGATTTTAATATCATTTACTTTTCCAATAGCCAAACCGTTTAAAGTAACCGGTGCTGATTTAACAAGTCCTTCCACATTGGTATAGGTTACATAAAAAGTTTTATAGTTGGCAAACAGCGCTTTCCCTTTTAAAAAACTGTATCCCCAAATAAACAATACTACAGAAGCAATGACTAAAACCGCTGTTTTGATTTCTCTTGATAGTTTCAAAATTTTATTTTTTTTACAAAATTAACACTAAATAATTGACTTGACTATAATTTCAACGCTTCTTGAATACTAATTTTGGTTCCATTATTAAAAGCTACTAAAAACGCAGAGTTATACCCTTTCGATTTGGCCTCTTTTAATAAATTCTTAGCTGTTTCATAGTCGGCTGTTTCTCCATACATATAGATAAAGGATTTCTTTAAATCTTCTTTACTTATAGGCTCCAAACCTTTAAAATTCTTCGCTTCCAAAGCTACTTCTTTTGGACTTACTCCAATTTGAACTTTATAAATTATGGAGGTTTGCTTTTCTTTAATTAGTTCTGTTTTCTTGATGTCTTTAGTCTCAACAACCACTTTGGGCTTTTCTTGAGTCAAAGTGTCTTTAATGGGTTTTGGCGCGATTCTCTTTAATGGTTTCAAATCTTTAATTGGTAAAATTCCATCCCCAAAAAACTCATTCCTATAACTAATTATGGCATTGGCAATTGCCTCTGCCATCTCATTCTGTCCTTCTTCTGAATTCAACAAATCTCCTTCCACTGGATTGGATACAAATCCCATTTCTATTAAAACACGGGGCATATAGGCTTTATGCAACACCATAAAAGGGGCTTGTTTTACTCCCCCATGACGTAATTTTTTTCCTAATTTCCCAAATTGTTCTTCAACTTTACTTGCTAAAAAAATACTATTATCTAAAAACTCTTCTTGCATTAAAGTTAATCCCAAAAGAGATTCTGGCGAATTGGGATCAAATCCATCATACTTCTGCTTGTAATCTTTCTCTTTTGTAATTACAGAGTTTTCCTTTTTGGCCACTTCCAAATTAGACGCTAATTTATTCAAACCCATTACATAGGTTTCCGTTCCATCGGCTGCGGTATTCTTATTGGCATTACAATGGATGGACACAAAAATATCCGACTTGGCACGATTGGCAATATTAGCGCGTTCAATTAAATCGATAAATACATCGGTATCTCGTGTATAAACAATATCAATTTTATTGGTACGCTCCAAAATTTTACCCACTTTCAACACTACTGCCAACGCAATATTTTTTTCTATACGACCACTATATACAGCGCCATAGTCATGTGCACCATGACCGGCATCTAATGTAACTTTAAATTTAGGATTTTGAGCTGCAATTGGCATGGAAAGTACCAATAAGAAAAAGGAATAAACACCTATTATTTTTGTATTAAAAGACATATATCTGAATGTTAATTTTAATTAAATCTAGATGGTTTTAAAATATTTATTTGACTATTTTTGCCGAAAATAATATGTAAGTTTGGCACATCAAAAAACAAACCATATTTTTACAAAAATAGCATTTAAACCTTTGCGTACAAACTTATTTCATATCGTTTTTCTAGGCTTTTTCCTAACAATTGGATTAGGTGAGGTATATGCCCAAGATATCAACAAAAAAACGACTGCAATCCCCCCTGCGAGTACTATAAAAAATCCCAAAACGAATCCTGATGAATCCCTTGAATCTGCAACTGCTAGTAACCCTAGTTTAGTTAAAAAAGATAGCACTACGACGAAACAAGCCTTTTTAGACGGAAAAGTTAAATACAAAGCCAAGGATTATACAAAGATTGACCAAAAGAAAAAGCACATTATTCTATATGATAATGCCGAATTGTATTATCAAGACGTCGAATTGAAGTCAGGAATAATTCTATTGGATTATGAAAAAGACGAAGTGTATGCTGGGAGAATTAAAGATTCCGCAGGCAACTATACACAATTTCCCAACTTTAAACAAGGCGCCAATGTGGTTGAACCCGATTCGATTCGGTTTAATTTCAAAACAAAAAAAGCCATTATTTGGAATTCTCGTTCAGACCAAGGAGAGTTCAAAATAAAAGCGGCATTTACCAAGAAAGAAAATGATTCGGTTTATTTTTTAAGAGGTGCCCGATTTACTACTTCAAAAGATGTCGATAATCCTGAATATTATTTCCAAACCAATAAGGTAAAATTTGTTCCTGGAAAAAAAGTAGTTACTGGGGTTACTAATATGGTTATAGCCAATGTTCCTACCCCAATTGCGTTGCCTTTTGCATTTTTTCCAATGTCTAAAGAAACTAGTATTTCTGGAATTCTTTTGCCAAGTTACAACGACTCTAACACGAGGGGGTTTTCCCTTCAAAACGGAGGGTATTATTTCGCATTGAGCGATCAATATGATTTGACCATTTTAGGGGATTATTATACCAATGGAAGTTATGGAATGCGTTTTGAATCCAATTATGCCAAACGGTATAATTACCGTGGGAATTTGAATGTGCGTTTTGAAAATTTAATTTCAAGTGAGCGTGGTTACCCTGATTACTCCAAACAAAAAATTTACAACATCCAATGGTCTCACTCAAGAGATAGTAAAGCCAATCCAAATTCAAGTTTTTCAGCTTCGGTCAATTTAGGAAGTAGTAAATATTTCAAACAGTCTATTAATCAAGTCAATATTGGTTCTAATTTGAATAATACGATGAGTTCCTCTGTATCCTATACCAGAAATTTTGTAGGTTCAGGTCCACAATCTAGATTATCTGTAACTGCGACGCACTCTCAAAACACACAAACAGAGCAGATTGACATGACGTTGCCAACACTGCAGTATAGTATTGACCGAATTTATCCTTTTGTAAAGAAAGATGGAACGAAAAAAGGGTTTTTCAAAAACATCAATTTACAATACGATTTAAGTGCTAAAAATAGTATTACAACAACGGATTCATTGTTTTTCAAACCTCAAATGTTTGAAAATGCCAAAGTAGGATTCCAACACAGCATACCCTTGAGTACGAATTTTAAAATATTTAAATATTTCAGTGCTTCTTCTTCTTTAAATTATAGAGAAGTTTGGTATACTAAAACCATCAATAAAAATTATGATGCCACTCAAGGAAAAGTAATTGATACTGAAGTAAAAGGTTTTGATGCTTTTAGAACCTATTCATTTTCATCCAGTCTTGGTACAACAATATACGGTACATTTAATCGAGGCGCTAATAAAAAAATTCAAGCCATTCGACATGTAATGCGTCCTTCTATTTCTTATGGATATACCCCTAGTTTTGAAAAATATTACGATACTTATGCAGCCGATGGAAGTGGAACGATGTTAAAAGAGTACTCCCGATTTGAAGGCGGGATTTTTGGTTCACCAAGTAGTTCTAATTCCAATAGTTTAGGATTTGATTTAAGCAATACCATTGAAGCTAAAGTAACCGATAGGGATAGCACCAAAACAGAAGCTAAAAAAGTGATGTTACTAAACAATTTAAATCTATCTACCAGTTATGATTTAAATGCTGACGGAGTAAAAACCTTAGCTTGGTCACCTGTTCGAGTGAGTGGTGGTACACAATTGTTTAACGATAAAATGAATGTCAATTTTGGAGCTACTTTAGATCCTTATGCTATTGACAATTCTGGGCAACGAATCAATGTGTTTAATATTGATAATGGGGGAAGTTTATTTCGTATGACAAGTGCCAATATGACGTTGAATTATTCACTTTCCAGTTCAGATAAAGCTAAGAAAAGTGATTCGGATCAGACCAAAAGAAATGGTGGTCGTGAAGACGATTTATTTGGCAAACCCAATTTAGGAAACGACCAAAAAAGTTTGTTTGACGATAATGAAGAAAAAGGGGAAGATACTATTTCAGAATTTTTCCACTCTAAATTACCTTGGGATATGACCTTTGCCTACTCTTTAACCTATGGCAACAACAACCGTGAAAAGAAAATAATTGGCAACTCCATTATGATTTCAATTAATGCTGATTTAACTCCAAAATGGAAAACTGGAATTTCAACTGGATACGATTTCGTTCAGAAAGGAGTTACTTTTACCCAAATTCGATTTGAAAGAGATTTATTGAGTTGGAGAATGGATTTCAATTGGTCCCCTTTTGGAACCTATGCGAATTGGGGATTCTTCATCGGAATTAAATCTGGGGTGTTAAGCGACATCAAATGGGATAAACGAAGTACAATCATTCGATAAATAAATAATTATGAAAAAAATACTCTTTACAGACAAAGCGCCTGCTCCTATTGGCCCATATAATCAAGCCGTACTTTCAGGAAATACCTTATATACATCCGGTCAAATTGCTATTAACCCAGCAACTGGAGATTTAGTTCTAGATTCTATAGAAATAGAAACTAAGCAAGTAATGGAAAACATGAAAGCGGTATTGGAATCTGCTGGGATGACTTTTGAAAATGTGGTTAAGTCAACCATATTCATTTCAAACATGAATGACTTTGCTGCAATCAACAGCGTTTACGGTAGTTATTTTAACGAAAAAACCGCTCCAGCTCGTGAAACGGTTCAAGTGGCATGTTTGCCAAAAAATGTAAATGTAGAAATCTCTATGATTGCGGTTGCAAACTAAAATTAACTACAATTAAATTTATTTATTAGCTACGTGATACGCAATCAATCCGTCAATTGGTCGTCTTAACACGTTGCCTAATTTAATTTGGTATTTTTCAAAAGTTACTTCTAATTCTTCTTTTAGGTAAAAAGCAATCGAACCTACAAAATGAACTGGAACTTCTTGGTAATTATCGTATTGTCTGATGTAATTTTTAACAAAAGATTTCATCCCTTTGTAGATGATTTTTTTACAAAAAGGATCTTCTTTGTGTTGGATTAAGAATTTGGCAAAAGTCGCTAAATACGCATTGGGATTAGCTTCTTTGTATAATTTGCTCTTAATAAAATCAGGAGTCATATCGTATTCTTTTTCAAATTCAACTGCCAAATGTTGAGGCATTTTATTGAAATAATACTTTCTGATTAATTCTTTTCCGAAAACATTACCACTACAATCATCCATGATAATGTATCCTAATGATTGTACTTTTTGATGTAATTCTTTGCCGTCAAAATAACTGCAATTAGAACCCGTACCCAAAATACTAACAATCGCTTTTTCTCCTTTTGGAGTTGTCGCAAAAACCGCAGCATAGGTATCTTCTTCAACTACAACAATTGCATTAGGGAAATAGGCTTGAAAAACTTGAGAAAGAAATAATTTCATTCTTTCAGTTCCACAACCAGCACCATAGAAGAACAAATGAGTCGCCTCATTTTTATTTTGCAAAATATCAAAACGATCGTTCAAACGTTCTATTACTTCAGCTTCATCCAATATTTCTGGATTAAGACCTAAAGTTTGAGTTGTAAATAAAATTTTACCACTATCATCTATGGCAATCCAATCGGCTTTGGTAGAACCACTATCAACTATTAATTTCATCTTTTGGTTTTTTGGGTTTGTTTTGGTTTTGGATTTCAATTTCCAAAGCTATAAAATTAAACTTTTAATAACGTTTTGGAAATAAGAAAAATAGTAAAAAATAAAATCCCGTTACAATAACAATAACGGGATTTTATTGAAAAAATAGTATTATTTCAAACCTGAAATATGTACAGATAAATCAATTAATTTACTTGAATAACCGTATTCGTTATCGTACCAAGAAATAATTTTGAAGAAAGTAGAATTCAATCCAATTCCAGCTTTAGCATCAATAATAGAAGTTCTAGAATCAGATACGAAGTCATTAGATACTACATCATCTTCAGTAAATCCTAAGATTCCTTTCATTGTAGTTTCAGATGCTTTTTTCAATACCGCCATAATCTCAGCATAAGAAGTTTCTTTAGCTAATTTTACAGTTAAATCCACTGCAGAAACGTCAACAGTTGGAACACGCATTGACATACCAGTTAATTTTCCGTTTAATGAAGGAATTACAACTCCAACTGCTTTAGCAGCACCTGTAGAAGATGGAATCATATTTACTAATGCAGAACGACCACCTCTAAAATCTTTTCTAGATGGACCATCGTTTGTCATTTGAGTTGAAGTTGTAGCGTGAACAGTAGTCATTAAACCTTCAACAATTTCGAAGTTATCATGAATTACTTTAGCCATTGGAGCCAAACAGTTTGTAGTACAAGAAGCATTAGAAACAACTAAGTCAGACGCTTTAGCAGTTTCGTGATTCACTCCAATTACAAACATTGGAGCATCAGCAGAAGGAGCAGAAATAATTACTTTTTTTGCACCACCTTTGATGTGCTCGCTTGCAGTTTCTACAGTTGTAAAGAAACCAGTACATTCAGCAACTACATCAACATCCACTTCATTCCATTTCAAATCAGCTGGATTTCTTTCAGCAGTAATACGAATGTGTCTTCCGTTTACATATAATTTACCTTCTTTAACTTCAACAGTTCCATTGAAACGACCGTGAACTGAATCATATTTTAATAAGTAAGCCAAGTGATCAACATCTAATAAATCATTGATAGCAACTACCTCAACATTATCTCTGTTGAAAGACTCTCTAAAAACGATTCTTCCAATTCTTCCGAAACCGTTTATTCCTAATTTTACTTTTGACATTTTAATTTAATTTAGTTTTAGTTTATTTAGTGTGATTGTTATTTTGATTTGGCTTTCCAACCAAAAAATATATTTTAATTTTAGATGGATACAATATCAGATACGCGTAATAATTCGGTATCAATTTCTGAATGCCCTTTAATCGCTTGTTCTAAAGGAGTCAGTGTAATTTTATCTTGATTGATTCCTGCCATAAAGTTTGATTTTCCTTCTAGCAAAGACTCAACAGCTTTTACCCCAAGTCTACTCGCTAACACTCTATCAAAACAAGAAGGAGAACCACCTCTTTGCATATGACCCAAAACTGAAACTCTAACATCGTATTCCGGTAGATTAGATTCTACGTAATCTTTTAATTCAAAAACGCTTTTTCCAATTTTATCTCCTTCAGCAATAACCACAATACTTGATGATTTTCCTGCAGCTTTACTCTTTTTAAGTGAATCCAACAAACGATCTAATCCCATATCTTCTTCAGGAATAAGAATCTCTTCTGCTCCTGCTCCAATACCTGCATTTAATGCAATATGTCCCGCATCTCTTCCCATCACCTCAACTAAGAACAAACGGTTATGAGAACTTGCTGTATCGCGAATTTTATCAATTACTTCAACAACAGTATTTAAAGCGGTATCATATCCTAGAGTATGGCTAGTGCCAAAAATATCATTATCAATCGTACCTGGAATTCCAATTACAGGAAAGTTGTATTCTGAATTGAATAATAACGCTCCAGTAAAACTTCCGTCTCCACCAATTACAACAAAAGCATCGATTTCAGCTTTTACCAAATTATCGTATGCTTTTTTTCTTCCTTCTGGAGTTTTAAATTCCATAGAACGAGCCGATTTTAAAATCGTCCCCCCTTTATTAATAATGTTGTTAACGCTACGAGGACCCATTTCTTTAAAGTCACCTTCAATCATTCCTTGGTAACCTCTGTAAATACCCACACATCCAATATTATGAAATGCACAAGTTCTTACAACTGAACGGATAGCAGCATTCATTCCTGGTGAATCACCACCAGAAGTAAGAACACCTATTTTTCTTATTTTGTTTGACATTATTGTTTGTATTTGGCGCTAAATTAGTAAACGCGCATTAGTTTCAAAGCGATGTTTTTAATAAATTATAGAACTATTTAAAATTCAAACGTTTTCGTTAATAAGTTTTAAATTAGCGAATTAAAAATAGTATTTTTTTAAGAAAATGTATTTAAACAGTTATATTTTGATGATAAATCAATTGTGCCCTAATTAGTCCTCCTCGGGCACCCTTCCTTCCCTATTTTGTTTAGGCTGCTCCTTAGTCGATTTTTTGGAGGTCGAAAATTGAATGAATTCCGGAGTCATATCCGAATCCTGGTCCAAATACTCTGCAGGAATCGTTTGTATTACTCTTTTTTTCTTGAACATTTTTTGGATTAATTCCTTAAAAGTATCAAAATCAACTTCATATGTAAATCCTAATCCTTGGGTATAACCGATTCCTTGTCCAATATAATTAACATCATTCTCCTTATTGAATATACGCCCATTCAAAGTGCCCTCTTCATTTAATCTCCAAAGCAATTCTACATTTCCAATAAACGCTGTTTGATTGATGCCGCCAAAAGGAACACCGAACTTTCCATTAATTGTAATTCTTTCATTAATTTTTGAGGAAATGGATGCTTCAAAACGACCGTCTGTTTCTTTTCCTAATCGTCTATCTGCTCCAACCACATTGATTCCAACGTTAAATTTTTCGTCTTCAGACTTGATGAAATTACCTAATAATCCGGTTGCTGTTTCAAACAAACTACCCGACAAATCACTTTGACTCATTCCTTCAGAACTCAAGAAGCTTCCCGTGGAAAGCAAATATAGTGCCTGTGTTTGACGAACTTCTTTGTCATATAATTTGGTTTGTATTTCTGATTTCAAAACCGAACTTACAGTAGGGAATTCTATATTAAAATCGGGATCAGGACTCATCAAATCTCCTCTAATTCCAATAACCACTTCTACAGGAACTTTCTTATTAAAGGATGAATTATCAATTAACAACGATGGATTGGCAGTAGTTTTGTATACCGCCTCTAAATTTAATTGTGCTTTCAATGGATTCCCATCCCAAGAAATGGATCCGCCTTTTTTTACTGTAAAACGTTTATTAATACCTGTTGTTCTGAAATTATAGGTTCCTTCATAGGCTTGGAAATCGCCCCACATATTGAATTTTCCTAAAGTATTAATTTTAAATAAAAGTGACCCATTCCCTTTACCCTTCATTCCGTGTCCAGAATTTCTATCCAATATCACTTCAACCTCAGCGTCAGGCGTAATATTAAAATCAAACTCTAGTTCCAATCCATTGTAATCTCGAACCTTTTCAATTATTCCTTTTTGCAAATTGAATTTTTCTTTTGCTGTTACAAAATGCAAAAACGAATTCTCACTTACACTCTCGGAATTATTTATTGGAATTTTTATAGAAGTCCCTTTTTCAGACTTCGCATCTACAACAATTTTAAGATTATTTGTTAATCCATTTATTGTTGCCGAACCATTGATAAATGCGGTACCAAAGTAAGCAGCGTCATCTTTGTCTTTTGTATCTAATGCCAAAAAACGTTTCGAAGCAACGGCCAAATCTAATTTCCAATTGGAAAAATTCTTGTGTTCAATATTTCCATTGAGCAAACCTTTAGTCGCGTACTTGGTATCTGTTAATGAACTATTTCTAAATAGAAATTTCTCATCCGTTACATCCACAATAGTTCTGGGAGCCAACTCATAATCAACGCCAATGTACGGAATACTCATTCCTGCTTTATCAAGATACAAGCGTCCGTTAATTTCTGGCGAATTAACATTACCTTGGATCGTAGCATTTCCTGAAACTAAACCACGAATATTAGTCAGAATCTCTCCACCTACCGAGCTAAGTGTAGCCAACTTAAACTCATCAAATTTAACCCGCAAATCAAGCAGTGTTTCATTATTTTGAATGGCAAGATTTCCACCTGCATTAAACGATTCAAAACCGTTATTAGTAATTGTCGAGCTAATCGCAAAATTAGACAAACTCTGATCCCCTTCGATATCAAACTGAAGCATACCAAGGTTTGTTTTGTTCAATTGCAATTGATCAATAACTAAAGAAGCTGTTGGTCTATATACGGCATTGTCTTGCTTAAAATTAACTGCGCCATTGATATTCCCGTCAAAAACAAATAAGTCATCCTCTGGAGTAATTTTATTTATATTGACATCTTTAAAGCTTAATTTTAAATCTTTATACTTTGAACCTCGTAGTGTGCCCAATAATTCAATACGTTGGTTTTCATGTGAAAGAACAATATCCTCGATGGTAAACTCTTTTAAATCTTTATCAAAAACAATTCGATTATCTTGTGTATCATTTTCGTTCAAAAACCACAAATAATCTTTAAACTTTATTTCTGATTTACTTATACCAACCACATTCTTATTTTCCTTGTTTATGGTATGATACAAGTTTAAATTGAAATAATCTTCTCCTTTATTGCCGCCCTTAAATTCAGTTCTAACAAACAGTGAATCTTTCATTGTCACATTAATCAAACTGAAATCTCGGATTTTATAATATTTAGATTTAATCGAATCCATTTCAATAAAGGCATTGTACAATGGATTTTTATTATCCACATTAACTCGAACATTATCTAAAGTATTTTCAGAAGCTACTATTTGAGGGGAATTGAAATTTAATTTAAACTCATTTTTATCGGAGTTGATCGTTCCGCTTACCTTTGTATTGGATCCAATTGACACTTTTGGAAAAAGTACTTCAACAATTTTATTGTTAATTGAAAAATCAAAATTTAAAAATTGTCCTTTTCCCACCTTATTAGGCTTGTAATTGGCATACAAACTTCCTAACGAATTTTCTATCAATTGCTGTAACTGGTTGAACTTGTATTTCCCTTCAATTTTACCTTCTACAATATCTGGCGAATTAACTGTAATCGTTCGTTTATTTACTGGGTCAAAACTTGAATTGATTGCAAAATCATCAAAGTAATAGGTTGATTTAGAATTGGTGTAGGTCGTCCGATTAACAAAAACATTCCCTGATAAATTATCTACTGAATTACCGCTAGCTTGAACTATGATGTCCCCTTTCAGAATAGATATTGAATCATTGGTAAACTGTAACTTATGTAAGTTAGCATTGTCAATTGCGATATTAAAATCAAATCGATTTTCTTTTTTAGACCAATCGATTAATCCATCAAAAGTCATGTTTAAATTAGGATCAGCAACCGAAACTTTTCCTTGGTATATTGGCATTTTAAAATTTCCATTTACCTCAATATTCGAATAGGAATAGTTATTAAAATCTAGTTTAGAAACCTTCCCGTTAATTTTAGTATTCAAAAATTTCTCGGTAAATCCAATCCCATCAATTGCAATATCTAAACTTACCTTACCTAAATCTTTTTGAGACACAAAGGTTCCTAAATCAAATTGATCTAAAACTACTTTACCAACATAGGAAGCTTTATCAATAAAATCAATAGAATGCATTACAAAATTGGATTTTACATTCCCTAAAGCAGTGCGCATTGTAAAATCAGCATCGATAAATTTAGTAGTCAATTCCGTTTTTCCTACCAAATTGAATTGGCCTAATTTTTTCAAATTCGAAGGCAATGTCTTACCCAACACATTGGGTAATAGACGTACTAGATCATTATAGCTGGACGAAAGAGTGCTAAACTTTCCTTTCATATAAAATTCCTTTCCTTTATCGGGAAACAAATTTTTAAATCGGATAGCGCCAATCATTTTGCTTTTATTCGTACTTACTAAATTTATTTGGCTAACTTTTAAATTATTTAACGGCCCTAGTGCATTGGCTTTCAAATAAAAAAATTGGTTTTTACCCAATTCTTTGTAAAAACAACGAATGTCATTTGAGGCCAAGCTTGAAGAGGATAATTGTACATCAAATTGCACTTTATTATTGAAATCGGCAAAGTCTTCGATCGCATAATTTAATGCAACATTGGCCTTGATTTGGGAGTTTTCTTTAGTTTGTGCATCTAACTTAGTTAGTTTTAGTTGTTTTTTGGTATAACTAAATAATCCACTTAGTTTTTTTACATATACACCACGATGATCTAAAAATGACATTTTCAGAATCGAAGTAGTCACATCAGGACCATACAATTTAAAATCAGTAAGCTGAATGTTCAGTTTAGTAAAATCGACGTCTTTGGGTACTACTCGATTTTCATCGGTCAAAATAAAATGTCCTTTGGTTATTTTAGCTTCTTTGGCAGTCAATAAAAAATGTTTATCCGTAGCCGTAGTATCTTGCCCAAAGGCATTAATAAAAACATCTAAATTGGTTAGCTTTTCTTTTTTGTAGGTTTTAAGATTGAATAATACACCATCCAAATGCAATTCACTAAAAATCAAATCACCATCCAGCAATTTCTTTCCATCTAAAATGGAAGTCTTGATTCGATTGCTGTAAATTAAAGTGTCTTGATGGTGATCTCTAATTAATACATTTTTGAATTTTACTCCGCCAAAAGGAGAAATCGCCACCTCGTCTATACTAATATCAGTTCCAAAGTCGTCATTAATCGAAGTCATAACGTATTTCGCAATGCTAGTTTGCACTACAGGCAAGCTAAGTGCAATGCCTAGAATCAGCAAAAACAGGAGGAATCCTATTAGCGAATACGATACTATTTTTTTGACGTTTTTGATACGGCTACTAATTTAATTTTTTGAAACTCTAATTTGCCTCCGCAAAGGGGATGCTTTAAATAAAAATTCTTTAATTTTGGCTCCTTTCTTAAACAGATATAGAACGCCAAATATAATTTAAAATTCGCGCTTTTTTATGCAAAATTCCGAGGTTTTTATTCTTGCCATCGAAAGTTCGTGCGACGATACAGCAGCTGCCGTTTTACATAACGACAAAGTACTGTCAAATGTTGTTGCCAATCAGTTGATTCACAATCAATATGGCGGCGTTGTTCCTGAACTTGCTTCAAGAGCACACCAACAAAATATAGTTCCTGTTATCGATGCTGCACTGCGAAAAGCAAATATACAAAAAGAACAACTGTCGGCAATTGCTTTCACTCAAGGTCCTGGACTAATGGGTTCGTTGTTAGTGGGAAGTTCTTTTGCAAAATCGCTAGCCTTGGCTTTGCAAATTCCATTAATCGCAGTGAATCATATGCACGCTCATATTTTAGCTCATTTTATTGACGAAGAAGGATTTGATAAACCGGAGTTTCCTTTCTTGGCATTAACCATTAGCGGAGGACACACCCAAATTGTTCGTGTCGATGGTTTTTTTGATATGACCATTATTGGAGAAACCACAGATGATGCTGTCGGTGAGGCTTTTGACAAAAGTGCTAAAATACTTGGTCTTCCCTATCCTGGCGGACCTTTGGTAGACAAATATGCGCAATTAGGAAATCCAAAAGCCTTTGCGTTTACCAAACCTAAAGTACCCGGATTGGATTTTAGTTTCTCAGGTTTAAAAACTGCTATTTTGTATTTTATCCAAAAGAAACAATTGGAAAACCCGAATTTTATCGAAGAAAACACCAACGATATTTGCGCTTCCATTCAACATACCATCATTGAAATTTTGATGGATAAATTGAAACTGGCTGTCAAAGAGACTGGAATCAAACAAATTGCCATTGGCGGAGGTGTTTCTGCTAATTCCGGAATACGCTCCACTTTAAAAGAGGCCGAAAAAAAATACGGATGGAAAACTTTCATTCCTAAGTTTGAATACACCACCGATAATGCTGCAATGATTGGAATTGTAGGTTATCAAAAGTTTTTATCTGAACATTTCGAAACGGCATCTGTAGTTTCGAAAGCACGAATTCAATTTTAAAATTATGCAATTATTCTATAATGCCATTATAAACGAAGTGACTGAAACCTTTACTTTTGATAGAGAAGAAAGTAAACATATTATTAAAGTGTTGCGTAAAAAGGATGAAGATATATTATTTGTAACTAATGGTTTAGGTTTTTTATTTACAACAAAAATTATCTTGGCTTCCGATTCAAAATGCACCGTACAAATTGTATCATTTGAAAAAGCTACACCAGCACCTTTCCAATTGCATTTAGCTGTCGCGCCAACCAAAATGAACGACCGTTACGAATGGTTTTTGGAAAAAGCAACTGAAATTGGCATTCAAGAAATCACACCTATACTGTGTGATCGTTCGGAAAGAAAAATCATCAATCCGGAGCGTTTTGAAAAAATTATTCTTTCAGCAATGAAACAATCGAACGCTTTGTATTTGCCTAAACTGAATCCAGCAATTTCATTCAAAGAATTTGTAAAACAAAAAAAAGGAGGTCTTCAGCTTATTGCTCATTGCGAAGAAACCGACAAGAAAACACTAAAAGCTGTTTTAGAACCCAATACTGATGTTACCTTATTAATCGGTCCGGAAGGTGATTTTTCTGAAAAAGAAATCGCATTAGCATTGGAGCAAAATTACATTCCTGTTTCTTTAGGTAATACAAGACTTCGCACCGAAACTGCTGCTGTTGTAGCCTGCCATAGCGTGGTATTCTTTAATGAGAATTAAACTAAATGCAACTTACTCACGAAAATACTCAGTTTGAAAAAAGATGTTTCCCAATCACCTTAGTGTGTGATCATATCTATTTTCAACAAAACTTAGGCTCATTGTTCCGAATTGGAGAAGCTTTTGGAATTGAGAAAATTATTTTTATTGGTAAGGACATTCCATTGACTCCAAGAAAAATCAATAAAACTTCTCGAAGTACTCATTTACAAATTCCACACAGTATAGTAGAAGAAACGACTGAAGCTATCTCATTATTACAAAAAGAAGAATACCACATTATTGCATTAGAAATCACAAGTACAAGTAATCCGATTCAACAATTGATGGTTCCTAAAAACAAAAAAATTGCTTTGTTAATTGGTAATGAAATTGAGGGCGTCAGTGCTTCTCTATTGGCTATTGCCAACCAAATTTCACATATTACAATGTATGGCAACAACAGCAGTATGAATGTGGTTCAAGCCACTAGTATTGCACTGTATGAAATTAGTAATCGAATGAATGAAATACCTTAATTGAATTGATTTTTTTGAATCTTTTCCTATCTTTATAACATAATGTCAGTATATTAAATCCAATTCATAAATGATTACATCTAAAACAATTGCAAGCGGAATTCTAAGGTCGATTGGTTTCTTGGTACTCATTGGAATATCGCTCTTTTTCATATACCAAATTCAGGCTGTAATTGTGTACTTAATTGTTTCATTAATTCTCACACTTATTGGCAAACCAATCATGAGTTTTTTAAAAACCAGATTGCGATTTCCTAATACATTAGCTACCATAACTACATTAATTTTCTTTTTTCTACTTATCATAGGGTTTATTTCGTTGTTTATCCCTTTGATTTTATCGCAAAGCGAAAGTTTGTCTCTACTCAACACCGCCGAAATTGAACAAAACATCAATCAGCTTATTCATCAAATTGCAGTGTTTTTAGACAATCACAATGTAGATTCTGCGCGTTTTTTAAAAGAAACCAATATCAGTTCGAAAATTGACTTCAATTTTGTACCGCAATTATTGAATACTATTCTCAATACCATTAGCAGTTTTGGCGTTGGATTAGCCTCTGTGTTTTTTATCACTTTTTTCTTTTTGAAAGATAAGGCATACTTTATTGAAAATTTAAAACTCCTAATCCCCGACTCACACGAAGCCCCCATCATTAATTCATTGGACAAAATTAATCACTTACTGTCGCGCTACTTTATTGGTTTACTACTCCAACTAGGAATCGTGTTTATTTTATACCTAATTGTTTTGTCCATTTTTGGAATTTCAAATGCCTTCATCATAGCTTTCTTATGCGCAGTACTTAATATTATCCCATATATCGGACCGCTGATTGCTTCAATAATTGCAGCAGTTTTAACTATGATCAGTCATTTAGGAAATGACTTTCAAACTGAAACCTTGCCCATTACTATTTACATTCTGATCGGATTTTGGATCGTACAACTTATTGATAACAATCTATCCCAACCGATTATTTTTTCGAAAAGTGTGAGCTCGCATCCCTTAGAAATTTTCTTAGTAATCTTAATTGCTGGGTTTCTTTCTGGCATAGTAGGAATGGTGATCGCCGTGCCTTTGTACACTATTTTGAAAGTGATTGGAAAAGAATTTTTTCCAAATAATGTGGTGATCCAATTATTAACTAAAAACATTTAGACTTGGATTTACCTATTTTAAATCCTAGTGTTCAGGAATTCATTCAAAAGCAAATTGGAGTATCTGTAGCGACATTAGCGCTGCAAAAAAATCCGTTTCCAGAAATTGAATGGATTGCTATTTTGAACCAAATTGAAGCCAAGACAAAAGCAAAAGATAAATTACCCACTTGGTTTAAAACGCCTAATATTATCTATCCCTCGAAGATTTCGGTGGAGCAAACCTCTTCGGAAAGTACCGCCAAATACAAATCAGGTCTGATAGCCGGTAAAAGTCTCATTGACTTATCGGGTGGATTTGGTGTAGACGATTTTTACTTTGCTAAACAATTTGAAACCCTAACCCATTGCGAAATCAATTCGGATTTATCAGCAATTGTAAAGCATAATTATAAGCAATTAGGCGTTACCAATATTGACTGTATCCCAGGAGATAGCCAAGCGACTCTTTCAACACTTCCAACAAAATGGGATTGGATGTACATTGATCCTTCGCGACGTAACGATGCCAAAGGCAAAGTATTCATGCTTGCGGACTGCTTACCCAATGTCCCTGAGAATTTAGATTTCTATTTTAACAAATCAAAAGCCATTTTAATTAAAACAGCTCCCTTATTAGATTTAGCAGCTGGGCTTTTGGAATTGCAGAATGTTAAAGCAATTCATATTGTGGCTTTGGAAAACGAAGTCAAAGAATTGCTTTGGGAATTGCATAAAAATCACTCTGGCGAGATCACAATCAAAACGGTTAATATTACAAAAGAAGCAAATGCTACTTTTGAATTTAATCTTAACGAAGATGGTGTCGAGGCTAATTATTCGTTACCAAAACGCTATTTATACGAGCCAAATAGCGCTATTATGAAATCAGGTGGATTCAACGAAGTGGGCGTTTTTTACCAATTGGATAAATTACACAAACATTCGCATTTGTACACTTCGAATGATTTAATTGATTTTCCAGGACGTGTGTTTGAAATACTACACAACATACCCTACTCCAAAAAGGAAATCAAAACACATCTTGAAAACACTAAACACAATATTACCACACGTAACTTTCCCGAAACGGTAGAAGTTATTCGTAAAAAATGGAAAATTAAAGAAGGAGGAAATTCCTATTGTTTTTGTACAACCGATATTAAAAACGATAAAATAGTTTTACTTTGCACCAAAATAAAATAACCATGAAAAACGCAGTTGCAATCGCTTTCTTTTTGATCAGTTTTGTCACATTGGCACAAAAACCATGTGAATACACCACTAACGTAACCGATTCTATTGGCACTTATAAATCTACCAAAGAATACATGATTGCTGAGAAAAACTTTGGCGAAACTGCTAGCTATATTTTCTTTTCATTAGCCGTTGCCGATGGAATGCCCTTGTTGAACGTTCAGCTGATTCAAAAAAGCAAAGGATTTGTGAAAGCCAATTGTTTTGACAAAAATTCCAAATTATTTTTACAATTGAATAATGGAAAAGTAGTAACGTTGATCCATATTGATCAGGAAAACTGTGGGTCGATGCTTCGCGATGACAAAGGGTTTGACAACCGATTAACACCCGGAACATTTATGTTTATGAAAGATAGCTTTGACGAATTGAAAAAATCACCTGTTTCAATGATGCGTATCAAATACTTAACCGATACTGAGGATTATGTGCTAAAAAAACAATTCACATCGGAATTGAATAATGAAGTATACGAACCTGAAACCTACTTTATTCAGAATATTGACTGTGCCAAATAATACATTCTAAAGTCAACTATTCACATAACCATTTGGCATTGGATACTTTCTCTTTAGAAGCATTTTTTAAGTTATAATGCCACCACTCCGAATCAAAAGAAACAAAGCCGCTTTTTTGCATGATTCGTTTGAGAAGCAATCTATTTTCCTTCACTTCATCTGGGAGATTGTCAAAATAATGACTGGCTTCAGGGCCAAAAAAATCAAATGTAGTCCCCATATCGAGTTCTTTCCCATCAGCATCGACTAAAGTAATATCGACCGCGCCTCCTCTATTATGAATAGAGCCTTTGGCAGGATCGGCTACATATTCGGGATTGGAAATGATTTTCCACATTCTTTTTTGAATATCCAAAGGACGATAACAATCAAATAGTTGAATACGATATCCTTTTCTCATGAATTTGGCATTGGCTTTAACCAAGGCTTTGACTGTTTGCAAACGCAAAAAACATTCGGCACAATCGTATACTTTTGCTTTCAAAAAATTGTCTTCTGTAGCATATTTCATATCATAGACAAAGTCAGCACTATAGTCTTTCAGTTTCACAAAAGTGGTGTCAGCAATTACTTCATCTTGCTGTGAATAGAGTAATGAAGTAGGCATAAATAAAACTACTAGTAAAAAAGAGTAATTCAATCGCATCGCGTAGTATTCTAAAAATTATTAGCTAAAAGTATTTCTTTTTTTTGACTCTTTAGAAAGTCTTCCATTAAATTTGGATTGGTTAAATACTAAGCTAATGGAAAATTGTATTTTTGACTAAATTTAAATCGTTATGAAAATCCAATCGCTACTCGTATTATTTTTCGTTTTTGTAAACGGCAATTTGGTTTTGGCTCAAGCCAAAAAAACAATCCCGGCTAGTCAAATTGAATTTCAGTCACCTGAATACGCAAATAAAATGTACTATTTAGCCAGTCACTATGGTAAATACCAAACGTTATTGGATTCTGTAAAAGGAACTTCCGAAGGCAAATTAGTCTTTAAAAAAGGTCAAAAATATGTGGAAGGGATTTATATGTTAGTTACTCCCGACAAGAAAATAGAATTGGAATTCATGATGGATAGCGATCAAAAATTCGCAATTCAACTAACCAATCCAACGGATAAAATAGTAACGATAAATAACTCTACTTTAAACCAAGATTTCAACGCGTTCAATTCCTTTTTCAAAACCAAAATGGAAGGAATCAAAGCTTTAGAAAAAAACCTAGCCGATACAAAGACCCAACAAGACAGTGCTGTTGTAATTCAAGATTTGAAGAAAATTCAAGGCGAAATCAATCTATATAAAAATAATTATATCCAAACCAATCCGGCGAATACCTTAGCGTTGTTGTTTCGAATGAGTCAGCCTATTGACAACTTCTTGAACAAACCGGCCGAAGAAAAACTAGCCACTAAAACCGATTCTATTGCCTATTTGAAGAAGCATTTTTTTGACGGCATCGATTTTAAAGACAACCGCTTATTGCGTAATCCCTTTTTAGAAAACCGAATTACTACCTACTTCAACTCTTTCGTTCCTGTAACACCTGAAGCGGTTACTGCTGAAATCAACCAAATTTTAAATCAAACCGATCTTCCTAACGGAGACGTTTTCAAATACCTAAGCCTGCATTTTATTGACTTGTATGCCGAACCTAAGATTATGGGTATGGATCGCGTATTCATCAATATTTACAATACTCATTTCAAAAACAAAGAGTACCCTTGGCTACAGCTCAAACAAAAAGAATTTTTTAAATTCAAAGTAGCGAGTATCAAAGACAATTTAGTAGGCGATAAAGGACGTAATTTATTCATGTTAACCCAAGATCAAAAACGAATTGATTTGTACGATATCAAAGCCAAATACACTGTATTAGCATTTTGGGATCCTACTTGTGGGCATTGCGCTACCGAAATTCCGAAAATGCACCAATTGTATGAAACGGAATGGAAACAAAAAGGCGTTGTCGTTTTTGCCATAAACAACAACACCAATGAAATGGTAAAATGGAAAGAGTTTATTGAAAAAGAAAAACTATCCGATTGGACCAATGTATATCCGGCTCCAGTAGTGACCGGAAATTACACTAAAGAAGATGTTGATTTCCAAACATTATACAATGTGAGACAAACTCCTGTGATCTACCTTTTGGACCAAGACAAAAAAATTATCGCTAAAAAAGTAGGTCCCGAAAACTACACTAAAATCATAGAGCAATTGGAGAAGAAAAAATAAAATTATCTCTCGTAAGGTTAATAACTATTTTTCTATTTAAAGAAATCTGAACTTTCTGTTTGTTACATTTGTTTCGATGAAATTAAAACCATTACATACCACTACTACTCTTGAGTTTTATACTCCTGATTTTTCAACAGAGGCACGACTACCCTATGTTGACGCTGGTTTGCGCGCTGGTTTTCCATCACCCGCTGACGATTTTATTGAATTGTCTATTGACATCAATAAAGAATACATCAAAAACAGAGATTGTACTTTCTTTGCCAAGGTGAAAGGACATTCCATGAAAAACGCCGGAATTTATGATGGCGATTTACTCATCATAGACAAAAGTTTAGAACCCCAAAACGATAAAATTGCGGTCTGCCAAATCGATGGCAACTTTACCGTAAAACGCATCAAAATTGAACACAATATAGTGTGGTTAATTGCCGAAAATGAAGATTTTGAACCCATCAAAGTCACTCCCGAAAACGAATTGATTATTTGGGGCATCGTAACCGCATCCATCAAAAAATTCTAATGTTTGCACTCGTAGATTGTAATAATTTCTATGCCTCTTGTCAAAGGGTATTTGAACCGCATTTAATTGGAAAACCAGTAGTGATCCTTTCCAATAATGACGGTTGTGTTATTGCGCGTTCCAATGAGGCAAAAGCATTAGGTATTCCTATGGGAGCACCCGCTTTTCAATTTGAGGCGTTATTTAAAAAAAATCAAGTGCATGTCTATTCTTCCAATTATGCACTCTACGGCGACATGAGTAGCCGGGTGATGAATCTCTTAACTACCTTCACGCCTGAAATTGAAGTATACAGCATCGACGAAGCCTTTTTAAAATTCAAAGGATTTGAATTGTTTGACTTGGAAGAATACGGAATTAAAATGCAACGCACCGTTACTAAAGGCACCGGAATTCCAGTAAGTATTGGTTTTGCACCCACTAAAGCACTGGCAAAAGTGGCCAATAAGATCGCTAAAAAGTTTCCGGAGCGAACTCAAAGCGTTTATGTAATCGATTCGGAAGAAAAGAGAATCAAAGCCTTGAAATGGACTAAAATTGCGGATGTTTGGGGCATTGGACGACGCTATGCCAAACGGCTAGAATCACTCCATATCAAAACAGCCTATGCTTTTACCCAATTATCCGACGATTGGGTACGCAAAGAAATGTCGGTAGTAGGTCTACGATTAAAACGCGAATTGGAAGGAAAACCGACCTTAGATTTAAAAGAAGCTTCCAATAAAAAAGCCATTGCTACCACGCGTTCTTTTGAAAAAACTTACAGCACTTTGGATCAAGTTTCAGAACGAGTAGCCACTTTTACAGCCCATTGTGCCGAAAAAATACGAAAACAACAAAGTCAGTGCAACCTAGTCATGGTCTTTATTAAAACCAACGGATTCAGTGCTGATGCACCACAATATTCCAGAAGCATCGTTATTAAAACAGATTACCCAACCGATTCCACCATCGATTTAAACCGCTATGCGCAAATAGGTTTGAAAGCCATTTTTAAAGAAGGCTATCAGTACAAAAAAGCAGGGGTAATTTGTATGGGCTTAACCCCTAATGCAACGGTACAACTGTCCTTGTTTAGCACTGCCAATCCAAAACACCAACCTTTAATGCGTGTGGTAGACCGACTCAATCATTCCATAGGAAAAACCGTAGTACGCTTTGCAACCCAATCTATGGGTAGACAATGGAAAATGAAACAAGAAAAACTATCCCAACGCTATACTACCAATATCAAAGAGGTAGTCGAAATTGAATTGTAATTCAATTAAGTATAATCCAAAAACAAAAAAACCTACTGTTTCCAGTAGGTTTTTAATGTGATCGCAGAAGGATTCGAACCTTCGACCGCCTGCTTAGAAGGCAGGTGCTCTATCCAGCTGAGCTATGCGACCAGTGTTGTTGTAGTCGGGGTGGCAGGATTCGAACCTGCGGCCTCCTGCTCCCAAAGCAGGCGCGATAACCGGGCTACGCTACACCCCGAAAAAGCAAAATAAAAAAGCGGAGAGACAGGGACTCGAACCCTGGCGACGATTGCTCGTCGACAGATTAGCAATCTGCTCCATTACCACTCTGGCACCTCTCCAAGCTCAAAGAACGTGTCCTATTTTGCGGTGGCAAA